>ENA-ORBV01015264-ORBV01015264.1-microbial-mat-metagenome-genome-assembly--contig:-NODE-15264-length-11332-cov-4.635362_pt1 | contig 11332 bp, 8 predicted proteins | sample MGYA00237777_ERZ505514 | MGnify/ENA primary metagenome ERZ505514 (study PRJEB26160, sample SAMN06269048) | microbial mat metagenome | isolation source: Oligotrophic lake microbial mat | place...
CAGCCCGAACACATGCTGCCACGGCAGCACCGAGAGCACGATGGCCCCATCGAGTCCGAACAGCGGCTGGTGCGACTTGAGCACCGCGAGCACGGACTCGTCGCCGAGGGCAATCCAACGACCAGCCCCAGTAGTTCCGCTTGTGCGTAGCAGAAAGCGCACGGAGGGAGTCGGCGGTCCACTGGCTGCCCGAAGGACGCCGACGGACTCGGGCGGGCCATGATCTGCTGAGGGGACGATGGTCGCCGCTCCGGCCGTGAGGCTCACGACCACGCGAGCGTCAAGCCGCTCCTGCAACCGCTCGACCCGCTCGCCCATCGGGACAGGCACGATCGTCAGCGATTCCCAGAGCGCGGCCAGCAGCACTTGCACGAAGCCGGGCCCAGCCGGAAGCGCGAGCAACAACCGGTCCCCCGGTGCAAGGCCGAGGGCGCGGAAGTGCGCGACCCACCTCCGGCTCCCCGCCCAGAGGGACGCGGCGGTCCACGTCTCGCCGCCCGCGTGAAGCAACGGCAGGGGCTGGCCCGAGAACCGCTCGTAGAGCAGCGAATGCCAACGACGCATGAGGAGCCTTCGAATAACGGTGGTCGCGCGGCGCATTCAAGAATTTGGAAACCCGAACCGATTATTTCCCTATCCAAGACGAGCGGCAACCGCCGCCAGTAAACACCCCACACTGAGGACGCGATGACGGTGACACTTGTGAACGGCGCGGGGATCGGAGCGCCGGGGACACTCGAGGACCTGCAACATATGGTGGGCAGCCTCGAGGCCCAACTGATGACCCTCTATGAGGATCGCGAACAGGGCGGCCCCAGCGGCGTCGATTCCGACGTCGTGGCCCTGTACGAGCAGAAGCTCCGGGCGGGAGCACGACAGGCCGACGAGGCGCGCGCGGCCACCGACAGCCTGGAAGCTCAGTTGCGCACGATGTACGAGGACCGGGAGTCCGCGCCGCACGGAGCGGACATCACGGAGAGTCTGGTGAGCCAGCTGCACGCGCTCTACCACGACAAGGAGCAGGACGACGGCCACGCCGAGATGGCGACCAGCCTCGAGGCGCAGGTGGCATCGCTGCTGGAGGAAAAGTTCGAACTGGAGCGGCACCTGGCTGCCAAGGGTGTCGAGACGGAGAAGGCGCTTGCCAAGGCGCGCGCGATGCTTGGCGCCATTGTGGACTCGTCGTTGTCGGTCATCTGATCACGTCACCCTATTACCCACCCTCGGAGGTTTCCATGTCTTTTGTTTCGTCCTCATTTCTCGGCCAAGTGCCGAACATCGGCCGCGACGCGGCTGACACCCAGCCCTTCGGCATCGTGAAGATGGATGACAATGGCGTCATCCAGCTCTACAACAAGTGGGAGGCCGACCTCGCTGGTATCCAGCAGGCGTCTGCCGAGGGCAAGAACTTCTTCACGCAGATCGCGCCCTGCACCAACAATCGCCTCGTCTTCGGCAAGTTCAAGGACGGTGTCGCGAAGGGGGAGCTCGACAGCGAGTTCGCCTACACCTTCACCTACAAGATGAAGCCGACGAACGTCGTCCTTCGCTTGTTCCGTCACGCCGCCTCCAGCACCAACTGGGTCTTCGTCTCAAAGAAGGCGGCCTGATGAGCTCGATCCGCGAGGGCCGTGCCGACCCGTCCGGCCCCGCGGTGGGGTTCGCCCCGGATCGCCTGCGAGCCGCCTTCACTTACGCCCGGGTGGATGAGTTGCTGCAGGTGGTTCACGAGGCGCTCCCGACCGACGAAGAACAGGCCGAGCAGCTTCGCATGTACATCAATATGAAAGTGCAGACCGTGCTGGCGCTGGCGACGGCGCTCGCCTCGCCCGAGGACGCGGACGAGCTATACAAATCGCTTGCGTCGCTCTGGCTCGAGCTCCGCTTCGAGTGGCAACGGCACAACAATGTCGCCAACTTCGGCCTCGCCGTGACCGGTGTCGCGGACCCGGCAGTGCTGACGGCCGCCGCCGCCATCAGCGGCATGCTGACCTGGCTCGAGGAGCTCCTCGGCCCAGACGATATCGAATGCTTGGTGACCAAAGCGCTCGGATTGCTCGACGACCTCCGCCCGGCGGTCGCGGGCGGATCGCTTCGCCCTCTCACGTAGACGACCACTCATGCTCAAGCTCCTGCAGCGCCTGTTCCGCCTTCGACGTCGTGAGCCGAAACTACCGCCGACCACCGAATCGGCGGAGCTGGTCGCGTTCGTCCGGAGCCGGCCACTTCCGACGTCAGCACCGGTGCCGATGCCCGCGGACGACCCCGTGACACTCGGGGCGCATCTTGAGGCGCAGTTGGCGGAGCGCATCGCGCTGGTGTTGGCGAGCGTGCCGTCAGGAAAGGGGAACGATATCCTGCGACTGGCGGAGGCGGTTGCCGCGGGACCTGGCGAGACCATCCGCCAGTTCCCCGCCGCGGCGCAGAAAGCACTCACCCTCACGCAGCGCGATGACGTCGAACCGGCGGAACTCGTCGCGCTGTGCGAGTCCGATCCCGCGCTCGCCCAAGCGGTGCTGAGGTCGGCGAGCTCGGCCCTGTTCGGCGGCGCGAACGTGGCGTCACTGCGGGACGCCGTGCTGCGCATCGGTGCCGGCGGCGTTCGCACCAGCGTGCTTGCGGTCGCCGTCCGCGGCCTGCTCTGCCGGCCAGGTGGCCCACTGGGAACGATGGCAGCGCAGGTCTTCGAGCACATGGTGCGCACCGGCCCTCTCGCCGCGCGCCTCGCCCCCGCCTTTGCCGCCAGCAAGGACGAGGCATTCACCGTCGGTCTCCTGCACGATACGGGCAAACTCGTGATCTTCGATCAAGCGACGCAGCTTCGCACCCAACTCAACCGCAATCTGGTCCTGCCCCCGGACCAGCTCTCGTACTTGCTCCGCGTCGTCCACGAGCCGCTCGGCGGCCTCGCGGTGCTGCGCTGGGGCCTCGGACCCGTGGCCGCGCGCGCCGTGGCGTCGCACCATCGCCAGCCGGCGCCCACGGAGCGCGATCCGCTGAGTGAGGTCGCCTACCTCGCGGAGCGGATCGACCTGGCCTCGCTCGCCGAACGGCCGGTGGATCTCGCCGAGACGTGGCAGGCGGGCGCGCTCACTGGCGCGGCTGCCCGCGTCGAGTCGCTGCTCGGTCGCGCGGCATGACCACGCCAACCCTCACCGCCGCACTCGCGAAGGCGGAGGAACAGGCGAACGCCGCCGCGATGCAGGCCACGACCGTGCTCGCCATCGCCTCCTCGGTGACCACCACGCTCGACGCCATCGCCTCCGGCACCTCGTTCGTGCGCGAACAGGCCGAGGCGATCAGCAGCGCGATGCATCGCTCTGCCGATGCATCGCAAGTGATGCGCTCACTCGTGGGAGTCGCGCAGGCCTCGGTGGCCAACCTCGACGGGCTGAGCCGCGAGGTCGGTGTCGTAAGCCGTACCATCGGATCCATTGCCAAGCAGACACGACTGCTCTCACTGAATGCACAGATCGAGGCCGCCCGCGCCGGCGAACACGGCGCGTCCTTCGCCGTCGTGGCCCGCGAGGTGAAGCAGCTCGCGACCGACGTCGGCGAAGCCTCGGAGACAATTGAACAGCGCCTCGAGCAAGTCGCCGCTGGCGTCGCCGGCGTCGTCAAGGTGATCACCGAACTGGCGCAGCAGATCCAAGCGGTGGACGAGCAGTCGCGCAATATCGCCGCGCGCAGCGCGGAGCAGTCGGCGAAGCTGGGCGACATGTCCGCGTCGATCACCGAGAGCCACGTGACAATGGAGAGCGTGCTCGACACCGTCACCAACGTCGCCGAGGCCGCCATGGGCGCGTCAGAATCAATCAGTCAGGCGCACGAGCAACTCGTCGCCCTGGCATGAGCGCACAATCCATGGTCGATCTCGGCGGGCCGGTCACCGCGGCGCAGATCTATCGGGTGGCCGATGGCGCCGGCGCCACGCTCGGCGACGCGGCGCGCGCGCGCGTCGCGGATGCCCAAGCGACCCTGGAACGCGCCATCGCCGCACGGCGTCGCATCTATGGCGTGACGACCGGGTACGGTCCGCTCGCCAGCCATCCCGTCACCCCCGAGCAGAGCGCGACCCTGCAGCGCAATCTGGTCTACCACCTCGCGTCGGGCGTGGGGCCGCCGTTCACCGATCGTCAGGTCCGCGCCATCATGGCGGCGCGGGTCGCAAGCCTCGCGCGCGGCCACTCCGGCATCGGGCACGAACTCCTCGATCTCGTGCTCAATTGCCTGAATCGCGGCGTGCACCCCGTGGTGCCCTGCATGGGCACGGTCGGCGCCAGCGGCGACCTCACCCCGCTGGCGCATGTCGCGCTCGCGCTCATGGGTGAGGGCGAATGCACGCTCGATGGCCACCGGTATCCGTCGGCCGTGGCGCTCCAGGTGGCGGGACTCCGTCCCGTCCAACTCGGGCCCAAGGAAGGAATCGCCCTGGTCAACGGCACGTCGGCGATGACGGGGGTCGCGGCGCTCAACGCGGTGCGCGCCAGCCGACTCGTGCGGCTCGCCTTCCGGAGCGCCGTGGCGCACGCCGAAGTGTTCACCGGCCGCCGCGAAGCGTGGGATCCGCGCTTTGGCATCGCGCGACCGCACCGCGGACAGCGGCTTGCGCACCAGCGACTCCAGCGCCTTATCCAAGGCTCGTCGCGCCTGCTCAACTACGACGATCTCCCGCCTCGGCTCGACGAATCGGGCCTCGCTGACGGGCTCCTCCCCGAGGGCGAACTGCCGCAGGACGCGTACACGATTCGCTGCGTCCCGCAGCTCTTCGGTGCCGTGCTCGACGTGCTGCGCTTTCATCAGGAGACGGTGCACACCGAACTCCGCAGTGCCAGCGACAACCCGCTCGTCTTCCCCGATGAGGAAGCACTCCTGCATGGCGGCAACTTCTACGGGCAACACATCTCGTTCGCCTCAGATGCGCTGATGCTCGCGATCGTGAAAACGGCAGTCTGGTCGGAACGCGCGATCGCCCGACTGACCGACCGCGCGCGCAACCAGGGACTGCCGGCGTTCCTGCATGGCGGCCCCGCGGGGCTCAACAGCGGCTTCATGGGTGCGCAGGTCACTGCCAGTGCCCTCGTGGCAGAGCTGCGCAGTCGCGCCCATCCCGCATCGATCCAATCGATTTCAACGAACGCCGACAATCAGGATGTGGTCACCCTCGGCACCATTGCCGCGCGGAAGGCGAGCGAGGCGCTCGACCTCGCGTGGAACGTGCTCGCTATCCAGGCGATGACCTTAGCGCAGGCCGTGGAACTGCGGGCTGGCAACGGGAGCGGCGGCGCGTTCTCCGCTTCAACGGAGGAGCTCGTGGCGCTGGTGCGCACCGCCCACCCGCCACTCACCACCGACCGTCCCCTCTCGCCAGAGATCGCACGCGTCGCGACCCTGCTCGAAGGCACGGACTGGGCCGTGCTTGATCGCGCGTACGCACCCGAGGGGGCCTTCGCGGCGGCCTCCGCGGCAGCCTTCGCGGCGCGGGAACGCGCGACCGCCTAGCGCGTCAGCACGCCTCAGGCAAACTCTCGGTCGCCGCGCAGGCCCGCTGCGGTGATCCAGACCAGCGCCGCGGGCTCGAATCAGGACAAGGTCGTCCTCACCGACGCCATCGGCGCGCGTCCCTGCACACTCGCGCTCGCAGGGCATGTGCACTGCGACGAGCACCTCGAACCACCACTCGCTGGACGCACCATGCGGTTGCATCAGTCGGCCGCGACGATTGCGCCGGGGGGATCTCCGCTTGGGTCGCATCCGTCAGGCATCACGATCTACACCGTGCGCGATGGGATCGTCGATCACGGACGGTTTGTGCCCGTTGATTCGGTCCGTCCTGAGCGCTGAGGAAATCGCGCGACGCGGTAGAAAATCGACTCCGGCTGGTGCATCTTTGGGGCCAATGCTTCCCCCCCACGGTCCAGGTCTCCGCGCGCTGATCACGGTGATCGCGCTGACCACGCTCAGCCTCGCGGCCCTCCTCTGCGCCCCGGCGCTCGCCGCGCAGGCCAATGGCGGCTCCGACTCATTGCCCCGCCCCACCCTCCGGGCGCTTCGCATCACGGAACCCCCCGTGATTGACGGCCGCTTGGACGACGAGCCATGGCGCCGCGCCGCCGCCACCGACAACTGGGTGCAACTCGCCCCAAACTCAGGGCAAGCGTCCTCGCAGCGCAGCGAGGCGCGCGTACTCATTGATGCCAGCAACATCTACGTGGGCATCCGCCTGTACGACAGCGCCCCGGATTCCATCGGCATGCAGTTGGCCCGTCGCGATGTGGGCGACACGTACACCGATTGGGTCTGGGTCGGGTTCGATTCCTACGGCGACCGCCGAACCGCCTTCGCCTTCGGCGTGAGCCCGCGCGGCGCACAGACCGATGCCTATGCCTTCAACGACAACGACATCGACTTCCAATGGGATGCCGTCTGGCAGTCGAGCGCACAGGTGGACTCCCTCGGGTGGACGGCCGAGTTTCGGATTCCACTGTCCCAGTTGCGCTACACCTCGGGCGATGCCACGCGGGACTGGGGGCTGCAGTTCCTGCGCATCATCGCCCGGCGCGGCGAGGAGGCGTTCTGGAGTCCGCGCGACCCCAACGCGCCCGGCGACGTCTCCCGCTTTGGCGTGCTCACCGGGCTGGGCGCGCTTGAAGGCAGCGCTCCCGTTGAAGCGGTGCCGTATGCGCGCTCGCAAGTGTCCACCGCACCGAGCGATCCGGGCAATCCGTTTCATAAGGCGACCCGCGCCCAAGCGGCGTTCGGGCTCGACATCCGCACCCGGTTGCCGAAGTCACTGAACTTGGCCGCAACGGCGAACCCGGACTTCGGGCAGGTCGAAGCAGACCCGGCAGTCGTGAATCTCTCGGCGTTCGAGGTGTTCTTCCCTGAGCGGCGGCCGTTCTTTCTCGAGAACTTCGACACCTTCCGTTTTGGCGGGACGACCACGTTCAACGGCAACGACGCGCCGAACTTTTTCTACACGCGGCGCATTGGACGCGCGCCGCAGCGTCGGCTCAACGGCGACTTTCTGGACGTGCCGACCCAGACACCGATCCTCGCGGCCTTCAAGCTGAGCGGCACCACGCCAGGCGGCTGGGCCATCGGATCGCTCAACGCGACGACGGGGCGCGAGTTCGGACGCTTTGTGCGGTCGGATTCGAGCATTGGACGCGCCGAAGTGGAGCCGCCGACGAATTCCCACGTGACGCGAGTGCGGCGGTTGATGCGCGGCGGGTACACCGCGATTGGCGGCTTCGGGTCCTGGGTAGAACGTGACCTGGCCGACTCCGCCGTCGCCACACTCCTGCCGCAGCGCGCCATGGTCGGTGGTGTGGACTTTGAGCACGCGTGGGACGACCGCACCTGGACGCTCTCAGGGGTCGCCTCGCAGAGCCGCGTGAGTGGTGCGCGTGCAGCCATCACGCGGCTGCAGCGAGCGAACTACCGCTCGTTCCAGCGTCCCGACGCCGACCACCTCGAACTCGATACCGCGCGGACGGCGTTGGCCGGCGGCTACTACGCGCTCTCCGCGGCGAAGTCTGGCGGACGGCTGAGGGCGTCGGTGACGGCCGAGCAACTCGATGCGGGCTTCGATGCCAACGACATCGGGTTCCAGACGCGCTCGGATCTGCGCTCGTTGAGCACCGGGACATTCTTTCAGCAGCCGACGCAAACGGCGCGCTTCCAGAACTGGTCGGTGGGCGTATTCTCGACGTTCGCATGGAATGGTGCGGGCGACAATCTCGAGCGGCGCATCGCGACCTTCAGTGAGCTGCGCTTTCGCAACTTCTGGGGCGTGTCGCTCGAAGCGAATGTGGAGTCGGGTGACTTCAACGATCGGCTGCTGCGCGGCGGCCCTGTGGCCGCGCGCCCCGCGTCGCGGCGGGCCGAACTCGAGATGGAGACCGACTCCCGCAAGCCGCTCATTGCCGGCGCGGGCGTGAGCATCCAGACGAACCGCGTCGGCCAACGGATGCTCGAGGTGGGCGTGAACGTCGACTGGCGTCCCACCTCGGCGATCCGCGTGCGCGTGGAACCCGAGTTCGCCTTCAACTCGCTGGTCGACCAGTACATCACGGCGCGCGACGACGCGCAGGCGGTCGCCACGTTCGGACGGCGCTACGTGTTTGCGGACGTCACACAGCGTGAAGCGCGGCTCAACACGCGCGTGGACTGGACCTTCACGCCGTACGTCTCGTTGCAACTCTTCGTGCAGCCCTTTGTTTCGTCCGGACGGTTCGACGCGTACAAGGAGTTCCTGCAGCCGCGACGCTTCGCGTTCGCGGAGTACGGCGTCGACGCGGGCAGCATCACGCGCAGCGGTGGCGACGTGCAGGTCGATCCAGACGGCGCCGGACCGGCCGCGAGCTTCACCTTCCGCGATCAGAACTACACCGCGCGCGAGTTGCGGGGCAACGCCGTCCTGCGCTGGGAGCTACGGCCCGGTTCAGCCCTGTTCGTCGTCTGGCAACAGACGCGTGATGCCTTTGAGCCCACGGCGGATCTCAACGTGGGTGGACAGTTGGGCACGTTGCTCGGCGAGCCGGCGCGCAACGTGTTCCTGGTGAAGCTGGCGTGGTGGCTGGGGCGGTAGCGCACAAGCCGCACCGTTTCACGGCGTCACTGTACTCGCCGTCCATGCCCCGAGCGTGGCCTCAGTCCCCGGCGGCGTATCACCCGCCATGAGCGCCGTCATTGTGTGCCGGCAGTCCTCACACATCCCGTGGCTGATCGCGGGAAGAATCGGTCGTCCAACGAGTTGCAGGCGCTCGACCGCGACCTCGACCTCCTCCCAGTTGCCACGGCCATCGGAGATGCGCTTGCACCACCCGCACATGACCAGCACCTCGCTCGAGCGCGGCGTGCCGGTATCGAGCAGTGCCATCGACGCTCTTGACTCGACGCGCACGGGGCGCGTCGTGAAGCTCAACACTGGCCCTGCGGCGGAGGGGGTCCAGGCGATCCGCATTTCGAGTAAGCGGCGCCGAACCGGCGTATCGCAGCGGAACTCGAACCGCACGGGCTCGCCGCGTTCACGCACGCGCGCGAGCAGTCCGCGGTACACGGCCTTCGTCGGGGAATCGACGATACACTCCCACAGCGAGCGGCCGATGATTCCCGGCGGGAGCACCGCCGCCCCATCGTTCAGCTCCGCTGAGGCCACCCACGCCTCGTTGACGCCAACGATGCAGTCGGAGGCGTCGAGCGAGTACACCACGACGGACATCTGGTCCATCACACGTTGGCGATCTGAGCCGGCTTCCGTCTGCACTGCAGCCGCGAGTGGCACCGGCTGCGACGCAAGCACTGCCTGCACTTTCCGGATGAGGGCATCGGGGGTGAATGGTTTTTCGAGAAAATCCAGCTTGGTGGCGGCGACCCAAGTGCGCAGACCGGCATCGTCGGTATACCCGGACACGAACAACACCTTGGTCTCTGGGCGCAACTCCCGCACCATCTCGGCCACCTCGCGCCCACCCACGCCGGGCATGATCACGTCCGTCATCAGTAACTCGATTGGTCCCTGATGCTCAAGAGCGATCACTCGTGCGGCGGCGCCATCCGAAGCCTCGAGGACCTGATAGCCATAGTGCTGCAAAGTGCGAAGCACGATCTGCCGGACCGCCGGGTCGTCCTCAACGAGTAGCACCGTTCCGGTCCCTACGCGCGGCACCTGATCGGCGACCACCGTGGCGTGCAGCGCGTCGTCCACCCGCGGGAGAAGCACGCTGAAGGTGGTTCCGCTGCCAACCGCAGACTCCACGAGAATGCCGCCGTGGCTCTGCTTCACGATGCCGTACACCGTCGCGAGGCCGAGCCCGGTGCCCTCGCCAACACCCTTGGTCGTGAAAAAGGGCTCAAAGATATGCGACTTGGTCGCGTCGTCCATTCCCTTTCCGGTGTCCGTGACGCGCAGCGCGACGTAACGCCCGGCGGCCAGCGGCAGGAATTGACTGGAGTCATCCTCGACCAACGTGACGTTCTCCGTGGAGATCGTCAGCGATCCGCCACGCGGCATCGCCTGCTGCGCATTGACCGCCAGGTTCATCAGCACCTGCTCCATCTGGCTCGCCACGCAACGGACGCGGCCGGTATCGGGAGCCAAGGACATGACCAGCGTCACATTCTCGCGGATGAGCCGGTGGAGCATCTTGCCACCCGCGGCGATGACGGCGTCCATCGCGAGCACTTTCGGGTCGGCGGACTCCTGTCGGCTGAACGCGAGCAGTTGCCGAGTCATGGCGGCGGCCGCCTCGGCCGCGCGGCGAATCTCCATGAGATCGTCACGTCGCACATCCGATGGCGCGAGCGACGGGATCAACAGCTCCGAGTAGCTCAGAATGACCGTCAGCAGATTGTTGAAGTCATGAGCGATCCCGCCAGCCAGCTGCCCAATCGCCTCCATCTTCTGCGACTGACTGAGTTGCGCTTGAAGCGTGCGGACCTCGCTGATGTCCATCGTGACGCCCACGATGCGCAACGGCGTCCCATCGGCGCTGCGAATCACCCGTCCACGTCCGGACATCCAGTGCGCGCTCCCGTCCGGCCACACCACGCGGAAGTCCGTGGAATGGTCCTGGCCGTCCGCAATCGTCCGCGCGATCGCCGATTCGACCGATTGGCGATCCTCGCGGTGAATAAGCGACAGGTAGGCCTCCCGGGTCGTCGGCGCTTGGTCTGGCCTGAGCCCGTGCAACGCCGCGGTGGTGGGCGACCAACTGAAGCGGTCGGCCACGAGGTCGAGCTCTACGATGCCCATACGCGCGGACGTGAGGGCGTATTGGGTGCGGTCCGCCGCCTCTCGGGCGATGATTGCTTGCGCCTGCAGTTGTTCCTCGCTCCGCCTCAAGGCCGCTTGGGCCTTGGCCAGCAGCACGGGAGTGCCGGTGCTGGTATCGAGTACGGCGTCAATCTGTCCTGCGAGGAGTGCCTGAATGGTGGCTTCCGATTCGGACAGCCGTTGCGCGAGGGCGCTCGGGCTCTGTCGCAATGGCGGTTTCATGGGCGACCAAGTAAGAGAAGCAGACGCGCGCTGTCGCTGAGGTTGCCCACCAGTCGTTGGATCGGACTCGGGGCGAGCTTCATGAGCGTCGGGGTGACCAACACGCCGTCCCGCACTGCCTTTTCCGGACTCGTGAGGACGTCCACGACCTCGAGCGTGTAGGCGCCCGCGTAGTGCGTGTCCAAGAGCACCGTCAGATTTGCAGTCGCCGCCAGCGAGTTGGGGGCTCCGCCGGCCACGTACAGGCGCAGGCGGAGTCGCGACTTGGCTGGGCTCGCCTTCGCGGGGGGTGATCGCACGGCGGATCGCTTGCGCATCCGTTGCCTACGC
>ENA-ORBV01015265-ORBV01015265.1-microbial-mat-metagenome-genome-assembly--contig:-NODE-15265-length-11331-cov-9.874178_pt1 | contig 11331 bp, 18 predicted proteins | sample MGYA00237777_ERZ505514 | MGnify/ENA primary metagenome ERZ505514 (study PRJEB26160, sample SAMN06269048) | microbial mat metagenome | isolation source: Oligotrophic lake microbial mat | place...
GCTTGCCGCCTATCAGATCGACGAGGCGCTCATCCAGAGCGCCGCCCCCGGCGTCTTCGTGATGCACTGTCTGCCGGCCTACCGCGGCAAGGAGATCACCGCCCAGGCATTCGAACTCCACGCCCCCACGATCTTCGATCAGGCGGAAAACCGTTTGCACGCGCAGAAGGCCGTGCTCCAGTTGCTTTCCCACACCCGCCGTCCCAACCGGTCCTGACCGGTCCTGATCCGTCGACGCCCATCTTCCACACGCGTCCCGCCATGGAGACTCTCTTCACCGCACAGAATCTCGTCAGCCTTGCCACCCTCACGGCGCTCGAGATTGTGCTGGGCATCGACAACATCATCTTCATCTCGATCCTTGCCGCAAAGCTGCCCGCGGCGCAGCAGGCGACCGCCCGTCAGGTCGGCCTGGCGCTTGCGCTCGTCACCCGGATCGCCCTGCTGTTCTCCATTTTCTGGCTTACCAAACTGACCGCCCCGTTGTTCGCGGTGTTCGGGCATTCCTTCTCCGGTCGGGATCTGATCCTGCTGGTGGGCGGGTTGTTCCTGATCGCGAAGGCCACACACGAAATCCACACGAAACTCGAGGGGGAGGAGCACGAGCGGACCGGCCCGGGCACGGCGACCTTCGGCGGGGTGGTGGCGCAAATCCTGGTGCTCGACCTCGTCTTCTCCCTGGACTCCGTGATCACCGCCGTCGGCATGGCCAGCCAACTCTGGGTCATGGTCACCGCGGTCGTCATCGCCGTGGGGGTGATGCTGGTGAGCGCCGGCCCGGTCAGCCGGTTCATCCACCGCCACCCCACGCTCAATATGCTCGCGCTCAGCTTTCTGTTGCTGGTCGGGGTGGTTCTTGTCGCCGACGGCATCGGTCATCACATCGAGAAAGGTTACATCTACTTCGCCATGGCGTTCTCCATCGGCGTCGAAATGTTGAACCTGAAACTCCGAGCCCGGACCGTTCCCGTGCAATTGCGCGGGCCGCATGCCGGATGAGCGGGCCCTCCCCACGGCCCAAGCCCGGGGCCTGGCGGGTGGTTCGCCGGACGTTCTCCATTTTCCTCGAGATCGACGGCGAGCAGCGGGCCGCTTCATTCGCGTTTTACGCCTTTTTTTCCCTCTTCCCCCTGCTGCTGCTGATCGTTTCGGTCGGGTCCCAGTTCGTCGAGCCCGACACCGTCGAGGCGGTCATCACGCGGCACCTCGCCATGTTCATCCCCCTCGATGAGGCGGACCGGACCGGCGTGTTCCAGACCGTGCGCGGGGTCTTCGACGCCCGGCGAGGGCTGGGGATCGTCGCGATTGTGGGCCTCGCGTGGGCGGCCACCAACTTCTTCCACGCGCTCGTCCGGGGCGTGAATCGCGCCTGGCACACCCGCGAGCTCGACTGGTGGAAAGTCCCGATCAAGAACCTCTCGATGCTCGTTCTCGTCGGGCTCGGGCTGGTGTTCGGGATTGTGGTGCCGGCCATCCTTGCCGCCATCGAGCGGTTCGTGAGCGAGACGCCCTTCTATTTCCCCTGGGTCCTCGATCTGCTCCGGCTCCTGCTGCCCGGGCTTCTCGTGTTCTACATGCTCACGATGCTTTACATGGTGTCGCCCCGGCGGCGGACCGTGTTCCGGGAGGTTTGGTTCCCTGCGTTGCTGGCCACCTTTGCGCTCAAGGGATTGCAACAATTGCTTCTGGTCTACGCCTACCGCGTCTGGCACGTCAACGTCATCTACGGCACGGTCGGCGTCCTGGTGCTCCTCCTGCTCTGGGTCTATCTCTGCGGGGTCGTGATCATCGGCGGCGGCTGCCTGTGCGCCGCAAGTTCGCCCGACGACGAAGCAGGACGAGCCGGGTGAGGGACGGGGAGAGGAAACCGGAGACCGGAGACCGGAAACCTGAGACCTGAGACCTGAGACCTGAGACCTGAGACCTGAGACCTGAGACCTGAGACCTGAGACCTGAGACCTGAGAGCGGAGAGCGGAGAGCGGAGAGGGCTGGAGCCTCATCTGTTGTAGCGGTGGCTCTGTCCCTGGCGAAGCCTCGCGCAGCCAGGGACGTGCCACCGGCAGGCGGTGTGCGGACGCGCAGCCAGGGACGTGCCACCGGCAGGCGGTGTGCGGACGCGCCCCCGGCGGCACCGGATCGGTGGTCGGCGTTGCGGGCGTGGCTGGCCTTGGAGATGCGGCCGAGCGTGCCGGAAAGCTGGAGCCGCTTCTGTTGTAGCGGTGGCTCTGTCCCTGGCGAAGCCTCGCGCAGCCAGGGACGTGCCACCGGGCAGGCGGAGGGCAGACGCGCAGCCAGGGACGTGCCACCGGGCCGGCGGTGGTCGGACGCGCCCCCGGCGGCACCTCTTCGGGACCTTCCGCGGTTCGTTTCGTTCCCGAATCTTCCGGTTTGCCCCCACGCGAAGCACCGGGTAATCTCCCTCACCTTCCATCCACTGCCCGGTGGTGTAATGGTAACACAGAGGCCTTTGGAGCCTTTATTCAAGGTTCGAATCCTTGCCGGGCAGCCACTCCTCAAACGATTGTGAAGCAGTCCCTTACGCCAAGTCGTGTGTTGTGTGTGTCACCTGTAATGCCGCCAGGCGCTCGTCCCCGACGCTGCGGAAATGAAGGCGAAGATCCGCCTTCGTGCTACGTCCGAAAAACAGTGGCTGCCGCCGCCGGATCCGCGCTCGACTCGGGCCCAAGCTGACGGCAGAATCTCAAAAATCGCTCCAGATGCACGCTCCACCAAGCCAGCGACCGGCGCGGCACGCGCAGCTTGCGACCCTCGACCAACCGGGTCACCCAACCCTTTGGATGCCCCTCTGGCACTGCGTCGCGCGCACGGGTCAAGCCTCCCTCCCTTTTTCGCCCCTCGTCACCCGGCTGCCTCGCACCCGTATCGTTCACAAAATCCACTCTGGGGCGTTTACCCCGCATTGTCCACTTTTTTTACCACTTGACAACCTAAGTCCAGTTTAGTGTACCTACACAACGTTCGCTAAATAAATTCTAAGATCTCACGCTCTGACGTGTCTCACACAATATGACCAAACTATTTTCAATTTTCGCAATTTTTCTCCCTTTGATAGTAGGAGCTATCGAGATCCCTGGGAAGCCGAGCGGAAGAACATCACTTTCGATTACCATGTTCGGAACAACCGAGAACCCAGCTAATCCTCCAGATTACAGATTTTTCGTCTACGAGATGCGAGATGATGCACTTCTCACTTCCGAAGCTCGCGTTAACAAAGAGAAACCGGATATCAAGAAGAGGATAACCAAGGACGAATACGCGGTTATTTACGAAGCTTTTAAGGATTTCTTCGACAATCACAAACTAGGTGAAGATCCAAACCTGATCAGAGATGGTAGCTCCATAGAGATCAAGTTTAGCGTGGGTAGTGAGTCAGTGTGTGCGATATTTGCCCATAATTCGTTTAGGGAATCAAGAGATGTTAAGGCAATCTTTGAGTTGCTCGAGAAATTGCACCCCGGATCGACTTATTCTATTCTCCAACAATTCAAATAGAAGAAAGCGAACAAGACGTGCATGGCAACACCCACTAGCCCCTCTGTTTTCCATGATCCCACGTAATTTCAACCTTAACCCCGCGATCAACGTTGGCTCCCGCTAGTGGGTGTGCCATCACTTTGACGTTCGCAGAAAATATGAAAACAGCCATTCGATTGCTGATTATGGCGGGCTTGGGCTGGATCATGTTTCTCTCGAATGCACTTTTGATTGTCTCGATGGCAAGCTATGCCAGCCACTCGGGAGGCAAGCCGGTAGCAAGTATCTGTGAGACTGTCTTGTCGATGCGCTGGCCCGTCAATTTACTGCCGTTCATTTCATTCATTATTTTGATAGCATCCTTTTTCCACCCAAAACCAAAAGAATGGATAAACCACCATCTATTTATTCCCAGCCTGATCACAGTGGTCTTCATTGCAGTATTTACATTTTGCTTCGCTGCGATTTGGCCTTGGATTCCACCCGTGATTTCCAAATTTCCCGAATAACACATGGATGCACGCGCACATTGTAACACAGAGGAAGGGATGCGAACAGAGCAGTCGACTCAACGGCTTACCGTGTCATACTTCCTGCTGGCGGGCAAGCCCGCCGAAGACGCAGGAAGCACGCCACGGCAAGCCGTGAGTCACTTTGGACGTTCGCCAAAAATATGCCTGATGACAGCGTCCAACTTTTGAACGCGCTTGACCGAGCTGTCAGCACGCATCTTTGCCCATACTTCACGGGGCAGAAGATGGCATACGAGGTAGGCCTGTCCAGTCACGACGGTTATCGCGCGCCTTCGACGCTACGCCACAGGCCATTCGAGTCCATTCGCGGAAGCTTCTTTTGGTGGGTTCACAGATTCAGTTCCAGCGATGCGATTCTTGATGTTGGGTTTGGCGATCGTGAATTCATTGTTGAGACCACCCTGTTCTACCCCGCCATCGAAGCTAGGTTTTCACCTTGGGAGTTGCTGCTTGCCCATGAGGTCCCGGATCCTCAAGCCATTAGCGGAAATACGTTTGTGCTCACCCGCGATTTCATGGAGAGGACGATAGCCGCAATGGCTGAGGGTATTAGTCGATATTGGCAGATTCTTTCACATCCCGATCCGGCTATTGTTGATCGTGCTCAAGAACTCCGTGGCCGTCGCCTGATTTTTGCACAAGAGGAACAGAAAAGAAGAGATCGGGAGAGGACTGCGATACAGGCGTCGCGAGCATTTCACGAAAACCGATTTGACGAGGCGATCAATCTCCTGTCACCATACCAGAACGACGAAGACCTTCCTCGTTCATCGAAGATGCTTTTACATGTCGCACAAAAGAAACAGCAATAAGGCGAACAAGGCGGTCGACTCAACGGCTACCCGCGTCACGCCTACTGCTTCCTCGCTTCGCTCGGCGCAGGAGTCGCGCCACGGGCAGCCGTGAGTCACCTTGGACGTTAGGCAAAGAAAGATGACATCCGATATTTCACATCAGTTGGGGCATCTGCTAATGTCTTACTCCGGACCGCAACCAGATCGCGTCCGCACGGCGGTCGCGAAGTTGGCGAAGGATGATCTCCAGACGATGGAGCATTATCTAAGTTGTGCGCAGCAGGACTATCGAGACGTTCTTTGGTGGGCAGACATCCAAGAAGAGGAAGACAGAAAGAAAGCGGCTCTGCGCGGCATGACCGTGAATGAACGACTGTTTGAGCTGAAGCTTTTCCCCACATGGGATGCTGCCGTTACCACGAAAGACCGAGCGGCTGCGGCTACGATACTGAAGAAGTGCGAGCTTTCTGATTCGGACGTCGAAAGGATCATCGATGCACATTTCAAAAAAGCCTAACCAAGCGATGCAGAGAACGAGCGCGTCTGTCACGGATCGTGCTCCGAGCAGCACGCTCCGCGCCAGCCACTCTCGTCTCTGATCTTATACGTTAGCAAAAATATATGACCTCTCAGCACCAACGTTATGTTTATCGTGAACTGATCGGATGGTTTCAGTGCGCGTGTGTTCCACTTCAGGCGGTCGTGAGTTCGGTGAACTCCGTAATTGACTCACCCCCATACGATACCGTTTCGGAAGAGGCACGGAAGTTTGTTCAGATTCTCCTACAAAAGCAAAGGATTCAGGTGGGTTCGCTTGCAGAATCGGACGAGTGGCTTCTTTTGCCGTGGCCTGGCACAAAAGAGGAACACATCACACACGTTTTAGCATCGATTGTTCTTGGAAATTCTATGGGAGACGAGTTGACTATTTGGTTTAATATGCAGAATAAATTTATGACTTCTAACCAACAATATCCACAATAATACCACCATGCCTGAATACTACGTTTATGTTTATATCGATCCACGAAACTTTGAAGAGTTTTACTACGGCAAAGGAAAAGGAGCGCGGAAGTTCTCGCATCTCAAAGATGGCTCGGATAGCGACAAGGTGAAGCGACTAAATGCGATCAAGGAGGCGGGCCTTTCACCAATTATTCGAGTGATTGCAACAGACATGACCCAAGACCAAGCCCTGCTCATTGAGAAGACTCTGATATGGAAGCTCGGCAAGACCCTAACAAACATGTCACAGGGTCATTTCTCCGAGAAGTTCAGACCACATGACACCTTACATAAAGATATTCCCGGATTCGATTTCAGAAAAGAGATCTATTATGTCAATGTCGGTGAGGGTCCACATCGCCGCTGGAACGATTGTCGCAAGTATGGATTTCTTTCTGCGGGCCAAGGCCCACAGTGGCGCGATCCATTGAAGACTCTTTGCGAAGGGGATTGCGTCGTGGCGTATCTCAAGGGAGCTGGATATGTGGGCGTTGGACTTGTGACCAACCCTGCCATCCGAGTATCAGACTTTCGTTTTAAAGGCAAAAGATTGGACAAGCATCCCCTTGAAGCTCCTCACATGTTTGAAAATTCCGACGATGAGGAGTTTTCTGAATATACTCTCGCCGTCCGTTGGATAAAAGCAGTTGATCGAGAAGGCGCTTTCTTCAAGAAGAACGCCGGGCTTTTTACCTCACAATTGATTCGAGCCTCGCTTTCAAATCAGCCAAAGACAGTTGACTTTTTGGAGCGATCATTTGAGATTTCGATTCCTGAGTTGATGAAACAAAATGAAGGCTAACGGAGCGATTCACCAAACAGCCGTCCCTTCGGGACTTCTGTCACGATTCCTGCTGACGCAGGAAGTCGCGCCAGAAGCAAGCGGCTGCTGGTGATCGCGGACGTTCTCAGAAAATATAAGATCCGCTTTGCTCCAGATCCCTTCGATTGATGCCTTGTCTTACTACCCGTTCGAGTTCGAGTCATGCGTGCTAACGAATATATTCCCGAGGAGCGGATTCCGATGATCACCGATCTCCTAACCGAGTGCTTGCCAAGCCCCGCCGGAAGCGACAGAATCCGCAGCAAATGAAGCATGTTCCTGAGATGACTTCCGCTGCCATCGAGCACCAACAAGCACCGAGAACCGAGCGATTGACGTAACCGCTGACCGTCGCCACTTTCGATGAACACCCTCACGCCACTCAACCCCACACCCGCGAGCCACCCTCCGTCCCGGTCAGCGGCACGTCATCGCGGACGTTGGGCAAAAACATATCATCCTTTGTACCATGAGCCTTAATCCTCTTACTCTCATTAACGAAGTCATCGAGGAGCACGGCTCCTCTACGATCCAAGGCAAGCATCTCGCGATGCTGAGAGACGAGATTGCGATTCTCCAAGGAAAGGCGACGGAATTTGCAACCCAAGCAGAAAAACTTGAAGCGGAGAACCAGCAACTGCGCTCGCAGCTTCAGCGACTCAAGCCAACCATGGGCGGCGATAAGTGTCCTTACTGCAACCGCAACACAGGCAAACTCGAAGAAATCAAGCCAGACCCAACTCCTGAATTTGCGATGCTCGGCGTGAAGCATGGATTTTACAAATGCTCCAACCCCGATTGCTGCAAGACATACGACAAGGAGATGTGAACCAAATGAAAAATCACAAAAGCCCAACAAAGCGATGCAGCTAATCCCCGTCCCTGCGGGACTTCTGTCACAATTCCTGCTGATCCCGCTTCGCGGGGCAGGAATCGCGCCAGAAGCAAGCGGGGATACCTGATCGCGGACGTTCGCGAAAAATATAGTCTTCTTTTTAACCACCACCGCAACACAACTACACCACAACATATATGAACAAAGACCAATTGATAGACAGCTTCATCGGAATCCTCCAGTGTGTCAGCCTTGAGGATGTGCTTGTTTCTCCAGACGATCCGCTGAGTACCGTAATCTCCGATCAAGGAGTTGATGACCTCGATTTTGAGCTTGCTGTAGCATGTTTTGAAGCCACAAACCGAGTGTCGCTGGACTACAGCGATCTCGAAGATGAGGCATTGCCATCGCTGACGATCCGAACACTGATCACAGAGTTTCTCGTCAGTGAGAGCAGAGAGCTATCAGATCCACTCTTCATTACCAAGCGGTTTATGATGTTTAAGGAGGCTCTCATAACAGCGCTTCAAGAAGACACTGAAGAATAACAGACCAATATATGCTTACTTTTGATGATAATGCAATCGTTTGGCTCTATAAGGAAAAGAGCACATTTGACATTTGGAAGATTACTGATTCAGTGCATCCAGACAATACTCAGTTCTCATTTGACTGCAAATGTACCGATGATGATCCCTCGACCTACAATGTAAGGGGTGCGCTTAATGAAGAAGGAGCTTTTATTGGTAAGATTGCCCGGGACGGCGGCGAGTGTGGTCGAGTTAATGGACATTTTTACACCCATAGAACCACCATTGCCCTAATTGGAAAATGGCACGAGGGAGCCGACATTCATGATTTTGCGGCTCGTTTCACTCCCCGATTATAAAATAGTGCGAACAGACCGGTCCAGCAAATCACCGTCCCTTTGGGACTTCTGGCATGTCTCCTGCTGATCCGCTACGCGGGCAGGAGCCATGCCAGAAGCAAGCGGTGATTCCTGACCGGGGACGTTCTCAGAAAATATAAGATCCGCTTTGCTCCAGATCCCTTCCATTGATGCCTTGTCTTACTACCCGTTCGAGTTCGAGTCATGCGTGCTAAGGAATATATTCCCGAGGAGCGGATTCCGATGATCACCGATCTCCTAACCGAGTGCTTGCCAAGCCCCGCCGGAAGCGGCAGAATTCCCAGCAAATGAAGCATGTTCCTGAGATGACTTCCAGTGCCAGCGAGCACCAACAAACACCGAGAACGGAGCGATTGACGTAACCGCTGACCGCCGCCACTTTCGATGAACACCCTCACGCCATTCAACCCCACACCCGCGAGCCACCGTCCGTCCCGGTCAGCGGCACGTCATCGCGGACGTTCGCTAAAATAAACCAGCACTATATGCCACTACCTGATAGTTACACAATTAAGACAGGCGCGATTCGTGCATATTTCCAATCGATGCTCGGTGCTGAGGCCCCTGACCGTTTCTCCATAAAGTTCTTAGAGAATCTAGAGTTTGACGGATCAAACGACCGATTGATTATTGGGGTCTTGAAGGAACTTGGCTTCCTCAACGCAGATGGTGTTCCGCAGCAGCGTTACTACGAATTTCTCGATAAATCCAGATCTTGGACTATTCTCGCGGATGGAATTCGCGAGGCTTACGCGGAACTATTTGCGGTAAATAAGGATGCCGAGAAGTTGGATGTTGATGGAGCCTTCAATAAGCTGAGAACGCTATACAAGGGGACGAAAAAGGACACGGTAATCCGGAATATTGCTAAGACTTTTGTTGCACTTTGTGAAATCGCTGATTTCTCAAAACCAAAGCCTCCTCAAAAAGAGGAGGAGAAGATTGATCAAAATCCTGTTACAAAGCCTGATCCCGACTCGAACGGGCCCAGCTCCTTGAAGCCTGTTTCTGTCGGTGCTTTGCAATATCACATTAACATCGTTCTCCCTGATACGCGAGATCAGGCGGTCTTTGACGCTATATTCAAAAGCATGCGGGATCATTTGGGCTAACTATGGATACACTATATCCATTTGTTTTCAGAGGCTTACTGACTCAGGAAAGTCTTGATAAAGCAGGCCGCAAGCAATCCTACAAATCCGGTTCCGAGGAGGCATTGTTGATAAACGCCAAATTGTCGCTTGAGATGCTTGATGAAGATGTTGTCGCTGCTGCGCAGCGCATGGCTTTGGTCTACACAGCGATTCACGCGTTTGAAAACGTTGTCCGAGATTTTGTGCGTGCAGCAATGGTGGAGCTACACAAGGAGGAGTGGTGGTCGCATGTGCCAGCAAAAATTCAGACAAAAGCAAAGACTCGTATGGAGGAGGAAGCTAAATTCCGCTGGCACGGCGCTCGGGGAGGAGCGGAAATCGAATACTGTGACTTTGGCGATCTTTCTAGTATAATAACAACCCAATGGGAGATTTTTAAAGATGTTTTAGTTGATCTTGAATGGGCAAAGTCTTTACTTAGCGTTCTAGAACGATCACGAAATATTGTTATGCACGGTGGAGTCTTGTCGATCCAGGATATCGAAAGAATTGGAGGCAACATCCGGGATTGGGTGAGACAAGCAGGATAAATGCGAACCAAGCGATCCACCGAACACCTACCCGCCGTCACGCCAGATGCTGAGGCTCGTTCCTCGCCTGCATCTGTCGCGCCAGCGGTCCGGTGCCGGTGATCGCGGACGTTAGGCGACTCGCCGCATCTTGACTGAACGCAGCAAAAGCCCCACCTTCGACGGCATGAATTGGACTGAACACATCACTGTTGAACCAAACGTCTGCCACGGCAAAGCCTGTATTCGCGGCACTCGTGTCATTGTGTCGGTTATCCTCGACAACTTGGCTGCGGGACTCAGCCCGGCGGACATCGTCCGCAGCTACCCGTCCCTCAAACCTGACGACGTGGCTGCTGCGATGGCCTACGCGGCCGAGCTTGCGCGCGAGCGCGTTGTCGCAACGCCACTCGGCGTGGCGGCGTGAAGTCCAAGTTCGATGAGAACCTCCCTTCGGATTTGGGTGCCTTGCTTTGCGCAGACGGGCACGACGCTCACTCCGTCCTCGACGAGGATTTGCGCGGCGCTGCCGACCCGGCCATCGCCAAGGTCTGCCAGGACGAGCAACGCATTCTCATCACGCTCGATTTGGATTTCGCGCACATCAAGAACTACCCGCCACAGGATTACCCCGGATTGTCTTGCGATTGGCGCGTCAGGACCGCGACACGGTGCTCGCCATCATTCCTCGCATCCTCACATTGCTCCAGACGGAACCCATTTCACAGCGTCTCTGGATTGTGGATGGCAACAGAACACGAATCAGAGGCGGGACATGAACCGTCGCCGAACAATAAAGGGTGTAGCGCAGCGGAGGCTTCGACTACACCCCTGGTTGAACAAGCCCGCCGAATAAGGCGGCGCGGGCTTATGCTTCTTATGTTTGTTGGCCGGCCCCGAGCGGGACTGACCGCTCCGATTCGAACCCGCGATTCGCAGTTCGGATCGCTTTGTTTGGCGCCATTTCGGTCGGGGTGAGCGCCATAGCCACTTCTTCGGATCACTCTCGTGGATAACTGGCGAGATCGAGCCGCTGGTCCCGGCACGAGTGCGCGAGGGATCGGGACCGTTTCCGTCGGCTTGGAAACGCCCATTCTCCGGCCACGTTCGGACAGTGGTGATCACATGGGAAGTCGGTTGGACTATGGCGGCCGGCATTCGAAACCCCAGGAGCGACCCAGGCGCGATCGCAGGGACATCGGGGCTCCGCAACACGGGCTGAGGATGGGCGGCTTTTTGGGGGGCGGAGCCTTGGGGCCGAGGACCATCAGG
>ENA-ORBV01015266-ORBV01015266.1-microbial-mat-metagenome-genome-assembly--contig:-NODE-15266-length-11331-cov-9.130976_pt1 | contig 11331 bp, 9 predicted proteins | sample MGYA00237777_ERZ505514 | MGnify/ENA primary metagenome ERZ505514 (study PRJEB26160, sample SAMN06269048) | microbial mat metagenome | isolation source: Oligotrophic lake microbial mat | place...
CCGCCGCCCAGCGCCCCGCCCCGAGGACCAACTCGTCGTCACGCAGCACCGCGTGACGGTCGGCGGCCGCGAGCTGCGCTACACCGCCACGGCGGGCACGCTCGTGCTGCGCGAGGAGGCCGAGAAGTCCGCCGATAGCGGCCCCACCGCCGATGGCGCTAAGCCCCGCGCCGCCATCTTTTTCGTGGCCTACACGCTCGACGGCGTGACCAACAAGGCCGCCCGCCCGCTCACCTTCTCGTTCAACGGCGGCCCCGGCTCCTCCTCGGTCTGGCTGCACCTCGGCCTGCTCGGCCCCCGTCGCGTGCTGCTCGACGACGACGGCAGCGCTCCCCCGCCTCCCTATCGCCTGGTCGACAACGACTTCTCGCTGCTCGATGCCACTGATCTCGTCTTCATCGACCCCGTGAACACTGGCTATAGCCGCGTGCTCCCCGGCGAGGCTGCCAAGCAGTTCCACGGCTTCAAGCGCGACATCGAGTCCGTTGGCGACCTGATCCGGCTCTACACCTCGCGCTACGAGCGCTGGCTCTCGCCCAAGTTCCTGATCGGCGAGAGCTACGGCACCACCCGCGCCGGCGGCCTGGCCGGCTACCTCCAGGAGCGCCACGGCCTCTACCTCAACGGCATTATGCTGATCTCCGCCGTGCTCAACTTCCAGACCCTGGAGTTCGACCCCGGCAACGACCTGCCGTTTATCCTGTTTCTGCCCAGCTACGCCGCCACCGCCTGCTTCCACGGCCGCCTCGCCCCCGAGCTTCAGGCCGACCTGCGGAGCACCCTGGCTGAGGTGGAGGCCTTCGCCCTCGGCGAGTACGCCAGCGCCCTGCTGCAAGGCGCAAACCTTGCGCCCGAGCGACGCGCCGCCGTTGCCGCCCAGCTTGCGCGCTACACCGGCCTGAGCGCGGCCTACCTCGAGCGCTGCGAGCTGCGCATCCGCGACGACCGCTTTGTGAAGGAGCTGCTGCGCGACGATGCGCGCACCGTGGGCCGCCTCGACAGCCGCTTCAAAGGCGCCGACCGCGACGCCGTGGGCGAGCACGCCGAGTTCGACCCCAGCTACGCGCTGATCCAGGGGCCCTACACGGCCACGCTCAACGCCTACGTGCGCGGCGAGCTGCGCTACGAGAGCGACCTGCCCTACGAGATCCTCAGCGGGCGCGTGCGGCCCTGGAGCTACAGCGAGCACGAGAATCGCTACGTGGATGTGGCCGAGACGCTGCGGCGCGCGATGACCATGAACCCCCACCTGCGCGTCTACGTCGCCAGCGGCTACTACGACCTCGCCACGCCCTACTTCGCCACCGACTACACCCTCAGCCACCTGGGCCTCGCCCCCTCGCTGCGGCCAAACCTCAGCGTCGGCTACTTCGAGGCCGGCCACATGATGTATATTCAGCGCGCCGCGCTCGCCAAGCTGCGCCAGGAGCTGCTCGCCTTCGTGCGCGGAGCGTAGTAGGGGCGCCCCGCGTGGGCGCCCTCCGGGCAGTAGTAGGGGCGCCCCGCGTGGGCGCCCTCCGGGCAAAGGGAATCCCCCCATGACGTTCGAGCTTGATGCGACACGCGGCTACCTCCAGCTTGGGCCTACGCGCCTAAGCTACCTGGACTGGGGCGGCGCGGGGCGGCCCGCCCTGCTGCTGCACGGCATCACAAGCAGCGCGGCCACGCTCTGGCAGCTGGCCCCGGCGCTCAAGACCGCTGGCTACAGGCCCATCGCCCTCGACATGCCCGGCCACGGCGAGAGCGACATAAGCCAGGATCACGCCATCGACACGCTCGCGGGGCTGGCGGGCGCGGCTCTGGAGGCGCTAGGTCTCCAGCATGTTTTGGTGCTCGGACACTCCTGGGGCGGGGCTACCGCCCTCGCCCTTGCTAGTGGCGCTACCCATGCGAGTGGTCGGATTTCCCGCACTGTTCTGGTGGATCCCGCCCTGGCCATGACGGCAACCTGGGGCGAGGAGCGGCTGCCCAATTACCTCGAAGGCCTCGGCGAGCCTGCCAGCACGGGCGCAGTGCGCGTGCGCGCCAACAACCCCTCGTGGGCCGAGGCCGACATCTTCTGGAAGGCCATCGCCCTGGAGCAGTGTCGGCGCGAGCAGGTGGCTGGCTTCTTTCTGCCGAGCGAGGAGTGGAGCCTGGTGGAGCGCTTTGGGCAGCTACAGGCACCGCTGCTGCTGCTCGTCGCCGACCCCGTGTACAGCGTGATCCCGCCCGAGCGGCTCAACGAGGTGCGCCGCACGCTTTCCCCAGCCCTCGGCGCCGTCACCGTGCTGCATGGCACCACCCACAACATGTTTCGCGGGCCAGGCTACAGCGCCTCGCTGGCCGCGCTGCTAGCGTGGCTGCGTGCGTGAAACAGTGGCTGGGTGACGAAGGTCACCTTGGGGTGCCGGAGCGTCGACGTTGACGCACCATGGTGACTGTGGTACGGTGAAAGGACTGAAAGAGCGCAACAGAAGAGGAGCGTAGCAGATGCCGAAGCTAACGGTGGCCGGGCAGACGGTGGATGTAGCGGAAGGCACGCGCCTGGTGCTGGCGATCGAGGCGAGCGGGGTGGAGATCGGGCATCGCTGCGGCGGACACGCGCGCTGCACCACCTGCCGCGTGGCCTTCGCCGACGGCGAGCCCGCCATGCTGACGCGCGCCGAGTACGATAAGCTCAACGAGCGCGGCCTGCTGGGCCAGTATCGCCTCGCGTGCCAGATCGTGTGCGACCACGATATGAGCATCGCCGAGGTTAGCATGACAAAAGAAAACCAGGGCTGGACCGACACAGGCTCCGCCCCTGAGCCAACCGTCACGCCCGACCCAACCCTCTACAGCATGGATCTGCTCAAGGGCTAAGGCAAGGGGACAGGGGACAGGGGACAGGGCACAGCGCAGCCGCCCGGCTATCGGCTATCGGCTATCGGCTATTACTACAGTGGTAGTTCGTGAATCGAGCGGGCCGGAGCGCTCAAAGCCCCTTCAGCAGCAAGGAAAAGCCTGCTTTAACGGTAAGTTTTGAGCCCTCAAACTCCCGCCAGGAGTGACGCGAAGACAACTACCACTGTAGTACTATCGGCTATCGGCTATCGGCTATCGGCTATCGGCTATCGGCTATCGCCCCGGGCCGCCTCCTGCTCGATCAGCGCCTCAAAGGCCTTGAAGGGCTGGGCGCCGCGTAGCTGCTGGCCGTTCACAAAGAAGGTGGGCGTCACATTGATGCCCAGGCGCGCGATCGCGCTCGCCTCTGACTTGACGGCCTGCTCTATGGCGGGGTCGCTTGCGCAGGCCGTAAAGGCGTCCACATCGAGCCCGAGCTGGCCTGCAAACGTCACAAACAGCTCGCTGTCGCGCTCGGGGTAGCCGCCCCACTCGGTGTCGTGGGTGCGGAAGAGCTGCTCGTACATGGGCCAGAACTTATTCTGGTCGGCAGCGCAGCGCCCGGCGACGGCCGCCACGAGCGCCGAGGGGTGCAGATCGCTCAGGGGCAGGTCGCGCGCCACAAAGCGCACCACGCCGGTATCGACGAACTGCTCGATGATCTGTGGCCGTGTCTCGCGCGCGAATTGTTGGCAGAACGGGCACTCAAAGTCCGTGAGCTCAATGATTGTCACTGGCGCAGCGGGGTCGCCCAGGGCGCGCGGGTCGTCGGCGGTGATAGCGAGCAGCTCATTGAGGCTTGGTGCGGTGGGGCGCGGCGCGGGCGTGGGGCCGTCCGCGACGGCGGCGAGCGTGGGCCTGCGCTCCAGCGCCACGGCGGTCTGGCGCTGCTCCACGGCGGAGCGCGCGGGCGTGGGCGGCTGGTAGGCGCCGCAGGCCGCCAGGATCAGGCAGGCGAGGAGCGGCGCGAGGGTGCGGAGTCTCAAGCGGCAGGCTCCTTTCTGATCTAACGAGCTGCGCCATGTCACCCTGAGGGAAGCCGCAGGCGCAGCGAAGGGTCTTTCTGGAGCACCTGTGGCCCCTGGAGCAGATGCTTCACTGGGCTCAGCATGACAACCCTCAGTATACCTCTTAACGCTATCTATACATCCAATGCTTACCCCAAGCCCGTACAAAGTATGGTACATTGCAGGCCCAAAACTTGCTGAGTCGGTCCTCGGCAGCGTGCGCCGCCACGGGGCGGCCCGAGCCTCGCCCTGTTGCAAAGGAGCATTGCATGCGTCAGCCATTGATCGCCCGCCTCCTGCTTACCCTCGCCATCCTGCTGTCTGGCGCGCTTGTCGCCGCCGCGCAGGCCGCCCCGCGCGCCTCCGAGGTCGCCCAGACAGTCTTGCCCGCCCGTATCGCGGTTGTCCACGCTGCGCCGTTTGCGGTGGACACTACCGTCACCGTGGTGGCCAACGACCTGCTGCTGCTCGATAGCGACTTCGACTTTGGCGAGCTGATCAGCTACATCAGCGTGCCTGCTGGCACGTATAAAATCGAGGTGTTTGTCGGCTCGCTTACGCTGGCGCAGGCCGCCGCCGCCACGCCAGTGATCAACGAGAGTGTTACGCTGGACGCAGGCAAGGACTACACCGTTGCCGCGATCGGCACTGCCTCGCTCGCCTATCCGCTCGATCTGCTGATCCTCGACGACACCACCGTCCCGCCCGCCTCGGCCTCGGCCAAGCTGCGCGTGGTTCACGCCGCGCCCTTCGCGCCCGCTGGCCCTACAGGCACCGGGGTGGACGTTGTGACCGATGCCGGTGCCTCAATCGGGATCACTAACCTTCAGTACCCGAATAACACGGGCTTTGTTACGCTGCAGAGCGGCGTAGAGTTCAACCTGAAGGTTGTGGCCACAGGCACCAGCACGACGATCATCGACCTCGACCCTGTAACGCTCGGGGCTGGCGATATTGTCACCGTGTTTGCGGTGGGCGACGCCAACGGCCAGGTGCCGGGTGTGTTGTTCCTGCCATTTGTCGAGCGGGCGCCCGCCCAGCTGCGCCTCGTCCACGCTGCGCCCTTCGCCAGCGGCAACGCTACCGTCACGGTGACGCTGAACGGCCAGCTGGTGACGAACAGCCTCAGCTTCGGCAAGATCTCATTCTACTCCACGCTGCCCGCCGGCATCTACAACGTGCAGGTCTTCGCGGGCACAGCCGCCACAGGCGCCCCGGTGATCAACACCGTTCTGGTGCTTCAGGACGGCCAGAACTACACCGTGGTGGCGATGGGCACCAACAGCGCTACCTACCCGCTCAAGCTGCGAACGCTCGTCGATGACACCACGCCCTCCGCCTCGGCCACGGCCCGCCTGCGCGTCCTGCACGCCGCGCCCTTCGCGCCCACCGTGGTCGGCACCGCGATCGACGTGGTCTCCCAGGCTGGCGTGCCCTTGCCCGGCCTGACGAACTTGCGCTACGACGACCTGGTCGAGAACTACACGGTGCCCAGTGGCGTGGCGCTCGATCTGAAGATTGTGCCCACCGGGCAGCCGAGCGCGCCCGCCATCATCGACCTCCCGGCGCTCACGTTTAATGCGGGCGACGCCTACACCGTGATCGCGGTGGGTGGTGCAAACGGCCAGCTCGCTGGTGTGCTGCTGCTCAACGACCGCGCCCTCTCTGTGAAGCTGCACCTGCCGCTGATCCGGAAGTAGGTTCAGGTTTGGCGAGCGTGTGCCCGCCTGTCGCCCCCGCTTTCAGCATTGGAAGTGGGGGCGTGCTTGTGTGCGCTTGCGGGCACTGCCGCGCCGACTTAGGATACAGGATCAGCTGGCAGGATCAGTCTACAGGCGTCAGTTGTCAGCTAACGGCCTGCCCATCAGCCGCGCCTGCGGCCACCGATACCGGAAAAACATACCCAGACTCCCGGCCACAGGCGTGGGCTGCATGGGCATGTTAGCCTGCGCGGCTTACGCAGGCAAGCGTACCACACGAATGCCACTCGTGTACGATATTACGCATGAGGAGCGCACAATCGTACTGTATTGAATCGCGTGGGAACCGCTTCTGATCTCCAAAGAAGCTTGATTCGACGTGCTGTACAGCGAATGGCTCGACATTCCAGCCGGTACTTCGCAATTCCAAGCCGTCTAATTGCGATGCTTGCGACGTTACGGAGTAGCCAACTGCACCACGTTCAAAGAACTGTGATGCGACCGCAAGTGACGGAAAGGCAGATGTAGCGGCTAACGCAGTTGTGGAATGACCCTTTACCGCCACACCAACCTGCCCATCATCGCTTTGAAACTGGACGGTAATGGCGGCGTTGTCGTCCGTGGTTGTAAAGTGTGCGTGATGATGCACACCAGGAAAGAGCCGCCCACCGACAAGTGTATTGAGCCGTGAGCTTGTATCCCGGCGCGGAATGTAAACCCCCTCCATCGTTTGATCATTCGTGTCCCACTCTACAGCAATGCGATGGGCAGCGTTTTCCGAGGTAAACCCAAAGGCAGCGGGAAGACCACGCGGGCGTATCTGCTGAAGCCGAATGAGGCAAATGCCTGCCACTGCCTGCCCCTCAAGCAGTTTCGGTCGGAAAGGTACAGGAAGCAGCCCAGCAACGATATCGGCATCGACACGGAAATTGATCAGCAAGCGACGGGCGATGAGGCCCTGTACGATAGGGAGAACCATAGTCGCTCCGTTTGAGTCGCTAGGCAAGAACGAGAGGCAGGTATTGGTATGTGAAATATAGCACAGTCATGAACCTTATCAAGGCTATATCATATTGGGGTTGGAACAACGCAGCCCAACGTATAGGTATCAGCTGCGCCGCTGGCGGGCGTCTGGAGGGTGGAGGACCGCAGCACGAGGCAGCTGCCAGGCAATGCGCGTGCGGCTGACCACTGAAGCGCCAGAAACGACGCCAGGCACCGGACGTATAGATGTTGCGGGTTGTGTGGTTGCCAGCAAGCCGTAGCAGTGTGGCGGGTGAATCGCGCCCAGCCCACCAACCGCGCCAGCGGTGTCAGCTGCACCACGTCGTTCGGGGGCGTCAAGGAAATAGCGTCTGAACATGAATCTCGGCAATAATCTGATTATTAATCAGTACGGGAATGCTCTCTGTAAGCTCATAATCTCGCCGCCCCTGATACGCTGGCTCCTCAGCATTACTTAACGGTTTTGTGTATACCTCAATTTTTCGTTCGACGAGGTTGATAATCCAGTAGATAGCAATACCAGCGCGTGCATAGAGCCGTTTTTTGCTTGTGCGATCACGTTGCAGTGTGGTATCTGCAACCTCAACAACAAGTGCCACTTCATCAGCATACGGGTGTCTATCAAAATAGTCACGACGGTCGCCCTGGACAATGACCACATCAGGCTCCGGTTCACTATCCTTCGTTGTGATCGGCTCCTGATCATCGACATACCACCCCGAGGGCACGACGTGCGCTAAGGCTTCCCGCGTCACTTGTGTTGCGATGCGATGTGGTGGATTCTTTGGCATTTTAAGCACCAATAAGCCTTCTAAGAATTCCACAGGATCATCGTCAGTCAAAATGCCGCTGCGAACCATCTCGTGATATTGATGCACACGAAGTGGCCAAATCGGCTCTTTTGGAAGCGGCATGCGTACGATAGTACGTTGTGACTTTCGAGTTGCCATGTGTGTCTGTACTTTCGATAGGAAATGAATGGATTTATGAGCGGCGGTGTGGGACGTTATATTCTGGATAGATTCCGATGATACAGGCATGCATGAATGAGCCTTTTGACTCAGCGGCTAAGAGTTGATGATAGAGATCTTGTGGGACATTGGTATAGTGCCAGATTTTTCCGCTTGTAAATACGACTTCTAATTCGTGCGCTCCTGTATCATACCCAACAGCATGGATCATACTTGAATCGACTGGAACGAGTTGCATGCGTTTGTCCCTTCCGTTGAGCGGTATGTTTGTATGCTTAAGCTTACGATTACTTGGATGGAGTGTCAAGAGGAAATGCAAGCACATTTGTTTTTGTTACGTTGTGTTTTTACGCCGCCCAACTGGCATTAGTCTGTACGAGGTGGCTTGGCAACTGCGAACAGACTCCGGCAGACTGGACTATGTCGGACCGCCAGCGAGCGGGCGCAATTTCGGCGGCTTCGCGCCCTTCTCCGCCTTTCGTGCCGTTCGTGGTCCAAATAGTCCGGCTTCCCGACCGGGCGGCGGCGTTGTGCTGCTCCCGACATGCATCCCCAACCTCGGCACGGGCATAACAACTGGCCCTCCGCTGCGCAAAAAGGAGCCAGCCACAGGCTCGGGTACAATAGCCGCGTCGCGCGCCTGCACCGCGATCAGCAGAGAGGTACTATGCGCCCCAGCCCGCTTAGCCCGCTGCCACCCCTGCGCGAGCAGGCCGCCACCCGCAACCGCTGGCTGCGCGCCCGCCTCGACGGCGTGCTGCCCGCCCTGATGGCCCGCGCCAACCTCGATATGTGGATCGTGGCCGCCCGCGAGTACAACGAGGATCCGGTGATCATGAGCCTGATCCCCGCGCCTGAGCTGTCCGCCCGCCGCCGCACAATCCTCGTGTTTACGCGCCAGCCCGACGGCAGCGTGGAGCGGCTTACGCTTGGCCGCTACGCCTATGCCGGCGTCGGCCCCCAGGACGCTGGGCTCTACCAGAGCGCCTGGAACCCCGACGAGGAGCATCAGGACGCCTGCCTGCGCCGCATCGTCGCCGCGCGCAGCCCCCGCCGCATCGGCGTGAACGTCTCGCGCACCTTCGCCTTCGCCGACGGCCTGAGCCACCAGGAGCACGAGCGCCTTGTGGTCGCGCTTGGCCCCGAGCTCTCGGTGCGCCTGGTGAGCGCCGAGGCCCTGGCCGTTGGCTGGCTGGAGCAGCGCACGCCCGACGAGCTGGCCGCCTACCCTGGCTTGGTCGCGCTCGGCCACCAGCTGATCCGGCGCGCCTTCTCGCGTGAGGCGATCACGCCTGGCGTCACCACCGCCGAGCAGCTAATCTGGTGGATGCGCCAGGCTATGCACGACCACGGGCTGCCCGCCTGGTTCCAGCCCAACATCGCGATCCAGGCGCCCGGCCAGCGCTACGATCACGCCGAGCCGCGCGCCGTGATCCAGCCCGGCGACCTGCTCTGGTGCGATGTGGGCTTCGAGGCGCTTGGGCTCTGTACCGACCAGCAGCAGCACGCCTATCTGCTGCGCGAGGGCGAGAGCGAGGCGCCCGCCGGGCTGCGCGCGGCGCTCGCGGCCGGCAATCGCCTGCAAGACATTCTGCTAGGCGAGATGCGGCCGGGGCGCACTGGCAACGAGGTGCTGCGGGCGGCCCGCGCAGGCGCCGTTGCGGCTGGGCTCACGCCGAGCATCTACACGCACCCGCTTGGCAACCACGGCCACGCCGCAGGCCCGACGATTGGCCTCTGGGATGCCCAGGAGGGCGTGCCGGGCGGCGGCGACTACCCGCTCTACGATGACACGGTCTACTCGATCGAGCTGAACGTGCGCCTGGCCGTGCCCGAGTGGGACGGCCAGGAGGTGCGCATCGCGCTGGAGGAGGACGCGGCCCTCGCCGGCGGCGCGATGCGCTGGCTAGACGGGCGCCAAGAGGAGCTGATCTTGGTCCGGTGCGACCCATGAGCCATCGGCGCTACCAGCGCTCGCTGTACCTGCTGCTGGCCCCCTTTCTGCTCGGCGTCACCCTGCTGGTCGTGCTGCCCGCCGGGCTCTCGCTCGGCCTGGCCTTCACTCGCTACGATGGCCTGACGGCACCAACCTGGATTGGCCTAGCTAACTTTCGCGCCCTGGCCGCAGACAGCCTGTTTCGGACCGCCAGCCTCAACTCGCTGCTCTTTGTGCTGCTGACGGTGCCGCTGCGCACGCTGCTCACGCTTGGGCTTGCGCTGCTGCTTGCGCGCCCACGGCGCGGCATCGGCCTCTACCGGGCTGCGGTCTACCTGCCGACGGTGGTGCCCGGCGTGGCGTATGCGCTGGTCTGGCTCTGGATCTTCAATCCGCTCTACGGCCCGCTCAACCTGCTGCTGGGCGGCGCCGACCTGCCGACGCCTGCCTGGCTGGTGAACCCGCAGACGGCCCTGCCCGCCCTCGCCCTTGCCGCCCTGTTTCAGCTCGGCGAGGGCTTCGTGGTGCTGCTCGCTGGCCTCCAGGAGATCCCCGACACCTACTACGAGGAGGCGGCGCTCGATGGCGCCGGTCGCCTCGCCGTGCTCTGGCACATTGTGCTGCCGCTGCTCGCCCCCTGGCTGCTGCTGATCGTCATCCGCGACCTAATTGTGAGTGTGCAGAGCAGCTTTACGCCAGCCCTGCTGATGACCGGCGGTGGCCCGTACTACGCAACGCTGTTCCTGCCCCTGCTGATCTATCAGACAGCCTTTGAGCGCCTGCGCTTCGGTGAGGGCGCCGCAATGACGCTGCTGGTCTTCTTCGGGGTGGGCCTGCTGATCCTGCTGACGCACCGGCTGTTTGGCGGCTGGGGGTACGATGAGGCTGTCTAGCGCAAAGCGCAAAGCGTTTAAGCGTAACGCGCAAAGCGGCAGTCTCCTACGGTGCCGCCAGATCTATCGGGCCGTAGGGTTTCACCTGCTCGCGCTGAGCGTCGCACTCAGCTTCGTGGTGCCCGGCCTCTGGGTGCTGGCCGCCTCGCTGCGTCGGCCGGGCACGCCGCCGCCGCGCACAATCGAGTGGCTCCCCGACCCGATCGCCTGGTCGAACTACACGCTTGTCTTCGAGCTTGTGCCGCTGGGGCGCTACCTCCTCAACTCGCTGCTCGTCACGGCAATCGCCATCCCGCTGACGGTCGTGGTCGCCTCGTGGGCGGCCTTCGCAATGGCGCAGCTGCCGGCGCGGGCGCGCTACGCCCTGCTGGCCCTCGCCGTGGCCCTGCGCATGGTGCCGCTGCCGGCCCTCTGGCTTACGCGCTTTCTGGTGCTGAGCGAGCTGCGGCTGATCGACACGTTTGCGGCGCTGCTGGCCCCAGCCTGGATGGGCTCAAGCCCCTTCTTTGTGCTGATCTACTACTGGAGCTTTCGGCGCATCCCGCCTGCGCTGATCGAGGCCGCGCGCCTGGAGGGCCTTGGCCCGCTCGCCATCTGGGCGCGCATCGCCCTGCCCCTGGCCAAGCCAGCCACCGTGGCCGTCTGCGTCCTCACGTTTGTGCAATACTGGAGCGACTTCATCAGCCCGCTGCTCTACCTGAAGTCTGAGTCGCGCTACACCCTGGCCGTGGGCCTGCGCATGCTCCAGCAGCTCGACACAACGAACTGGCCGCTGCTGATGGCGGGCGTGGTGATTATGGTGCTGCCGGTCGTGCTGCTGTTTGTGCTCGTCCAGCGCGCCTTCTGGGTCGGCGAGCGGATCGCGGGTGTCCAGGGCAACTGATGGACGGTGGACGGTGGACGGTGGACGGTGGACGGTGGACGGTGGACGGTGGACGGTAGAAGGCAAGCATC
>ENA-ORBV01015267-ORBV01015267.1-microbial-mat-metagenome-genome-assembly--contig:-NODE-15267-length-11331-cov-6.487382_pt1 | contig 11331 bp, 11 predicted proteins | sample MGYA00237777_ERZ505514 | MGnify/ENA primary metagenome ERZ505514 (study PRJEB26160, sample SAMN06269048) | microbial mat metagenome | isolation source: Oligotrophic lake microbial mat | place...
TGCTCCTTGAATGTCGGGCAGTCGGGCAGCTTGGGATGGCGCTGCTCCATCGCCACAGCCAGGCAACGCACCTGCGCGCCGAGCTGCATCTGCACCGTTGTGTAACCCCAACTGCCGCTGACCTGTTTGCCCAGCAAGGCGGTATTGGACGGCCCGGTTCCGCCGAACGGCACGTAGGTGGTCTTGATGCCCGCCATCTTGTCGAACTGGCGCTGTGCCAGGTGGTTGGCCGAGTTCGTGCCCGAGCCGGACAAGGTGGTCGCGCCAGGCGCCTTCTTGGCCGCTTCGACGAAATCCTTGAGCGATTTCATCGGGCTGTCGGCCGGCACCATCAGGGCGTCCGGGGTGTAGTGAAACCAGAACACCGTGGTGATGTCATCGGTCTTGTAACCGACGTCCTTCTCCAAAGGCTGCAGCACGATGTGGGGCAGGTTCGTGCCCATGACGGTGTAGCCGTCGCCGGCCATGCCGTTGAGCTGCGACCAGCCGGCCGCGCCACCGGCGCCAGCCTTGTATTGAATGGCCAGACCCTGGCCGGTGAGTTTCTTGAACACGGGCTCTTGCAGTCGCGCCGAGATGTCGGATTCACCGCCCGGACCGAACGGGATGATGTAGTTGACCGTCTTCTCGGGATAACCGGCGGCAAATGCCAGGGGCGCCGCCAACGCGACTGCGGTGGCGATCAAGGTGGTACGGATACGTGACGTCATGGTTTGTCTCCTTATGGTGTTCGTCTACGGCTGGCCAGATGGCCACTGTGTTCCTCTTCGCACCGACCGCACCGACCGCACCGACCGCATCGGGACAGGGACCGCGCGGCAAGCACGAAGGGGAACATGTTACGTCAGGCGCTTTCGTACAGGCGCGTCAACACGAACTCGCGGTGGCCTAGTGCCTCGGCGGCAGTCATGCGTCCGTTGGCAGTGCGCAGCATGCATTCGAGCAACTTGTCGCCGGCCTGGTCGAGCGTGATCTCGCGCTGCAGCAAGCCGGTGACGTCGACATCCATGTGCTCGCTCATCGTGCGCACCGTGCGCGGGTTGGCACACAGCTTGATGACAGGCACGATGGCGTTGCCGATCACGTTGCCCTGCCCGGTGGGGAACAGGTGCACGGCATAACCCGACGCGGCGCACAAGGTCACCATCTCAGCTGCAGCCGATGAAGAGTCCATGAACCACAGACCGGGGTGCGTGGGCATCTCGGCCTTGTCGATGACGCCGTCGACGGTGCAGACCTTGCCGATCTTCTGGATATTGCCCAAGGCCTTTTCCTCGATCGTGGTAAGGCCACCGGCGATGTTGCCTTTGGTTGGCTGGCTGTCGGCCAGGTCGCTGGTCTTGTGGCGGTTGATCACGGCTTGGTAGCGGTCGAACATGTGCATGAATTTCTCGCGCACGTCATCGTTGGCGCAGCGCGCGGCGACGATGTGTTCACCACCGGTGAGTTCGGTGGTCTCGCCGAAACACAGGTAGTTGCCCAGCGGATGCAGCTTGTCGAATGCGTTGCCGACCGCCGGGTTGGCGCCGCAGCCGCTGGTGGTGTCGGATTCACCACACTTGGTGCTGACCCACAGTTCGGAGATCGGGCACTCTTCGCGCTGCTTCTCGCTGGCCCATTGCACGTATTCCTTGGCTGACTTGCTGGCACGCAGGATGGTGTCGTGGTCGCCGTGCAGTTCGATGCCGAAGCCGACGACCGGTTTGCCGGTGGACTTGATGCCCTCGACCACCTTCTGCGTCCAGCCGTCTTCGATGCCGATGACAACGACAGCAGCCACATTGGGATTGCAACCCGCACCGATCAGCGTGCGGAAATGCAGGTCGAGGTCGGCGCCAAATTGCAGCCGGCCGTAAGGGTGCGGAATCGCCATCGCGCCCTTGATGTTGTGCGCGACTGCTTCGGCGGCAGCGTTGGACAGGTCGTCCAGCGGCAGGATGATGACATGGTTGCGGATCCCGACCCGGCCGTTTTCACGCCGATAGCCGAGGAAAGTGGTGTTTTTGTCGATGACGGACATGGTGTGTTTCTCTGATCGAAGATGGATGGAGTTGGTGGAAGGTTCTGGCCTGCTTACCAGCGCTTGGTCTTGATGTTGTGCACATGGGCGTGCTGGCCAACGGTGATGCCCGCCACCACCTTGCCCATGTCGATGCCGTACTTGATGACGGTGTCGCCAACGGCCATGTCCTTGAGCGCGACCTTGTGGCCGATCGGGATGTCCTGCTTGGCGTGCACCTTAATGGTCTTGTCCTCGTCCATGATCCAGCCGGTCATCTCGGTACCGGCGGTCACACCTTCCACCACCACGACAGCCACGGTGTCCTTGGCGTCGTGCAAAACAAAATGAATCATGGGGTTTCCAGTTGCAAAAAAAATGAAATCGTTGGCTGAGGGCTGGGAAGACGCGAGTTTAGACACTGATGACCGGGTGTCAATCAGGTCATTTATATGACTTGAATGAATTTTTGGCCACAACTACACTGCGTCCGACCATGAAGATTGACGACCTGGAACTCACGCCGATTGCCGATGCGGGTTCGGCCCCGCTGTACCGCCAGGTGAAACGGCAGTTGCAGCATGTGATCGAGTCCGGCCGTTGTCCGCCGGGCCAGGCCCTGCCCAACGAGTCGGCCATTGCGCAGGCCATGATGGTCAGCATCGGCACCTTGCGCCGGGCTGTCGATGAACTGGTGCACGAACACGTGCTGGTGCGCCGACAGGGCAAGGGCACGTTCGTAGCGCTGCACGGCAACGACCGCTTCCTGTTCCACTTTTTTCACATCGAGCCGCGGCTCGACCCCCGGTTTGCCGACATCGCAACCGCAGCCGAATACCCGCAGGTCCAGAGTCTGGGATTCGAGCGCGACCGCGCGGGCGAACTGGACGCGGCGGCCCTGCGCATCAAGCCCGGCGACCCGGTGATCCGGTTCGACAACCGCCTGTCACTGTCGGGCCGCCCGGTGGTGCACGACCGCATCGCGATTCCGGCGCTCATGTTCAAGGGCCTGACGGAGAAGCGTCTGCGTGAGCGCCAAAGCACGATCTACGGTCTGTATCAGACCGAATTTGGAATCACGGTGCTGCACGCGCAGGAGCGCACGCGGGCCGCGGCGGCGGACCGCAACACGGCGCGGGTGCTCGGGGTGGCGGTCGGACAGCCGGTACTCGAAGTGCACCGTACCGCGCTGACGTTCGGCGACAAGCCGGTCGAGTACCGCATTTCCACCATCAATACGCAGCTGCACGACTACGTCAGCATGTTGTCCAAGCGCCTGTAGGTTTGGCGCCGCGCATCAGGAGAAGGCGCGCCAGCCCCACCAGATCCGGGTGCCGGTGGTCACGAAACACATGGCGGAGAAGATGGTCGCCAGCAGCGCGAAGTGCTGTGGCCAGATGCACATGGCGACGAAGCAGGTCAGTGTTTCGGTCGCTTCGGTGAGGCCGCCCAGGAAATAGAAGGACTTGTCGGGCCAGGCCAGGTTGTCCATCTGGCGTTTGGCGGCGATCACGGCAAACGCCAGAAAGCTGGACATGGTGCCGCAAAATGCCGCCAACAGCAGCGCCGCTGCCAGCGCGTTTCGGTCCGGGTCAGCGACGGCGAAACCCAGCGGTATTGCTGCATAAAAAACGAAATCCAGCGCGATGTCCAGAAAGCCGCCGACATCGGTGGTCTTGGTGCGCCGCGCGATGGCCCCGTCCAGGCCGTCGCACAACCGGGACAGCAAAATGGCTGCCGCAGCAGCAAGGTAGGACTGGGTGGCAATCAGGACCGCCCCCAGCATGCCGATGCCGAATCCGAGCAGGGTCATCTGATTGGCACCCAGGCCGGCGTTGCCGAGCAGCGCGGCAAGCCGGTCGACGACGGGTTTGATCAGGGTGGTTGCGGCGCGGTCCAGCACGGGTGGTTTATTCGAGGCGGGTGAGGTGCGCAGGATCGGCAATGTCGGCATCGTCGTGCGTCACCATTAGTGCGGGTATCTGTCGTTTCCTTACAAGATCGAACACGAACTGGCGCACCCGCTCGCGCAATGCGCTGTCCAGGCGCGAGAACGGCTCATCGAGCAGCAGCGCCTGCGGATCGGCCAGCAACGCCCGCATCAGCGCCACCCGGGCGCGCTGTCCGCCGGACAAGGTGGCAGGATCGGCATCGGCGAACGCGCCGAGTTCCAGGTCGTCGAGCCCTTCGGCCACCCGTGCCTTGCGCATGGCTGCCGCGCCTGGCGCAACGGCAAACAGCAGGTTTTCCGCTACCGTCATGTGGGCAAAAAGCAGGTCGTCCTGGAACAGGATGCCGACACGCCGGCGTTCGGTGGGCAGCGCATCTATGCGCCGACCCGACAGCGTGATCTCGCCATTGAAATGCAGCCCAGGCGGCAAAGTGCCGCAAATCGCGGCCAGCAGGCTGGACTTGCCCGATCCGCTGGCGCCCATCACTGTATGGATGGTGCCGGGTGCCACTTCCAGATCGAGGTCGCGCAGCAGCGTGGTGCGCTCTGTGGCGAGTTGCGCGAGTTGGATCCGCAGCGTCATGGTGAATGGGTCGGCAGTGGTGGTGGGGTACGCCGGCGGCGGGTCGATGGTGATAATACGTGGGTCGGCCTGCAGGCGCAGCCCGTGACGACGACGTCCATTCCGTAATGAAAGTACCTGCATGAAGAAAATCATTGTGGCTGTGTTGCTGCTCGCCAGCGGCGCGGTTTTCGCCCAGTCCACAGCGGCGAAAAAAGAGCTGGTTGCCAAAGTTTTGCTACTGCAGCAGCCTGCCATCGAGCAAGTGGCCCGGGCGATGGCCGAGCAGCCGGCGCAGATTCTGATGCAACGCGCAGGACCGATCCTGCAGCAGCGCATTGCGCCGGACAAACGCCAGGCCGTGGCGCAGGAGATTCAGGCCGATATCAAGAAATATGTCGACGACACCGTGCCCCTGGTGCGGGAACGCGCGGTTGCACTGGCTCCGTCGACCATCGGTGTGCTGCTCGACGAGCGATTCACCGAAGACGAGCTCAAGCAACTGATCGCCATCATCGAGTCGCCGGTCAACCGGAAATTCCAGCAGCTTGGCGGTGACATGCAAAAAAGCCTGGGGACGAAACTGGTCGCCGAGACCAAACCGGTGATCGAGCAAAAGCTGCGGGATCTCGACAAGGCGGTCGCGGGGCGGCTGGGCATTCAGGCGGGCGCCAACGCGCCCGCTGGTGCCGCCAGCAAATAAGGCATTGCCGAAGGCGTGGTTGCGAGCATGGCCTGGCACGCTTTGTCGGCGAATCCCGTCGGGCTGATTCAGGCGCCCATGGCCGGCGTGCAGGGGGTGGAGCTTGCGCTGGCGGTGTCCGGCGCGGGTGCACTGGGCTCCTTGCCGTGCGCGATGCTCGATGCTGTTGCGTTGAAGACCGCGCTGGCGCAGATCCGCGCGCAGGGTGCGAACGTCAACATCAATTTCTTCTGCCACCAGGTGCCACCGGTCGACGGCGCGCGCGAGGCGCGCTGGCGTGCGGCGCTGCTGCCGTATTACCGGGAGCTTGGTCTGGACCCCTTGTGGTCGGGTCAGAATGCCACTGGCTGCAAGGCGATTGCCGCCGCCGAGCTGACGCGGGAGCTGGCGCGCGGACTGCCGTGACCGGGGTCAAGCCGGCCTGGGTGTTCCCGCGTTTCTGAAGCGCCGCGGTTTGCCGGCCCACGCCGCCAGGGCGAAGCCCAACACCGGCAGCAGCCACTGCAACCATGCGTAGGCCGATGTCAGCGAGCGCTGCCCACCCGAGGCCAGCGTTACCGCCTCGGTCGTGACAGTGGCAAACCGCCCGGCGCCGATGAACAAGGTCGGCAGGTACTGCGCCACACTGACGGCGAAACCGACCGCGAATGCCGACCACAACGCGGCGCGCAACAGCGGCCATTTCACCCGCAGCAGATAGGTGGCCCGTCCGTGGCCCAGGGACGCGCTGACATGGCGGTAGCGCGGATCGAAGCCGCTGTAGGCGGGCCCCAGCGTGATCAGCACATAAGGCACACAGGCGAGGCTATGGGCCAGCCACAGGCCTGACCAGCGTGCATCCAGGCCCCAACGCAGGCTGATCGCGTGTACGCCTACGACCCACAGCACCGATGGCAGGACCAGCGGCAGATAGATCACCCGGCGCAGCCAGGCGTCCCATGCCGGTGGCGCGGTCTCCAACCAGGCCAGAGACCACAACAGGGCGGCGCCCCCACTGGCCAGAGCCAGGGTAAGTGTCGTGACAACCGTGCTCGAACTGGCCAGCACCGAGGTCCATGCCGCGAGTGAGAGGTTTTGCGGCAACAGCCCAGGGAACGGCCACACGCCCGAGACGCTGCCTACGGCCAGAGCCAGCATCACCGCCAGGTACAGACCGACCAGCGCACCCAGGACGGGCAGGCCTGCGCCCGACACGATGATGGTGCGTCGCATGCCCCGATGACCCGTGGTGCGCCGGGCGCGCCACAAACGAGACGTCGCCAACTGCCAGCACACCGTGGCGACCACGGCCAAGGCCACCGCCAACAGCCAGGCGGCCGCGGCGCCCTGGCGGTTGACCGCGAGATCCGCGTCGCGCAGCCACGACCAGGCCAGGACCGCCAGTGTTGGCGGCGATGCGGGCCCGATCACCAAAGCGACATCGACAACCGTCATCGAGTAGGCGAGCACTGCCAGCATGGGCCAGGCCAGTCGCGGCCACAACTGTGGCCAGACCACGCGCCACCAGGCGGTATGGGGTGCGTAACCCATGCTGCGTGCGAGATCGAGCTCGCGTGAGAGGCGCTGCGCGACGTCGGCCCGCTGCAATTGGGCCGCAGCAGCCCACAGCAGGAACGGTACCTCCTTGGCCGCCAGGGCCAGGACCAGGCCGATGCCCCAGGGGTCTTGACTCGTCATCCAGGGCGGTGGCGCCGAATGCCCGGTCGCCCACGGCGACAGGACGCGCAGAATCCAGCCGCTGGGGCTGATCAGGAACACCAGGCCGATGCCGAAAGCCGCATGCGGCACGGCCAGCATCGGGCCCAACAGGCGCACCACACGTGGCCAGCGCACCGGGAAACTGCGCGACAGGATCCAGGCGCACAGGCCCACGGCAAACAGACTCGATGCAATGCCGGTGCCCAGACTCAATGCCAGTGCATGCCAGGTCTGGCGATCGGTCAGCATGGCATGCCAGGCCGACAAATCCAGTGCTGCCGCAATCGCGGACCACAGTGCGAGCAGCAATGGCACACCGATCAACACGCACAGGCCGAGTGACCAGACCAGGTCCACCGGCGATGGCATGTCGGCGGCCCCGGGTCCGCGCAGCCGGGTTGCGCGCTGCGTCACTGCCATCGGGCGGTTCTGGCTTGGCTCTGTGATCCGGATTGCGGCTGCGCCAGCGTGGTCAACGCTTTTGTGGTGCGAGCACGGATTTCAGGAATCCGGAGATGTCCTGGATCTCGCGCGGATGCAGGCTGTGCTGCATGGGGTAGGTATGCCATGACACGGCATAGGCCATCGCCTGCAGGGCGTCGCGCGACGCCTCGGCACGCGCCAGCACCACCATCGGGTCGGCTACGCCATGGGCCATGAAAATCGGAATCAGGCGGTTGGCGGGACTTGCCTCGGCAGGCAATTTGCCGGCCAGCGGCAGGTAGCCCGACAAGGCCATGATGCCGGCCAGTTGGGTCGGGTGGCGCAGGCCGGTGTGCAGCGCGATCGCACAGCCCTGGGAGAAACCAGCCAGCACGATGCGATCAGGCGACACGCCGCGCTCCTGCTCGCGTGACACCAGTGCCTCGATCGCCTGTGCCGAGCGCCGTATGCCAGCCTCGTCCTCGTTTTTCTGCATTTCCGTGCCCAGGATGTCGTACCAGGCCGGCATCACATAACCACCGTTCATCGTCACCGGCATGCTGGGTGCATGCGGGAACACGAAGCGGATGGACGGGCAGCCGGCGAGGTCGAGCTCGGGCACAATGGCGGCGAAATCGTTACCGTCGGCTCCCAGGCCATGGAGCCAGATTACGGAGGCGACGGGGTTGGGGCCGCTGTCGATTTCAATACAGGGAAGCAGGGTGGTCATGGTGTTCTTGTGGCAGAAGTTAGGTGGCCCGTGCGGGCCAGTGATGGGGAACTATAACAACGGCACGCCTGCGCGGCCCGCCGGCGGAAGGCAGCTGCATGCACGCGAAAAGCCGATTGGCGTGTGTCGTGTTGCGAAGGGCTTGCGGGCGCGGTGGCGAGCCGTGCTGCTGGTTGCCTGGCTCGCGGCGAGCTGCAGCGCCAGCTTTGCGCAATGGGCCAACAAAAGCGGTTACCAGCTGCTGCAACGGGTGGACGATGTCCTGTTCGGTGTCGACAACCTGTCACTGCGCATCCTGAGCCAGCGTTACGTGGCGGGCACGCTGCTGCAACTCAACGTGGACCGGCCGTATCCGGTGCGCAGCCGCGTCGAGTTTGTCGCCGACTGTCGCAAGCCGCTGCGTTTTGCGATCAGGCCCAACGCCGCCAGTGCCGAGGCGGCGCCCGAATCGCTGGAGTTTTCCGATGCGGCGCTGCTCGATGGAAGCTGGTTCGCGGCCGAGTTCGCTTGCGAGAGCACGCGCCAACCCGCAAGCGCGGCGAGGATTGCGCGCGACCTGTTCGAGGGTGGTGGACCACCGGACATGCAGACCATCTACTGCGATCTGCAACCCGATGGCAGCCAGGAACTGCGTTCCGGCGTCGAGGTGCGGTACAGCGGCTCTGCCAATGCGGTCGCGGTGAACCGCCAGTGGCTCAGTTCGGGTTCGGTGACACCCGAGGAAGTGCGCTTCGGGGCCAACAGCAAGTGGCGCATCAACCGGCAAGCGCTCGATGTCCGGCGGACCGCCGTCCATGGCGAAATGTTGTTCTCCGGGCAATGCGACCGGCGCCCGCCGGCCAGGCGTTGATACATTTGGCGCGTCCGGGCCATGCAGATGGCGGTCGTTCGGATCAACCGTAGCGCCGCAGCCACTCCTTCTCCAGTGGGTCGACCCAGCTGCCATGCGGCTCCAGGATGGTGGGCACGGTCTGCTCGACCTGGCCGGGCAAGGGCTTGGAGTTGAAGCGGGCGCGGTCGGCCGTGCCGAGCTTGTCCAAAGCCAGCACGCTGGGGTCACCCCACTGCGCAATGTCGGCCTTGCGGGCCTGGGCTACCGGCGACAGCAGGAAATTTGCCACGACCTGGGCCGCGTCGCGCGAGCGCGCGTTGAACGGGATCGCCACGAAATGGGTGTTGCCGATCGTGCCGCCGCTGAACTGGAAGCTGTACACGCTCTGTGCCAGGCGTTTGGCGGCGATCTCGTTGGCCGCCTCGTTCGGGTTGAAGGTCAGTGCGATCAGCAACTCGTCGTCGGACATCATCTGGCGGATGGCTGCGGCATTCTGCGGGAACTGGCGGCCGGCGCGCCACAGATGCGGGTGCAAGGCGTCGAGAAAGCTCCACACGGGCGCGCTGGCACCGGCCAGGCTTTGGCTGGTGACGGGTCGGTACAGGGCCGCGCGGTCCGGATTGAGGTCGACCAGTGCCTGCTTGACGAAACTGGTGCCGTGGAAATCGGGCAGGCGCGGATAGGTCAGACGGCCCGGATGTGCGCGTGCGAACTCAAGCAGGGCCGACAGGCTGCGCGGTGGCGTGGGGACGCGCTTGCGGTCGGCGAAAAAGGTCAGCTGGGCCATGCCCCAGGGCGCCTCGAGACCCTCGACAGGCTCGGAAAAGTCGACCCGGGTCGTCGGCTTGCCCACCACGTCGACGAAGCGAAAGTTCGGCAGAGCCTCGGCAAAAGGGCCGAACAACAGCGCCTCGCGTTTCATTGTCAGGAAGTTCTCGCCGTTGATCCACACCAGGTCGACGCTGCCATCGGTTTTGCCGGCCGCTTTCTCGGCGCGCACCCGTTTGACGACTTCGGCTGTCTCCGTGATCTTCACGTGTTCGAGCCGCACGCCGGATTGGGCCAGCAATTCACCGGCCGCCCACTGCAGGTAAGCATTGATACGTTCGCTGCCGGCCCAGGCATTGAAATACACGGTCTGGCCACGTGCTCGCGATTCGATGGCCGCCCAGGCACTGGCGGACTGGGCCCAGAGCGGCGTTGCCGCAACGCCGGCCAGAGCGGCCAGCGCCTGGCGACGAGAAGGAAGGTGGCGGGTGATCGGGTCGTGGATCATGGATTGGTGGGCAATCGGCCGGGATCAGTGGAAACGGACGTTGCCGACGCCAGTGTGGCGCCGGTCACGGATGGATGCTGGTCAGTCGCGGCACAGGAGCATTTCTTACGTGCCTGCCCAGGCCGGGATCGCGTCGGTACCTTCGGAGCGTGGGAGCAGGTTCATTTCACCCCAGCAGCGCCTGGGAAAACTCGCGCGCGTTGAAGGTTTCGAGCTCTTCGAGCTTTTCGCCGACCCCGATGAAATACACAGGAACCGGTCGCTCGCGGGCGATGGCGGCCAGGACCCCGCCTTTGGCAGTGCCGTCAAGCTTGGTGATGACCAGCCCGGTGAGTTGCAGCACATCATCGAACGCCTTGACCTGGTTGAGCGCGTTCTGGCCGGTATTGCCGTCGATGACCAGCAGCACTTCATGCGGGGCGCTGGGGTCGGCTTTGGAGATCACACGTTTGATTTTGCGTAGTTCGTCCATCAGATGCAGCTGGGTCGGCAAGCGTCCTGCGGTGTCGACCAGCACGACGTCTTTGCCGCGGGCCCGCCCGGCGATGACCGCGTCGTAACTCACTGCGGCCGGGTCTCCGCCCGCCTGGCTGATGATGTCCACCGTGTTGCGGTCAGCCCACACCACGAGCTGTTCCTTGGCTGCGGCACGAAACGTATCGGCCGCAGCGAGCAGCACCGACGCGCCGCGGTAGCCCAGATGGCGTGTCAACTTGCCGATCGACGTCGTCTTGCCGGCGCCATTGACGCCCACGACCATCATCACTGTCGGTTTGTGCTCGCCGATCACCAGCGTCTTCTCCAGCGGCGCGAGCAATTCGGTCAACCCATCGGACAGCAGACCCTTCACGGCGGCGGGATCGGTGGTCTTGGTATCCTTGACCCGGCGCTTGAGGTCGTCGAGCAGGTGCTGCGTGGCCTTGACGCCGGCATCCGCCAACACCAGGGCCGATTCGAGTTCCTCGTAGAGGGCTTCGTCGATCTTGGTACCGGTGAAGATGGTCGAGATATTGGTGCCTGTGCGGCGCAGGCCGGCGCGAAGCCGGCTGGTCCAGGACGCGCGCGCCGACACCGCGGCGGGCGGGTTTTCGCTGGTCTGCCCAGGCAACGAGAACCGCACCGAGCCGGCGCGAACAACCGATGGGGCAATCGTCTCC
>ENA-ORBV01015268-ORBV01015268.1-microbial-mat-metagenome-genome-assembly--contig:-NODE-15268-length-11331-cov-6.426071_pt1 | contig 11331 bp, 9 predicted proteins | sample MGYA00237777_ERZ505514 | MGnify/ENA primary metagenome ERZ505514 (study PRJEB26160, sample SAMN06269048) | microbial mat metagenome | isolation source: Oligotrophic lake microbial mat | place...
CATTGGAACCCATAAATAAAGCTAGTGTAAAATGGAGCAGAAGGATAGCATTACTGCATCCACAGAAAAAATCGCGGAAGAGGAGGAAGCGAGCAAGACGGAAGGAAATGACAACAACAACGAAAGCAATGCAGAAACCATCAAAACAGAGACCCAATCAGTCGCAGCTGTCGTGATGCCAGAAGAGACAGAAACTGGTGCTGTTAAGGCAGAAGAAACCGAAACTGTACCTGAAAAGCCAGATAATACTAATGATACTGCTGATAAGATTAATTCCACAGAAGAAGATGCAGACCGGAAAAAATGGGATTTCTCCCATCGCAAAGTTATGGTCAAGAATGTTTTGAAATATTTAAACAGCAAGAAGCAACAGCAATTGGTGCAGTCATGGGTCAAGGGAACAAACTCGAAGATCAAAATTTGTAAATATAAAAAACCGCCGACGGATGATTGGATTTTGGTGACACTTGAAAAAGAGGACCAGGTACCGATTTTGCTAGATTACATCAACAACGACGACAACGCAAGAAACCGGAAGGGCGGCAAACTCTTTGCGCAACCTGTCAAAGCGAATGGAGAGGATGATGACGATATGGACGAGCAGGACAGTAGAAAGCGCGGAAATAATGCTGACGACAGAAGAGACACAAAGCGGCAACGACAAGAAAAGCTACAGACAGAGGCCGCGAAACCTCGAATCGTCACCAACGAAGAGATAAAAGATGCCATGATCCCACTCTGGCGCAGCTCCTACAAGGAACAATTAAAGACAAAGGAAAGTGAAATAGTTAAAAGATGCGCAATTAGGATTGTGAAGGAAATCAAAGACAAGTTCAGAAAGATAGAGAAGGAAGCAAGGAGGAACAAGAACAGAAAACCTGTCAAGCTGTATTCTTGGCTGGACAAAAAGCGGAGTATTGAAGTACAACCACTAATTCACTCCAAAAGTATTGTTCGGAATAAATGCGAGTTTACTTTTGGATACCGGTATACAAAACCCGAGTCTAGTGAATCTCCAACGACAGAGCCCGAAGACGGCAGCAAAGAAATGGACGCAACGGAAACACCAGCTTCAGATTCCAAAGAAGAAAACGACATCCAGGAAGACAGAGAAATAACAACCCTCAATAAAATCGCTTCTGTGGGGGCCATGACCAGAGGATGGAGTGGAAGTGTAGCACATCCAGGATGTTGCCGGAATATACCTTCTGAAGCGGTTGCCGTGGTTGATATTGTAGAAAGTTTCTTGAAAGACTGCCCCATGCCGCCGTACGACTCTAAACAACACCGGGGGTTCTGGAGACTATTGACAGTGCGATCTTCACGTCGAACGATGGAATGTATGCTCATCTTCCAACATGCTCCGTTGGCGGGCGGAGAAGGATCTAAGGACAACGAGAAGGTTGACAACTACTCCCCTGAACTTTTTGAAAGCGAGAAATCGAGGCTGCTGTCCATGCTAATAGATAAGGATCTCCCTGTCACCGAAGCAAAGCTAGAAGAGGACAACGAGCCAGTGGGCAGTGGGGGACAAGAGAAGGACGACCCGCCAAGACACCTTCGTGTAACTTCGATTTTCTTTCAAGAGTTTGGTGGAATTTCCATGCCAGGGCCAGACCACCCTGTACAGGTACGTGCATTTTCTAAGAAGACCCCCTGTCTCATAATCCTTCACAGCGCTTACTTTTGAATTGATCGTGTTCCTTGTGGGGAACTGATGTCTTTGATTCACGAAGCATGTATATGGAGAAACGGCCCTGAAAGAAAAGCTTGGAAAGTGCCTGTTTCAGATTTCGCCAGGAGCATTCTTTCAGGTGAATACAGAAACAGCTGAAACACTCTATAATGTTGTGGTCGAGAAAGTGCGCGAGATATCTCCAAAGCCCGAGGAGACACTTTGTTTCGATGTCTGTTGTGGTACGGGAACAATTGGGTAAGATAGATTCTGTGTGTGGAATGGTACCAGCACGACTTTGTCGCTGACAGCATGGTTCCGTCTTATCTATTGCAATTTCAAATCACGACTAGTATGACATTGATGAAAGAAGGCGTTGTTGGCAAGGTTGTCGGTGTCGATATCAGCGCCCCGGCCATTGAAGATGCCAACATCAATGCGAAGTTGAATAATTTCACTTCGGACGGCGAAGATAGTGGAGAGGCCCCATCTACTAGGTACGTTGCTGCACGAGCAGAGCACGTTATGCACGAGGAGGTCAGCAAGGCGCGTGATGCTCGCAAAGTTGTCGCAGTCGTAGATCCTGCCAGAGAGGGTCTCCATTCGGATGTGTTGCGGGCTCTTCGAAACTTTTCTCAGATTGACCGACTAGTCTATGTCTCTTGTAACCCCACGGGTAGTCTGGTCCAAGATGCTGCGATCCTCTGTTGCCCAGCATCGAAAAGATTCAGAGGACGCCCCTTTCGTCCTACCTTTTGCCAACCAGTTGACATGTTTCCCTACAGCAGTCACTGTGAAATGGTCATGGTATTTGACCGCATGACAGTCGAGGAAGCGGGAGAGGACAAGTATAGCTAGCTAACTACTAGAGGTACACTAGCAACTAATTCGATTATAAAGCTAGATTTCGACACATGCGTGCTAGCGAAGAGGCCGGCCCTTTCCAATTGTTTTCAAAATAGGCACTTGCTTTCACCCATCCATCCTCTTGGTTAGCAGCTACCTAGAATGAATTTGAAAGCACTTACAGTACATGAAATCTCTAGATTAGCTAGCTAGTTAAGTAGCTACTAGCAATATCAGTACTGGTCCTGAACCTGAAATAGGAAGACAGCACACCTCCAAATTTGGCCCTGGCGAGATTGATTCAGTAGCCGTTACAGCTCGACGAATCCATAATGGCACGTGGGAAAATCTGCAAGACTTGCCAATGCTACCCCTCCAAAAAATTTGGTGATAAAAATATGTACACGACTGGGGAAGCGCAGGGTCGTGTCGGATAGAAATATGTGTGTGACACCCGGATTCCTCTTTAAGACTCGTGAAGACAACCTTAACCTTAAAAACGTACCAGTTCAAGCACTAGCTCTACGCGGGTCAGCCTGATGACCCTTGTACGGTGTACTAGTAGTACGTGTACATGTATTTATTACTTTTTACACACAACAGTGACCAGCAGTGGCCACTTGTACACACAAGTGCAGCATTTCATCGACTGAGATTGACAAATTTCTTTCGCTCACTTGACTGCCATCGCCCTCCCTCTGCATTTCTATTCGAGCTCCACCAACTTACATAACAATAAGCTCTATTGGTTCTTGCCGTTTGTCAAGGCACCAATTCGTCCCTTTCACCTTGATCTCGGATCAATCTCCAAAAACTTGGTGTGACTTCGCCGGTAACTCAAAGTTACAACAACCCACCCAAACGCCATACGAACACAACAACACACACTGAAAATCATGTCCAACTATGACGATGAGTCTTTAGAACAGGATGCGTTAGAATCGGATCATCATTTCGCCCGCAAAGTGGAACAAGAACTACGTGATGAAGAACTGGCACGTCAATTGGCTCGCGCCGAAGAAAGAGCCCTGGCGGCGGAGGAACGAGCACGGGGACCGCCACCAAATCGGCCTTGGACCATGAGGAGAGTTTGCTCTTTCGTTGTGCCATTGGCTATTATAATTGTTGGAATCGTCGCCTTGCTGTACGCGATGAAACAAGACGACACACAAACTATTCCCAGCATGCCTCAGTTTGGTGGTCCATTCTTTGAAGCCGAGGACCCTTGGGAGGGTCTAAAACCGGGTAGGTCCAGTCAAAGCTCTTGAGTTGATTTTGTTACTAACAGTTGGTCATGCTTTGAATCTGTGTTGAATCGGGTTTGAAATGTGTTGAAAACCTGCAGGTTTTGGCTTTGTTTTGATTCTATGCGGAATTGGTAGCAGTAGTACTCACACGTCACATGTTTTCCTGACTTTGCAGGCGAAGTTGTGAAGTGGAATAATGGTGGGGCTGGTGGTCTTCAATTAGATATGGTTGATGCTTTACAGGGCCACTGGGAAGACATATTCCATGCTGTAGTTGCAGATTGGGACAGTGGAACACCCCATGCACTGAAGCTGTCAACAGAAAAGGCAGGACACGATCCTGAATGTGAGCCAATAGACAACAAGTCCAAAGTATGCAACTCAAACTATGGTGACACTCAATGGAGAGGAATCAATCAAGTTCTCATCCAGAGTGGTTACATTGTGGCAACAACCTCCAAAATGAACGAATTTTACCTGGCTGATGCGTCTGTTGAACAGCGGCGGTATACGTTGTGCCACGAAGTAGGACACTCGTTTGGACTGCCTCACTCAGACGAGGACTTCTTCAACGTCGATTTGGGAAACTGCATGGACTATACGAGCAACCCAGCTGAAAACATGAGCCCTGATGAATCCAATTTCGTTTTCTTAAAAGATCTCTACGGAACTTTGCCAGCTCGTCGACGGGATCTGTCGGAACTCTCATCCGTTCTGCGGCAACCCTCTGTTGAAACACAAATTCCTGATGATATTCGGGCAACGTTGAAGAAAATAGTACCTCGATTAGAGAATCGCGTCGATGTAAATGCACATGACGATGGTTGGAGACTGTTACGTCGCTCAAGAGATATTGAGGCCCATGCCATGTCCCTGGGAAATGGATGGTCTGTAGAAATGCACAAACTCCTTGTGGCACCGCACGAGGACTAGCTTTACATCATTTCGGAAATTGGCCTATTGTTGTATTTTGTGGCCAGGATGAATGTGGCGGCCCCTTTGTAGCATAAAAATCGAACCCACCCTGTCAGTAGTACTCGCTAACAGCTTTTTCTATTGAATGGCTGTTTTTTCATCATGTGTTCCCTCGTACTGAATTTGTGCAGAATGCAAGGTCCTTTGTGTGGCTGACATAGAATATTGAACCCAGATTGTGGCTACAGTACGCGATATGCCCGTTGTGTTTTCAACTTGTTCCACTGCATCTGCAAGCATGGTTCAACCAAACAACCTCTCATGGTTTCTTTCCCCAGGCCTCCAGCCTGGAAATTCCAAGGACTTTTACTTCTCTAAGTACAGGCTTCTTTTCCCTAGAGGGGCCTCTTCCTCCACCAAACCACCACATGTACTTGTAGAAGCTCTTGTAGTAGACACCAGAGTATGTATGCTACACGGAATAGCCACAGACGTCGCTTTGCTCATGGTACTCCTTGTAGTAGTACTAGCTAGTTTTAGTAGTAGTACACCGGCAATATATGGTACTACTAGCTACAAGTACGCACTACGCAAGGTTTCGTGATTTTTTTATTGATCTCATGTGAGACCAAATCTTCAATACCCTCAGCGGGACAGACAGACGGCCAGACAGACAGCGTGACGCACAACGGCTACAAATCGAAGCTGGCACGGTTTGAGAACTTATTGCTTGCAGAAAGCCAATCCGCAAATACAAATGTGAGATTCTACTCCACTTCACAGTCATCGTTGCCACGCATGCCGACATACATACGGAAGCAAGTGATGACGACGAAACGAAAGATCTTCTATTTAATTTGCCATTCGTCACGCTGTGTCTGCGAACAATTGCTACAAGTACTACTAGTCTAGCTAGCTAGTAGCTAGTACTTCAAAGACAGGCCAAATACAAATGTAGCAGTACGTTGTAGTACAGCAGTCCAATAGTAGTACTCAACTTTTAACTGGCAGACTGTGAGGCGGCTAAGAAAGTAGCTACCTCGAACTTGAACGAATTCCTTCATTTATTGTCTACACTCCGTGCAACACCACACGTTTGCAACAGGAGGGAGTTACATAAAACTTCCATCCTTGTTCATTATCTTGAATTTTTAAGGAAGAACCCCATAACTTTCAGTTTCTGTTTCCCAATCCATGTATCTAGATCAAACCGAGAGATGACGATGATGGTCAACAATGATATGCGCGACGCTGTGGATAGAATTCTGGCCATGCGAAAAGTGGAGGCGAGTTACTCCTTCGAGTCGTTGTTAAACCAACAGTCTCAGTTGGAGAAACAACGGCCCACACCTCTTGTCAGCGATACCTGGCGTAGCAAGGTTTGCCAGTGGGCCTTCAATGTCGTGGATCACTTTGCTCTTTCCCGCGAAGTGGTGACAGTCTCTATGGGCATGTTTGACCGGTATATTGCAACACGTGGCATTGCCTGCACAGGAAACATGGTCCTTCTTACCTCGCTTACAACACTGCATCTCGCCATTAAGCTTCATGAAACCAAGAGGATCAAGAGCAGTGTCTTGGCCAATCTGAGTCGAGGACAGTTCGATACATCGCATATTGATGAAATGGAAATGGACATCCTGGCAACACTCAAGTGGAAACTCCATCCTCCAACACCATTGGCTTTTTTCTTTGAGTTCCTCAACTTCCTTCCCGAGGACGTTACACCCGCCGAACGGAAGGAAGTTTATGAGCTTTCCAAGTATTTGTCAGAATTGGCAGTATGCGAATCATCCTTTGTCGATCGTCAAAGTTCTGTCATTGCCCTAGCAGCTGTGCAGAACGTCATCCAATCCATGAAATTTGTGCTTCTTTCCGCTGAAGCCAAAGAAAGCATTTTAGTGGCGATTTCAGATATCATGGGCCACACCTACGAGTCGGAAACCATGCGCGAGACACGGGAGCGCCTCAATACCATGTTTGCCAAAGTGTCGGCGACAGAATGCTTTGAAGCAGCGTATGGAGCCTATCAACATCATCCTGGAAACCACAGCTATAACCATCCGCATTCCACCAATAGTCCACTTGGTGGCACAAGACTTGTGAGTCCCAGCGGATCTCCATCGTCAACTGCCAGCAGTGGTTGCTACGATACGATCCATGGCCGCAAAAGCGCGGCGGGTGCAGCAGCTGCTGTTACCACTACCAGCCGGAAACCGAGAACCAATTTCTGGTATACACCCTCACCGCCACCAGCTCGTCCGCTTGGAGTCGTAGGGAGTGTCAGAGTTTCCCAAGGCTGCTGAGGAATAGAAGGCAGTCCTCGTTCCTTGGAATATTAGAGCTACTAGAGGAATGGGACGACCATACAACCATAGAATAGAATTACAATCAATGCATATATGCTTCACATTTGTTATACATATTATGTTCTGCCTACGACAAAAACGAGATATGAAACTATTAAAGACATACATGATAAACACTTTTAAGAACTGAGCTTTTCTGCAATCGGTTACTTCACATCGGCTTCAAGCTAGCTAGCTAGATACCTTTGCTAGTTAAAAGAGTAAGCGCTACCGGTTATTGGCTACTACCATTGTAGCATTAACCGTGAACCCAGATCTTCATATACTATTCTGCTAGCTAGCTACTGAGTAGTAATAGTAGTACTACTACCTGGTACTAGCTCTTTAAAGCTTGGCTTCTCATTGGCTTTCTCATGCCCAGTCAATGCATCGCGCAGCCTTCCCGAAAGCCTCGTCACTTGGAAATTGAAATGTCACAGAAACTTCATTCACGCGGTGCGCTACTCCGACCACTCGACAACTCGGAGTACAAGTACAAGTACTAGTACAAGTACAAGTGGTACTGACTCACCTCACCGAATTCAATAATGACGTTGAGATTCATGAGATTTATTCGCTCCAACAATGAAAAATCAAATTCATTAAGTCGAAAACTGCGGCAGAGTAGTAGTGTACATTCGCACTGTACTACGTTTCTGAAGTGAGTTTGATGAGCTTCTCTAGCTAGCTAGTTAGCTTGGTTTGCTGTAGAAAACGTTTTACTAGCTAGGAGTGGCAGGTTCATCTTTTGTTCAGTGCAGTACTAGCTAATAGCAACAGTTGCACACGGCGTCTACTTGAAATTCGATTCTTGTTCAGGCCACGATGGATGATCTTCACAGGGCATGAGTAACTCATCCACCCACCCAAATAAAAGTTGCGCTTGGTGGACACATTCGCACTTGGGAACCGCAAATGAGACTTTTGAAGTATGACGCAGTTCATCTAGGTTTTGTTTGAGCGTGTGAATTGTGTCTACTACGATTATACAATCCGATCGTAGCTAGATGAAAATTACGCCATCCTACATGTAGAATCAAATTTCGAGCCATTGCTCATACTGCGACCCAACTTCGCTCTGCGCAAACAACCGCACTCCAAACTTTCGTGGGCCGGCTTTTTCGATGCAGGCACCCTCTGGCACGTGGACCAGGATTAAACAGAGACTCCATGGAACCATTTTCGTCGTGCCGAAAGATAACTGTCTAAACTGAATCACTAAGACCCCTTCTATTTGCGTCCACAGAACAATTTTGTTGCACAGGATACGACCGTGTACGGTTAAATTTGGAAACGGGTCCGTTCCCTGCAGCTGAACCCCGTTGATGCTGCTGCCTTCCACAGCTCAGGTGTGGACCCAAAAAGGTACCGTGCATTGCATACCTCTGCAGCTGTAGGCATTCCTGTACTCAACTGTGCGCCTGTGCTGCAAAATGGCTTGACATCCTTACGCAGAAAAAGCGACGCCGCCAGGGGTCTATGCTCAATACATACAACGGCTAACACAGCGGTCAGCAAGACGATTGACAGCTTTCATCGTTGTGGCGTCGCCGAACCGAAAAAGTCAAACTTTGCTGCTACCATGAGATGATCGGATGGATACCTCAGCCCTGGGAGCGGCGCATGATTGGGCGATTGTGCTCCTTCTAGCTCTTCCTCCGTCGGAACCTCGAGCCATTCTGTGCACTTTAAGTTGTCAGAGTAGAATATGTAATCAATGATTCGCTTTACGGTATCGGTTCCTCGTGTTTTCCAAGTTGTGAAAAAAGATGCCTGGGGAGGATCAACAGGGTAAGCAGAACAGAATTTAAGAGGCTTTGCCTCTTCGTCACCACCAGGCAAACAATGATTGGAAAGAATCCGCTTCACAGAAGAGTCGGCGAAAGGAATTTCAGATGGCGGATCAGCATTGAGGTCACCCATTATCAAAACAGGAATATCATCGGATCCTTGTTTTACAGCTTGTTGTCGCACAGCATTTTGCACGAAGCCAAGCACTTCTTCCGCTTGCATCCGGCGAATCTTCTCATTTGTTTCACTCTTTTGCGCTTTAAGATGAGTAACTGCCACCACCATAACAACCCCACTTGAAATATGCCTCAATCTAGCCACAATAATGACTTGATTGCCCAGTTTGAATGCCAAGCGTTCTTCTGATACCAACTCAAATGTACTAGTCTTCCAAAAGAGCGCACAACCATCACTGTAGTAACCGAATTTGACGCCAGGGGCTTTCGATTTCGGCATGAAAATTCTGCAGTTTCGGAAAAGGCTTGTGATGAGCAAAGACTTAACACCTTCATTCGATATCTTTCTAGGTTCACATCACAGCCGAACTTTATTGCAATCAATAATGATTCGATTTATTTGTCCTACCCTTCATATCCAAATATTCTCAAAAGCGGAGCAAAGAACCCCCGAAATCTATCAATTTCTTCCAGTGCCAGTATGTCAAAAGCTCCGTCTTTGCCGGGCGGATCGCCAATGTTTGCGAGTGCATCACCATTTCCTATAGCGGTTATCCCAAGGATGACCTCCAAAAGTCGCCAGCGCCTGAATTTGAAATCCAAGCATATTTCCGGAAAAGCAACTTGGGTGAAACCTCCATAACCAGGGTCTTTTTGTTGACCTTTGTCTCCGTCTTCTCTGTCGTCATCAACGGGGAAAGGAGTTTTGGCGTTGGGTCCCGAAGAAAGCCCCTCAGCGAGAGCATTGAATTGCAAGGCCGAAAAGGAAAAACATGGTGAATTATCCCCATTGACCTTTAGCGACGAAAGATCATCCATAACTGATTCTTGCCCACTCCATCTTCGCTTATATAAGCGAGATTCACCGTATTTTTCTTGTTCAGACCGCACTTCATCGATTTTGCTAAGGATAGCGTCTTTTGTTTCAATGTCCTTAAGGGTCTCATCTTCCTTCGCTTCGACTCGAATCCATCGATAGACCTTTTCATCCAAATTTTTCGCGAGATCTTCGAACGCCTCACATCCAAAATCGTCCATTACGGAACAGTATTCACCAAAAAGAGGATCATCAAGCTCACTGGCAGCGTCTTTTATTCCTTCATCCCACCCCGCAATTAACTTTGTCTCTTCCTCTCCTTCACGAGTGGGGCCGTCATTTTCGTTTTTGTTGATTTCCGACATTGCAAGCTTGTCGCGATCTTGGATTCTCCGCTGTGCCCAAGAGTGACGTCGGTCTAGACACTGATATTTTGAACGTGTGAAACTGAATTCTTTGCTGAACACAAATGGCGTGACTGCGAACGAAGCGGACCAGTGTCTCGCCGGGACGCGAACAAGAAACAAAATCAGTATCCTACTAGTAGATTGAATCCAATTCCACCTGTATACAACTGGCATTGCGTGCAATAGGGTTCTAGTATGTCACCACCCGGCTGAGTGGTGATTGTAGTGACCTGTTATTGAGGGGAGGGAGCTCTGTCGGTGTCATTTGCGCGCACTTCATGTGAAGAAATTGTATTCCCATTTATGTACAGTATATCCTGAGTACTACTACTAGTACCAGTAGTATCTTGTTGGCTGCGCTGTCGTGCCGACCTTGTGCTTGCTTGCTTACCTATTAGCTACGTCGTAGTAACAGTAGTAACACTGGTACGTACAGCGCACTAGCTAGTAGTGCCCTGGAAAGATACCAGCTGGTATACTGGTACAACACATGCCCGGTGTGTACCCTGCCGAATGAGAAGAGCCTTAATTTTGTGCCAAAAGCCTGAATCTGGAGCCATAAAAAAAGAATCATCGCGGCGCTCACTCACTCGTCCACTCGTCCACTAACACTCACTCGCCCACTCGTCCACCACTAGTAGAGTCATCCACTAGCAGATCACTCGCTCACTCACTCACTCACTCGTCCACTCCACTCGACCGCTAGCTAGCTAGCTCACTCGGCCACTAGTTAGCTAGCTCACTCGTCCGCTCTAGCTAGCTAGCTCACTCGGCCGCTCACCGGCACTGGACTAGTAGTTACAAATGAGAAGAGCCTGACTTTTGTGCCAAAAGCCTGAATCTTGAGCTATCAAAAAAGCCGAAAAAAATAGATGCAACAAGATGCAACAACGACACAAGAAATGCAAGAACGCCGACAACAACTACCTAAGCTGTGTTAAACTACTACTGCTGCTACGTGCGTAACAGATTAAGCTAACAATTAACTAGCAGTTATCATGAACAAGCAATTGGCTATTTTTGTGGATTTTGTTGATTTCTTTAAGCTTCGTCAGCTTGTTTCTGTTGTTTGCATCTGCGAGAACAAAAAAATGTACCTTCTTCTTCCT
>ENA-ORBV01015269-ORBV01015269.1-microbial-mat-metagenome-genome-assembly--contig:-NODE-15269-length-11331-cov-4.413808_pt1 | contig 11331 bp, 9 predicted proteins | sample MGYA00237777_ERZ505514 | MGnify/ENA primary metagenome ERZ505514 (study PRJEB26160, sample SAMN06269048) | microbial mat metagenome | isolation source: Oligotrophic lake microbial mat | place...
GTTCTGGGGCCAAGGCCAACGTCTGATCTGTGCCTTGCCGATCCCCTGCCATTGGCCCGACACGCCGTGGCGCGATGCAAACCATGCGTCAGTAGTAAAAGGGAAGGAAACCGCACCAAATGGCAGCATCGCCTCGAATCGATCTCCGCCCGGGAGTCACTCAACCCGTTGTGTTGATGCTTTCGCGCCGACAGATCGAGGCATGTGACGTTGCATCAGTAGTCGCTGAACTCAAACCGTTCCTGGCGACACGCGAGGACGCGTGGTTGTATCGCGGTCAGATGTCCCTCACCGTGGACGGGTACAACCATGATCCGAGGGAACTCGTGGACATACCGGAGGTCCGCAAGTTTCTGAAAGTGTTCGAGCGGGAATGGCCCTATTGGGCATTCTTCTTCAACCAGGTCGATGACAGCATCAAGATTCTGGGGTCCTGCGTTTGCGGCACTTCCTTCCCAGGCGCAGGTGCGGTCGAGATTGACGCCGCCAAACTGCGAGATTTCTTGCTACGCGGGTTCGCCGGGATGAACGCATTGTTCGACAAGCATGGATTTCCCGAACACGAACTGGAGGTGATGAGTCGTGGCGTGATCGAGGTGGTGGAACAAGCCGGAATGGCTTGAACCCCTCCCGATCAATGTACTGTGCCGCCTTGAGTGCGCTGCCAAAGCTGAATGACGCCATGGCCATTCCTGGGGCCTGGGCACAAGCACCCCTCGTCAGCCATCCTGCAGCGCAAGCACGGCACCGAATGCCTCGACATTCCAGCGCAGCATGCCGTCGCTCAGAAGGCCATTGCGCAACTGAACCGATGGCGATGCCTGGCCTGCATGCACAGCCGCTTCGTGGTCGGCCCTCAGTCTGTGCCCCTGGAGCCGCAAGAATTCTTGTGCTGTGCGCGCAATGGCAGCGTCGGCAGCTTCTGCCCATGCCAACGCACTCGCGATCACCGCGTCGAGGAACGCGGCGACGACCTCGGCCTCCGCCAAGCCGTCTCCAATAACAAGCTCCAGCCAGTCGACCAATTCGCTTCCAATGCCGACACCGCGCAACGCCGCAAAGGTTGACGGCCACTCGTCGTGGCGGTTGTCGCAGAGCCACTGCACCAGGCCCAGCGGACTCAGGCCCGTGTAAGCGACGGATTCGACAAACAGCATCTCGGCCGGGATTCTCACTTCAGGCGGGTGTCCACCCAACCCGGCGTCTGCGCCTTCCTTGCGGCAGAAAGCCGGTTCTTCGAAAGCACAGAGTTCCGCCGGGCCGCCAATGTCGAACATCGGCGACAGGTCCCCGACAGCCAAGGGACTGACAGAGCTTGAAACCGGCAGGTGGCGCGAGTATGCAATCGACCCCGCGACAGAGCCGAAGCCCGCATGCCCGGCCGCCACCATCTGCGCCAGCTTGTGCAGGCGCGGCATGCCCAGGGCGCGCTGGCCCTCCTCCCGGTGCAGGGTCAGCAGGAAGTTGGTGTGCGCGCTGACCAACTGGTAGGCAAGCGCCATCTCCCTGGCCTGCGCCCGTGCTTTGGATGCGGCTTTGGCGCGACCCTGGATCTCGCCCAGCGCTTCCACCTGGCGACTGGCCACCAGTCTGGACAAGGTTCCGCCGTCCTGTTCCAGCCCGCCCACGACGGCTGCGGCAATCCATACCGGCACTTCGCCCGGTGTTTGCGCTGACGTTCCGAGCAAGCGGACGTCACCGGCGGGAGCGGTCTCGAATCGCGCCAGCACGTTGAGCGTGTCGCCGTCAAACACCGCGCCGTCCAGCGTCGAGTGCCACAGTGGTTTGCAGCCGGGCGGCCATTCCAGGGTGAGTCGCTCCACACGTGCGGAACGTAATCGGTGAAACATCCGCACCACGGCCGGCTGCACCGCCTCGCCGGGTGCGACGAAGTCGCACGCGCCGCCCGTTTCCCCGGCCAGCCTGCGTAGATGCACCTCCGCCGGGCTGCTGCCGATGCCTACGACAAACAGGCGGTGTCCCGAGGCCTTGGCCGCCTTGATCGTGGCATTGATCGCCGCGATCTCACCGTCCGTTACCAGCAGCACGTCACAAGGCCCGGTATGCGCCAGCGCGAAGGTCGAGGCCAGTGCTCCCTCCATTTCGGTACCGCCCATGTCGGCATCCAGCGTATCGACCCAGCGCTGGCCCGCCATGCGGGTCGCATCGGTGGCTTTCCACAAAGCCCGGGAGCGGTGCGCGACGTCACTGCCGAACTTTGACAGGGAGAACCGGTCCCCTGCCACGAACTGCCCCAGGATCATCTGCAAGGCCCGTCTGGCCGAGTCCATGCTGTCGCCGCCCATCGAGCCCGAGCAGTCCACCAGAATCTTGGCCGCAACCATCTGGTTCGTGTCCGACGGCAAACGAATCTGGAAACTGGCCATGAAAGCCGTCTGTGCGGGATCGACGAAGTCGGGCCCGGCAACTGCCGCACTCGTCTGCGCCAGTTCATCCAGCACCAGGATGAAATCCCGATCAAGATGCGCCTGGCGGGCAAGCGACACCACCGTGTATGCATCCTTCATCAACACGGACACCGGATGGCTGGGCGACGCCACGCGGGCGCGCGCCATCACACCATGCAGGTTCAGGGAAATATCAAAACCGTATTCGGCCAGCAGGTCATGGGTCGGCGCCTGGTGCGGCTGCAGGCCGCCGTCACGGACCATGTCCCCGTACCGGGGTGCAATGGTGGTCGGAATAAGCAGCCGCAACCCACCCTGCTCGAAAGCCAGCGTCTGTGCGTAACGGATCGTCACGACACAGGGCTCGTGCGCGGCGAGGTTGCCCAGGTTGAGCGTGTAGCTCTCGTCGTGGTTGCACTCCAACATGATGGCGGCGTCACCATCGGCTATGGTGTCTTCGTATTTCTGTATGGCAACAGCCTTTTGTGAAACGCTGCCGCTCAGGCGCTTGCCGCCAAGCAGCACTTCCACGCCCAGCAGTACGGCGCGCCAGGGCAACGGGAATGAATAGACGACCTCCAGGTGGTCATCGCCCGGGTTGCGAAAGCGCTGCTCGACCGACATCTCCAGGCACAGGCCCCGAACGTCGCCTTTGGCGACCATGCCCTCAAACAAGAGCTCGGTTCCGTTGCTGGCCCGCAATTGCGCAGCGTTTGTATCCGTGTGCTTAGCCAGCAGCGCCGCGAGTTCACGGTCCGTAAAGAATGAGTTTGCATCCACGATTTCTTCCTTCTTTTCAGTGATTGATCTTCTGGAACACGGCCATCACGCCCTTCACCAGGCTGCGCACCTGTTCCGGCGAGAGGCCAGCGCGTCCTGGCTCGATGACCAGCTCGATGCCATCGGCCACCGTGAGGTGGCTGCGCACCTCCAGAGAACCGGACGCACGAGCCCTGGCGGGAATGGGCGCCTCGTCCCCGTTGAGCAATTCGCGAATGCGCTCCAGCGACACCCCGGCGTTCGCCCACTTGCGGATGAGCAGCAATTGCTCGAGGTGCTTGGAGCCGTAGCGCGCCGCACGGGTTTCGCCTTCAGGTCGGTCCACCAGACCGACCTGGATGTAGTAGCGCACCGTGCGCACGGGCATGTCCGACAGCACGCATAGTTCGGCCAGCGTGTGACCCGGATCGGTGGTTTCAGGATTCGACATGGCGCCTATATCACCAGCATTACTGACATTATGTAGTGTATTTATATTTGGAATCCAGGGAATGTAGTCCAGCACAGGCTCATCTGGCGAGCCAGCCAGTGTTTCTAAAGGCAAATAATTTCACTGAAGACACACCCTCTGCCCACAAAACGCTTGCTTTTTGTCCATGAATTAAGTACACTACTCGTACGCCGATTTAAGAGTAACTTGCAGGGCGTGTAATCAAATTACTGCTAAAGCACAAAGCCTGCTTTGGCCTTTTCTGGGCCCACCGTGTCATTGATACGGACGTTCCAGAACCTGATGAAGCAGGCTTTTTGTTTTGCGTACCCAGTGGACCTGCATGGCAGGCCGTCGCCGGATTTGATCGACAAATTGCCGGGGCGACTCACAAATGCTGGCTAAAGAGGCGGCTCTCCGGTCCACCGGAAGCCATGTTCGGAAACTGCATGCACAGAGACATCCATGACCACTCGTACCACCGATCTGCGCGACCAGCGCTGAAGTTCCAGAACCGTTTATTCGACTAGACCGTGACGCATGGCGCTGCGTCCCGCAAGGGACACGCACGCCTCGCGCACAAGGGTTGCCTACGCCCCGATCTGACCATCGCGCCAGACCGGAGCTGGGCAGGCAATGTTGCGCCCGCACGGTGTTCTTTAACTTTGCAAAGAGGATCGAGGTATGTCAAAAGCACCATTTTTGGAGTGTGTTTCCGAGGACCCCGTTATCAAGGCGTTGGCGCGCCAGGCTGTGCGCCTTCTCAACGACCCGAGCCTGGACCGCCAGCAGCGAGAAGTCAGGGTCCGCAAGGTCCAGAGCCTGCTGCTGGACCACCCGGCGTCGGTGGCCAGGAAGGCCGCCACCAAGGCCACGGGCAGTGGGCCGGGGCGTCGCGAGGCACTTCGGCTCCACGGCAAACATGCAGGCCGCACAGCGACAGCAAGACAGGTTTCATCCACAACGTTCAATCTGAAGGAGTAACAAGCATGAAGACACAGTTTCTGAAGACCGGCGATTTCCGGTATTCCATCGAGGCAGAACCCGTGCCCGCGCTGACAGGGCACTGCCACCTGCGGATCTCAAGCCAATGGATCGCCGCCAGAAATCCCGGGCAAGACCATGTGCAACTGGGAATCACCGTGGACAGCGACGGCCTGCAAGTCCTGATCGCGGCCTTGCAGCAGGCCGCTGACCTATTGGGGGACCAGGGCACCACGAGCAATCGGACCCCGGCCGACCGGGCATGAGCCAGTACGTTTCATCAACCACGCGTTCAACCACCCACCAGGAGTAAACCGATGCTTCCAGTCTTCTACACCGAGGCGCAGTGCGCCTCCCAAAGTTCCTTCTCGCCCTCCTCCATCAAGCCTCGTTACGTAGTGGAGGACTGGCAGCGCCGGTTCGGCGCGCACATTGAGGTGCTGGGTTTCGAGGGCGTGGGCCGCGCTGCGTTCAAGAAGGTCCACGACCCGGCGATGGTGGATGCAATCCTGGACTGCGAGCGCGCCAACGGTTTTGGCAACCAGAGCGCCGACGTGGCGCGGTCCCTGCCCTACACCACCGGTTCGCTGCTGAGCGCTGCGGAGCACGCCGTGCTGCACCAGACCCAGGCCTGCTCACCGACCTCGGGTTTCCACCATGCCAGCTACAGCCACCCGTCCGGCTTCTGCACCTTCAATGGGCTGATGGTGACCGCTGTGATGCTCAAGGACGCGGGTCTGGTCAATCGCGTCGGCATCATCGATTGCGATGTGCACTGGGGCGACGGCACGGCCGACATCATCCGGCGTCTGCGCTGCGATTGGGTCGTCCACCACAGCATGGGGGAAAAATTCAGCGGGAGGCGCGACGTCTGCACCCTGCCCGGCGGCGAGACGACCTTCACCCGTTGGCTTGATCGCGCGATCAATGGGGTTGCCGACTGCGACCTCGTCATCTACCAGGCAGGCGCCGACCCGCATATCGACGACCCGCTCGGCGGCGTCCTGAGCACGGAAGAAATGCGCCAGCGCGACCTGCGTATATTTGGCGCGCTCCGGCACAAGCCGCTGGTCTGGAACCTCGCCGGTGGCTACCAGAGCGTCCCGGATGCGGAGGGCGCAGCGGCGCTGGAGCCGGTGCTGGCGCTGCACCGCAACACGATGCAGGCATGGCTGCAAACCAACGGCCTCGTCTGAACATCCTCGCCCCGTCGCCAGGAGGCACTGCATGAATGGCCTTCAGTTTCTGCAAGTGTGCGCATCGCTTGCGCGCTGTATCAACCTCGCGTTCGCCGTCAAGAATGGCATCCCGGCGGACCGGGCCATGCCAGGTCTGTGGCGCGATGCGGTGTCGGATGCCTGGCCGCTACCGCCAGTGGCGCTGCGCCCGATGCACGACGCGCGGCGCATGCAGCAGACCTGGGAGCGACTTCTGCAGTTGCTCCGCAAACCCGTGCAGGAGGTGCCCTGGCGGGCAGGCTGGTGCGTGAGACAGGTACTGGGGTCGGCAGTCTTTCTCACATCCCCCAGCGGCCAGATCCATGCATTCATGTGGCGGGGCGACAGCGCCGAAGTCATGCTGAGCCACTTGGCGTCGTACAGCGTGATGATGACCGAAGTCCCGTATCGATGGGTCTGGCTCAAACAACTTTGCGAGCAGGCCAAGACGCACGCGTTGGCAACCCTGCGCCTACAGGGTGACCAGGCGCACGACGATATTTGCGCTGCCCATACCGAATGGATGTTCGGCGTGTTTCGCAGCCGGATCCGCCACCATGGCGACATGCGCCAGGTCCGCGAGCGCATTCGCGCCGGCCTGGGCCTTGATGCGCACGCACGCCGCATCTGCCACCACCTGCAAATGCCCTGCCTGTTGCCGGACAAATCAAGCTTCAGCCACTACCACCTGACGATCCGCCATCTGGACGCCTTGCGCTGCATGGAGCAGGAAGCACCGCAGGCGCTGGGCGTGTACGCGGAGCTGTGCGAGCAATCGGACTTTCCACCGACAGGACAGCCCACGCAGCGCTTGAAAGCGTTCCTGAGCGCTAACGGGTTGCCGCCGCGGATCTGGGCGCTGGTGTTGCAGGATGGCTCGCGGGTCATGCGGCTGGTCCGCCAGTTCTACCGGGGGGCAGCCTCCGCGTCCGTCCTCGACTGTCTGCGGATTTTGCGTGATCTGCACACACCCAGAGCGCCTGCGCCGTGGCTGTCGCAGGCGATCTACTCCGAATTCGGCAACGCCGGTGCCCGTCGCCAGCAATACCACCCAGCCCTGAAGACGTCGATGCCCGACCTCGCCCATCTGGTGCGGCGCGTGAGCGCCCTGCCCAAGCCTGGCGACGAACAGGAGCAGGAACTCGTGGCTGTCATCTCTTGGCTCACGGAACCAGATCGCTCTTGCCTGGACCGTCGCCAGCGCCAGGCGGGCTGGGACTATCTGGTCGCGCACGGTCTGGCGCACATAGACGCACGGGTGAAGGCCAGTAGCGCACAGCCCGTAGCATGGAAAACGCCATTTTCCGAAGTCCTGTTTGCGGGCTGGCGCATGAAAGCCATGGCCAACTCGCAAGAACTTGTCGAAGAAGGGCTGCGCATGCGCAACTCCATCGGCGAGCGGATCGCGGAGTGTGCCAGCAGCAGCAAACTGCTGGTTTCCGTGTCCAATGCGCTCGGCAAGCGGGTAGCCACCGCTGAATACCGCCGGTCAAAGACGCAATGGGTTTGCCTTGATGCCAAAGGACCCATGAACCGGGTGCTGGATATCAGCGTTCGCAGGAAATTGGGCGAGTTCGCAAGGCAAATAGAGGATGTCGAGGCAGATGAACCGGCGCGCGGCACGCCTCAAGCGCAGATGGTCATCGCCGCCGACGCTGCCACGATGGACAAGGGCCGACAATGCTGGCGCATCGCCCAGCCCGTCGGTGGACAAACCGTTGCGCAGCAGGTGCCTCAAAGCCTGGCGTCTGCCAACCCGCCCCTGTTACTGAAGCGCCTGTTCCAGCACAGTGGCCGTCGCCTTCGACACGACCCACTCCAGATGCATGCGGGCCCGCGTGAGCCCGACAAAGAGCAATCGGCGGCTGATGGGATCGAGCTGCGGCAAATCACACTCGGTCAACACCACCGCCGGTGCCGCCTGACCCTTGAAACGCCGAGCCGAGTCGATCAGCAGGTCTCCCTTTGTCCAAAGTGCCGCGCCGCCGTCGTCATACTTGCCTGTGAAACGGCGCAGCGTCCACGCGCCCAATCGATCCTGGCCCTGCAGCACTGAGCGCTCACGGCCCCGCATACTGACGATGGCGATGTCTTCGATGCCGAAACCCATCTTCAGGCAACGCTCGACACCCTGCACGGTGGCAGGTGCGATCTTCTCGCTCGACCCATAAACAATCGGGTCCGGAAAATTCCCCTCGTGCGCCGAAAAGGCTGCGACCTCGGTATCCGTCAAGTGCAAGATATTGATCAGGTTCACCAGGTTTCGAGGCGTCCGGAAGTTCTCGTTCGAGGTCACTGTCACGGCCTGCGGAATATCGAAAGACTCCCGGTCGGCGTACAGCAACTGCTCCGGGTCTTCCAGCAACACCGCGCGCGCGTTTGCCCGCAGTCGCGACAGCATGCCCTGTACCCAATCCGGGTGGAGGTCCTGTAGTTCATCGAGCACCAGCAGGTCAAGGTCTGGATCCGCATTCGCCACCGCTTGCATCGCGTGACTGGTGATCTTCTCGAATATGTTGGCGTCGTTGAAATCAACGGCCAGGCCCGACCGACGCGCCATGCGCAGCGCAAACTCATGAAACGTCTCGACGGTAGTCCTGACGGGCGCGACCCGCGCGATGTGATCGGCCAGCGGCCGATTGAAGCAGACATAGGCTGCCTTGTGCCCCGCCCCATCGGCTTCGCGCAACAGGCGCAAGGCCAGTTGGGTCTTGCCGGACCCTGCCGTGCCGACCACGCGGATCACGCCCGATGGCGCCACGATGCGTGGCACCCAGGTTGCAAGCCCGGCAGACATGCGGGTCGTCATCTGCTGCAAACGCCCGGCCAGCGCGGACACATCGGGCTCGACGCGGAACCGATTCTCGAAAAAAGCCAGCACCGCCTCCAACGTGTAGCCGTCGGCAAATCCCGGTCCGAGCACCTGCATGACGCGCGACGCAACCTGGTTGATGTCGGCGCTGTCGACGATCCGTTCGCGGGGCCACAGGACCGTCTCGGACTCGACACGCACATCAGGCAGAACCAGCAGGTGATGCAACTTCACGCCATTCAAGCCGGCATCACGCAAGCGCGACAGCAAAGCACCAAACTGCCCCTGAATCTGGCTCTTGACATCTCTTGTCTGCTCGCCGTAGCGCTTGAAGATGCCATCGGGTCGAAAGTCGACGCTACCGGATTTGGCCTCCATCAGCAGCACATCGCCGCCCTGGTTCACCACCACGATATCGATCTCGCCATGCCGCTCCTGCTCGGCCGTACCTTGGGACCAGTCCACGTTGTGGAACAGGCAATAGGCTGCCGACAGACCACGTTCTAGCGTATGCAGCAAATCCAGTTCGGCATGTTGACCGGCGCTGCCTGCCGTGCGCGCATAGAGGGTCGGATAAAGGCGTGCCATTGTTAGTGCGGTCTCAAGGTCTATTTTGTGTTTGCAATTGACGCTGTCCAATCAGTGGGCAGTGATCCCGGGGGCCAGTGCCCGCAAGCACATCGAACGACGCTTCATACCTTTGGCTGAACTTCCCAAGGCAAGGCGACACTATCAAAATGCCCCCATCGAGACACACTAACCAGATCATCCACCTGAAATGCCTCGCCGCTGCGGTCCAGGGACAGGTCCACCATGCCCGATATGCCCTGGACAGAAACGGTCTCGCCGCGTGGCACTCTGATCCCCACCAACCGAGCTTCACGGTCACCTGGAAACCACGCCAGCGTCACCTCGGCCTCGGTCGCAAGGCCCAGCTGCGTTACCAGCTTGGCCAAGCGCCTGGCATGCAAGCCGCCCGCCCGGTCGGCCTTGAAGAAATCTTTGCCCGACCATGCGCCGCCGCCGATAGGCACTCTGGGGCCATAGGCGTCCATCACCAACTTCTTGCCGGATAGTCCATTGTCCCCCTCCGGCCCGCCCACCTCGAATGCGCCGGCGCCGTTGACCGACAGTTGATCCGGCAGCGTATCCGACAAGCCCGGCAGCACGCTGGCAAGTTTCTGCAGTTCGTCCTCGACGGCTAGCCGCACCTCGCGGTGCAGCGCCACGTCATCGGATGTGGTGCGCTGCTGCAGGGAGCAGCTGAACCCTTGCATCAGCCAACGCTGGTCGCTGCCGTCGCCCTCCTCTTTCACCAGCACCAGCACCTTGCCGTCGGGCCCCAGGCCTAGCTGCGGGTGCAGTGCTCGCAGGCCGTGCAACCGCCGTGCCAGGGCTCGCACCAGCCACTGTTCGACCGGCTGATGATTGGTCTGCACCAGGTTATTGGCGTAGCCGATACAGATGGCCTGGTCGTCCGACAGTTCCCTGAACTGTGGCTCGCCTTCCTCCAGCGGACCGAGGCAGACATTGGACGTCACCTCGAGTTGATGTGGTTGCGGATACCAGTCGTCGCCATAACCTGCGCTTTGGTAGACATCACGCACCACCTGATCGATGTTGATGCCCTCGGCGTCGCGACAGGCAATGCGCCCGGTGATGAACACTTGGTGGCGGTGCACGGCAGCTTCCACGCCTACCAACGCGCGCCGCTCGCGACGCCCAGCCTCCTGCACCAGACTATCGGCAATGGCGTCACACAACTTGTCCGGATGGCCCGGAAACACAAACTCGGCGGGATAGGTTCTTGCGTTCATGAAGGCTCCTTAAACAGTGAGGCTGGCGGTGTGATTGGTCACCGCCCGCAGGTCGTTGGTGTTGGTATTACTTCCCATGTAGGCCACGGCAAGCCGGGTCTCCATCAGAGTGCGCAGGTGCTGTCCACGCGGCGTGCCCACCCAGCCATCCGTGACGATCAATGCACGGCGAACCCGGTGCTTGGCCATGTGCGCGGCCACGCAGGCGATGTCGGTGCCGCCGGTGCTATGGCAAACGCCCTGGCGCAACTCCGCAAGACCGACGTCCGCCACCTTCGTGGAAAACAAATGCACCGCAGGATGGAGATACGCCTGGTTGTCGAGGACCGCCCCGTACAGCGCGCCCAGGATCGCGTCCATGCTGCCCGACACGTCGAGGTAGACATGCACCCGCTCCCCCGCAGGCATGCGGTGCAGCCACGGCAAGTGCCCCGGGTGCAAAAGCGGCTCGGTGCCCAGCGCGCGCAGAACCAGTGAGCGACGCGACAGCGTCGGGATCGGCGTGACGGTGCTCTGGGTGTCAGAGGCAAACCGCATCACCCGACCAGATCCATGCAAGCCCGCCACCTTGCGGATCAGTCCGCGCAGGACGCTGCGGTTGGACGGAACCCGGCGCGCAGTCACCGCCTTGACGTTGAGCACGTCGGCAAGCGAGCGCCCCCGGATCGGGTCCGGTGGTTGCGGCCATTGCTCCACCACTTGGCGCAGGATGTCGAACATCACCGGCGAGCGGTGTTCCAGGCCGCCGACTTGCTCGCTGGCGCCGTCCACGCCGTTCTCAGGCGCATGCCCGCCCAATAGCGGAATTCCGTCAAGGCCCTGGCCGTCAAGAAGCACGGGCAGGACGTCGAACACTTCCTGGTAGCTGGCCCCGGCACTCGAG
>ENA-ORBV01015270-ORBV01015270.1-microbial-mat-metagenome-genome-assembly--contig:-NODE-15270-length-11330-cov-3.504754_pt1 | contig 11330 bp, 7 predicted proteins | sample MGYA00237777_ERZ505514 | MGnify/ENA primary metagenome ERZ505514 (study PRJEB26160, sample SAMN06269048) | microbial mat metagenome | isolation source: Oligotrophic lake microbial mat | place...
CGCATAACCGGTGATCGCAGGCGGTTGTCATCATAGAGATTTACTTTGGCATCTTCGTTTTGAAGCGCACGCAATAATGCACGCGCTTCGGATTCACTAAATTTTCCGCCCTCTTCCACGGCGGCTTCCTGGCTGCCGCCCGCTTGGGCAGGCGAACCGGCTTCGGCGGATTGCAGGTCGCCGGGCGGGGCGGTCGTTGCGACGGCCTTGTCAGGAGAGTCACTCGGCAACGGCTTGGGAGCCACTTTGCTGCCCGCTTTGACGCGTTGCAGACCGGTGACAATCACGCGGTCGGTGACTGCGAGCCCCTCTTCGATGACGCGCAGGTTGCCGGTCATCCAGCCGGTTTTCACCGGGCGGTACACCACTTCGTTTTTCTCGTTCACGACAAACACAAAGCGTTGCCCCTGATCGGTTCCCAAGGCTTCTTCGCGGACCAGCACCGCTTTGCGCGGCGGACCGATCGGCACCTTGAGCCGCACGAACAAGCCCGAGGCCAGCCGCAAATCGGGGTTCGCGATCTCCGCCCGGGCCCGCAACGTGCCGGTGCTGGGCTCCAGATGAGGATCGAGATAATTGATCTTCCCATGCAGGACCGCGGCGTGCTCATCCGCCAGCGTCACTTCGACTGGCACCTGGTCCGACAGCTCTGTGGTGATCCGGCCCTCTTCCATCATCCGGTGCGCGTCGGCGGCCTGGGCCAGCGGCAGCACTGCGTGGATCACCGGTGCAACCGTGCCCGCGGCAAGCAGCGGCCACACGCGCGCCTCGAGCGCCCGTGCGATTGCCCCCTTCGCCACCACGCTCTGTGGACGCAGCGTGGAGCCCGTGATGGTGAGCCGCCGCCGCATCACCGGCATGAGGTCGATCTCGACCTTGGACGATTTCAGGAACGCGATCTGTACCAGCCGGCCGTCGTCGGCCAGCAGGTCGAGATTCCGCGTCGTGTAGTCGCCGCCCACCATGTCGAGAATCAGGTCCACGCCGCGACCGGCGGTAGCGGTCTTCAGCTCCGCCACCCAGTCGCGCTCACGGTAATTGACGGCCAGAGACGCCCCCAGCGTCACACAGGCCGCGCACTTCTCCGCCGAGCCGGCGGTGACGAAGACCCGCGCGCCGAAGGCGTGGCCCAGTTGAATTGCCACGGTGCCGATGCCGCTCGACCCACCGTGCACGAGCAGCGACTCACCTGGCTGGAGACGCCCGCGCGCGAACACGTTCGTCCACACCGTGAAGAACGTCTCGGGGATGGCCGCCGCGTGCACGAGGGACAGTCCGGCCGGCACGGGCAGGCATTGCTCTGCGGGCACCGCGCAGAATTCCGCGTAGCCGCCACCGGCCACGAGCGCGCACACGGCATCGCCTTCGCTCCACCGCGAGGGTGTGCCGTCGGCGGTCGGGGCAACCCCGACGACATGACCCGCCACCTCCAGCCCTGGCAGGTCCGACGCGTCAGGCGGGGGCGCGTACTTGCCGAGCCGCTGCAGCACGTCGGGCCGGTTCACGCCGGCCGCCGCCACGCGCACCAGCACTTCGCCGGGCGCGGGCACCGGCCGCGGGCGTTCCACGACGCGCAGCACGTGTGCTGGTCCCGGCGCTGAGATCTCGACCGCGCGCATCCCCGCCCTCTACTCTTTCAGCGCCGACGGCAGCCGCGGTGACGAGATCAGCGAGGCGAACACGTCCCAGCGTTTGGCCAGATCGCCGCCCGCGTGCTTCTCCACATAGGCGCGGACCAGATCTTCGCCCAGGTTGTAGTTGATGACGTAGCTGCGATACGTGTCGAAGAACTTCACGCGCTGGGCGGCCTGACCCGGCGTGTTCATGGCGTAGCGGACCAGCCAATCGGCAGCCCGGGCGGCATCCATGCGGCCGTCGAGATAGCCGCGCGCGGCTTCGTTGCCGGCGTAGCTGAGCGCCTTGGCCAAGGCCAGCACGTCGTAGTACTCGTCGACGCGCGCCGGGTCGAGGCCCGCCAGCGGGAACAAGGTGTCGCGCTCGAAGGTACGCCGCTCGGCGTCACTGAACGCCACCTGGATGCCGTAGTTGGCGGTGCCCTCGGCAATCAGCGACTGCGGCGAGAACAGCGGATAGACCGAGAACTCCGTCCAGCCGCGATCGCGTACCAGATGCTTCTCGAGCAGCGCGTTGTAGACGTGGTGTCCCGGGTAGCCCTCGTGGCACGCCAGGTCGATGGCCCGATCGATGAAGACCGGCAAGTCGGTGTTCACTTCGATCAGGCTCTTGTAGTTCCCCTGATACCAGTTGTAGGCGCTCCACGGCTTGTCCTTCACGTAGGCGACGGTGAAGGTCTCTTCGGTCGGCAGCGGGATATGGGCCAGCGTGCGGCGACGGCACTCGGCAATCGCCGCCGTGAACACCACCTCGAGTTTACCCGGCGGAATCACGAACGCCTGTTTGAAGGCGGCATAGCGCGGCGAAAGGTCGCCGGCGCCGCCGAGCTTCGCGCCAATCGCCTCGGCCGACGCCTGGAACGACACCTCGGTGTTGCGCGGGGCCACCGCGTCGTAGAGCTCGCGCGATTCCTCGTCGAACGGGAACCGCTTCCCCTGCAGCATCGCGACGCGCGTGCGCAACGCGCCGAGTTGCCGCGCCAGATACGCGCGGCGCAGGCCCACCATCGTGGCATCCGGCGCCGCGGCGTCCACCGGCGGCAGGCGCCGCAGATCCACTTCGAGCACCGCGGCGCGCTTGTTGATGGCTGGCAGGTCCCAGTTGGCCTGCGCGGCCTCGGTGCGCCACTCGGGTGGTCCGTAGTAGGCATCGACGAAATTGGTGTCGTGTTGGCCGAGCGCCAGCACGAGCCGCACATACGACTCGGCGGCGGCGTTCTCGGACTGCGCCGTGGGTAGTGCCGTGCGCAAGCAGCCTCCTCCTGCGGCGGCAGCCGCGACCAGGTAGACGAGCGCCACGCGAACCTGCGTCATATGCGCCTCAGCCACGCGCGTAGCGCGCGCGAATCGTCGGAATCAAATACTCGGAGAAGGCCAGCGCGAAGTCGTAGACCGGCGCAAACCCCCAGTCGCGGCGCGCCGCACTGTCGTCGACTTCGGCCGGCCAGGAATCCACGATGCCCTGGCGCTTCAGGTCGGTCTTCCACGAAATAGCCGCATCCGGGAACGCCTCATGCACCACCTCGTAGATCTCCTGCGCCGAGGGACTGAAGGCCCCCAGGTTGTAGGCCGTGCGGGTCAGGGCCGCTTTCGGCGCCGCGGCCAGGGCCAGCAGCGCCTGCACGCCGTCGGGCATGGCCATGAACGGAATGCGGGTGTCGGGCCGCACGAAACAGGCGTAGGGTTCGCCCTTGGCCGCGGCGTGAATCATCTCGGGCGCGTAGTCGCTCGTACCGCCCGACGGCATCGTCATCGCCGAGATCAGTCCGGGGAAACGGACGCACCGGAAGTCGACACGCCCGGCCTGCGACTCGACCGAGAGCTGCTTGTAGTGGCGGGCGTAGTAGCGGCCGAGCTGCTCGCAGTACAGCTTGTTGCAGCCGTACATGGTCGTGGGGGCGTTGAACGCGTCCTCGGGCACGCGGCCCGCTCGCGTCTTGGTGGCCAGGTCGGGCAGGCCGTAGGCGGCTACCGACGACGGATAGACGAACACCACTGGCCGGCCGTGCGATTCGGCTTCGCGCTGCGCGAACTCGAGCAGATGCAGCGTGCCTTCCACGTTCACCTGATGGGCGGTCGTGGGCGTGAACTCCGACCTGGTCGAGAGCAGCGCCGCCAGGTGATAGACGGTGTCGATCTCGAACTCCGACAGCACCCGTTCGAGCAGAGGCTTGTCGAGGATCGAACCGGTGAACTCGCGTTGCACCAGGCGACCGAGCGCGGGTTCGAGCGGATTGAGGTCGAGGGTCACGACCGACTGGCGACCCGACTCAGTGATCCTGGCGATGAGGCCGTGACCGATTTCGCCTCCGGCGCCCGTGATGAGCACCACTGGCTTGCGCATCGTTCCTCCCACTCTGCGTCCTATTCTATGGGCTACCCGCGGGCCGGGCCCACGCATCCAAAAAGCTGGACGCCGTTCGACGCGAAAACCATCCATTTGTCGAAACGGACCATCTGACGGCACTCATGAACGGCTGGGATGGACAGCAAGCGAGAAACAGGCTTGTGTACATCTGATGACATGCCTAGAATACGCGCCATCCGCGCTGCGTCCGCGAATCCGGCATCGTGGCCGGCGTGCACGTCAATCACCGTTCGTCGTCGTTTTGCAAGTCAGAAGGAGGAGTCGGCATGGTCCGTGTTAGCGCCTTTGTTCTCAGCGTGCTTCTGGCGTCGTCCGCAGCGTTCGCGCAGGTCTCCAGCACCACGGGTTCGATCAACGGCAAGGTGACCGACAACACGGGTGGCGTGCTGCCCGGTGTCACCGTGACCGCGTCGAGTCCCAGCATGCAGGGTGTCCGCACGGACGTCACGAGCGAAGCTGGCGAGTACCGCTTCCCCGCCGTAGCCCCAGGCACCTACAAGGTCGTCTACGAACTGGCTGGCTTCGGTACCGTCAACCGCGAGGGCGTCCAGGTCGGCCTCGGCTTCACCGCCACCGTGAACATCGAGCTGGGTGTGGCCAGTCTCCAGGAAACGGTCACGGTCAGCGGTGAGTCGCCGGTCGTCGACGTGTCGACGACCACGACCGCGTCGAACTTCAGCGAGGAACGGCTGTCGGCTCTACCGAATGCCCGCGACTTCTGGACCGTGCTGGCCGCGTCTCCGGCGATCGTCGTCACGCGCATCGACGTCGGCGGCAGCGCCGCCGGCACCCAGACCGGCTATGCCGTGTACGACACCAAGGAAGACCAGCACCGACCGATGGTCGAAGGCATCGTCAACACCGAGGGCACCGGCGCGGCGGGCTTCTACTACGACTACGGCGCCATTGACGAAGTGGCGGTGCAGACCAAGGGCCACACGGCCGAGATGCCGTGGCCGGGCGTGTGGTCCAACTTCGTGTCGAAGTCGGGCGGCAACACGTTTCGCGGCAAGGTCTACGGCGACTACCAGAACAAGTCGGTCCAGCGTACGAACATCCCCGACGACTTCGATTTCCTCTGCCCGGGCCGCCGGTGCGGCAACCTCACGCCGCCTGATCTCAACCGGATGGAGCGCTACTACGACGTCAACGCCGACGTCGGCGGCTACGTCCCCGGCTTGAAGGACCGGCTGTGGTGGTACGGGTCGGTGCGCGACCAGAACATCCAGGTGCAGGTCCCGAACTTCCCGGTGAAGGCCTTCGAGACGGGCCTCCGTAATCTCACCGGCAAGGTGACCTACGCGCTGTCGCAGAACAACAAAATGACCGCCTATGCACAGGGCGGGCAGAAGCGCCAGCCCAACCGGATGGACCGCTTCCTGGTGCCCGCGACGACGGCCCGCCACAGCTCCGAGGAATCGACCTGGGAACAGCGCTACTGGGGGCACACCTACAAGGCCGGCTACGAGTCGGTGATCAGCGACAACTCGTTTCTCGAGGTCCGGGGCGGGCAGTTCAAGTACGAATGGCCGAACTTCCGTGCCAGCGAAGCGCCGGCTTACGAGGACATCGGCAACCAGATCGTGAGCGGCGGCAACCGCGACGGCTGGTTCAACATCCCGTCGCGTAACCAGGTGGCCGGTTCGATCACCTATTACAAGGACGGCTGGGCCGGCTCGCACAACTTCAAGGCCGGCGGCGAGTGGTTCCGCGAGACCTTCACCTACGAGCGCGGCCAGGGCGTCGACGGCGTTTTCCCCGGCGACGTGCTGCACGTGATGAACAACAACGTGCCGGCTGAAGTGCTGCTGTTCGAGACGCCGTCGACGTCCGAGCAGGGCCTGCGCACCACCGGCCTCTACCTGCAGGACACCTGGCGCATGAGTTCGCGCGTCACCGTCAACCTCGGCCTCCGTTTCGACCGCTACCGCAGCTTCCTGCCCGACCAGCAGGGGCCGAGTGGTGGCCGGTTCTCGGCCGCCACGGCCACGCCTTTGGCCGCCAACGGCCGCAGGACGATGGCCGCATCCAGGTCCGGCCGGCCCCGGCCATCGTCCCAGCGTCCGAAACTCACACCCTGAACCTCAGCCGGCGGAAAAGGCCGGTCCGCGGGTCCCACCAGGCCGTCGCCAGTGCGGTCGGCGGCAGCCATTAGGTCTGCGGCGATGGCCTGGGCGACCTGCTCCCGCGCCCCTGCGCCGAAGAGGTGGGGCGTGCTGCGCCCGGCGCCAGCGCGCAGAATGGTCGCCCCGGCGCCGCCGTCACCGAGCGGCACATTGTGGCAGAGAGCGCAGGCAAAGGCCCGGCCCAGGTCCAAGGCCGGCCGGCCGTCGCGGCGGCGCAGCACGTGGGTGGGCGCGCCCACGCCGGGGAGGGTCTCGCGCAAGAAAAGTGCCCGGCCCTCACGCCACTGGTCCAGGGCCGCGCGCGACTGGTCCTCGTGCCGCTGGTCCAGGGCCTCGCCCCAAGCCGCCGTCAGCAGCAGCGTCGCGCCGATCAGTCGAAGGTGCCGCAACACGCCTCGCCCCCGTCGAGGCGGACCTCGGCGATGGCCACCGGCGCTGTCGCCAGGGCGGCGGAGTAGTGCAGGCCGGGCAGGACCGCGGTGGCACTGGCGCCGGGCGCCAGGCTGATCGCGGCCCGCGCCCCACCCACCGCGATGACCGCGTCGAGCTGGCAGGCTAGGCGGTTGACCACCGTCACGGCCACGCCGCCATTGGCTGCGGCGTGCGCCTGGGCCATGACCTGGGCGGGATTGAAATGCCCGTCGCCCCGCTGGGGCTGCACCGGCTGGCCGCCTGGCAGGGCCAGGGGACTGGCCCCGGTCCAGGGCCCGGGCAGAGCTTGTCCGTCGATACGCTCTGGAGCGGTCATGACCCACAAAAGCTGGTCCGCCGACATGCCGGGCCCGGCCAGGGGCAGGGTGAGTTCAGCCCCGCCCGCCAGATCGACGCTACCGCCCGGGGGGCCGTCAAGGAGCCACCAGCGCAGGGCCAGGGCCTGGGGCGCGCGATTCCACAGGCGGATGCCGGTGACCCGCTCGCCCACTGCCACCGCCTGCCAGTGCACCGCCGCCGCGTTCCATCCGCCCTGGGCGGGCTCCCCACTGCCACAGGCTGACCAGCCCTCCCGCTGCGGAAGCAGGGAGGGGGCCATCGCCGCGTCGGCGACGCTGGTCGGACCCTGGTCATTGCCCAGGCGCACGTCCCAGACCTCGATAATGGGCGTGCCCGGCCCGCTCCAGGCCGGCGCTGCAAGGATCACCTCTTCGATCTGGCCGGGCAGCAGGTGCAGGCGCGGCAGGGTCAGGCCCGGGGCGCCCACCAGGCGCCAAGCCGCGTGCAGGGGGCGGTCCCCCTCCCAGCGCAGATGGATATCCAGGTCACCGTTCGCGACCTTATCCGCGGTGTAGGACAATAGTGTGCTGGCAAAGCGCGCGTCCTCGCTGGCCGCGACCGCGCCGTAGGCCATAGCGATGGGCAAGGGCATGACGTCCGGCGCAGCGGCACCCGGGGGCGCCACCTGGGCCTGAAGCAACTCCTGATCGAGGCGCAACACCGGGATGACCTGGCGAAAATTCCCGTGGGCCGGCACCACGGCGCTGATCAGGGTCCCCGGCGGACACCAGCCCGGCAGGCTCCACGCCACCGTCGCAGAGATGGCGCCGCGATTACGCACCTCAATGGCGACCTCGCCGCCACGTCGCACCATCCGATAGATGACATCCCCCTCGGGCTGGGCCGCCGGCGAGGGCCGCAACCAGGCCGGCTCCGCCGCCTGCACCGACTCGAAAGCCGCATAGGCCGACAGCGGTAACGGCAGGGCGAGGATGGCCGCCAGCAGCAGGGCGAGGCGGGCACGGTGGGGATGAGGCAGCATGGGTTGGTTTTCCCGGCCTTAAGCCGAAGCAGCACCCGTGAGAGCGCTAACCTGCAACGCTCAGGTCATGGATGAATGCCGCATGAATGGTTCGTGAAGATAGCCGCCTGCCTACTGCCTGAACAACTTGCGGTGGTCACCCATGGTAAGCCGGTCAGTCATGCCCGCGAGGTCGTCGGCCACGGCGCTGACCGCATGGGTCCGGTCAGGGGTGTCACGGCGGTGAAAGGCCCAGGTCAAGCGCGTGACTGACCAGCCCAACCGGCCGGCCATGCCCGGGATGGTAAGGTTGGGCGGATTCCACCGTCTGCGCTGGCCATGCCACCGGCGACCTTACAGCCGATCACGGTGGTCCTGCCCCGGACTGACCAGGTCCCGGACCGCCTGGGCCATTATCGCGTCCAGGACCGTCTCGGCGGCGGGGGCAGCGGGCAGGTCTTCCGGGCCTGGGATGAGCGGCTCGGCCGCGAGGTGGCGATCAAGCTGCTGACCGGACGGTCGTTGGATGATTTCGCCCGCTTCGCCCGCGAGGCCCATCTCACCGCCCGCCTCGACCATCCCCACATCGCCAAGATCCTGGATGTCGGCAGCCAACCACCCTACCTGGTGATGCAGCTCATCGATGGGGTCACGCTCGACCGCTGGCACGGCGATCGGCTGGTGGCGTTGCGCGATGTGGCCCGCGCCATCCATTGCGCCCACGAACAGGGCATCCTGCATCGCGACCTGAAGCCTGACAACGTGATGGTCGATCGAAATGGCCACGCCTATGTACTGGATTTCGGCCTAGCTCGCACCATCGAGCCCGGCTCTTCCATCACCCACAGCCACATCGTCGGCACGCCCGGCTACATGGCGCCAGAGCAGGCCCACGGCGACAGCCGGGCCCTGGACGCGCGCACCGACGTCTATGGCCTGGGTGCCACGCTGTATCATCTGTTGGCCGACCGGCCGCCCTTCAATGGGATCTCGGGCTACGCGGTACTGCGGGCAGTGATCGAGGACGAGCCAGAGCTGCCGCCGGGCCCCCCCGACCTGGTCGCCATCGCCTTGCAGGCGCTGGCCAAAAATCCCGCCGACCGCTATGCCACCGCAGCGGCCTTCGCCGACGAGCTCGACCGCTATCTGGATGGACAGGTACCCCTGGCCCGCCCCCCGTCCGTCTGGCGGCGCTGGCGCAACCGCATGCACTTGCGGCCCCTGCCCTGGTTCCTGGGCGGCGTGCTCGGCCTGACCCTGCTGGCCAGCGCGGCCGCCGCCGTGCTACTGCTGGCGCGCAACCACGACACCATGCGTCGCGCCTTGGCCGCCGAGCGGGAACTGCGGGCGGCCGATCGGGCCCTGCACCAGCAGGCCGAGCTGCACGTGACCGAGCAGCGTCTTCGCCTGCGCCTGGAGGAAGCCGACGATTCCCTGGCCCGCCGCCTGGACGACGAAGATCTGGCCTTGGTCAGGGCCAGCCTGGCCGGCACGGCGTCAACCGCCCGGTCCATCGCCACACTGCTCCCCAATGATCCGGAACCGTGGTTCATCCTGGGCCGGGCCCAGGCCCTGGACATGTCGGATGCGGATGCCATCACCAGCCTGCGCCGTGCGACCGCGGTGACCATTGCGGATCCCGAGCTGCGTGCCCGCATTCATTTGGCCCTGGCCGATGCCGCGCTGCACCTAGCGGTGACCAGTCGCCCCTGGCCCGAGGTGTGGACCTGGTCAGCCAGCGCTGCGGCAACCTTGGACGAGGACCTGCGCGCCGCTGGCAGCGGTCGGCTGGCCGCGGCGCATCGCGACTGGGTGAGCGCGACCCGGTTGCTGATCCAAGGACAATCAGCTCTCGCGCGCGAGGCCCTCAACCAAAGCCTGGAGCAAGGCGGCCGCAGTGAAAACCTATGGTTGCTGCGCGCCCTGGCCAACGACCAGGATCCCGCCGGCGCGCTCGCTGACGCCACCATGGCCATCCAGCGCTACCACTCCCAGCCCATAGCCTTCCTGGTGCGTGCGGCGGCATCCCGCGCCACCAACCGCCCTCCAGACACCATTCTCAAGGATCTTGAGGCCGCGCAGCGCCTGCAGCCGGCGTTGAGCGACACGGAGCTGATGCGCTCACTGCGTGCGGCGATCATCACACCGTGATTGGCCTGACCCGGAACATGACCCGGGATCCAACCACCGGAGTCTGTATGCCGCGGTCTATTGCCCGAACAGCTCGCGGTGGTCATCCAGGGCGAAGCGGTCAGTCATGCCCGCGATGTAGTCGGCCACGGCGCGGTGCAGTCCCAGCCCATCGGCCCGCTGACGGTGGTCCGGCGGCAGGCTGTCGGGGTGCTGGGTATAGAATTCGAACAGCCGGGCGAGGACGCGGCGCGCCATGTGGAAGGTGCGGTTGACGCGGTGATGGCGGTAGAGGTTGGCGAATAACCACGCTTCCAAGGTCTCTTTCGCCCCCAGCACACTGGGCGCCAGCTCCACCAGGGGTCCGCCATGGGCACGCACATGGGCGACGTTCTGGATGGCATTCAGCGTCAGGTTCTCGGTGGTGCGCTCCAGCAGGCTCGACAGCAGGCTGTCCATGAGGATGCGCAGGGCCTGGTCGACGATCAGCTTCTCGGGGGTGTTACGCGGCACCCGCTGTTTGGCTTCGCGCCAGGCCCCGGCCCACAGGGGCACCTCGGCCATGGCCACCAGGTCAAGGATGCCGCTGCGCAAGCCGTCATCGATGTCGTGGCAGTTGTAGACCAGACTGTCGACCTCGTCGGCGAGTTGTGCTTCCAACAGCGGCGCTTCGTCGGGATGAAAACGCACCGGCACCTTGGCCCGGTCGTAGTGGGCGCTGTGCTTGATGATGCTTTCGCGCACCTCGTAGCTGAGGTTCAGGCCAGCGTGCGCGGGATAGCGCACTTCCAATTCTTCGACCAGACGCAGGCCCTGGCGATTGTGTTCGAAGCCGCCGTGGGCGGCCATCAATTCAGCCAATAGGTCCTCGCCACGATGACCAAAAGGTGGATGGCCCACATCATGGACCAGGGCGATGCATTCAGTGAGGTCCTCGTTCAGGCCCAGGCGGCACGCCGCGGCCCGGGCCAGGCCCGCGACCTCCAAGGTGTGGGTCAGGCGCGTCCGGAAGTGATCGCCGGTGTCGTTGGCGAAGACCTGCGTCTTGTACTGCAAACGCCGGAAGGCCCGGCTATGCACAATGCGATCCCGATCCCGCTGCCACGGCGTGCGCCACGGATCGTCACTGACCGCGTGGGTCCGGCCACGGGTGTCCCGGCTATGAAAGGCCCAGGTGGCCAAAAGGGCGGCTTCGCGGTCGGCGGGGGAGAGGAGCATGGGGAGACGCGCAGTGAGAGGGACGGGCCGTCGCGGGGTCAGCGTGCTTCAGCCCAGCGCAAAAAGTCCGCAGGATCGGGATCCTGGAAGAAGGCATTGCCGCAGACCAGGCGGGTGGCGCC
>ENA-ORBV01015272-ORBV01015272.1-microbial-mat-metagenome-genome-assembly--contig:-NODE-15272-length-11328-cov-3.074660_pt1 | contig 11328 bp, 8 predicted proteins | sample MGYA00237777_ERZ505514 | MGnify/ENA primary metagenome ERZ505514 (study PRJEB26160, sample SAMN06269048) | microbial mat metagenome | isolation source: Oligotrophic lake microbial mat | place...
ATGTGTATAAGAGACAGTTGCCTACGCCCTTCGCACCACGACCAAGCCCAAAATGAGTTATGGGGTGCTGGGCGGTGATGCCGTCGGCGTGGGCCGCGTCTCCGTGAAGGGATTCAGTTTGCCAACCGCGTCGAACTGCTGAAGCGATGTTGCCCAATTCTAAAATGTGTCTCCTTGTGGGAACGCCGGCAAAGGTGGTTGTCTGCGCTAATTTCGAATGATTGGAATCGAAATAGACAAGCAGGACCAATTTCGCCAGCAGTCCGTACCGACAATATCTCAAATCGAGGGGCAGGAAATCGAGACCGCACATAAAAGTGTCGTGTCCTCATGTTGTCCCCCAATTCAGAAAGTGCATCCAGAGCTTGGGCACCATCTGGATAAGTCCATCCATCTTGGGCTCGAGGTCAGCTACAGCCCTGACGTTGTTATCGATTGGTTGTTCTGAGTGTCGCGCCGAGAATTGGCGTTCGCCAACCAGACCAGACGAGGGTTTAGGCGACCGATTGGGCGTCAAACTGACGGGCGGGCCATCTTGGGAGATTGGTCGGTTTGCAAGTAATCCGTCGTTTTCAAAAGAGGGAAAACTTGACTTTTTACGAAAACAGCCTATGTTTTCGTATAATTGACACTTTTCCCGAGCGTGAAAATGGACGAAAAAACGAAAATAGATCCGCGATTCATGCTTGACCGGCTACACGCAGGTGAGCTATTGCTGCCGCCGCTCGTCATCCGAGTCGCGGTTTTTGAGAACGATCGAGCGATCGACGCATTGGTTGACGTTGCTTTCATCAAGGATGTTTCTACCGAGCGATTCGCAGTGGAATGCAAGACTCGGTCTACGACAGAAGATTTCCGAAAAGCCATTCAGCAAGCGTCTAACAATGCGAGACGTTTGGATTGTCATCCGCTGATCTTTCTTCCGTACTTGTCACCGGATCGATTGGAAGAACTTGAGGGTTTGGCTGTCAGCGGAATCGATTTGTGCGGCAATGGAATTGTCTATGTTCCGAGCCGTATCTGTGTAGTGCGGACAGGGCAGCCTAATCTCTATCCGGACTCACGACCGGTCGCGAATCCTTATCGTGGTCGATCGGGAGTTGTCGCCCGGATGCTGATCGACAAATCACAATGGGATACGCTGAGCGAATTGACCAACGCAATCGAGAAGCAATCGCAATTGAAAGGCCCGTCGCTTTCTCAAGTCTCCAAAGCGATCTCTGCATTCGTTGAGGAAATGCTCGTGATCAAAGAAGGGAACACGATCAAGCTCTCAGACCCGATTCGGATATTGGATCAACTGGGCAAGAATTGGCGTCGGAATCCACCCCGTCGACAGCGCACCTATCGAAGCTTGGAAGGCAAGCCGAAACTGAGCGAACTATCGAGTTCAACAAAACTTGCTTGGTCACTTACCGGCGAGTCCTCAGCGACTCGTTATTGCACGATCGCTCAAGGAGGACCATTGAAAGTGGCTGTTAGTGATTTGAAGCTTGCGGAATCGCTGCTTTCGTTGACACCAGAAAACGTTCCCAGCTTCGCGGATATCGTGCTGATGGAAACGGACGACGACGAAGCCTTTTTTGCCAACGAGCAAGACCATGAAGGCATTCGCTTCGCCAGTCGAATTCAGACTTGGCTTGAACTTAATGCCGGCGACGCTCGCCAACGCGAAACTGCCAAGGACCTGTATCAAGCAATCATCAGAGAATCGAAGGCGTAGCAACCACCATGGACGATCTTTTGTGGCCGCACTTTTTGCCGCTTTGGCGAGACCTAGGTGCCGCTTCTTCAACCAACATTCTCATCGCCGGTGGATACGGACTATTTCTCAAACAGCAATGGCTTTCTAGCGCAGCGAGTTTACGCACTGTAGTGCCGATTCAGAGCTGGCTGGATGCGACACAGCGAGTGACGAAAGACGTCGACTTGGTTCTCGCACTTGATCTCATCAAAGATGCCGGCCATCAGAAGTCGGTCATCACTGCCCTGAATCAGAATGGCTTCGAAGCAAGTGACCGTGCACATGAACAACGATGGAAGTTCATCAAGCGTCTTCAAGGCAATCAATTGATCGTCGTAGAAATGCATGCTCCACGACCAGATCCAGGCGTGACTGGAATCACCGCCACGGACAAACGCGTCAAGCACAAACCATCGCTGGGGGAACAGGGCGTTCATGGCCGAACTAATCCAGAAGCAGTCGGGTCAGAACTGCATCCGTTCCAATTCGTCATTGATGATATCGACCTGAATGTCCCCAACCCGGTCACTTGGAGCATAATGAAGCTGACCGCGACCGGTGATCGTTGGGCGTCATCGCAAGATCCGCAGCTTGAGGAAGAGCCGCGAGATTTTAGTCGCGTGCAGGCGGCAAAACACGCTCAGGACGTGTACCGAATCATTGGCATGATGACGATGGAAGAACGTGATCGTGCAAGCGAAGTAGTCGCCTCGATAGTCGGAACTGACGCGTTTCTTATCGCGAAGCAATGCTGGCAGAATTTTTTTGCAGACAATCCGATACCCGCTGTTCAGCAACTTGGGGCGAAATGGCTATCGGATGATGCGACAACTATTCGACAAGTGCTGTCAGGGTGGTTCGGTTAGATAACCATCGGCAGAACATTGGTTGCGTGCCGCATGGATATCCGACATTGCCTCCGGCTCAATAGGCGTCGAGAACTGCGACTACGCGCTCGCCATCCGTTTCGACTTGGCATCGAGCCGACGCTTTGGTCGTCAATCGTGAGGGATTTTGGAAGAGCGTTTATGAACGTAGCCGGAACGGCAAAGAGTGTTTCGGAGGCTCGCAGTCGTAAAACGCATCGCAAGTTCTACCGAGCGCGAGTCTAAGCAACGCTCCCGTCGCCCAATTCTAAAATGTGTCTCGTTGTAGGAATGCAGGCAACGGTGGTTGTCTGCGCTTATTTCGAATGATTTGAATCGAAATAGACAAGCAGGACCAATTTCGCGAGCAGTCCGTACCGATATTATCTCAAATCGAGGGGCAGGAAATCGAGACCGCACATAAAAGTGTCGTGCCCCCATGTTTCCAACCAAGCGTACCTTCGAGATGATCTGCTTCTACATGAGCGGATGGGCAATCCTTGAGGAGTTGGAGCCACACATCGAAAAAATGAAACCCTAGTCTTTTTAGGAGCTCTGCGCTCTAAGCGTACCGAGTCGGTTGGCTGCTGCGCGGTTGGTAAAAACCCGAGCAAACTTCTTCTGATCCAGTGATCGGATATGCCAGCGAAAGCGTCCCGCTGCCCCTAAGCCAATCTCTGCTCCGTCATATCGGATCTTCAAACGCAAACGGCAACTACCGTGCCGAACAGTAGCGGTTGTGTCCCCATGTTTTCCTGGAAAGCCACTCCACAACCAAGATCGGAGTCCGTCTAATTGTCGCGGAGCGATCCGTTCTAATTGACGCCTTACAGTCTGACCGCGTCAGCTTAGAACCTGCTCGGCATGCCGAACCTTGGGGCTATTGAGCAGTTACCAAAATCGCTTGTCGATAGAGACTAGAGTATAGCTGAATCAATCGTACTCAACAAACGCTCGATCGCGTTTTTGCTAACGGGTTTGACGATATGAAAATCGAATCCGGCGGCCTGCGTTCGGATTCGATCTTGCTCTTGGCCCCAACCGGTCAATGCAAACAGTTGAACCCGGTCACCGCCAGGCAACAACCGAATTTGCCTTGCAACTTCACAGCCGTCTAGCTCCGGCATACCAATATCGAGGAAAACGCAGAAGGGTTCAAAGGATTTGAACAGTTCTATTCCTTCGCCACCCGTTTCGGCTGTTGCCACCTCATGGCCCATCGCGGTCAACAACGCCTTGAGGGTCATCATTGCGTCGATATTGTCATCAATCGCAAGAATGCGAAAGTTTCCGGATTGTTGTTTCGCTGAAATCGTATCGTCCGATTCCTTGGTTGCAACGTTGTGGATCAAGGGAAGCGTGATCACAAATGCCGCGCCCCTGTTTTCCCCTTCGCTCGTTACCGATACATAGCCTTCATGTAGTTCGACGATTCTTTTTACGAGTGCCAATCCGATACCCAAGCCACCAACGCTTTGGCCATGGTGTCGCTTCAATTGTGTAAACAACTCGAAGACTTCTTCTAACATCTCCGCCGGAATACCGAGACCGTTGTCTTTTACCGTAATTGACGCGTGGGTTTCGGTTGCGGAAACCGATACGTCGATTTGGCCACCCGTCGGTGTGTACCGTGACGCATTATTGATCAAGTTACTGACAACTTGAGTCAAACGAGTAATGTCTCCATTGACCTGATAATCAGAATGGTCCGTTTGTACATTTAACTGATGATTTCCCGTATCAATATTGGGTCGGCTAGTTTCGACAGCCTGGCTGACAACATCCTGTAGTGAAACGGGCTTGCACTCCAGATTTATTTTACCATTGGTGATACGACTGACCTCTAAAAGATCGTCGACCAATCGAACCATGTGATGAACTTGCCGTTCGATCAGTTCTCGGGTTTGGCGACTCTCGTCGGGTTCGTCGTGGCGCGCTATCATGCCCAGCAGTTGAATACCGCTGAGGATTGGCGAAAGCGGATTCCGTAATTCATGAGCAAGGGTTGCGAGAAATTCATCCTTGCGTTTATCCGCCTCCTGCAACGCAGTCGCGATTTGACGGCTTTCTTGAAGCAAGCGAGCGTTCTCGCGGCTGATCTGTTCCATCTCATCACGTTGGCGACTGACCTCCTGGCGCTGTGTATAGAGTTCGAAAAAGACGCTCGCTTTACTTTTAAGAATGTCGCCTTCAATTGGCTTGTGAAGGAAATCGACAGCCCCTTTCTCGTAACCTTCAAATCGCCGCTGCGGGTCTGAACCGCCTGCTGTTACAAAAACTATGGGAATACGCCGCGTTCGATCGGACCCTCGCATCAATTCAGCCAATTCAAATCCGTCCATGTCAGGCATCTGTACATCGACCAGTGCCAACGCGACATCATGCTGAAGCAAGAACTCGAGTGCCTCAGCGCCTGAGCGTGCTTTTAACAATGTCAATCCATCGCGCTGCAGCAACCGTTCCATCGCGACCAGATTCGTCTCGCGATCGTCAACGAGCAGAAACTTGACAGCGGTCGGCGCATTCTCTTTCATCTGATCACGTCCGTTCATTGAGGAACTCGATTATCTGTGAACGGCTCATCACAAGAGCCGAAGCTGAATTGCCGATCGCCGCTTCTGGCATAACGCGGCAATGTGCCTCCTCGGGGTCTTGAACAATCCCAATCCCCCCGGCGGATATGATCTTGAATAAACCGCTTGCACCATCGCGGTTTGCACCTGTCAAAACCACACCGATCAGTCGTTCGCCAAAAACATCCGCCGCAGATTCAAATAATACATCAATCGAGGGGCGTGAGTAGTTGACCGGCAAGTCGCTGGACAACGCAAGTGAATCTTCATCTTCCACCAGGATATGGTAATCCGGAGGTGCCAGGTATACGTGGCTGCTAAATATTTGCTCTTTATCGTCGACTTCGATTACCGGAAGTCGCGATTTTGACCTCAAAAGCTGCAACAGCCTCGTGTTTCGAGTAGACGGAATATGAATCACTAGCAGAATCGCAACTTGGCATGTCGGCTTTAAACCTTCCAAAATCTCGCTGACAACTTCTACCCCGCCAGCCGAAGCGCCGATCGCGACAATGCGAAAACCTTGCATTACAGTCCCCCCGCACGGCGATAAATCCGGTGAATCTGGTCAAAATCGCAGAAGTCCGAATCATGCTGTGAAAACCGCAAGCTCTCTTTCGCGCCTAATCCCAGAAATCCGTTTCGCGGCAGCGATTCCTTAAAGAGTCCGATCGCACGATCTTGAAGATCGCGACGAAAGTAGATCAACGTATTGCGACACGAGATCAACTGGACCTCCGCGAACGAGGCGTCCGAGGCGAGCGAGTGATCGGAAAATACAACACGCTGCCTGAGGGTTCGGTCGAAGATCACGCGTCCATAGGCAGCCGTGTAATAATCCGAAAGCGATCCCGTACCACCTGAGAGTTGGTGGTTCTTGGTAAACAGCGGGATCCTGTCCAGATCATAATGGCCCGCCTCCGCCCTTTGCAACGCATCGGAACTGATGTCAGTAGCATAAAAAATCGTGCGCTTTTCAAGTCCCATTTCGCGAAAAAGAATAATCAACGAATAAACCTCCTCACCGTCCGCGCACCCTGGAATCCAAACTTTCAGTGAAGGATACGTCTCTAGGTGCGGCAACACCTTTTCTCGCAGCGCCTTGAAGTATTCCGGGTCGCGGAACAACTCGCTGACCTGAACCGTCATATAGTTCAGCAGTTCTGTGAACGAGATTTTGTCGTGTAAAACGCGGTTCTGTAGCTCGGAGATTGTCTCGCATTTAAAACGTGTCAGTGCTTGGGCTATACGCCTCTTTAGCGAAGCCAACGAATATCCTCGAAAGTCGTAATCGTACTTATGATATATCGCTTCCAGCAATAAGCGAATTTCCAAATCGTCTATCTTCGCACTCAAAACGACTTCCTTAGTAATCTGCCTTGACGCGTCAGTTAACGCGGATCTGTTTGAACGGTGTCATTATTTGCGAATCCAAACGCGGACGAGTGAGAGTAGTTTGTCAACGTCAAGCGGTTTTGCCATATAGTCATTCGCGCCCGCATCAATGCATTCGGCTTGGTCGTCTTTCATCGCCTTTGCCGTTAGCATTACAATCGGAAGCGTTGCAAATTCGGGCCGTTTACGTATCTCGCGAGTAGCGGTCAATCCGTCCATTTCTGGCATCATTACATCCATCAATACCAGGTGAATCGCTTTTTCGCTAGATTCCAGCGAAGCCGATAAAACGCTAATCGCTTCTTTTCCATTACGTGCGATTTCGATCACCGCACCACGCGGCTCTAAAATACTGGTCAGTGCAAAGATATTGCGAACGTCGTCTTCCACCACCAAAATCCGTCGACCTTCTAACGCTGCTTCACGGCTGCGCGCTTTACGAATCATCTTCTGTTGCTCTTCCGGCAAATTGTCTACCACCTGGTGCAAAAAGAGGGTCACTTCATCGAGCAGTCGTTCGGGCGATTTGGCCCCCTTGATGATGATCGATTTGCTGTATCGGCGCAGCAATTGTTCTTGGTCGGCAGATAGTTCATGTCCGGTATAGATGATAACAGGCGGAAATGAGTACTCGTCGTTATCACTGAGCGTCTTCAACAATTCATAACCCGAGGAATCAGGCAATGTTAAATCGAGTACCATGCAATCAAATGTGTTAGATTTTAATTGCTCTAAACATTCGCTTACATTTGTCACCCCTACCGTTTTGACGTCACGGGAGGCAAGAAGTTTATGCAGGCTTCGTAACTGAACAGGGTTGTCCTCTACAATCAAAACACATCGCGTATGGTGCTTTATCTGCATCTGCAGACTTTGCAGTGTTTCGGTCAACATTTCGTGAGTGACTGGTTTCACGACATATCCGTATGCTCCCATTGCAAGCGCTGTCTCTGTAAAATCATTGGCGGAGATGATGTGAACAGGTATATGGCGAGTTCTGGCATCCTGCTTCAATCGATCCAAAACCACCAACCCGGTTTCATCGGGCAACCCGATGTCTAAAATGATCGCATCGGGCAAAGACTGGACCGCAGTCGCCAAGGCTCGGTGGGCAGTACTGGCAATTAAACAATCGAAATCCATTTCGCGAGCGACTTTGGCAATGATCGTTGCGAACACTTCGTCATCTTCAACAATCAAAATGACACATCGATTACCGCGTACCATTTCAGAATCGCCAGCGGGCATACCGACTTGGCTTGTCGCCGTTTGAGCGTCAATCGATTGTTTCTGTATCTCGTGTGAAGTTTCTAACGCGGAATCGAAAGTGGATTGCGAAACATGCGAGTGAGTTGAGGACGATGAACCACGAGCCGTACTTACAAAGAAAAGTTTTCGGTCGTCCTTGGAATGGTTTTCGTTACCGTTGCCAGCATCTGTTCCGGGAGTACTGGTAGGTAGCATTGCTATCGAATCAAACTCGACCGGCAGGATAACCCTGAATGTACTACCCTGTCCGATTTCACTGGTCAACGATATCTCGCCCCCTAAGATTCGTGCCAGTTCAGTCGTAATCGTCAACCCAAGACCGGTGCCACTGAACCTGCGATTGGCTGCACTGTCAACTTGCTCAAACGCCTTGAAGACGTCGGCCTGTTTCTCACTCGCAATTCCAATTCCGGTATCGCTCACTTCGATCGCAATCTTACGATCGGATATTGTGGACACTGAGATTTCAACGTACCCTTTATCTGTAAATTTGATAGCATTTGACATAAGGTTTTTCAGAATCTGTTGCAGACGCTGTTGATCTGTCAAGATTTTCTCGGGAACACCTGCATGGATAAGGCAGCGAAACTCAAGTCCTTTGTCCGTCGCGATCGGCCGCATGACTTTCGTAAACTCCGCAGTTAGACGCGACAATGAAATCCATTCGGGTCGGATAGTCATTTTGCCGGCTTCGATTTTCGACAGGTCCAAAATATCATTGATCAGGTTCAATAAGTCATTGCCAGCAGAATGAATCGTTCGTGCCGATTCGATTTGATCGACGGTAAGATTTCCCTCGGAGTTCTCCGCAAGCAGTTTTGATAGGATTAAGGCCGAATTGAGTGGCGTTCGCAATTCGTGAGACATGTTTGCCAAGAAATCAGACTTATATCGGCTTGCGACCTCGAGTTCTGTCGCTTTCGCCTGCGTTGCCAGAGTCGCTTTCGCCAATTCATCTCGCTGCGCAAGCAGCAATTGTGTTTGCTCTTCTAATTGCACATTGGTCTGTTCAAGTTCCGCCTGTTGCTGTTCGAGCTGTGCATGGGATTCCTGCAGCACACGACTTTGGGCTTCGAGTTCTTCATTGGAAACCCGCAACTCCTCGCCCTGTTGCTGCAACTCTTCGGCTTGCTGACGTGTTTCGGCAAGCAGGCGCTGTAGATTCGATCGATAGCGTGACGATGCGATCGCAACGCCAACCGTTTCAGCGATGCTGTCTAGAAACTCGGTTTCGTCTTCGGTAATCGTATCCAAAAATCCGACTTCGATGATTCCGTTGACTTCGCCATCGACTTTCAACGGTGCAATCAGCAAGCGAGCGGGCTTTGCTTGCCCCAGTGCAGACCCCATAAGAAGATAGCCGTCGGGAACGTTTTCAATCTTCACAATCGAACCGCCGGTGATTGCAGATCCCAGTAGACCTTCGGATGCGTTTGCCGATTGGATCACGTTGGCTGTCGATGGGACGCCATAGGTTGCGGTACGCTGAAAGTCTTTACCATCACCGACGAAAAATACGCCGACATTTGCCCCCATAAACTCAACGATAAAACTGAGAACGTTGTTTCCAAAGTCTTCCGGGCGGAGATCGCCTCCTATCAATTCACTCAGCCCAGATTTGCCAGCTTGAATCCACATTTGGCGACGAACAATATTATTGTTTGAAACATAGAAGTATCCTACAGCCCCCAAGATCCAAAACGTGACAATACCAAAACCACGATTGGTCTGCGCGATGTCGAGACTGATTCCAGAGGCGTCCGAGACCAATGTGGCCAACACAAAAGCCGTGCAGGTTGCCGCAAGAGCGAGAGGCAGCAAGGGGTTTCGTAAGAACAAAGAAAGCGTGATTGGGAACAGATAGAACAACCAGACTGCGATTCCCAGCGGCGTCATAATGTCGGCTGCCAACACAGCCAGCAACAATACAACGATTGCAAGGTAGATGAGCATTCGCTGAGTTTGAGCCTTTTCCGCTTTCCTGAACTGCTCGGATACTATCTGACGTCCCTGCGAATTGGGCATGCTTCGTCCGTAATGATTCTGTCGAGTGCGGGTGGGCGGCGTTCTTGTGCTAATGACCAATCTCATCCGGCGTTCCGGGGAGGTCTGTTTGGATGGTCCGATCTGCGGTATTATAGCGGAATCGGGTGAACCCATGGGTTTGGGTTATTCGCGTCCCGTTTTACCCAAGGATGCCAAGGATGGCGCTGACACTTCTGCTTTTGATGGACGATCGGAAATGCTTCGAGGAAGTGCGTGGGATGCGCTGGCCGATGGGGGTTCGGTGCACGTCTTGCGAGTCCAGCAATGTTGCGAAGCGTGGATTTGATGAAACGCAGAAAGAGCGACAGCGATATCGATGCAGTGACTGCCAACGCGAGTTCGACGATCTCACCGGCACCATTTTTGCGGGCCACCATCAACCCCTTCGAGTTTGGATTCTGTGCCTGTACTTTATGGGGCTCAATCTGTCGAATTCTCAAATCGCCAAGGAACTCGAACTGGACCCGGACAGCGCTCATGAGATGACAACTCTGCTTCGAAATGGGATACTTGCAAAAGAACCAGAAGTGACTCTTTCGGGAGAGGTCGAATGCGATGAAGTCTATATTGTTGCAGGACATAAGGGGAATCCCGAGGCAGTCAAAAAAAAGAACGAGAAGGGCGTCGGAGGCGTTTAAAAGGAGATCGAGGACGCGGCACCTTGGAGAAAGAAAAGCCTCCGATTTTCGGAATGATTCAGCGGTCGGGCGAGGTAGTTATTCGAATGCTTGCAAATGTGCAGCAAGCCACAATCGAACCGTTATTGCGAGCCACGATCGCTCTTGGAACGACAGTCTACACAGACGAGTACGACATCTATGCCAGGGTGACTCAATGGGGCTACGAGCACAAGACTGTAAACCATGGACGTAAGGAGTACGCCCGCGATGACGATGGTGATGGATTCTGCGAAGTACATGTCAACACGATGGAAGGATTCTGGTCATTGCTTCGATCTTGGCTACGTCCTAATCGGGGCATCGCAAGAGAAACTGCCGCTCTACCTCGCGTTCTTCCAGTTCGTTCACAACACTCGAAAACGAGGGAAAGCACTGCTCAATTCGCTCGTTGAGCGACTTTTGGCATGACCTCCCCGGAACGCCGGATGAGCCACACCTTTTTACCGTAGGGCCTTCCTTCGGGCCACCTATCATTCAATCCGTTCGGGTTCAACTCCCTCGAGAAAAGTATTAACTTCAACACTCCTTCAACAATATCATCGTTCGTCGATTCAAGCATTGCCACAACGTTTGCCGTGCTAGCACCTTTAGTGAATTTTGCAGAAGCAAGGTGGACTAAACACGAAAAACTCTTGTCTGTTGCTTTCACTCGAGAAGCTTCCAACGCAAGTCTAAACCACCAATCCGCACCAATTTTGTTGGCAAATTGGAAAGCAAACTTGTTTCTGTCTTCAAATCTCGGCAATAAATAATAC
>ENA-ORBV01015273-ORBV01015273.1-microbial-mat-metagenome-genome-assembly--contig:-NODE-15273-length-11327-cov-7.961333_pt1 | contig 11327 bp, 8 predicted proteins | sample MGYA00237777_ERZ505514 | MGnify/ENA primary metagenome ERZ505514 (study PRJEB26160, sample SAMN06269048) | microbial mat metagenome | isolation source: Oligotrophic lake microbial mat | place...
GGCGCGGGGCCACCGGACGGGGTGTCGCCGGGATCCAGCACGGGGCCGCCGGTATCAGCGCCTGCGGCGGTGATGCCCACCTGAGCGTAGGCGCGCTGCACGGCCGCCTGATCGCCCTGGCCGTAGAGGTCGGCGGCGGCGCGCACGCTGGCGTTGGCGGCATCCACAAAGTCGGAGCTGGGCGTAAGATACTGGGTGATAGCGCGGTAGGCGATCTGCTCGGTCTTCTCGCGCCCGATGGCCTGGGCCATCAGGTAGTGGACGTAGTTGGGGATGCCGCTGTTAATATGCACGCCGCCATTATCGGCGCGGCGCGAGTTGGGCAGGTTGGCGTACTGATCCATCGTGGCCGGCTGGCCCACGCCGCCGAGCGGGTCGTTCGGATCGTAGAAGCCGCCGGCGTTCGGGTCCTGGAGGCTGCGCAGGTAGCGGGTGGGGTAGGGCGGCGACTTGATCACATCCTCGCCGATCAGCCAGTCGTCGCGGTCGATCATCGCGCCGAAGACATCGGCGTAGGACTCGTTCAGCGCGCCGGACTGCGACTCGTAGATCAGGTTGGCGCTGCTCTCGATCACGCCGTGGGTGAACTCGTGGCCGATCACATCCAGGCCGTAGGGCAGCGGCTTAAAGATCTGCCCGCCGTCGCCGTAGATCATCTGGCCGTACTCGCCAACCCATGCGGCATTCTCGGCGTCCTGCGGGTCGCTGCCGAAGTTCACGGTCGAGACCAGCGTCATGCCCTGGCCGTCGATAGAGTCACGCTTGAAGGTCTTGAAGTAATAATCGTAGACCACGCCTGCCCCATCGTGGGCGGCCTGGGCGATGGGGTCGCGTGAGCGCTCGCCCTCATCGATCAGCAGGCGGCCAGGGATGCGGGTGTCGTTCTGGGCCGAGAAGGTGCGGCGGCGCTTGATCGGCATCACGCTGTCGATGGCGTGGACCACGACGTTGCGGCGGGCGTTGATAAAGTAGCTCCACTGGCTGAGTGGCGAGCCAGTGAGGATCGTCACCTGCCAGACGAGCGTCGCGCTGCTGTTGGCATCGACATACACCGCGAGGCGCGTGTCATCGGGCGAGGCGACGATCTGGACCGTGGCGAGCTCCAGGGGCAGCAGCTGCTCGCCGCGCAGGTTGGCGAGCGCCGTAGCCCGCGCCTGCTCGGGCGTGATCATCGGCGCAGTGTCGAGCTCGATCTCGGGCTGGAACTGGCCATTCACGGCCACGATGCGCTCGTCGGGGTCGAGATGCACCACAAGCTGGCGCCCAAAGACGGGCAGGCCGCGGTAGAGCTGATCGAGGCGCACGTGGCTGTAGCCAAGCTGCTGGTCGGGCTCGACGCGCAGGAGCTGTAGCTCGTCGGCGGCGCTGCGCAGGCCGAACAGGGCGCGGTTCTGGTCGAGGAAGCCGCGAGCTGTGGCCACGGGGTTGCCAAGCTCCACCGAGGTTGGCGTGTAGGGGAGGCGCCCGTCGGCGAGGCGCGGGGTGACGAACTCGGCAACGCCAGTGCGCTGGTCAAACGAGGCGTCGAGCTGTGTGTCGGCGCGGGCCTGAAGCGCGGCGAGAGCCTGGTGAGCGCTGGGTTCGCCGGTGAGGGGCGCGGTGGCGGCGGAGTTGGCGGCAGAGTTGGCGACCAGCGGGGGGGCGAAGCGCGCGGGGCGGTCGAGCTGCGGCCACACAAGCGGCATGGCGGCCAGCAGATAGATCAGGGCCAGCACAGCGAGCGGCAGATGCTGGCGCCTGAGGATCGGGCTACGCTTCATTGGTGCAATCCCAGGCTGGCCAGGGTGACAGGGTGACAGGGTGACAGGGTGACAGGGTGACAGGGTGACAGGGTGACAGGGTGACAGGGTGACAGGGTGACAGGTGTCACCTAGTCACCGTGTCAGGCCCGAGCGCAGCAAGGGCGTGTCACCCGCTCAGGCCCGAGCGCAGCAAGGGCGTGTCACCCGCTCAGGCCCGAGCGCAGCAAGCGCCCGGTCACCTGGTCATTCCGTGCTCTGACGTGCCAGATAATAAGTCATACTATGGAGCACAGCGATAGGATCGATATAGCGCACCCAGACATCATCGGGAACCTGGAGGATAATCGGGGCGTAGTTGAGGATGGCGCGCACGCCTGCCTGGATCAGCAAGTCTGCAACACTCTGGCTGACAGCGGCGGGCACGGCGATGATCGCCAGGCGCGCGTCTTGCTCGCGGACAATCTGGTTGAGATTGCCAAAGTCCTGGATCGGCAGATCGCCCACAAGCTGGCCGAGCTTGGCGGGGTCGTTATCAAAGAGGGCGACCAGCTTCAGGCCCTGGCTGCGGAAGCCCTCGTAGCGCGCGATAGCCTGCCCCAGGTAGCCAACGCCCACAAGCACCACGGGCCAGCTGTGGGTGAGGCCGAGGATGCGCTCGATATGATGCAGCAGCTTCTCGACATCGTAGCCGATACCCTGCTTGCCGAACTCACCGAAGTAGGAGAGATCTTTGCGGATCTGGGCAGCGGTAACGTTGATGCGCTCGCCGAGCTCCTGCGAGGAGACCGAGAGAATGCCCTCCTCCAGAAGATAGTGCAGGCTGCGGGCGTAGAGCGGCAGCCTGCGGATCACCACATCAGGGGGCATGTCCAGACGTTCCACGGGAGTCTCCGGGGGGATTGTAGATTAGGGCGCGTGCCTGACAGGCGTTCGATTTCGTGAAGTGTAGCACGATGTTTGAAGCTGTGCAAGCTGCCAGCACCTCCCCTTTCGGGCATTCTAACGCGCAATCGTCGCCGGGCGCTAGCGCTTGCGGTTGGGCAGGCGGAAGCTAAGCAGGTTGGGCCGCTGCACCTCGGGGATATTCTCGAAGGCGGCCTCGCCGGGGCGCAGGTTCGGCTTCGACTCCAGCCAGGCATCGCGCTCGGCCTTGGCGCGGCGCAGCAGCTGCTCCACAGCCTCGGCATCGCCAGCCTCCAGCTGGTCGCGGGTGTCGAGCAGAAAGCTCACCATCTCGTTGATCCAGCGGGTGAGGCCGGCCTTGTTGGTGAGGGCGATATCGCGGTGCATCTCGGGGTCGCCGGAGGCGAGGCGGGAGAGATCGCGGAAGCCGCTGGCGGCGAGGGGCGCCATCTCCTTCCAGGCAGGGCTGCGGCTGGTGATCTCCATCAGGCCAACGGAGAGCAGCATAGGCAGGTGCGAGATCCCGGCCACGTAGGCGTCGTGCTCCTCTGGGTCGATGTAATAGGGCTTGGCGCCCACAGTGCGTACCAAAGCCTCAACGGCGTCGAGGGCGGGCTGGGGGGTGCTGCGGCCGGTGGTGAGGCAGTAGATCGCACCCTTGAACAGATCGGGGTCGGCGGCGCTGGCACCGGCCTGCTCCTTGCCGGCCATAGGGTGGCCGCCGACATAGGCGATGCCGGAGGGCAGGCTGGCGGCCGCCCAGCGGGCAACCTCGGCCTTGGTGCTGGCGACATCCGTCACGACGGAGCCTGCGGGCAGCAGGGTTCCAAGCTGGACAAACAGCTCACGGATGGCCTGCACGGGGGTTGCAACGATCACCACCTGGGCGTCGCGCACGCCCTCGGCCAGCGTGCGGGCCTCTTTATCGATGGCGAGGCGGCCGCGGGCATCCTTGACGGCGCGCTGGTCGCGGTCGAAGCCCACGATCTCGATCACGCCGAGGGGCGACTCTTTGGGGTCGGCGCTGCGCAGGGCGAGGCCAAGCGAGGTGCCGATCAGGCCGAGGCCGACGATGCTGATGCGGATCACGGGAGCTCCTTTTTTGTCCACAGATGGCACAGATTGCCGGGCCATTTTTGGGTCGGTCCGAGGTCGGATGCCGCACTTTTCTGTCCGCAGATGACGCAGATTGCCGGGCCATTGCCGAGCCGGCCCGAGGGCGGGCTGCCTTCCCATCTGCGCAATCTGCGCAATCTGCGGATGGCTGCTCCGTTAGGCTGACTCGGCTTGCACCTGGGAGAGAAACAGCAGCTCGGCGATCACGAGGGCGAGGGCGAGCAGCAGCAGGCTCACCCAGGTAAGCACGCGCAGCCCGGCGAGGGCGGCGATGACGGCGAGCATGAGTCCAACCTCGTAGGACTGGCGGCGCACGCGGCGGCCATCAAGGGCGCGGGCGCGCTGCTGGAAGAGGCGCAGGCCGACGGCGTGGATGAGCGGACGGGCGACGGCCGCGCCGCAGAGGAAGAGCGCCATGAGCAGCAGCCCGTAGACTGGCAGATCCGGCAGGGAGAGCAGCCAGTCGTTTGGGGCAGGCACAAAGGCCAGGCAATAGAGCAGCAGCGCCGCGCCCAGCGTCCCCTCCACGGCAAGGCCAGTGAGGCCGCTGCCTCGCTCGATCGGCACGAAGGTGAGCAGAGGGGCGAGCAGGGCCAGCAGCGTAAAGAGCAGGCGGGCCGGGGCGAGCGGCGCGCTGGCCTGGCTCACGCCGCTGAAGAGCAGCATGGCGAGTGCGGCGGCCCAGCAGAGCCCCGCGAGTGCGGCGAGCAGCAGCGAGTACTGGCGATGCTGTCGGCTCATGGGAACGTAGTCCGCAGATTGCGCAGATTGCGCAGATTGCCAACACAGTGCTGTGGCGAACCACCTCATGTCACCCCGAGCGCAGCGAGGGGTCTTACCTCATCACAACGCCAAGATTCCTCGCTCTGCTCGGAATGACATGTGCCATCTGTGGACGAACAAGCGTCCGATCACTCCAGGCTCACTCGCGCCATACGTTGGCGCAGCAAGTGATCGGCGAGCACGAGAGCGAGCATGGCCTCGGCGATCGGCACGAGGCGCGGCAGCACCGTCGGGTCGTGGCGGCCGTGGATCTCGATCGTGGCAGGGTTGCCGTCGCGGTCCACCGTGGGCTGGGGCTGGGCGATGCTGGCGGGCGGCTTGGCGGCGAGGCGCACCACGATCTCCTCGCCGGTGGAGATGCCGCCGAGGATGCCGCCGTGGCGGTTGGTACTGGTGCCAATACTGCCGTCGGGGCGACGCACAAACGTATCGTTGTGCTCGGAGCCGCGCTGGCCCGCCACCTCGAAGCCCTCGCCTAGCTCCACGCCCTTGATCGCGGGGATCGAGAACATGGCCTTGCCGATCTCGGCCTGGAGCTTATCGAACACAGGCTCGCCGAGGCCGGGGGGCACGCCGCGGGCGCGCACCTCCACGATACCGCCGAGACTATCGAGCGAGCGGCGGGCCGCCTCGACGCGCTCCACCATCAGGGCGGCCACCTTGGCATCCGGGCAGCGCATAATATTGCGCTCGATCTCGGCCTCGTCGAACACCTGGGCGCGCAGGTCGGCGCCAAGCTGGAGCGTGTAGGCCACGATGCTAATACCCGCCTGGGCCAGAAGCAGCTTGGCAACGGCGCCGCCGGCCACGCGGCCAATCGTCTCGCGGGCGCTGGAGCGACCGCCGCCGCGCCAGTCGCGCAGGCCGTACTTAGCGTCCCAGCTGTAGTCGGCGTGGCCGGGCCGGTAGAGATCCTTGATATTCTCGTAGTGGCCGGGCTTGGCGTCGGTGTTGAAGACGAGCATACTGATCGGTGTGCCGGTCGTGCGGCCTTCGAAGAGCCCGGAGAGGATCTGCACCTCGTCCGGCTCCTGGCGCTGCGAGCTCACCTTGCTCTGGCCGACGCGGCGACGCTCCAGCTCGCGCTGCACATGCTCGACCGTAAGCGGCAGGCCGGCGGGGCAACCGTCTACGGTGCAGCCCACAGCGACACCGTGAGATTCGCCCCAGGTGGTAAGACGAAAGGCTTGTCCGAAGCTATTGCCTGGCATTGCACACTATCTATGGCTGAGCGACTGTAGAGGGATATAGTACCACAGCTTGCGGGGTGCTGGCGCCCGCCCGCGATCCCCGAAGCAGAGGGAGACTAGAGTGGGAGACCCGAGCCCTGCAAAAAATCCCGCTCGACAGGTTGCCTGAGCAGTCGTACTATGCAGGGACACACAAGCCGCCAGGTATGACCGGCATAGGCGGGGGCAGGCAGCCCCGCGCCGTGCGATCCTCACCCTGCACCAAAGGAGTCGCGCATGGGTCTCCGCCGCATTGTCCGCCGTATCCCCTTGGTGCTCGCCCTGGTGGCCCTGGTGGCCGCAGCGTCGCCCACGGCCGCCCCGGCCACGGCCCAGCCGCTTCAGGCGCCCGCACGCATTGCCCTCGTCCACGCGGCGCCGCTCCCCGGCGACAGCCTTGTCACCGCCACAGTCGAGATTGGCGGCGTGGATACCCGCGTGGGCGCCCTGAGCTTCGGCAGCTTCCTAAACTACCAGGACGCGCCAGCGGGCGCCCGGGCCGTCAAGCTTTTCGCCGGAGATCTCGCCCAGGCGCAGGTCGCCGCCGCGACGCCACTCCTCACCGCAAGTGTGGCGCTTGAGTCAGGGAAGGACTTTACGCTGGCCGCCGTGGGCGGCGCAAACGGCTTCCCGCTCGAAATGCTCGCCCTGAGCGACGCGGTCACTCTGCCCGTCGGGGCCAGCGCGAAGCTGCGCGTGGTCCACGCGGCGCCGTTTGCGCCAGGCGCGGGCGCAACAGCGGTAGACATTGTCACCGAGAGCGGGCAGGCGGTGCCGCCGCTGCTGAACCTCAGCTTCAAGGATGCGAGCGCCTACACGGGGCTGCCCAGCGGTGTGACGTTCGACCTGAAGGCGGTGCCGTCGGGCCAGCCGGGCGCGCCGCCGGTGATCGACCTGCCGCCGCTCACCTTCCGCCCCGGCCAGGTGCTCACGCTCTTTGCCATCGGCGGCGCCAACGGGTACTCGCCTACGATCCTTGGCGTTACGCTGGCCCCGCGCAAGCCGACGCGCCTGCGCGTGATCCACGCTGCGCCCGGCGCCGATGGCGCCAACCCGCTGAACCTGCTGCTCAACGGCGCGCGCCGCTGGACGAATATCGGCTTCTCGACCGTGAGCGACGTGATTGAGCTGGACGAAGGGCCGTACACGCTGAGCGTGGAGCAGCCCGGCGAGCCGCCCGGCGTGCTTGCAAGCGTGGATGCGCTGCTGCGCCGCGACCGTGAGTACACCGCGCTGATCCGGCCCGGCGCCGACGGGCAGGGCGTGATGATCACCGTGGAGGCGGAGCCAGAGCCAGTTCCGAATCTGGGCATTGCTCCGCTTCCACCCGGCTACGGCTGGCTCCAGATCTACCACCTGGCCCCCTTCGACACCGGCGACCGAGGGCGCCTGGATGTGCGCAACAGCCGGGGCGAGCTGCTCGACGCGCAGGTGGGCGCGCTGCGCTTCGGCGAGAAGCGCATCCTGGCGTTGCCCGCCCGCGAGTACGATCTGCGCTTCACCAGCGTGGGCGGCGCACGCCTGCTGGCCGATGTGGCGCCGTTCACGCTCACCGCTGGCGGCGTGGCGACGATCTTTGCCGTGGGCAACCTGGATGGCGGGCCTTCCGGGAGCATTCTGTTGGCGGCGCCCGTGCAGGTAAAGCTCTATCTTCCCTTCATGGGGCGGTAGCAAAGGGTGGGCATGGCCGCATCTATCCTCGCCGCGCAGCGGTATACAGCTGCGTTCCCTTTTGCGCGAGGAGCAGCTGCCATGCCCACCACCCCACTCCGCATCCGCGAGCTCCCCGCCTCCGAGCAGCCCCGCGAGCGGCTGCGCGATAGTGGCCCCGCCGCTTTGTCGGATGCCGAGCTGCTGGCGATCTTACTACGAGTCGGCGTGCAGGGCACCAACGTAGTGCAGCTGGCGCAGCAGCTTCTGGTGGAGCACCGCGGCTGGTCGGGGCTGCTGCGGGCCGACTACAGCGAGCTGTGTCGGCGCCGGGGCATGGGCCAGGCGAAGGCGGCCACGCTCAAGGCGGCCATGGAGATCGGGCGGCGTCTGCTGATCGCGGGCGTGGACGATCGGCCGCAGATCAAGTCGCCCGCCGATGTGGCGAGCCTGCTGATGCTAGAGATGAGCCACCTGGATCAGGAGCATCTGCGGGCGGTGCTGCTGGACACCAAGAACCGCGTGCAGGAGATCGCGACGATCTACGTGGGCTCGGTGAACAGCGCCCAGGTGCGCATCGGCGAGGTGTTCCGCGACGCGGTGCGGCGCAACAGCACCGCGATGATCGTGGCCCACAACCACCCCTCCGGCGACCCAACCCCCTCGCCGGAGGATATCCTGGTGACACGCCAGATCGTGGAGGCCGGCAAGCTGCTCGATGTCGATGTGCTCGACCATCTGATCATCGGCCGCGGGCGCTACGTGAGCATGCGCGAGCGGGGGCTGGGGTTCTTAACGTGACACGGTGACAGGCGCTTGCTGCGCTCGGGCCTGACCGGGTGACACGCCCTTGCTGCGCTCGGGCCTGACACGGTGACTAGGTGACACCTGTCGGCGGAGATGGGCAGCCCACAGCAACCGTATCGCCCGCTGATAGCTTTGGGTATGCCGCTAGGTGTCACCCTGTCACCCTGTCACCCTGTCACCCTGTCACCCTGTCACCGATCACGCTCCAACTGAGATGCTCTCGCCAACAGGGAGGCGCTCGTCGAGCCAGGCGCGCAGGCTTGGGTAGCTCAGGGTGAGGGCGAGGTCGTGCTTGAGGCGGCTGTTATCGAGGCGCACCGAGGCGCTGAGCATACCCACCACGGTGGGGTCGAGCCCGGCGGCGAGGGCGGTGGCGGGGGAGACGGTGCGTGGGGGGACCATGCCAAGCCGCTGGCGCACTTCGGCGTAGAGCTCGATCTGGCGCAGGGGCTCGTCGTCGCCCACGTTGTAGATAGCACCGGGCTGGCCCTCGGCGGGGATGCGCTCGAGCACTTCCAGCAGATCGGCGATGTGAATGTGGGAGACGTAGTTGCGGCCATCGCCGTAGATCGTGGTGACGCCGGAGGCCACGGCCTCCACAGGGTCGCGGCCGGGGCCGTAGATCGAGGCGAGCCGCAGGATGATCGCGGGGAAGCGATGCTCGCGGGCGACGCGCAGAATCGTGCGCTCAGCCTCGGCCAGCACCTCGCCGAGCGGGTAGCTTGGGGCGACCGGGTGATCCTCGCTTACGAGAATTTCGCCCGTGTGGCCGTAGGGGGCGACGCTGGAGCTGAAGAGGTAGGAGCGCATGGAGCGGGAGCGCGAGCAGGCGGCGATCAGATTCTGGTTGCCGTCCACATAAGTGCGGCGCACCGAGCCGTTCTCGATCACGAGGCGCGAGGTGAGGTTGAGCACGTAGTCTACGCCATCGGCGGCGCCGACAAGCGACTCGGGGCGGGTCAGGTCGCCCGTCCAGACGCTCATGCCGTTGTGGGCGAGCTGCTCAACCGTCTCTGAGTCGGGGGTGCGGACGAGGCCGCGCACGCGATGGCCGCGGGCGAGCAGCCGTTCCGCGAGCCGGGAGCCAACATAGCCGGATGCGCCTGCGATCAGGTAGTACGCCATAGTCCACCTCGTGTTCGCTAAGGGCGAGGCGGCGGCGCTCTGCTCAAGCGCCTGCGTCCCTGGCGGGGACGGCCTCGCCACTTCCAACTTGCAGGCTGCCCCCAGACCCCCGGCCTTGTGCGCGATCCGTCTGTTCAGGCGCAGCGATAGCCGAAAGTTTAGCATTTTTTCGCCACGGGTGCTACAGCCTGTCGCGAGCATTACTTGTGCATTCGCTGTGCATTTTGCCGAGCTTTTGCGGGCCTACGTAATCCGCTCGTAGGCGGGCAGCGTGAGGAATTCCACAAACTCGTCGCTGGTTGTGATCGTGTCGAACAGCTCGGCGGCCTCCTCGTAGTGGCCAGAAGCATAGGCGGGGCCAAGGATCTGGCGCACCTGCTGAAGCTCCTCAGGAAGCAGTTGGCGGAACAGCTCCACCGTCACCTTGCGGCCATCGTCGAGCACGCCCTTGGGGCTGCGGATCCACTGCCAGATCTGGGCGCGCGAGATCTCGGCGGTGGCGGCGTCCTCCATCAGGTTGAAGACGGGCACGCACCCGTTGCCAGCGAGCCAGGCGCCGAGGTACTGAATGCCGACGTTGATATTCAGGCGCAGCCCAGCCTCGCTGATCGGGGCCTCGGGGCCAAACTGGAGAATGTCTGCGGCGGTGATCTGCACATCGTCGCGGGTGCGCTCGATCTGATTTGGCGTCGGCATCAGGGCGTTGAAGGCCTCCAGGGCGATCGGCACGAGGCCGGGGTGGGCGACCCAGGTGCCGTCGTGGCCGTCGCTGGCCTCGCGCTCCTTGTCGGCGCGCACACGGGCCATCGCCGCCGCGTTGGCCGCCGGGTCGTTTTTGATCGGGATCTGCGCAGCCATGCCGCCCATCGCGTGGGCGCCGCGCCGGTGGCAGGTTTTGATGCAGAGCAGCGAGTAGGAATGCATAAAGTGGGTCGTCATCGTGACAAGGGCGCGGTCGGCGAGGCAGAAGTCGGGGTTGGTGCGAAACTTCTTGATGCAGGAGAAGATATAGTCCCAGCGGCCGCAGTTGAGGCCGGCGGAGTGCTCGCGCAGCTCGTAGAGGATCTCGTCCATCTCGAAGGCGGCGAGGATGGTCTCGATCAGCACGGTGGCCTTGATCGTACCGCTGGGCAGGCCCACAAACTCCTGGGCCGCCAGGAAGATCTCGTTCCAGAGCCGCGCCTCGTGGTGGCTCTCCAGCTTGGGCAGGTAGAAGTAGGGGCCGCCCTGCACGGCGATGGCCTGGCGAGCGTTATGGACGAAGAAGAGCGCGAAGTCGAAGATGCCGCCAGAGACGGGCTCGCCGTCTACGGTGACATGCTTCTCGCTGAGGTGCCAGCCGCGCGGGCGCACAAAGATCATGGCGGGGTCGGCCTTCAGCGCGTAGGCCTTGCCCTCGGGCGAGCTGAAGCTGATCGTGCGGAGTAGGGCGTCGCGCAGATGGATCTGGCCGTCGATCTGGTTGGCCCAGCTGGGGGTGTTGGCGTCCTCGAAGTCGGCCATAAGCACTTTGGCGCCGGAGTTCATGGCGTTGATGATCATCTTGCGATCCACGGGGCCAGTGATCTCGACGCGGCGGTCGTTGAGCTGGGGGGGGAACGGGGCGATCTGCCAGTCGCCGGCGCGGATGGCAGCCGTCTCGGGGAGAAAGTCGGGCAGCTTGCCGGCATCCAGCTCGGCCTGGCGCACCTGGCGCTGGGCGAGCAGCGCGGCGCGGCGGCCGTTGAAGCGGCGATGCAGCAGGGCCACGAGCTCCAGGGCCTCGGCGGTGAGGATCTCGTCGTAGGCGGGTGCTATGGCGCCCGTGATCTGCATTCCGGCGGGCAGGCTGAGCTCTGCCATTGAGCTTGCTCCTTTATTTCACATGGTGGAAGGCGTTTCCAATTGCTATTATAGCAAAAGATCGCGTTCAGGGAATCGCGCCCGGTCCTGTCTCTTATACACATCTGACGCTGCCGACGAATAGAGAGGT
>ENA-ORBV01015276-ORBV01015276.1-microbial-mat-metagenome-genome-assembly--contig:-NODE-15276-length-11326-cov-4.214508_pt1 | contig 11326 bp, 6 predicted proteins | sample MGYA00237777_ERZ505514 | MGnify/ENA primary metagenome ERZ505514 (study PRJEB26160, sample SAMN06269048) | microbial mat metagenome | isolation source: Oligotrophic lake microbial mat | place...
AACGCGGTGAGGAACGCGTTGAGGAACGCGTTGAGGAACGCGTTGAGGTGCGCAGCGAGATGGCCCTGGCACCGGCGCAGAAGCGGACCCTCGATGTCGCGCAGTTGCGTGAGCAATTCGGTCGCCTCGGCGAGTCCCCCTTTGTGCTCGGTGAACTCGAGACGTCGGGCCTGAGCGACGGACTGTTCATTCCCGTCTCTGAACTCAATCGCATGCGGCAAGAGGCGGTCGAGCAACTCACGGCGCGTCTTGGATGGGCGCACGATGCGGATATGGAGCGGCGGCGTGCGGCGATTGCTTCGGCGATTGCAGAATCTGGCATGGCCACTGCAGCGCCGGTCACCACGGCGTCGGCGCTCGTTGGCGCGCCCGTTGGCGCGCCCGTTGGCGCGCCCGTTGGCGCGCTCGTCGCCGAGGTGTGGCGGGTGGAGGATGGCGACGCGGCGCTAGATGCGGGCGCTGACGAGATCATTCTGGATCCCTTTCTCCGGCATCCATTCCCGTCGGTGACCGCCGTTGTCGCGCTTGCCGCGCGCGTCCACGGGGCGGGGAGATCGTTCCGCCTTCGTCTGCCCACCATCGTCCGTCCTGAAGACCGGAAGAAGCTCGAGAAGTGGCTCGCCCTCGGCACGCCGCTACTCTCGGGTCATCTCGGATTGTTGGCCGAGCTCGCGGGCGCGGGTCGCGATGTCCGCGCGGACTACGCCGTCAACTGCTTCAATGTACCGACGGCGCATGAACTCTTCGCGCTCGGCGCCTCGTCGATCACCCCGTCCGTGGAGCTCACGGCCGAGGAGATCGGCGAGATCGTCGCGCCGTGGCGTGGAGCAGGCTTCGAGGTGCTGATTCACGGGCGCACTGAGGGCATGACCCTCGAGCACTGTGTGCTCGGCGCGGCCTTCGATCGCACACCAACGCACTGCCGCGATCTCTGCACCAAGACGCATACGGACACGCGTCTCGAGGATCCGGCGGGATACGAGTTCCCCGTGGCGACGGACTATGCGTGCCGAAATCGGCTGCTGCACTCGCGGCCACTCGAGGCGAGTGAGTTCGTGCCGAAGCTGTGGGGGCAGGGCATTCGGCGCTACAAGCTCGTTTTCAACGTGCCGGGTGACGAAGTCGCGCAGCGTGTGGCGGCGTATCGCGAGGTGATCGATGCGGTAGCCCGAGGAGAGCGTCCGTCACGGAAGCCGCGCGAGGTGCTTGGAGACGCCATCACGCGCGGTCATTTCGCGCGCGCGGTTTAAGCGGCGGTTTAAGCGGCGGCTGAGCGGCGGCTCAGCGGCGGCTCAGCGATCCAGCGCGTGGCGGACGGCTCTCGCGAGCTCGTCCACGGAGAACGGCTTTTGGAGCAACTTGCCCCGTTTCGGGGCCCCTTCACTCCACCGCAGGGCGGACTCGCTGTATCCGGAGATGAAGAGCACGGGAAGATCGGGGCGTCGCTCAAGGATCTGTCCGACCGTTTCGACGCCGCCGAGCCCCGGCATCATCAGGTCGCTCACCACCATGTCGAGACGTCCTTCGTAGGCGGCGGCCTTCGCCACGCCATCGAGGCCGTCAACGGCCGTGAGGACCGTGTATCCGAGGCGACCGAGAAGCTTCATCGTCACCTCACGGACACTCGGTTCATCCTCAATCAGCAGAATCGTCTCACCGGACTGCGCGACTGGGCGATCCTCGATCTCCACTGGCGTCACGCTCGGACCCTCGTGTTGCTCGCGCGGGAAGAAGAGTGAGAAGGTGGAGCCAACGCCGAGCGTTGTTTGCACGCGCACATGCCCGCCCGCCTGAGTGATCGCGCCGTAGACCGTCGCGAGTCCAAGCCCGGATCCTCCCACCTGCTCCTTCGTCGTGAAAAAGGGCTCGAAGATCTGCCCGATGATCTCGGCGGGGATGCCGGCACCGGTATCCGAGATATCGATGCGCAGCCAAGCGCCCGCCGGGACCGAGAGCCCATCGACACCGGCGTTGCCCACGTGCGCATTCGAGGCGCGAACGCGCATCGTACCGCCATTCGGCATCGCATCGCGAGCATTCACTGCCAGATTCACCAGCATCTGTTCGAGCGCGGCGGGATCGGCACGGACGCTCCAGAGCGTGGCCGAGAGATCGAGCACGAGCGCGACCGACTCGCCGAGGAGCCGCTTCAGCAGGCGCTCGAGCTCCCGCAATTCGGCGGCAATATCGAGGACGCGCGGCTCGACCTTTTGCCGACGAGCGAAAGCCAGGAGGCGGCGCGTCAGTTCGGCGCCGCGCTGCGCCGCCGACTCGATTTCATCAAGATGCTCCAGCAGCTCCGCGTTGCCCGGGGACTGCTCGCGCATGAGCGCGAGATTCCCGAAGACGGCCGTCAACAGATTGTTGAAATCGTGGGCTACGCCGCCAGCCAGTCGTCCGACGCTCTCCAGGCGACGCGCCGACAGCAACTCGGTCTCAAGACGCCGACGCTCGCGCACGTCGCGGATGGCCACCATCAACCGTGGCTTCCCGTCTGCCTCTGCGTAGGGACGCGAGACCGCTTCGAGATGTACGTACTCGCCATTCACATGGCGGGCGCGGAAGGGAATGGTGGTCGGAATCGAGGGGTCGCCGGCGAACGAGCGTTCCATGCCCTCGCGCATGAGGGTCAGATCCTCGGGATGCAACAGCGCGAAGGCGCTCGTGAGGGTGAGTTCGCTCGGCGATCGACCCAGAATGCGGACCACCGATGGGCTCACGTACTCCATCTCGCCTTCGCGCGAAATCTGCACGATGATGTCGTTCGCGTTCTCGATCATCGAACGGAACCAGTCCTCGCGACGCGTGATCTGCGCCCGCAGCCGTTCTTCCTCGGTCGCATCGTGCGCCACGATCAGCACGCCAATGATCTCGTCAGCTTCGCGCACGGGTGTGGCCCGTAACGACATCACCCGGTGCTCGTTCGCACCGAATGCGACGCTCGACGCGCGCTTGATGGACTGCCCACCGAGCGCGCCGGCGAAGATCTCCGGCCATTCGGGAAAGGCACCCGGCAGAACCAACTCGCCCATTGGCATCCCCACCCGCGCGACCTTCCGACCGTCCTCGTACAACACCTCGGCGAAGCGCGAGTTGAAGGACAGGAGGTTCCCCGCCGCGTCAATGATCAGCATCGGGTCAGGGCTACTCGCAAGCGCCGTGGTGAGCCGCGCCTCCGAACCCTTCGCGGTGCGCTCGGCGCTGGCCTGTGCCTCCACGGCTTGTACCGCGCGGTCGCGCTCGACCTCGAGGAGCACCATCATCATGCCGACTCCCATCCCCACTAGGAGCGGGAGGCCGCCGAAAGTGAGAAACTGCGCGAGGATCGGGGCGGGGCCCAGCAGGTGCGAGAGCGGCTCAAGGAGCCGCAGCAGTCCGTAGAGCGCAAAGGAAATGGTCAGCGTAGCGCGACCAATTCCCGCGGTCGCGCGATAGCGTTGGCGCACGAACCAGGCGGCCGACACGTAGACCACTCCCCAGACCGTGGCCAACAACACGAAGCGCGCAATGTAGAGCTGCAGGCGCCCGTCCGGCCCTGCGGGAGCGGGGGCCAGCACCAGCACACCGGCCAGCACCGAAAGACCGGTGACGAGCGCGACCCGCCATTTCGGGGGCCGCTCGCCGGGGGCGCAGAGTGTGTACATCCCCAATTCCACGTACCGGAGATGCACCCACGCGGCCGCGATACTGACGAGCGCAAAGGTCGTCCGGCTCCCCGAGAGCGCCGGCACATTCACGACGAGGAGGGCCAGTCCCGCCGCAAGGGAGTACACGCCGAGCGCTGCCCACGTGACGGCCCATTGCGCCACATAGGGACGTCCCGGCACGCGCGCCAGAACCCGCAACGCGAGAATGAAGCCGAGGGCTATGACGACGAGGATGCCGGCGGCGGAAACAAAGAGCGGAATGCGCACACAGAAATCATACACACGGCAACAAGATGCTGGGGCGTTCGTGGCACAGGTCGCTATTCTTCGGGGTGTCCGCCCCCACCCTCGACCATCCTCGCCTCGCCGAGGCGCGCGCCCTCCTCCACGACCGATTCGGCTTCCCTGACTTCCGCCCGGGGCAGACGCAGGCCGTCGCCGCGGTCCTGAGTGGCCGAGATACGCTGGTGATCCTTCCGACGGGCGGAGGCAAGTCGCTCTGTTATCAGGTTCCAGCGCTCGTCATGGGGGGGCTCACGGTGGTGATCTCCCCACTGATCTCGCTTATGAAGGACCAAGTGGACGCCTTGGTCGCCCGTGGCTTGCCCGCCACCTTCATCAATAGCACGCTCTCGCAGTCGGAGGTGAGTGCGCGGATGGCGCGCGTGTACAGCGGCGAGATCAAGATGCTGTACCTCGCCCCCGAGCGATTCGATCTCGGGCGCATGGCGGAGAGGCTCCGCGAGGTTGGCGTCACGCTCCTTGCCATTGACGAAGCGCACTGCATCAGCGAATGGGGTCACGACTTCCGCCCCTCGTACCTGCGCGTGAAGGAGGTCCGCGTCCGCTTGGGGAATCCGCCCACTGTGGCGCTCACCGCGACCGCGACCCCCGAGGTGCGCGAAGACATCGCCCGCCAACTGGAGCTGCGTGATCCCGAGGTCGTCATTACGGGGTTCGACCGCACGAACCTCGCGTACCACGTCATTCCCACGAAGAACGACGCCGCGAAAGACGAGACCCTCGTCGAGCTCGTGCGCGAACACCAAGAGGGCGTGGCGATCGTCTATGCCAGCACGCGCAAGACGGTCGAGCGGATCGCCCAGGTCCTCTCGAAGGCGAAGGTGCCCGCGCTCGCGTATCACGCGGGACTCGACGACGAGCATCGCGCGGACGTCCAAGATGCCTTCATGACCGAACGCGTGCGCGTGATTGTCGCGACGAACGCCTTCGGGATGGGCATCGACAAGTCGAATGTGCGACTGGTCGTGCACTACGCGATGCCGGGGACGCTGGAGGCCTACTACCAAGAGGCGGGCCGGGCCGGGCGCGATCGCGCCCCCGCGACGGCGATTCTGCTGCATGCGTTCCCGGACCGCTTCACCCACGAGTTCTTCATCAAGGGCGCGCTCCCGGAGCGGGAAACGATCGCCGCCGTCTACGACGCCATGCGTCGCTTGGCGAATCGCGACGGACTCGTCACCGATACCGCGCAGGAGATCGCCGCCACCGCGCGCAGCAAGGTGAGCGATCGTGAAGCCGAGTCGGCCCTCCGATTGTTGGCTCGGGGAGGGGCAGTGGCCATTGCGGATGCCTCACGCACGCACGCGCACGTACGGTTGCTCGCCCTACCGGAGCGCATCAAGGCCGAGTTGAATGAGGCGATGCACGGCCTCGAGTTGGCGCTGCTGCGCTCGTTATGGAAGCGCGCACGCGGCGGGATGCACCTTGGTGTCGTCGCCGATCTCGATGCGCTGCCGCCGGGAATCGGCGGCGCGATGGGCGCACAGCAGCTGCTCGACGCACTGCAAGCCAAACAGTTCCTCGTCTGGAAGCGCCTCGGCGAGGGCATCACGCTCACCGATTCCGCGCGTGAGCTGAAGGACTGGCCGATCGATTGGGAGTTGCTCGATCGGCGGCGCCGAGGGGAACTGCGCAAGCTCGAGATGGTGCAGCAGTACGCGTACACCAAGTTCTGCCGTCGCGCCTTTGTGCTGCGATACTTCGGAGATCCTGCGGCGAAGCCGAGTTGCGCGAACTGCGATAATTGTATGGGGATCAAGCACGAGCCGCGGGCCGCCGCGGTGCAGGGGAAGCCGGCGCGCGACCGGAGCGGCGCGTCGAAGTTCTCCGGATCTCAGTCCGCTGGATCGAAGTCCGCTGGCGCGAAGTCCGCTGGGTCGAAGTCCGCCGCGCGGGGAGCGGTGAAGGCAGGGACCACCGATGCGCCGTTCTCGCGCGAAGAGAGCACACGAATGGACGTGCTCCGCGCCCTACGCTCGCGGCTGGCGAAAGATGAGGAAGTGCCGGCGTACGTGATCTTCCCGGACCGCGCGCTCCGCGAGATGGCGCGCGCGAATCCGCAGTCGATCGCGCAACTTGCGCTGGTGCACGGCGTGGGCCCCACGCGGCTGGACAAGTTCGGGCGGGCCGTGCTCGAGGCGTTGCAAAGTGCGTAGAGCGCACAAGGCCCCGGAGCGGTCTCCGGGGCCTTGTGCGGCGCAGTATCGCATTCGCGTGCGGCCGATCGCGTTGCCGGCGCGCAGTTGCCGGCGCGCAGTTGCCGGCGCTCAGTTGCCTTCAGGCTGGCACTTGTCGATAATCTCGCGCTTGAAGCGCCGAGGGTCCTCAAGGATCGGCCACAGCTCGTCGAGGAACTTCTTGGCCTCCGCGAGCCGACGCACATCCTGGCCCGGGAGCGGCGTCGTCCAGAGCGTGTCGATCTCGGCGCGCTTCGAGAGAAACAGGGCGATCGTCGGTGCCCACTGCTCCGCCGTGCGGCACGGGCCGCGATGCAAGCGCTGACGCGTGGAGGTGAGCCCCAGTTGTGTGTTCGGCCGCGAGTACCGGGTGTTGATCACCCCGGCCCAATCGAAGTCGTACGGGACGGGGCGATACTCGAACTCCGACATGCGCGTCATCACGATGTTGTGCAGGCCGGCCACCGACCAATCGGTGTTCGCGACCCAGTACTCAAAGAGCGAGATGACCTGAATCGGCTCCTTCGGAATAAAGTCCCACGTCACGCCGGTGCGTTCGATGAACTCCAGCTTTTCATTCTGAGCCATCTCCTCGCCCGTCTCGAGGAAGAAGCCCGTGACCTCCACCGGCCGCATACGATTCGTCGAGTCCACATACGTGACGTTCACCAGGCGCGTGCGGTGGTGAATGGAATCGAGGAGCGCGTACGTCTGGTACAGCTGATACTCCAAGTAGATGTACTGCTGATACTCCGCGAGGGTGGGGCGGCAGGGGGTGACGAGCTTCAGCCGCGGATTCCCCTGGAGCGGAGTGCCGTCTCGGATCGCGCGCTCGGCGCGCAGATAGATCGGCGGGAACGCGCAGTTCGCCGACTGCCGACGAAAATGACCGCGCGCCCGGAGTTCCACCGCGGCGTTCCGCAACGCGCCGCTGGAATCCGTCCACGACATCTCGGTCCCGAACCACTCGAGTTCCAACGAATCGCGCTCGCGCGTGAGGTCCCGAAGGTTCGTCGTGAACGTGAGTTTCAGTGGCTCCTTCGAGCTGAACGTTCCCTGCGCCGCGACCATCGGTGCGGCTACGAGCAATGCGGCCAACGCCGCTCCGAGTCGCGCAATCATCGCATCTCCACGCCGCGCAGCGGCGAATCAGGGAACCCGCTGAGATCGTCCGTGACGACACCGGGGGTCACGGTGTCGGCCAGCGTGACGCCGTATTCGAGCACACGAATGTCGTTCTCCCGTACGGTGCCGAGGAACTTCCATTCCGAGAACAGGGCGTCAAACTTGGACTCGACCAGTGCCCGCCCGACCTCCACGTCCGCCGTCTTGATGCGCAGGAGACGCTCGAACTGCGGGCGCGGTGCCTCCGCTTCCTCCTCCTCGGCCAAGTCGGGATCGTTCCGCCTGAGTCGGCGCCAGGCGCGATCGGCGAGCGCCTCAAGCTGATCCGGCGACATTTGCTTCAGCACCTCCTCATCCATCTTGGCGATGAACATTCCAGTGCGGTTTTGCTCGGCGAGCGCCTTCTCGAGCTTCCGCTCCGCCGTGCGTCCCTCCAGCGCGACGGGCTTCCCAAAGTCCGTGTACCAGAGGAAGAGCATCAGGAGGTTGAAGCCGATCGAAATCACGAACGACACCGCCGGGGCGACGGCCGCGGCCATCCCGATGGCGATCACGACGAAAATGCCCGCCGCGTCCTTGGAGTCGTCCAGTGACGTGCGGAAGCGGACTGCCGCCACGATGCCGCCCAGCGAAAAGGCGAGCGCCAACGAGTGCTTCACCATGACCACGATGCCTGCGGCCACCACGGGAAGGATCAGGTAGGTCTGGACGACCGATTGCTGAAATCCCTTTTTTCGCCGCGTGAGCGTGTAGACCCACGTCACGGGAAGGGACGTGGCGAAGGCGGTGAGCATGGCGATGGTTGCGGCCAGCGCCGTCGGAGCGGTACCCTCGCCGCTGAGGACGGCCGGTGCGCCCCCGACGATCGAGCTCATCGACTCGCCGCCGAGTGCCCCCCAACTGGACGGGGCGTAGGCGCGGAGACTCCACGCAATCAGGCCGCAGACGACGTACCAGAGGAACGTCCGGACGACGAGATTGCGCCACAATATGTTCTGCACGAGACTGGGCATCGCGGAGGGTTGAGTGTGCAGGCTGAAAGTGTGACCGAATCGTGCGCGGGGCAACTGCACAGGACGACGTTGTTCGGGGTATTTTTCGAAATGCCCCCTAACCCGCGTGCCATGACCCGCGTTCGCCCCGCCCTGCTCGCCGCCCTGCTCGCCCTCACCGCGCTCCCGGCATGCGCGCAGGGGCGTCGTGGCCAGGCCGCTCCGGTTGCCGCTCCGGTTGCCGCTCCGGTTGCCGCTCCGGTTGCCGCTCCCGCGCCCGCGGCGGTCGCCGCCGGCTTACGTCCGACGCTCATTTTGCTCCTCACGGTCGACCAACTCCGTCCCGAATACCTCGAACGCTGGGATGCGCAGTTCACGGGCGGGCTGCGCACGCTCCTTGATGGGGGGCTCTTTTTGTCGAAGGGCGTCCACGACCACGGCATCACCGAGACCGCTCCGGGCCACGCGTCCATCCTGTCGGGGCGCTTTCCGTACAGCACCGGCATTTCCAGCAACTCGGCCGGGGTGAATACGTCCGCCGCGCCGCTTCTCGACTCCGAAGGCGTCGGGGCGTCTCCGTTCCGATTTATCGGCTCCACACTCGCGGACTGGATGACCGCCGCCGATCCGCGGACCCGCGTGCTCTCGGTCTCGCGCAAGGATCGCGGTGCGATCCTGCCGATCGGGCGCGGGAAGTATCCGGTGTTCTGGTATGCACAGCGCTCGGGCTTCTTCACCACCAGCACTTACTACGCCGACACCCTGCCGACGTGGGTGCGCGCGTTCAACGCTGAGGACCGTGTCGACACGAGGTACGCGGGGCGCACGTGGGACCTGCTCCTGCCGACGGACGCCTATCCGGAGCCCGACAGCGTCGAAGCGGAGAGTGCGGGGCAGGACTTTCAGATGCCGCACTTCATGCCCAACGATTCGGCGCTCGCGCGGCAGTTCATCATCGGGCAGCCCTGGATGGATGAGTTCACGCTCGACTTCGCGTGGCGCGGGGTGCGGACAATGAATCTCGGTGCCGGGCCGCAGACCGATCTGTTGGCCGTCTCGCTCTCCACGACCGACGCGGTCGGCCATCGTTTCGGCCCCGACTCGCGCGAGCTTCACGATCAGATGCTGCGCCTCGATCGCTCGCTCGGCGTCTTCCTCGATTCTTTGTTCGCGTTGCGCGGACGTGAGCATATCGTGATCGCGTTGACGGCAGACCACGGGGTGGCGCCGATTCCCGAAGTACGGTCGACCTTCGACGACAACCGCGGCGCCATCCGTGTGCGCGAGGCCCTGTTCACGCCACTGTTCAATGCGATTATTCCGCTGGCGCAGCGCGCGGAGATCCCGCTGGATGCCTTCACGTTCGACTTCCCGGAGTTTGCGGTCGATCGGAGCCGCGCGGTGGGCAAGGAACGCCAGCTGGTGCAGATTGCGCGGACCTTCGCCGCGTCGGCGCGGAGGATTCCGGGCGTGATGCGCGTCGACGTGATCGATGACCTCGCGCGTGCGGACACGACGACCGATGTGATCGCGCGCCGCTGGCTCCACATGTTCCGCCCCGGAGGCAATACCATTGCCGCCATCACCTTGGACCCGTTCAACTATATCGGCAGCGGCATCGCCTCCCACGGTTCGCCACACGACTACGACGCCCGCGTACCTGTCCTGTTCTGGGGACGGCCATTTCGCCACGCCAAGGACGAAGGGCCCGCGCGCGTCGTCGACATTGCGCCAACGCTGGCGCATCTCCTTGGCTTGACACCGTCCGAACGCTTGGATGGCGTGATCCTTGGCCGCGCCTTTGTGCCCGTGCCTGAGTAAGTTTCCGGCATGCATGATTCCATCTATTTCCAAGACCATCATCTCGCGACGCGAGACATGGTCCGTGCCTTCGCTCGGGAAGAGGTCGCGCCGGTCGCGCGCCATTTCGATGAGACCCAAGACTTTCCTTGGGAGAACACCAAGAAGATGGCCGACCTCGGCCTCCTCGGCATTCCCTGGTCTGAGGAGCTGGGCGGGGCAGGGCTCGATACCATCTCCTTCATGATCGCCATCGAGGAACTCGCGCGCGTGTGCGCGTCGCACTCGATCACGATCTCCGCGCACACGACGTTGGGCACGTCGCCCATCGTGAACTTCGGGAACGCGAAACAGCAACAGTTCTATGTGCCGCGTCTGGCGGCCGGAAAGATCCTCGGTGGCTTCGGCCTCACGGAACCGAATGCGGGCTCCGATGCGGGCGGGACGCAGACGACGGCGGTGAAGAAGGGATCCAAGTACATCCTGAACGGATCGAAGCGCTTCATCACGCATGGCGGAGTCGGAGAGGTGTTTATTGTCACCGCCGTGACCGATCCGTCGAAGGGGACGAAGGGCATCTCCAGCTTCATCCTCACCAAGGAGACCTGCGATCTCGATCGCGTGAAGGACTTGGGGATGGGGCACGACCCCGAGCTCACGCCGATGAAAGGATTCCGCTCCGGCAAGAAGGAGGACAAACTCGGGTGGCGCGCCTCCGACACCCGCGAGTTGATCTTTGAGGATGTCGAAGTCCCAGAGGAGAACCTGCTGGGGGCAGAGGGACGCGGCTTCATCAATTTCATGAAGACGCTCGACGCCGGGCGTATCGGCATCGCGGCGCTTTCACTGGGCGTGGCGCAGGGGGCCTTCGAGGAGGCGCTCAAGTACACGACCGAGCGCAAGCAGTTCGGGAAGCGGATCGCCGAGTTCCAGGGCGTGCATTTTCAGCTCTCGGACATGGCGACTGAGCTCGAGGCGGCGCGCCATCTCGTGTATCACGCCGCTTGGCTCAGCCAGAACGGGCACGAGTTCGGCAAGGAAGCGGCGATTGCGAAGCTCTTTGCCTCCGAGCTGGCGATGCGCAACACGATCAAGGCCATTCAGCTGCACGGCGGCTACGGGTACACGAAGGATTACCCGGTGGAGCGATTCATGCGGGACGCCAAGATCGGCGAGATTGGCGAAGGGACCAGCGAGATCCAGCGCATGGTGATTGCACGTCACCTCATTCAGGGGTTGGGGCTTTAGAGGCCTCGGGGGACTCGGAGGCTTTGGGGGCCTC
>ENA-ORBV01015278-ORBV01015278.1-microbial-mat-metagenome-genome-assembly--contig:-NODE-15278-length-11325-cov-5.749822_pt1 | contig 11325 bp, 8 predicted proteins | sample MGYA00237777_ERZ505514 | MGnify/ENA primary metagenome ERZ505514 (study PRJEB26160, sample SAMN06269048) | microbial mat metagenome | isolation source: Oligotrophic lake microbial mat | place...
TATTCGTCGGCAGCGTCAGATGTGTATAAGAGACAGGTTCTATAAATATCAGAATAAATTCGCCTGCAGTTGAGAAACAAACAGACACTAGGTCCCCCGCAATACTTGCTGATAACCAGCCATAAAGACAGCGCCAAGCATCAAGCAGAACAAGAAAAAAAACGCAATGATCCCCGAGAAGAAATAAAACACCAGCTCATACATGGAATCCTTAGCCTTGAGTGCCTGATCACGTTCCCGTTGCAAGCCGCGGGTCTTTTCTTCTGACTCGAGGCGCTGTCGGTCTGCTTCCTGAAAGGCTTTCTCATAAATTGAATTCCTTTCCCCGCTTCGCACAATGCTGTCCACAAAGCGCAAGCGACGCAATTCAGTATGAGAAACTAGCACGATGTTACCCTTCGGTTGGGAGGTGTAATCAACCCTTGGTGCTCTTTCTGTGTCATCTTGTCTAGTAGAAGGAAAAGCTAGCAATACCGGGCTCGTGTCGTTACTCGGTGCCGTGTCTACTCTCCCAAGAGTTTCGGTTGCAGAAGTAGCGGTGATTGGTAGCGGAAGCTGCGATTCCGTATTGGCCCCGTGGCATGTATCGTTGTTACCACTCCTAGGGCAAGTGCCAGATGCCTCTCCCGGCTTGAAAAATCCCTTTAGACGAAAATCCGGAGGAGATGAAGATCTTGAGGCACCCGGGAAGCTATTCGGGTCAATACTTGTCTTTCCGAGCAGTGGATTGTAAGCATCTTCGCCCTTCTGCGTTTCGTAAAGCCCTTGTTCAAAGAAACCAATACAATTCAGTTTCGCAAGGCAATCTTCAGGAAGACTTCCTTGTCTACTCAACTGCCATTGCCTCTTTGTCCATAGTGCCAGGTATGGATTAAACCCTTCATCGACCATAATGTGCCCACACGCATACTTGTAGGCTCGAAGTTTCTCGTACATAGCATTCCATTCATGGCTGCTACAACCTTGATCACCAGCATGTGGCGGAGCCAATCTTTGCTGCGCATCTGCACTACCCGTTACTTGTTCCGAACCTTCCATCTTTGCTTCGTCGCAGTTTGTTGACAATTTATTTGTCTCCATCTCAAAATTACCCGAGCTGATGTCTTCGGCAGCGCCATTCCTGTCGGGCCCATTTGATCCCACCGACGAATCTGAACACTGTGCACGCTCAAGTCCAGTATGTGCCCACGTGACTTCCGGAGGATTCTTTTTGTCTGCCACCCGCAGACGTTTTGCAGGCCTCGCACTGTTAGCATTTACTTGTGTCTTGCTAGGTCTCCTTCGAGCCCCATTGGTTGCATTTTGACTTGTTTCTTTATCCACCGAGTTCCTCCGAGGAAGCCCCCTCGGACGCTTGGAAGGTATCTGACTGACAACATCTGGCGGGGCTTCTGAACCATCTGGCCCATTGCCTTGCATCTCTGCCGGCACACTAGTAGCCTCAAGATTTCCTTTCGAGAACGCCTCTAGCGAATCTGCATGCCTTTTCTTTTCAGAATACGTTATCTTCTCCATGGAGATATTGCCTTTCTGGAAAAATGGGTGTGCGAACACTTCAATCTCTGTTCCATCGCGGTCTTCTATCAATCTTAGAAATCCCCTGCGAGGAAAATATGGGAAGATACATGGAAAGGTGAATGCCACGAGCCAATAAGACGGCGCCGCTTATGCAAGCTGACTGACGTACCAACGCAGAAGCGAATTTTTGAAATATGTGTACTGGGTTGAATAGTATTTTGGGAGTAATGTTTTCTCAAATTCCTTTCTATTGATACAAAAGGACTTCCCATCTGGAGACCACCAAATGGCAGTGGGTTCAACATCTTTTTGAAGAAACTCAGAAAGCTTCAGCGGATAAGGAATCCGCCGAGTGGGTTTTTTTTTCGTCTTCTTTCGCGCGCGCTTCCTCTTCCGAGCAGAAGTACTTTCATCGGACTCGTAGTCAAAATTCTCTGACGACAGACAGCTTGGCGTAGGCTTGGCTTGTCGTGCCAATTTGGCAAGATCAGACCGAATAGTTATAGCAATTTCGCTTGAGTACCCAAACGTAGCTGCCGCAAAGCTTTTGTAGCTGTCTTGTTCGTCCTTGTACGTCAACTGTTGATTCCTTAGAGTCTTCATAACGCAGTAAGACATTTGGCATGCCTGATAGGCAGACGACCATCTATCATTTTGGCAGGGCACTGCGAAGAAAATTTAATTGAGAAAGACTGCATTGCAGTTTGGGAGAGAGAGAGAAGCGCCACACACCACTTACCTGTTAGCGTAAACGAAGGCAACGATTCGGCAGTGAAACTGTCCCCGTCTGAGAAATTGTTATACTTGTCAAGAGAATTCAAATAATCTCGAATATTGTCGGCAATTGTATCAGGCTGGTGCCCCTCAAGGCCTGGCAAGGAGTCGGCAATCAGAATCACTGGGACAAGGTCGTCGTCCTTCATCTTGTCTCTGTCGCCACCTCCTTTTTGTCGGAGAACTTCCATCGAATTGACAACCCATGCCTTAGAGAAATGAAATCCTGTACTTCCGGTGTGAATGGTAAAGTCTATGACTCGATGCTTGAAGACGTCGATACTTTCACTGACAGATTGCCGCCCCCGCGCAGCGTTCGTGAAGGCCAAAAGTGGTTGGTTTGTGGTGACATCAGAATTCTCTTGAATTAGTGAGTACGCCGCCCCAGGTAGATGACAGAAGGAAGGCCATTTCACGCCCCTCAGAGTCCACTGGTGGAAACAACGGATAATTTGATCCGTGCCATACAAGTCGCTATCAAGCTTCGCGGTGCTAGGATCTCGCTCGAGACTTTCAAGATCTGAACTAGAGATCGAAATATTGCTGTAGGAAAACGATGCGCTATTCTTGCGCTTTCTTTCCGAATCAAAAAGTGAAAAGGCAGGATGGAGTAAGTGCACGTCGTTGTCGTCCGGGCCATGCTCATTTTTCTGAGCTGCACTTTTGGGTTTTGTGCAAGACGCCGAATCGATAGTGCCTTCAAAAGCCTTTGATGGAGTGCCCGGCGACTGTGCTGTGCTCAAAGAATTATTTATCTCTTCCTCTAGCTTTGGCTTCAAAGATCTGGTCGCTGAAGCATCTCCGCGGGTAACGTCGGTGGTACTTCGCTTGGTGCAGCCGAAGACGGGATAGTCCGATTGTGCAGCAGCGGATGTAGGATCTGGCTTATCAGCGACTGCACGCGATTTGGGAGGGTCGGTCACAGTAGTCTGGATGTTGTAGCTAGCCGGTTGTGGCGGGTCAAGCTTTACCGTGATAGGCGGGATACAAGCGCCTTTCAAAGGAAAAAGATTGGGGAGATGCGACTGATCATAGGAAATACAACTCCTGTTGTAAGTTCTGTAGATGCGCAGAAGAGAGAAGGCCAAAACAAGCCTCTCATTAGTTTTATCGGCAAACTGGCAATAAACTTCATCAAGAAAATGAACAAATGCCGCATGATTCAAATCGCCGTTGCTGTTGATTACGGGTCCGAATTTATCATCAAGCAGCAATTCCAGTGCCTGTTCCGTCGCATCGAAAACAAAACTGGACTCCTCTCTCTTAGGCAGGAATCGTTGGTAGAACATTTCTGTGAATGCCCCAGATAGTGAGAAAAGATTCAATTGGACCAAACGATCAATAATGGTCTCAACATGGACTTCTTGCGGACCGCGTAGGGAGTTGATGTCGGCCTTCAGACAATTCTTCAAATTTTGAACTTCTGATGTGAAGCGCACTGAGTTTCGAGTTATCATTTCTTGTACTCGAATGGACTTACTGTCCGAAGAAAGCTTGGACGTTTCTCGCGAGCGCTCACTTTCGTTTCCCCTCATGTTTACCAATGGACTACCCGGCACTCTAACAGCATGTGGACCTTGTTGTGTAGCTTCAAGAATGTTCCTTTTCTTATTATTCACCATGTTTGCCAATGGGGTACCCGGCCCGCCAACCATAGGTGGCTCTTGTGGAGCTCTACGAATAATTGTCTCCCCTCCTTGGCGACTCCCACTTCGGCTGCGACTGCCTTGCACCACACATTCGCTATCATTGCTGCTCGGCTTCGCGGATCTGCCAGCAGGTGTTGTCGTCTTTGAGCGTGGTATGCCATTTTCCGTTTTTTCTTGGTTCGAAGCCAGCCCCGTCATCGCATTCTTCTTGGAACCCTGGACAACCGTCATAGTGGGGCTAACTATGGGATGTGTGGCCATTTGTGGACTTAAAATTTGTGGCGCGTGGGGCCCACTTGTTGTCGCCTTTCGCAGTTGCGCGTCATTTTCCAAGTTCTTTTCTCTTGGACCAAGTTCCGTTATTGCCTTCGCGGGGGTAACTTTTTGGGGCTGTTGCATACCCCTTTGTTGTGGACTAATGGTTTGAGGCACAGAATTCTCAGTCGGCGGTCTCCGATGATGTCCATTCTTGGAAAGGGCATTCGCCATCATGAGGGGGCCAACCTTTTGTAGCTGTTGTGTGGCCATTTGCTGCGGAATTGTGGATTGCCATTGTCGTGCACAATGCTCGGTCGTTGGTCGATGACGGTGCTGAGTCGCATTCTTTGAAACCTGAACGGCAGTCGCCGCCACGGGGCTAACCTTTCTGGGTTGTTGCAGGTCCCCTTGCCCTGGAATTACGATTGGCCGCGCAAGATGCACAGGTAGTGGTCTCGGATGCTGTTGAGTCACATTCCTTGAAGGATTGACCGCCATTGCCATCTTCTCGGGACGATGTTGTGTGTCCCTTTGTTGTGGAATTACAGCTTGCGGCGCACAATACTCGGTCGGCGGTCTCTGATGATGCTGAGTCACATTCTTTGAAACCTGGACCGCCACTGTTGTCTGTGTGGGACTAACTTTTTGGGGCTGTTGCATGTACATTTGTGGAATAACGTGTTGCGGCGGAGAATGCTGTTGCATGTAAATTTTCGGAATTACGGATTGCGGCGCACCATGCTCAGTAGTCGGTGGTCTCTGATGATGACCGTCATCTTCTTCAACCTCACGGGTTTGCTGCTGCTGCTGCTGCTGCTTCGACGACGACGACGAAGGAGAAGGTGGTGAATGCTTCTCTTGAAAGAATTTGTGATCGATGGTAGTAGTCCTACCAACGATTCGTTGTCGTTCTTGGGACTGCAGGCTCGCGGTAATGGCCTTGTTGTCGTCAAACAAGTCTACCTTGGAGTCGTTGTAGTAGCGGCTGAATTCGAACAGCAATCCAAAGACGAGACATTGTCTCCTCCTGGTTTCACTTGGTTCGCAAATGGTCAAATATACCGAATGTAGTAGAAAATGAACAAAGGCTGCCTTGTTGAAGCGACCGTGCTCGTTGACGATACATCCATCTTCCTTTGATTTCAAGGCCGGTATGATTTGCGTGTCCAGAAAGGATTGAAATTCAGAACGGTTTTGAGGATTGAGGGGATCGAGTCGTTGGCAAAATGCTTTTTGAAACTTTTCCGATAGAATGTAGAGGTCGTCCTCCTTCGCCTTGTCTAATGCAACCTCGCCCACTTCTTCTTCGTCTTCTTGGGCACAACCCTGACTAAGAACTTCAATGTCGGCCTCCGTCATTTTTATCAGAGAAGGAGGCAGCGCAGATTTTGCTGTCGCTGTTGGTATTGAATTATCCGCAGTGATATCAGATGTTCTTTGATCTATTGTCGCCGCCAAAGCGAGGGGGTTAGGAACTCTCGCCACAGCAGTCTTGTAGTTGTTCACCACAGCCTGCACCGAAGAACCCGCGGAACTCGATGCAACCGTTGCCTTCGCCTGGTGTTGTCCAGTAATGACGGATGTTCTTTGTGCTTGAAGGTCCAAAATTTTGTTGTCGTAGTTGTTCCTGCTGCTAGGAACTCCCGCCGTTGCAGTCTTGTTGTGAACCATGGAAGATGAACCAGCTGAAGTCGTCGTTCCCTCGCACTCTTGTTGTTGTCGTGCTGTAGTAGCCAAAGGATCATACAAATAAGAAAGACCAACAGCGTTGTTGACTTTCTTGTTGGGATTTGTGGGAGATGCCATGATGAATCAATCGAAAGACGCCCAATAGAATGAAGTGATAATATTCAAACTATATCTCGCACAGGCAGCAGTTGCTTTGCGTTCAAGACTTAATTCCCGCACAGAAGCCAGCACAAGCTTTTCTTCTGGGTGTAGTAAACTCGTATGGATTGATTCTGGCGAGCTACGGTTCGTTTCCCTCTCGCAATTAATCGACGAAGGATAAAGATAAACCAATCTCTCGTGCAAATATCAAGTACCAGTATAACTCCCTCTTTCACTATCGTTTTGTTCCTGCCAGCTTTTGCGCCTCGAGTCTAGCTAGCTAGTAGTAGCCCGGTTTGTAGTGGCAGCTGCTGAAGCTAATGACAAAAGCTACTACTGTATGATAGGTTATTATTAATTACATTACGCAGGCCTTTCAAGTTGTTCGTCCTTCCCTGCCTTTCGCTGCACAGCGCTATTATTGAAGTGTCAGGCTAACGTTGTTAACGAAGAGCAGTCGTACTGTATCTGCCTGTTACACTAGTTTTATCTTCGTGCCGTCTACAGTACAACACCGATCTGCGACACGCCGTACGCGTGACATCGCTATCAGAATGCATGAAACGGCGATCTCAAGGAACGAAGGACAGACCTTATTTTCATTCTTTCTAACGATTTCAAGTGGATGTGCAAAGGATGGTGTGTGGGGTTCCAAACATAATGCCCTCTCCCAATCCATGTTTCCAAACTAGCTAGCTAGCAAAGCTGGTGAAAGGAAGTACTGCAATTTGCAATGCCAGGATGGGCTTCCCAAGTTCATCATGGCACACAACTGTGCAGTCTCAATCGAACTTGAAAACACATTTTGCAGCCGAATGAGAATTCCCTGTTGTGCAGAGACACTTGGGAAAATCGTCTTTCATCACACTTTGACAACAACAAAATAATTGGAGTTATGGGATTGGAATGGGTAATTGCATTCATTGGAACATGCTGAAGGAACAAACGCGGCAAATTGGCAGACACGAGCATCGTCAGGAAGAAAGTGAGGAACAACCCCAAGAATCATGCACATGGTTATCAATTTCATTGCCATAGCTTGCAATGTTACAGCCAAGTGGATGTGAAATGGGTTGTTGGTTGTGTGTACAGGGCAAATGCAATGAGAGTTGCGTTTGTTGCAATCTTGGCAGATTGCAACAATGACACAAACATCAATGATCCAACCTCAACACATGACTCAACAATCAGATCATAGCCATGGATGGTTACTTTGGATTGCCCTGGGATTCCCATCGTTATGAAAGTGGCACTCTGCTTGTGCCAAAGTGATGGTCAGGTGGAATGGAATTAACAATCACTGGCTCCTCCCAGAACTTTGATGCGACGGGGCAGGTGTGAGTCGTTTACGGAGAAAACAATCGGCATGACCTCATGCTCTCGTCGACCATCTTCCATTGATTCATCTTGATTCCTTCTACTCTAGCTAGCTAGCTGCTAACTACCGTAGTACTGTAGCTAGCTAGAGGAGTCAGTTGGCTGCTTGCTAATATCTATTTGCCCTTCCCAGCTTCCTGGTTTTCTCTGTTCTAACAACTGCAGCATTGAATCTAGCATTGTAGTTTAGTTTGCTCACCTTTTCAGTCGGCACCTACACACCATTGATTCATTTTGTGGTTTCAATGGCTTTTCGAAAGGCTTCCCTTTTTAGAATTTTCGTCCGAGGGGCCTTTTTGACAACCTCGTACTGCCGCGCCATGTCCACCACCACCACAGCAACAACGTCGACAACAGCCAAACGAGCCGCCATTGCTCAATTGTGTGCGACGTCCAACAAGTTGGAGAATCTAGTCAACGTTGCCAAATGTGCGGGATGGGCCAAACAACAAGGCGCTTCCATGCTGTTCTTGCCCGAATGTTTTGGGTTCATGGGGACCAGTGCCGAACAAACTTTGGCCGAAGCGGATCCGCCTATTGTGATTCCTAGTAGTGGTGGTCGTGCCACTAATGACGACGATACAGCCACAAGAAAAAATGATGCTTCCATCAGTGCCTTGCTTCGAGAAACAGTGGCATCTTGTAACAGTCAGGGAGAAGGAGAACCTGACACGAAATTATCCAACAAAGAAAGCCTGAATTCCTCGTCGCCATCCAAGATTTGCATTCTCGATGCCTTGAAAGAAATTGCCCAAGAAAGTAAATTATGGATATCGGCGGGTGGTATGCATGTGTCAGGAGCTCCTCCCGCCATAAACGATGACGGTTCTTCTCCTGCACGCATTTACAATACCCACGTCATTCTCAATGCGCAAGGCGTTGTCCAATGTCTGTACCGAAAGATTCATCTCTTTGATGTTCACATTCCCGACAAGGTGAATTTACAAGAAAGCAAAACCACAGCACCGGGTACCGAATTGGTAGTGTGCGACTCGCCGTTGGGACGTCTTGGTCTTTCGACTTGTTATGATATGCGATTTCCCGAGCAATACGTGCGTTTGGTACATGAAATGGGAGCCCAAGTCTTGCTCGTGCCATCGGCCTTTACGGTTCCCACGGGACGTGCTCATTGGCATATCTTGTTGCGGTCACGAGCGATTGAACACCAATGTTACGTGTTGGCAGCAGCCCAATATGGGCAGCATAATGAAAAACGAGAAAGCTATGGTACGTTCGTATTTCAGCATCCTCAGAAATGGTATATGACTTACAGAAAGTATTCTGTTGTGTTGTAACTTTTTTGTCTTGATGAGACCTGCCGATACCTTTTTTCTGAAACGTATACGTTTTTTATGCTTCATCATTTTTTGTCCAGGCCATTCCTTAGCCGTGGATCCATGGGGAAAAGTGGTCGCGGATGCGGGCGGTTATGATGGTCCAGGAACCACCACCAACGATGAGGACGAGGGTAGTACGACAATCATCAACACTCCTAGTATCATTTTATGTGACATTGACATGGAACAACTAAAATCCACGCGTGAAAGGATGCCCATTCAACAACACCGGGACAATGCTAAATTCTAAAAAGACGGCACCAGACAAAAAGCCAATGGAATCGAATATCGTAGTCACGAGGAGAGCCATGAATGTCTCCTTCTGGAGTACTTGTTCTCGCTGTATCGACATACCGGTGCGCTCAGACCAACACACCACTGGACTTTGTAGGGTCATTCCTCGCGAAAAAGTTTTGTGTAGGACCATGCATGACAATGTGGAACAAAGAGCACCGTGTCCGTATCCGAATTCTTGGGAGCTCGCACTTGCAGTCCAGCACAGGTGGGATCACCAAACAACCGCCAACGCATTTGTAAAAGCGAGCATAGCCCTTTTGAAATTGTGTAATTACTTTTAGCTAGAACGAAATGAATGAGCTTTTGAATATGATACACGAAAGCAAGTCTGATCTATCACATGCAATGACCTACAGTAAAGGTTCTGTGGTACCTACTAATACGCCAGCATACAGTACGTCGTAGGGTATGTCCCTTTTGCAAGTCCCTGACGAACTTGTGCGGGTGACAGACGGACGAAGAATATACAAACTCGGCTTGCTTTGTAACCGTAGTTTACTAGTTGTTTCGCATTTGAATGCCGGTTGCGCATCATTTTATTAAAGCCGTTAAAAAAATAATCGCATCGCGGAGAAGCTCGAACAGGAAAAGCGATCGAGGGATAACAACAGCAACATAATTATATCCTTGGACCCGCCGCAGGAACACGACCCATAGCATGGAAGCAGCGGCCGCAGGCAGCGAACATCATCATCAACAACAACAACAGCAACAGTGCTGTAGGCAAAACCACAGGGCAAAAACATGGGAAATACTCAACCAACGCAATCAAGACGATACCTGAGCAGAGCGGAAAGAGATCTTGATAGGAAAGGATTGCTATACAAGACTATCGGAAATGTTTGGGGAGGAGGAAAAGCCAAGCCGTTTGCTGGGTCATATGAAAATGCATTGAAGATGCGCAAAGACAAGAGGCCTGACATGTACCAAGCGGCCATTATGATACATGAAGCGGACGGAACCGCCGCTAATGACGCCGAGGCTAACTTCTTGTCAATGTATGGCACCGTGAAAACGGTCAGCGAAGCTGCAAGCGGGTCAGTGGAGGTCGAAGTTTCGTTGACTAAGGGAACTGCGAAGAATGCGATAAAATCATCGATTGAGCCTGTGAGTAAGCCGGAAAGGGATGCAGAAATCATAACAATTACGCAAAGCGTTAAGAAATCTGAAGCGCATTTGATTCCTGATGATGAAAATTGCAGGAAACACTGGGATAAAATTGTCGAGGTGGCCAGCGGCTATCGTTTTGATGACAACCATCATGCCGGCCTGAAAAGCTTGACGGACCACGTATCCCTAACCAGAGCGAACGTACTAATCTTGAATTTAAGCCATCAATCTTACTACGACCATCTGGGGGCAGGTATTCTTCTTGTTATTCCGCTGTTGCCCCAAGAGGAAATTGCTAAATGGAACCACAAGGAGCCCTACGATGTGCTAGTTGTGTGCAACACGGCAGCGACATACAGACTTTTTGCAGATACAACTGATCTCGACAATTGCTACTGGGCAACTGAAAAAGATTTGGAGCTTGCAACGGATGTCCTCGAGGAACAAGTTAAGATTCTAGCCGATTCTCTCGTTAGCAACTGGGACGGCTTCCATAACCTGGTAAACAACGTTGACAAAAACGAGATGACGCGCCACAAGACTTTGCAGCTTTTGAAAGAAGATTTGGAGAAAAGCGGAAAAGTACAAGTCCCAGACTTTGAATCCGTTGTTGTAAACAGTCTGAAGCACAATCCTCTGAATCCGTTCAGTGACGAGTTGAAGCTCCTGAAAGTAAGCCTTGGGCAAATCTACACTGGGGAAGCGGCCTCACGTATGCCTGATCCTTTGCTACTGGCTATCAAAGCCGCCAACAACTGGTCTTACCACGCATATGGGAAGCGCCAAAGTAGGATTCAAAAACTGTTGCCAGGGTGTTCTTTCCTTGAAGGCGGGGATAAAGATGACGAGTCGTCCGGAGGAGTGTCTATCGGATTTGGTATGAAGCTGAACGCCGAGGAAATAAAAGCGTTCTTGAAAAAGAGAGAGCGCCATCGAGAACAAGAAATCAAAAACACGTTTTTAGAGCTGACAACGGTGCCCGTAACAGGGGGGAGCGACATGGCATCAGTTTCCGATTTGAGCGCTGAAGAAATGCCGGTTGTCGCCGACGACGAGGACGATCCGAATGATTCTGACTCCACGTAAATTTGTGTCTTCTTCTCAAGGGAGAGGCGGGTGTGGGATGTGTTCTTCGAGGCCTGTGTGTTATTCCTGTCTCTTATACACATCTGACG
>ENA-ORBV01015279-ORBV01015279.1-microbial-mat-metagenome-genome-assembly--contig:-NODE-15279-length-11325-cov-4.915452_pt1 | contig 11325 bp, 8 predicted proteins | sample MGYA00237777_ERZ505514 | MGnify/ENA primary metagenome ERZ505514 (study PRJEB26160, sample SAMN06269048) | microbial mat metagenome | isolation source: Oligotrophic lake microbial mat | place...
GCCCGCTAACGCGCGACGCTTCGAGGACCTCACTTCCATCGACCCACAACCGCGACTCACACTCGAATATCCCGGCTGCCCCGCGAGTTGCCGACTCATCGACCTCTTCTGCCCCATCGGCCGCGGCCAGCGCGCCCTCATCGTCTCGCCACCCAAAGCCGGCAAAACCACGCTTCTCAAAGACATCGGTACCTCCGTTCTCCGCAACCATCCCGATGTCGAACTGGTTGTTCTGCTCGTCGATGAACGCCCCGAGGAAGTCACCGACTTCCGCCGCCACTTCGCACAGGTCGCCGAATCCCTCGCCCCGCCCGACCTCATCGCCCGCGCGGAAGACGCGATCAAAGAGTTCGGCAGAGATCTCCCAGGGGTTCAGGCACAGGCTCCCGTGGCAACGCCCGTTGCCACCAAGAAGCGCGTCCGCGTCCTCGCCAGCAGCAACGATCACAACACCGAGCGCCACATCGAAATCGCGATGACCACCATCGAGCGCTGCAAAAAAATGGTCGAAGCCGGTAAGCATGTCGTCGTCCTCCTCGACTCCCTCACCCGCGTCGGCCGCGCCTTCAATCAAAGCCGCAAGCACGCCAGCAGCGGACGCACCATGACCGGCGGCCTCGACAGCAAAGCCCTCGAAGTCCCCCGCGCTCTCTTCGGCGCAGCACGAAACACCGAAGAGGCCGGCAGCCTCACCATCATCGCCTCTTGCCTCGTCGATACCGGATCCGAAGCCGACAAAGTCATCTTCGAGGAGTTCAAGGGCAGCGGAAACATGGAACTCATCCTCGACCGCTCCATCACTGAGAAGCGCATCTTCCCAGCCATCAACCTCGCCGCCAGCGGCACCCGCAAAGAGCACCTCATGCTCGGCGAAAAGGAACTTCTCACCATCACCGCCCTCCGCCGCCAGCTTCTCTCCATGCCCCCGCACGTCCAGATCGAGAAACTCCTCGCCGCCATCTCCCGAACCCCCAACAACGCGGCCCTGCTCGGCTGCTAGGCTCCAGTGCCTGAATCTTGAATTTCAACCTTGAAATGTGAAACTCCAGATTCTCACGCCCCGCAACGGTCGAAAAGAACTTATGGTGTTGAACAGCACGGCGAACCCCGAGCAATCCCTCAAGTCCGCGGCCCACGCGGCGGAACTTCCCACGAACAAGGGTCCGCGCCCTCGCGTCGCCTTCTGCTGGGCCTACAACTCCGGCTACATGGCCGCGTGCTTCCGCACCATGCACCGCCGAAACCAGATCGACCTGCTTGTCAGCACCTTCAAGCCCGACAGCGTGAGCGACCACGAGTTCACCAACAACCTCATGGCGGGTGTACCAAGCATCGCCTTCCCCGCCGCGGCCTTCTCCGCCAACAGCCCCGACAAAATTGCTTTTTACGACCGCCTCGCCGCCCATAAGCCCGAGATCGCCGTCATCTGCGGCTGGGCTTTTCCAACGCTCACCGAGCTCGCCTTCGACTCCCGCTTCGAGGGAATCAAACTCGTCATGGGGATGGACACTCCCTACCTCGGCACGCTCCGTCAACGCCTCGGCCGCTTCGCCCGCCGCCGCCTCTTCGACCGCGTCGATCACGTCTTTGTCACCGGCGAGCGCTGCTGGCAACTCGCCCGCATCCTGGGCTTCCCCGAAGACAAAATCACCCGCGGCGTCTACGGCATTGACTTCAACCAGTTCGCGCCCCTCTGGGATCAGCGAGCCGCCCTGCCCGGCGGTTGGCCCAAACAGTTCCTCTACATCGGCCGCTACATCGACTTCAAAGCCATTGACAAAATGCTCGCCGCGTACGCCGAGTATCGCGCCGCCGTGAAAGACCCTTGGCCCCTCATCTGCATGGGCCACGGCCCATTAGCGAAAATGGTCGAAGCCGCCCCCGGCGTCACCAACCTGGGATACCTCCACCCGCTCGAACAAAACGAACACATCCTCCGAAGCGGCGTTTCCCTCCTCGCCAGCCGCTTCGACCCTTGGCCGCTCGTCGTTGTCGAAAGTTGCGCCGCCGGCCTTCCCATCATCTGCACCGAAGCCTGCGGTAGCGCCATCGAACTCGTCCGCAACTTCCACAACGGCCGCATTGTCCCCACTGACAACGTCAAGGCATTCTCCACCGCCATGCTCTGGATGCACCGCAACCACGACCTGCTCCCCGAAATGGGTCGCCGCGGCCGCGACTTCGCCGCCGCCTACTCCGCCGAGCGCTGGACCGACCGATGGTCTAACGTCTTCTTCGAATTGCTCGGTCGTCGGCCCACCTGATTTCGATTTCGCCGTTGGGCGGCACCCAAGTGTGGCCTTGGTTTGGGGACATGAAACATGGGGCCGGGTGCATTGTCAACCACCACCCTCTCCCAACTTATCCTAACGTTCCGATAACCTGCTCACGCGCAAGAACCCACCTCTTTCTGGCGCAGAAATGCTTCCTTTCTTCATCCCTGATCCCTTGCGAAATGCGACGGAAAATCACGACCCGCTCATCTAACCGACCGGTGAAAACAAGGGTTCCCCAAGGGTGCGGACAAAATCGTGAGCGGTACGCATTTCATCGGGGAAGTCAGCGTTTGGCGGAACAGTTATGAATGACCCTGATGTTCTCATTTCGCGCGTAGTTGATGGTTGCGCCGCATCCGGTGATTGGGATGCCCTGCAAGCACTCGCGACACAAAGCCCCGTGCTGTGGCGAGAGCTTGCCCTCGCTCAGCGCGATCACCAGTTGCTCTCGCGCCGCGTCGCGGCGGCAGTTGCCGTTGCGAGCAATGTTGCGCTTCCTCAGGTGCAGGCCGCAGCGGCGCTTTCGTTTCAAGAGGCGGCGCTCGCACGTCGCACGCGCGTGGTCGGAACCTGGGCCGGATGGGCCGCCGCCGCCGCATTGGGCATGGCTTTTATCGGAAATCGCGCCATCGACAGACCCGCGATTGACCCAGCCAACGACACTCAGCTGAACGCAACATTCGGCAACGCGGCCGATGCCCTCACCAGATACCTGACCCAGGGCAAGGAAGATGGCACTGTCATCGGTGTGCAACCCAGCATGACGGTGCTCGGGTATGTCCCATCCGCGGACGGCCGCGGCGGCGACGTTCTCTACGAACGCTCCATCATCGAGCGGGTTCACGTCGACAACGAAAACATGTACAAGATGGCGAAGGATGAAATGGGCCGCCCCGCCGCGGTGCCTGTGCAGCCCATGCCTATCCCGCAACCCGCTACCAACTCCGCGAAACGGCCCAACTACAAGCCCGCGCTTTAATTGAAACCTATTCGCGTTCGCCCCGACGGGAAGTGCGGAACCGAGCATCTTTAAGGAACGACGGCACTGGTTTGGGTTTTCGCGAGGCGACCGTCTGTGAGATAATGTTTTTTGTTGAGCCCCCTCCTCGCCGCGGGCTTCCCCCTGTGCGAAAGCACGCCCGCGGCATTCCCAATAAGCGTCGCGGGGCGCGCAGATATACTCTTGCACGGGTAACGGCGACGCAGGCCTTCGCCGCTTGAGGATCTTGAAGAAAGGGGCCCGAGTATGTTTTTAAGAGTTTTGCCGCTGGTCTTTTCGAGGGTGCAAAGCTTCTGTTGATCCAGCCGTTCAGATGTTCAAGGTGTTGTCACGCGGCGGTGGGTCGCCGCGACATTCGGGAAAAACTGCCATGATTCACGATACTTACAGTTCCGTTCGCCCGTCGATGTTGGCTCTGATTGCAGGTTTGAGCCTCGCCGCCGGTGCCTCCGTCTCGCTCGGCCAGTCCAAGTCCGAAGGATCCGACCATGGCGGTCCCAGAAAACTCACGGGCACCTTCGACCGTCCGCTGGGGAGCGGCTCCAACACCTCCAGCGGAGGTGCAACGTCGGTCTCGGTCATGTCCGAATCAAACGGCGATGACACCTTCACGGTGAAGATCGATGGCGATGAGATCACCGTCACGCACAACGGCAAGGAAGTGCCCAAGGATCGCATCCGCAATAAAAACGGACATGTCGAGATTCTTGATAAGGACGGCGATGTCGTGAAGACATTTGAAGTCCGGACGCCCGACGCTCCCAAGGCCGGTGCGCGGGAATCCGGCTCGTCGGGTTCGTCGGGTTCGTCGAGTTCGTCACGCGCGCCACGCGCAGCCCGCACCATGAACACTCCCTGGCCCGCCACTCCCCCCGCGGCGACTTCGCCCATGGAGCAGATGTTCCCGCCACCCGTCATGGTCGGAATGTTGATGGACTACTCCGAAGATGAGGGCGGCATTGTGGTGCAGCGCGTCTTTGAGGGAATGCCCGCGGAAAAGGCCGGCATCATGGCCGACGATGTCATCATTAAAATCGATGGCAAGAAAGTCGAGAAAATTGAGTCACTGCGCGAAGCGATGGACGGCAAGAAGCCCGGCGATAAACTCACCGTCGTCGTTAAACGCGATGATGAAGAGAAGTCGCTGACCATCAACCTCATCAAGTACGACAAAGATGTGATGGCCAAGGCCCGCGGCGAAGAAGCCGAGATGGTGATGCCGCCCGAAGCCCAGAAGGGCGGCCACGATCAGTTCACCCCCTTCCCCGGTCATACGTTTAGCTGGTCGGGCGATGGCAAGATTCAGGATGAGATTAAGAAGGCGGTTGAGAAGGCGTTGGCGACAGTGAAGCGCGACGGCGCTGGCGAAGCCGAAAAGTGGAAGGGCGATGTCGTTCGCGCCCTCGAGGAAGCGCTCTCCACCGTCGAGAAGAGCAGCGGCCAGCTCCGCGGCCAACTTCGCGCGATGCAGGGAGAAGGCAAGGGCAACACGATGATCTTCCGCGAGCGGCCCGGTCAGGTCTTCACCGTTCCCCCGACCCCCGCCGCGCCGCGCACCCCCGACATGAGCAACCAACTCGAAAAGCTCAATAAGAACCTTGAAAAGCTCAACAAGCGCCTCGATGAGATGGAGCGCAGGTTGAACGACAAGAATTAAGTTTCCTGGTTCGGCCGGTTCGTCGAGTAGTCTTCCAAAGTTTCCGTTAAGAGCGGGCCGCATTCCCACCCCGGTGCGGCCCGTTCCTTTTTTGTGTTCACTTGTGCCACATTGTGCCACATCGTGCCAACAAGTTCGCTGCTTTGCGCGACCTTAGTGCCGAACGGCCATTTGTGTCCATATCGCCTCTGCCCAGCGCACTCGCTCGTCGCGCCCCATATGTTTCCCCGTGAGCGAACAGCAATCTCCCTATCGAATCTGGCCGATCATCACCGGGCTTTTGCTCGCAGCCGCGGCGTGGTGGTTCTTGCCCGTAGTCACTTCGGCCGGGGGCGCGGGACTTTCCGAAGCCGGCCGCGCCGTCGCGTGCATCGGCGTGCTCATGGCCGTCTGGTGGATGACCGAGGCGCTGCCGATTGAAATCACCGGCCTTGTGCCGCTCGCGGCGTTCCCGCTGCTCGGCGCGGTCTCAATCGAGCACGCGGCGGCGGCGTACGCAGATAAGATCATCTTTCTGTTTCTGGGCGGCATGTTGCTGGGTCAGGCGATGGAAGTATGGGGGCTGCACAAGCGCTTCGCGCTTTCCACCATCGCCTTCTTCGGCTCGCGCCCGTCGCGCCTGGTCGGAGCCTTTTTGTTCTCGACTGCCGCGGTGAGCATGTTCGTCAGCAATACCGCCGCGACCATCATGATGCTCCCGATCGGCGCAAGCGTGGCGACCTGGGTGAAAGGGCACCTCAAAGATGATTTTTCGGAAGGGGCGCACAAGTGTCGCGCCGTGCTGGGGCCATCGATCGTACTCGCCATCGCATTCGGCGCCAGCATCGGGGGCGTTGGCACCGTCATCGGCACTCCGCCGATCGCGCAGTTCGCGGCGTTTATGAAGGGAGTTTCGCACGAAGTCACGTTCGTTGAATGGCTCAAGATCGGGTTGCCAACCTTGGCCCTGGTGCTGCCTCTCGCCTGGCTCGTCCTTACGCAGGTGGTCTTCCGAATTCCGCTGCGCGATGTGCCGGGGGTTCGCCAGGAACTGCGGGGTGAGCTTCGAGCACTCGGGCGCATGTCTCAAGCGGAGTGGGCCGTGCTGGTGATCTTCGGCTCCGCCGCCGCGTGCTGGGTAGGCAGCCGGTGGCTGGAAGTGGATGACAGCGTGATCGCCATCGCCGCGGCGGTGCTGCTGTTTGCTGTTCCCGTCCGCGACACAACGCGCAGCGCAGGGATGATGAATCCCCCTGTTCCGATCCAAGCGGGCATCGAGGTGCCAGCGGCGAACGCGCGGGGGAACCGGGCACTCTTGACGTGGCGCGAGGCCGAGCGAGTGCCGTGGGGCATTCTGCTTCTCTTCGGCGGCGGCCTCTCCCTCGCTGCGGCGATCAAGGAAACCAAAGTCGATCTCTACATCGCACAAATGGCCGATGGCCTGACGGGCGTGCCGCTGCTGCCCCTGCTGTGGTTAATCGCGTTAGTGACGATCGTGCTGACGGAGTTCACCAGCAACACCGCCCTGGTCGCCGCGGGACTGCCCGTCGCCGCCGCGATCGCGGGCCGTCTGGATATCCCGCCCGCGGCGATTCTTGTAACGGTGGCGCTGACGGCGAGCCTTGGTTTCATGCTTCCTGCGGGGACCGCGCCCAACGCGCTGGTCTTTGCCAGCGGGCACGTAACAATGCGGCAAATGATGAAGGCGGGGTTTCTGCTCGACCTGTCCTGCGCGTTCTTTGTGCCGCTCTTGGTGATCGCGGCGATGAAACTGGGCGTGCTGCCGGGACTTTGATCGTTCCACGTTACAACGCATCATCATCCGTCGGCAGCAGCAACTCATTCCACGCCGCCACTGCCCTTTGCGTGATCTCGCCGACCTTGCCTCCTCCGATTGCTTCGGATTCAAACGCGATGATCGGCAACACACCCCAACTGCTGTTCGTCAGGAAAAGCTCATCGGCCGTCAGAACATCGCTGATCGTGACGAGCCGACGTTCACAGGTAAGGCCCTGCGACAATGCCCAATCCATGACCCAGCGTCGGACGATGCCCGGCAACACCGGGCTTGGAATCGCGGCGCCCTTGATCGGCGGATCATACTTGTTCGCGGCGTCCTCCGCCGCGGCTTCCCGTTCGCCGGCATCCCCCGCGATGTCTTCCTCTTCACCGCGCGCAATCGGAGTAACAAGCGAGCCGTTCTTCACGACAAAGGCGTTGCTCACACACCCGCCCGCAAGGTAGTTGGTGACCTGAAAGACCAGCGCTTCGGCAGCACGCTTTCCCGCCGCGACCTGCAACTCGCGCAGCCGCGGCCAGTAGTTGACCGTCTTATGCCCCTGGAATGTATCGAGCGGATTGGCCTTCCAGTCCGCGAGCGTCGCGAGCACGCCGCGCGTGAACATCTCCGTGGGATACGCAGTCGCGGGCTGAACATGGATGAGCAACGTTGGAGAGTGCTCGCCGCTGGACGCTCCTCGCGCCGCGCCCAGGAGATTGAGGTCGCCCCCGGAGATGGTCAGCCGGATGCGGAACCGACCAACATCGGGTGAATCCGACGCGGCCTTGGCGACGGTGCGCTCCACGGCCTCGGCGAGCGCGCCGGTGTGGAGGTTTTCTGAAAGCCCCAACTCGCGGGCGGACTCAGCCAAGCGCCTGAGGTGTTCGAGCAAATGCAGAACGTGCGGACTTTCGCCCGCGGCGAGCGGTGTTACAGGTGGTTGTGGGGGGGGGCGGACGGCGAGCATGGTCTCGAACAGGCCCACGCCGTGTTGAAACCCCGCATCAAAGGCGGAGATGCAAGCATCGCTCGCGGGAAGAAATGAACCGTTCAGGAAGACAGTGGCCATGTAGGGCATTGTTGCGGCCCCGCGCTGCCGCGCACGGACTCGCCAAGAAAACAAAAAAGGCACCGTCCGCCGCGGGAAGGGAGCGTCCAAAATCCCTTACTGCAAGCGGACGGCCCAAGACACGGGGCACACACACCGAGTCTCGCACACCCCTCTCCCCCCACTCACTCCCAACCTCACCCCTCACCACATCTCTTCGCAAAGTTCCCCATCACCGGCGGGTCTCTCTATCCTTCCAGCGGGGGGAGCCGCGGCTCCGAGCGCGGGAACAGCGGGATGGCGGACGCCGTTGCGTGGCGGCCACCAGCGCAGCGCCGGTGATGGGGCTTCATGCGGGCAAGTGGCCATTCATGAGTTAATGACACCGAGTCATCGACCCCCACCGCACGACCCATAGGTTTAGAAAGGGAAAGTAAAAACGAGCGAAGAAACCGAATGCAGCCTGGCGCTCAAACATCCGCGCCCATGCAAACCATCCTTACCCAATCATCCGCATCCATCGATGGTTGTTGCACGTAGTACTGTCCGATGATGAAACGCCGAAGGTTGCGGGTATCACTCGGATTTGTCATGTAAACGACACGCAGAATAGCGAAGGCTCAATATGACGCCAGCGCTTCGCGGGAACCGGCGGCGCTTAGGCCCGGTAGCCGCGCACGCACAACGTGTTGTTCTGCCCGCCAAACCCGAAGCTGTTTGAGAGGCAGACATCGACGCCGCCCGCGCTGTTCACATCGCGCGATGCGTTGGCAACGTAGTCGAGGTCGCACTGAGGGTCGGGGTGATTGAGGTTCATCGTCGGCGGGAGGCAACCGGTCCTGATCGCCTGCACGCACGTCATCAACTCAACCGCGCCCGCGGCCTGAATCAGGTGGCCCAACATGCTTTTGACGCTGCTGAAAGGAACGTTGGGCGCGAGGTCTCCGAAGAGGGCCTTTACCGCCCGCGTTTCAATGCGGTCGTTTTCCTGTGTGCCAGTGCCGTGCGCTGAGATGTAATGCACTTGCGGGCGGCCATCTTTGCCGACTTCGCGGGGATTGATGCCCGCTTCGCGGCACGCCCGCGACATCGCCGCGACCGCGCCTTTGCCGTCGGGCTGAATGTCGGTGATCCTGAACGCATCGGCGCTGCTGCCGAACCCGGCGATTTCGGCAAGGGGCGCTGCGCCGCGATTCAGGGCGTGATCGAGTTCTTCAAGGATCAGCATCCCCGCGCCCTCGCCCATGACAAAGCCATCGCGGGATTGATCGAAGGGGCGAGCGGCGGTCAGGGGCGTATCGCGGCGGACGCTCATGGCGGTCAGACGAATAAACCCGGTCATGCCGAGCGGATGAATCATGGTGTGCGCCCCGCCGCCGAACATCAGGTCGGCATCGCCGCGTTTGATGATCTCGAATGCCTCGCCGATCGCCTGTGTTCCCGCGGCGCACGCCGTCATGCAGTTGTAAGCCGGACCGCGCAGCCCGAAGGCGTCGGCGATATGGGCGAGCGTCATGTTCGGCTCTTGCTCAAGTTCGGTGCTCGCGTTCATGCGGGGGAGCGCGGCCCTGGCCCAGGCCTGGTCATCGAGCGTGCGAGATTCAGGTTTCCATCCGGCCAACGCGGCGTACGCAAAGGCATCAAAGTCCATCGCCCCTTCGCCGCTGCCCATGTAGAGGCCCATCCGCGAATCGTCGAACCTGGCGGCTTTGTCAAGGCCGGCCTGCTTCCAAGCCTGCATCGCCGCGGCGAGGGCGAACTGCGTGCTCGTTCCCGCGCTGCTGTGGCGCTGCGCATCGGGGAAGTCGCGGGCGAAGTCAAAGCCCTTCACTTCCGCCGCGAAGTTGGTGGCGTATGTGGAAGCATCAAAGCGAGTGACCGGCCCGCAGGCGCAGTCACCACGAAGAAGGCGCTGCCAGACGCTCGCTACATCGTGTCCGAGGGGCGTGACCCAGCCCATTCCAGTGATGACTACACGGCGTTTCATGTCGTTGAACGTTGACCCTAATTGAAGTGGATGGTTGGAAGGGGTTGTTTGTGCGGTAGGTCAATGCGGATCAAACTCATGCAGGTCGGGGTTGGCATCGTCGTGGTCGTCGTCGAATGCGATCCCTTTTTCCTTCGTGATCTTTTCGATGTTGACGACGCGGACCAGACCATCTTTGAGGCGGCGTTCCGCGAAGTTGATGATGAGGCCCAGGTCGAGGTTGGCGACTTTCAGTTGCGCCCGCAGCGTGAGCCGCTCGTGGGTCGATACGGGTCCGGGGCGGCTGACCAGTTCAAGGAGAAAACGGCCCTCGACCATCATCAATGCGATCGTCACGCCGACCTGCTTGTCCTTGTACATCACGGGCAGTTCGTGATTAAGTTTATAGGCAACGCCCAGTGCATCGAGTTCCATGCGAACGGCGGTCGCGTATACATCCTGACTGAAGCCGGGACCGAGCGCCTTGTGTACTTCGATGGCGGCGCCGATGGCCTTGCGCGATGCCTCGGTCGTAACCGGATCGAGTTCGGAAAGCGGAATACCCCGCCGCTCGTGATGACCGTGACCCCCACCGCCCATTCCGCCGCGGGGGCCGCGACCGCCGGAAGCTCCACCACCACCTCCGCCACCGCTCCCACCACCACCACCACCACTGCCGCCACCTCCCCGATGTGAACCGTGTGACCTGAAAGAGCTCTCGTCGCGATAGTCGCCGGACATGATGAAACTCCTGCTGAACGTGCGTGTAGAAAATAGAAGGGCATGACGAAACCCGCTTTACTCGCCTGAAGTTTATGCCCCATGACGGCACGGGGGTTGGGGTGCGAGAGATACTCAGCGAGATACTCAGCGAGATACTCACATCGTCTGATCGTCTACGGCCTCTCACCGATGTCAACAATCGAGCACGCTTGAATCACGGCAAGTCCGGCGCCTTCGGCGGCGGCGACAACCTCTGGCGAATCAGCACCGGGATTCAGCCAGACTTCGGCGGTATCTCCCCTTGCGGCGAGCTCGGCCATCGCCCCTAGGCCGATCTCGGGCGGCACATAGACCGTCGCGCGATCAATCGGGCCGGGCACGTCCGCGATTCGGGGATAGACGCGGAGCCCTTCGATGGTTTGCCCGCTGGGGTTCACAGGGAAAACTTCGTGGCCCTGTCGCAGGTAGGCGCGGACGGCTTTGTTGCCGAACTTGGACTGATTGCTTGATGCTCCGATGACCATGACACGCATTGGGGTTCCTTTCAGTGGGGAAATGTATTTTCCAGTTTTGGTCAATTTTCCAGCACTGGAAAATCCGGCAAAACTGGAAAATGGTTTGAGGAGGGGGGGAGCCTCAGCATCCCGCCTCCCAGAGGATGAAGAACGCCTCCACGTCCGAGCGATCAATGCCGCCATCGGCGTTGAAATCCGCGGGGGCGACCGATGAGGCTTCCCACAGCGTAAAGAACCGCTCGACATCGCCGCCATCGACGCCGCCATCGCAGTTGGCATCGGCGAGGCAGGCGGACTGGCGCTGGAGGCGGTAAACAAGAGCGAAAGACGGGGCGGGCACAGCCGGGTCGGTGTACGCCCGAAGCGCGCCCAGGTAGAGGC
>ENA-ORBV01015280-ORBV01015280.1-microbial-mat-metagenome-genome-assembly--contig:-NODE-15280-length-11323-cov-6.114974_pt1 | contig 11323 bp, 6 predicted proteins | sample MGYA00237777_ERZ505514 | MGnify/ENA primary metagenome ERZ505514 (study PRJEB26160, sample SAMN06269048) | microbial mat metagenome | isolation source: Oligotrophic lake microbial mat | place...
TAATGTCTTTGTTGTAGCGTTGAGCGAATCACGGACTCGGCAGTTTCTCCAAAATCAGTAAGGCACAAGCTTGCGTCGTATCCCATAGCGTTCAGTGCGGCAATATCCTTATCCAGTCCACCCTGCACCTTCGCAGCCGTCATTCCGGGGTATGCCGCGTAAGCCGGATCGGCAAAATCGATAAGCTTCGGTTGGAGCCCGACGGACAAGACGGATTTTTTAGAAGTCATAGTTTTGCTATTTTTCATATTTTTATCAGCTCCATAAAGCGGTAGTCCGATGATCCCGAGGCCAAGGGTCGCGGATATTTTCAAAAGGTTACGTCGATTCATTTCGCGGATGTTTTTTAGCGGTCATCGAATTTCTTTTCCTTCCGACAATTTCGTTAGGTTTAATTACCGATAAGGGAAGGATGAAAAGTTATGAAATCAAACTCCCTTCGTCCCCAGTGGGAAAATTGATGCTAAAACCCTCGGGCGTTCAGTATAAGGTAGTCTTCGCCGGCAAACGGCGAGAGCGGTGAACAAATTCGACTGGTCGAAGAGGTTTTCGACGTTGGCCATCACATCTGGAGACGCGCCTTCGGCCCACTCGCTTTCAATTGAGAAACTTTTCAGGGCTCGGTCCGGGGGGATAAATGAAACTGATGTCAGCGTGCCGAAATATTTGGGAAAATCCGACGATCGAGTTTGAGCGTGGGAGGCGGGTGAGGGCAACACGTCGGTCTTGCGGAATCCCCGGGTAACCCGAACGCGACCGGGCGGCGCCGAGTGCGGCCGCCAAGCGGGCCGCTGCGAGCGAGGCGCCTGCCCGCCGAGAACGACGACGGCGAAGGCGGCGGCTTGCCACGGTGCGGGCGATGGGTTCGCTGGACGCCTTCCGATGAAGCCTGCCCCTTCTCTTGTCGCGCCGCGGCTCGCGCCAATACTCCCGGAGCATCACGACGCGGTCGCGCGGTTGCTGCACGTGTCGCTGGTCTCGTGGTATCAGAGCCGACTGGGACAGGGCGCGCGGTTTGGCGAGCGGGCGGAGCCCTTTCGGATTTTCCCCGAGGTCTACGCGGCGCTCGATCCGGGCGAGGGCGTGGGGGCGTGGGATACTGAAAGCGGCGAGCTGTTGGGCGTCTGTTTCGTGCATCCGCGGCCGACGCATGTGTCGATCGGGATCGTGGCGACCGGGCCGGGCGCGCAGGGTCGCGGGATCGCGCGCGCGATGCTGGAGCCGGCGCTGCGTCGCGCGCGGGCGGAGGGCAAGCCGGTGCGGCTCGTCTCGAGCGCGCTCAACCTCGACTCGTTCTCGCTCTACACGCGGTTGGGCTTCGTGCCGCACACGCTTTATCAGGATCTCGTTTTGAACGTGCCGGCGGCGGGCCTCGCGGGACCGGCCCCGGTGGGCGCGGCCCGGGTGCGCGCGGCGCGGGCCGACGAAGCGCGGCGGCTCGCTGATTTCGAGCAGGCGTGGCGCGGCGTGCGGCGCGAGAAAGACTATGAGTTCTTTCTGAGCAACCGGGTCGGCGCGTGGAAGGTTTGGGTGCTGGACGACGCGGGCGCGCCCGAGGGCGAACCGGCGGGGTTTCTGGTGGCGAGTTACGATCCGGCGTGCGTGATGCTCGGGCCCGGCGTCGCGCGGGACGAGGCGGCGGCGACGGCGTTGATTTGGACGGCGCTCGACGCGTTGCGCGGGCAGGCCCCGGTGGTGCTCGCGCCATGCGCCGAGGCCGGGCTGGTGCGGACGCTCTACGGTTGGGGCGCGCGCAACGTCGAGCTGCACGTGGCCTCGGCGTTGGGCGCGGTGCCGCCGGCGCGCGGCATCGGCTTTCCCACGTTTTTGCCCGAGAGCGCGTGACGAAATCGCGGAGTGTCGTCCGGCCCGGCTTTCTGGTTCGACCGTTTTGTAGGGGCGTCGCTTGACGACGCCCGCGGGCGTCCACGAGGGACGCCCCTACCCAAACCGGAAAACCGTGTGTCGCGCGGTGACATATCGGTTTCGGTCTTGAAGGCGCGGCGGGGCGCGGGGCATCTTCGGTTTGCGATCGCCGGTTTTCTCCGCCGACGTTTGTCCTCCCCTTTACCACCCCATGGCTCCCACCCAAGCGTCTGCGGCTGCGTCCGAATCCGAAGTGCAACCGGCGCCGACGTCGTTGCGCGGCCTGCTCAAGCAACTCGGGCCCGGGCTCATCATCACGGCGATCATCGTGGGTTCGGGGGAATTGATCGTGACGCCGAAGCTGGGGTCGGAGGTCGGGTTTCGCCTGCTGTGGTTCATTATCCTCGGGTGTCTGGTGAAGGTTTTCGTGCAGATCGAATTGGGGCGTTACACGATCACGCGGGGGCAGACGACGTTGGCGGCGTTGAACACGTTGCCCGGGCCGCGACTGGTGGTGTCGTGGATGTTGTGGCTCTGGCTCGCGATGTTCATCTGCCTCGTGCCGCAGGTGGCGGGGATGGTGGGCGGGGTCGCGACGGCACTGAGGCTGGGCGGGGTGCCGGTGCCCCTGGCCTGGACGGCGATACTGATCGGGGCGAGCTGCGCGGTGTTGCTGATCGCGGGGCGCTACCGGATGGTCGAGGCGATCTCGATGCTGCTGGTGGGCGCGTTTGTGCTCACGACGCTGGTGGCGGTGGGCGCGTTGCAATTCACGCCGTATGCGGTGACGGGGGCGCAGCTCGCGGACGGGATGTCGTTCCACCTGCCGGCGGATCTGGCGACGGCGTTCGGCGCGTTCGGGGTCATCGGCGTGGGGGCCTCGGAGTTGATTTTCTATCCGTATTGGTGCCTGGAAAAAGGTTACGCGCGGAAGATCGGGGCAGACGACGGCAGCGCGGCGTGGCGGGCGCGGGCGGCGGCGTGGCTGCGGGTGATGCGGATCGACGCGTGGGTGTCGTTTGCGCTCTACACGACGACGACGGTGGCGTTCTACCTGCTCGGCGCGGCGATCCTGCACGCGAAGAAGCTGACGGTCGGCAACGACAACATGATCGAGACGCTGTCGTTCATGTATCGCGATGCCTTCGGCGAGTGGAGCCTGTGGGTTTTCGTGATCGGGGCGATCGCGGTGCTCTACTCGACGATCTTCGGGGCGACGGCGTCGAACGCGCGGCTGTGGGTCGATGCGCTGGGCTTGTTTCGCGTGAAGCGCTACCGCGACGAGGCGGAGCGGACGCTCTGGTTGAAGCTCGGCTGTGTGGTGCTGCCGGTGGCGTTTGTCAGCGTGTATCTGATCGTGGGCAACCCGGTGAAGCTGGTGTTTTGGGGCGCGATCGCGCAGGGGCTGATGCTGCCGTTCCTCGCGGGGGCGGCGCTGTATTTCCACCACACGAGCGCCCACCGCGAACTCCGGGCGGGACCGATCTCGGTGGCGAGCCTGTGGATCGCGGCGAGCCTGATGACCGCGCTCGGCGGGTATCAGGTGCTCACCGGAATCCGCAGCTGGATCGGCTGAGGGGGAAGGCCGGGAGTTGAGAGCCGGGAGCTGAGAGCTGAGAGCTGAGAGCTGAGAGCACGATCCTCGGAGGTCCGGCAGACCTGCAGGTCCATCGCGGACGGACTCACCGTTTGGTTTTGCTCTCAGCTATCAGCTCTCGACTCTCGGCTCTCAGCCCCACTGCTCCGCATCAGGGCTGCGGGAGGAAGAGCGGGGCGCCGGGGCCGAGGGGCCAGCCGAGAAGCACCCAGACGGCGAGGAGGATGGTCCAACTCACGAGGAAGCACAGCGAGTAGGGGAGCATCGTGGCGGTCATGGTGCCGATGCCGGCGCGCGGCTCGTAGCGGTTCACGAACATCAGCACGAGGGCGAAGTTGGACATGAGCGGGGTGATGATGTTGGTGCAACTGTCGCCCACGCGGTAGGCCGCCTGGGTGAGCTCGGGCGAGTAGCCGAGGAGCATGAACATCGGGACGAAGACCGGCGCGAGGATGGCCCATTTCCCGGCGGCGGAGCCCATGAAGAGGTTGATCGTAGTCGTGAGGAAAACGAGGCCCACGAGAAGCGGGATCGGGCCGAGGTCGAGCCCGCGCAGGAAGTCGGCGCCGGTGACGGCGAGCACGACGCCGAGATTCGTCCAGTTGAAGAGATTCACGAACTGGGCGATAAAGAACACGACGACGACGTAGCCGGCGATGACCTCCATGTTTTTCTGCATCCCCCGGTAAACATCGCGGTCGGAGCGGACGGTGCCGGCGGCGAGGCCGTAGGCGAGGCCCGGGACGAGGCCCGCGACGAAGATGAAAAACACCAGACCGCGGACGAAGTAGGAGCCGATGAAACCGGGCTTGGCGGGGTCTTGGAGAAAGCCGCCGGCGGGCAGGAGGCCGGCGAGAATGACGGCGGTGAGCGCCAGCGTGGCGAAGCCGGCCCAACGCAGCCCGCGGTGCTCGGCGGGCGAGAGCGGCACGAGCGGCTCGGGCTTCATGTCACCGGTGTAGGCTCCGAGGCGAGGCTCGACGATTTTCTCGGTGACGAGCGTGGCGACGGCGGTGACGAGGAAAACGGACACGCCGAGGAAAAAGTAGTTGGCCATCGCGTTGACAGCATAGGCGGGATTCAAGATCCGGGCGGCCTCCTGCGTGAGCCCGGCGAGGATCACATCGGTGGGGGAAATCAGCAGGTTGGCGGCGAAGCCTCCGGAAACTCCGGCGAAGGCGGCGGCGATGCCGGCCACCGGGTGCCGGCCGACGGTGAGGAAAAGCGCCGCACTCATCGGGAGCAGCAACACGTAGCCGATGTCGCCGGCGGTGTGGGACATCGCGCCGGAGAACACCACGATGAGCGTGAGCAGGCGGCGAGGGGTGGCGTGGACGACCAGGCGCAGGACGGCACCGAGCAGGCCGCTGTGCTCGGCGAGGGACAGGCCGAGCAGGCAAACGAGGACGGAGCCCAGCGGGGCGAAGTTGATGAAGTTGGGCAGGAGGCCGACGATCAGGCGTTGCAGGCCCTCGACGGAGAGGAGGTTGACGGCGGTGACGACCTTGTGGGTCACGGGGTTCTCCACGGCCACGCCGAGGCGGTGGCAGAGCCACGAGAGCAGCACGACACCGACACTGAGGATGACGAAGAGGGAGGCCGGGTGCGGGAGGGCGTTGCCGATACGCTCGATGCGATTCAGCCACCGCTGGAACCACGGGACCGGAGCGGTGCTCATGCGGAGGAAACGGCGGCGGCTCGCTCGGCGGCGAGCTGGCGGGCGAACGCGCAGAAATCGCGGGCGATGGCAGCGAGATTTTTTCGCAGCGGGCCGAAGCCGGGGCCGCGCGTGTAGTCGGATTCGTCGAGGTAAAGGGCGCGGTTGAGCTCGATCTGCACGCTATGGCGGCCGAGAGCGGGTGCGCCGGTGGTGGCGATGAGGTCGCCGCCGCGATAGGGTTCGTTGATCTGCACGCGGTAGCCGGCGAGGCGGAAGCGGGCGGCGAGCCACGAGGTGACCAACGGCGCGGCGGTCGCGCCGAGGCGATCGCTCACGACGACATCGGGGCGGGGTTGATCGTGATCGGTGTTCATCGCGGTGCCCCGGGATTTCATCGAGTGGCAGTCGATGTGATAGACGATGCCGTGGCGGGCGTGCAACCCGGCGAGGGCATCGCGGAGCGCGGCGCGGTAGGGCCGGTAGTAGCGGGTGAGCCGGTGTTCGACGGCGGCGACGGTCAGCGGGGCGGCCTCCATCGGCACGCCGGGCAAGGCGAGCCGGCGGATGAGGCCCATGCCGCGCCGGCTGTAGTCGCCCGGCGCGAGCGGCGTAGGCCACGGCGCGGCGAGGACGGCGGGATCGAGATCGGTCTCGGCGCGGTTGGCGTCGATGTAGGCGCGGGGAAACGTGGCCGCGAGCAGGGTGGCGCCGGCGGCGGGCGCGTCGGCCCAGAGCTCGTCCACGAAGGCGTCGTGGGTGGTGAGAATCGCGGCGCGCGGCGCGGCGGGGTGGAAATCGCCGGGCCAGTCGAAGCCGCTGTGCGGCGAATCGAAGAGCACGGGCGCCTCCGCGCCGGCGGGCGCGATGAGGACGTAGGGCGGAAGCATCGACGGACGCGGCGCCGGTTCAGAATTTCTTGCTCAGCTCGAGGTAGTAGGCGCGGCCGCGGGGGTCGCCGAAGCCGCGGAGGTAACCGTCGGATTCGGAGGCGGCGAAGGGCGGCGTAGCGTCGAAGACGTTGTTGACGCCGATGCGGACGGAGGTGCCGCCGAGCCAGTTCTTGCCGGTGAACTCGTGGCCGAGGCTGGCCTTGCTCAGCCAGGAATCCCCGACGATGAGGAAGCCGTTGGCGGAGACCCCGGGTCCGGTGCCGGTGGTGGTGCGGATGGCGCTGTCCTGCGTGCGCCCGGTGTATTCGCTGACCCACGTGGCCGACCAGTCGCGGAGTTTCCATTGCAAGCCGGCGGAGCCCTTCCAGCGGGTGTTACCGTCGCGCCAGACGTAGTCGGTATAGGCGGCGCCGGCGGCGAGCTGTTCCTCAAACTGGCGGAGCCACGAGGCCTCCACGGTGCTGCGGAAGGTTCCGAAGACGGTCTTGGGCGTCCGGTAGCCGATAAGGAAATCGAAGCCGGCGAGATTGCGCCCGGCGGCGTTGAGGTAGGACTCGTTGACGGTCTGGATCGCGCCGACGACGGCCCGTTGCTGGGCGCGGGGTCGGGTCGAGTTGTAAAGGGCGAAGGTGTCGCGGTCGGCTTGGGTGACGGGGGCGCGGGTGATGTTGGGACTGCCGGCGCCGGCGAGGTTGACGCTGCCGATGGCGGCGCCGACCTGGGCATTGTTGGCGGCGGTGAGGAGGGCGGTGTCCTCCGCGATGAGGTTGGCGGCATCGAGGCGGGTGATCGCGTCGGTCTGGCGGAGTTGCCACCAATCGACGCCGATGGAAAAGCCCTTGAGGGCGGGCGGCTCGATGACGAAGCCGATGGTGGCGGTCTTGGCTTGCTCGGGCTTGAGAGACTTGTTGCCGGCCCGGAGAGAGACGCGGCGGCCGGTGGCGGTGTCGTCGGAGTTGCCGGTGACGGCGGCGCGGTAGGCGTCGTTGACGCCGGTGATGGAGCGCTGGACGTTGCCGCCGAAGAGCACGGCGAGATTGGGGGCGCGGAAGGCCTCGTTGTAGGAGCCGCGAAGCATGACCCAGTCGATCACGCGGGCGGAGAGACCGACCTTGGGTTTGGTGGTGGAACCGAAATCCGAAAAGCGCTCGTAACGGACGGCGCCGGAGAGTTCGGCGGATTGCAGGAGTTTTCCCGGGACGTCGCGGTAGAGCGGGACGGCGACTTCCGCGAAGCCGGCCCAGAGGTTGCGGTTGGCGTCGGTGTTGTCGGAGGGGCTGACCTGGATGAAATTATTGTCGCCGATAAGGCGGGGCTGAAGGCCGAGGCGCTGCGCGGTGGCGGCGGTAACGCGACCGGATTCTTCGTCGCGGAAATCAATGTAGGTTTCACGGCGGTATTCGGAACCGGCGGCGATGCCGAGGGGGCCGGCGGGGAGTTCCCAGAGGCGGCCGTTGACGCGGAAATCCCAGCTCCCGAGGGTGGTTTCGCCGCGGCGGTAGAAGGTGCCGCGCAACGGGGCGATGACGGACTCGGGGTTGACGAAAGGCTGGCCGTTGGTGGTGAGCGCGCCGTTGACGACGGCGAAGGTGGTCATGAAGGGATTGAGCGCGGTGGCGTCGGTGCGCTGGGCGGCGTCGCGGAGCTGGCTTTCCTTGATGGCGTTGGACTCGAGATCGACGGTCTCGGCGCGGGAGTAGACGACGGCGCTTTCCCACGACCAGTTGTCGAAGAGCGTGCCGCGCAGGCCGGCGAGGCCGCGCCAATTTTCGGAGCGGACGTCGATCTGGCGCGGGCGGAACTCGGGGAGCGTTACGCGGGAGAGCACGACGGTCGAGGGCGCGCCGGTGAGCCGGGCGGAGCCGTCGGCGTTGGGCGCGCCGGTGACGTTCCAGAAGCGGGAGCCGAAGGGATTGTAGGGGTTGTCGGCGGAGACGAAAATGTTGTTGTCCGCCGTGGAATCGATGCGGGAAGGCTCGCGCTGGTTGTGGGAATCCGCGCGGTAGAACGTGAAATCGGAGAAGAGTTGGAGCCGTTCGCTGAAGCGGTGGTCGAGGGACGTGTAGAGATTGTGGCGGCGGCTCGCGGGGAGGAGGTAGCGAAAATCGTTTACGTTCATGTAGTAGTTGCCGACCGGCGAGGTGACCGAGCGGTTGGGCAACGTGGACTGAAGGGTGCGAACGTTGGAGCCGAGGGAGACGGGCACGAAGTAGAAGTTACCGTTGGCGGCGATCTGCGTGGTCGGAATGCCGGTGGCCGGGCGGGAGCCGGTGACGGTGTTGTTGGCGTTGACGACGCCGCGTTGGAAGAGACCGAAGAAACCGCGGTCGGAGCGGAGATCGACGGAGTTGTCGGCGGTGGAGCCGTCCCAGGGGGCGGGGGCGCGGGAGCGGAAGTCCGCCGACTTGGCGAAGTCGCGCTGCGCGTTGCGGATCTCCTGCCGGTCGAAGAAATCGTAGTTGAGGACGAGGGTGGTCTGACCGCGGTTGAAGTTGACGCCGCCGGAGAGCGAGCCGCTCACCTCACCGCCGCCGCCCTGCTCGGTGGCGGCGAAGCGCGTGGCGAGACGGAGGCCGTCGTAGTCGCGTTTTAGAATGACGTTGATGACGCCGGCGGTGGCGTCGGTGCCGTAGATGGCCGAGGCGCCGTCGCGGAGAATCTCGATGCGGGCGATGGCGTTGGCGGGAAGGGTGTTGATATTGGTCGCCATGCTCGGCACGCCGAAGGTGCCTTCGGGCATGGAAATCGGGTGCGGGGCGATGCGGCGGCCGTTGAGGAGGACGAGGGTGTTGCCGGAGCCGAGGCCGCGCAGGCTCACGGTGGCGATGTCGCCGCGCGCATCGGCGCCGGAGGCCTGGCTCTCGGAGATGGGAATGCGGCCGGCCTGCGGGATGGAGGCGAAAAGTTCGGCGGGGGTGGAGACGCCGCGGGCCTTGAGGTCCTGCTCGGAGACGATGGTGACGGGGAGGGCTTTTTCCTGCTCGAGACGCTTGAGGAAAGTGCCGGTGACGGCGAAGGCTTCGAGTTTCACGGCGGAGTCGGCGGCGGGCGCGGCCGGGGGCGTCTGCGCGTGGAGGATCGGAAGGAGCAACAGCGCGGCGAGGCTGCGGACGGGGAGCGTAGTCGTGGTTTTCATAGGGCAGGGGAGCGCGGAGGGACGGAAAAGAAAATTGCGGCGGACGCTAGGGTTTGACGGGTGCGGACGGGGTGGGCGTGAGATCGACGTAGGCGGCGTCGCCTTCGTAGCGGAGGGTGGTGCCGAACTCGGCGGATTGTTTGGCGAAGGTGTCGAGGACGCGGCGGGCATCGGCGCCGGTCGCGGCGGTAGGCAGGCCGCGAGTCTCGTTGTGGCGCGCGGGATCGGAGCCGAGCTCGTTCAGCAGAACAGGGCGGATGCGCACGGAGACCAAGCGGTCCCCGCGCACGACGAGATCGGCGAGGACGGTTTGCCAGACCTCGGGTCGGTAGAAACCCGGCTTGGTGATCGAGTGGAAGATGAAGCTTCCGAGACCGTAGAAGATCGGGCGTCCGCGGTAGATTTCCAAGCCGTGCAACTGGGGCACGCCGTGGGAGACGAAGATCGTGCCGCCGGCGTCGAGGCAGGCGCGGGCGAAGGCTTTTTTCCAATCGGGGGTGAGACCGCGGTCTTCCTCCCAATAGTGGTCGTGCTGATAGACGATGACGTGCGGGGCGTATTCGCGGGCGAGGCGGATGGCGGCGAGGACGCGGGCGACGTCCTCGGCGACGAGGCGTTTTTCGACGTCGAGGCGGACCTCGTTGACGCCGGGGCGCATGGCCAGGGCGCCGCCGTCGCGGACTTTGCCGGAGGCGAAACCGACAAGGGCGACGCGGCCGGCGGGGGTCGACAAGAAGGCGGGGGCGGAGGCTTCGCCGAGGTTGCGGCCGGAGCCGGCGTGGACGAGCCCGCGCTGATCGAGGGCGGCGAGGGTCGAGAGGACGCCGGCGGCACCGAGGTCCCAAGAGTGGTTGTTGCCGGTGGCGAAAAGATTGAAGCCGAAATCTTTCAGGTAATCGACGGCCCAGTCGCCGGTGGCGTGGAAGAACTCGGTATTGCGGGTGTTGGCGCCGCCGAAGTCGCCTAGGATCGCGGTCTCGAGATTGGTGAAGATGACGTGCGGGTCGCCGGCGCGGAGGAGTTCGCGGATCGCGGGCAGTCGTGCCGGAACTTCGCGGGGAAGGTCGTGCTTAACGAGGGCCTGACCGGCGAGAAGGAGGCGCAACTCGGGCGCGGGCGCGGGGGCCGCGTCGTCATCGCCGCCTCTGTTTGCGCACGGCGTCGCCGTCGCGTCGTTCGCCGGCGTGTGGTCGCTGGATCGCAGCCGCTCCGAGACGCTGGACTCTATGTTGACGTTGATGGGTGTGCCGTGGATCGCGCGCAAGATCGCCAACAGCCTGGAGGTGGTAGTGCACATCAGCCACGATGTGGTGGGCGGCGTCATGACGACGGAGGACCACTCGTCGCTGGGCATCGTCAAGAACGTGTACACGTACGACGGCAAGCCGCGGCAGGTGACGGGCAACGACGGCAAGGTGTCGACGGTGACGGCGGAGGCGGTGCCGGTGCGGCCGCCGCCGGCGACGGTGTCGACGGCGCCGTCTGCGGCGAGCACGGTGGCCGGCTGCCGCGACGCGGTGGCGCCCGAGGCGCTGGGCTGCCTGCGCATCGTATCGGTGCTGGCGGACGGCCACGGCGAGACGACCGACACGCGCAGTTTGATCGAGGGCGGGCGCGCCATGAGGCAGGTGCTGGTGTACCGTAAGGACGCCGCGACGACGGTGACTACGCGGTATCTGGCGAACAGGGAGCACGATGAGGCGGCCTTCCGCGCATCGGTGCAACGCATGCGCGACGCCGCGGCGCCGGCGGTGGCGGCGCCAGCCGTCACAGCGTCAGCCGCCGGTGCGTTTGCGGGAGCACGTGCTTGTGCGTGCGGTCGCGTGCTTTGTGCGCGTTGCGCCTGCGCCGCATCATTGCGCCCACCAACGTGCACGCAGGCGCTGCGGCTGCGTCGCCGTCGCGGGCTGCGGCGCCCGCGTCCCTGCTGTCACCGGCGCCGGCGACGCCTGCGGGCGATGACGCGCGAAGCACGGCGTCGGGCGGCGCGGGCATGCGCAGCCCGGTCGTCATGTCGCCGTCGTCCAGCGCATCAACGGCGTCTGCGCTGGCGTCCGAGTCGGCGGCTGCGAGCGCCTCAGCCCTGGACCCTTTCTTTACTCGTATCATCTGCGTCTTTGTCGCAAGAGTCGTCATGTTGCGCGGGATGCCTGCGGGGCCCCGCCAGCGATGGC
>ENA-ORBV01015281-ORBV01015281.1-microbial-mat-metagenome-genome-assembly--contig:-NODE-15281-length-11322-cov-11.391107_pt1 | contig 11322 bp, 4 predicted proteins | sample MGYA00237777_ERZ505514 | MGnify/ENA primary metagenome ERZ505514 (study PRJEB26160, sample SAMN06269048) | microbial mat metagenome | isolation source: Oligotrophic lake microbial mat | place...
GAGCCAGTTTGATGTGAACGCGCCGACGGTGACCCTGGCGACGACGGGGACGGGCGGGATCAGCCTGCGCGATACGGTTGCGGCGACCTTCACGAACGTGAATACGACGGGAGCGGGCGCGATTCTGGTTAATGGCAACGGGAACACGATCTTTACAAGCGTGAATTCAAACGATGGGGCGGTGACGCTGTCGGTGGCGAGCGGGACCCTGACGGCGACGAGCGTGACGGCGGGCGGAACGAGCCGCGATGTGAGCCTGGCGACGACGGCCTCGGGGAACGTGGTGCTGGGGAGCGTGACGGCGGTCGGCGACACAGTGGGTGTTACATCAGTGGGTAACATTACCGGAGCCGGGCCGGTAACTGCGACCAGCATCGCGCTTGACGCTGCTTCAAATATCGGAACAGCTCCAGCTGGTCGAGTAGGAACCGTGGCAACCAATCTTGCCGCTCGTTCGGCTGGAGGCGGCGTGTGGGTCGGGAATACCGGTAGTCTGACGCTCGCGCAAGTCAACGGCATAAACAACGGCTCGGCGACGAACGGCAACTTTGATGTAACAACGACCGGGACGCTGGATGTAAACCAGACTATTGCTGCCAATGGCACTGGTGATACCCGGCTGGCGTCCACTGGCGGGACTGGTGTAATTCTGAATGCTGCTGTTGGCACGGGAACGAACACCATAACGCGCATCGACTCAGCAGGCACCATTACTCGATCCGGCAATTTCACCGTCACTGGCACAGGCGTAGCTTTGAACGCCGGAACGGGAATCGGTAGTTCGGGTGCGGCCAATGTAATCCTGACCGCAGCCGGGACGCTGGCCGCTACGACCGCGGCAGGAAGCCTCTATCTAAGCGAGTTGGACGGCGTTACCTTAAATACCGTGGACACGATAGGAAATAGCGCGGTCACGCGATATGAACTTGTTGCGGGCGGCGCGCTCAATGTCGCCGGTAACGTAGGAGGCGGGGCGACCAACGTTCGCCTGGTGTCTGGCAGCGGAACCAACATTACCGGCGCCGGGACTGTAATCGGCAACAATGTCTTGCTCGACTCGGATACCGGAGTCGGCACGAACGCGGGTTCGCGCTTTAAGACCACGGCTGGAACACTCGCAGCCCGTTCCCGGACCAGCGGCGGGGTGTTTGTCAACGAGACTGACGCGGTTTCACTTAATGCGGTTGACAGCGTAAGCAACGCAACCACGGCTAATGCGGACTATGACATTCTTGCCGGTGGCCAGATCACAGTGGGTCAGAATATCTCCGCCAATGGTACTGGCGACAATATTCTCAACGGTTCGAACATTCAGCTCGATGCGAATTTTGGCCAGAAAATCGCATCCGCCAATACCACCCTGACATCAAATGGCTTCGTCAGAGGCACCGGCGTACTGAGCGGCGATACGGTCAGTCTTACCACCACCAACGGCATCGGCACCGCTTCGCCTCTGGCTGCGGTTGGCATTTCGGCGAACAACCTCTCCATCAGCAACACAGGGTCGGGTGATGTCGTCGTAAACATTCCGACCGGAAGTGTCAATCTTTCCGGAACGTTCAGTAATGCAGCAGCCGGAGGTGGAATTGGCCTGACAACGACCAACGGCAGCATTACCCATAGCACGCAACTCTCCAGTGCCGGCGTCCTCGCCTTGCAAGCCAATGGCACTGGCTCCACCATCACGGTGGATACCACCGGCATGCAGTCCACTGGCGGCAATATCACGCTGTCGGCGGCCAACGGCATCACCGTTAACGATGGCAACGGTGTCAAGGCGACAAGCGGCAATGTGACGATGGTCGCCGGTGCGGTCCCTACCCTCAGCACCCAATTCTCAGGCTTGCCCTCCGGGCTGGAACCTACAGGGGGTGGTGTTAATGCGCCGATCCTGATTAACGGACCGATCTGGTCGGGCAGCGGAACCGGCTATTCTGGCTATACGACCAACCTGTTCTCAACCGGCAATATCGTGCAAAGCAAGGTGAACGATGCCGGCATCCAGGCGCTCAACAATTCCCCGACCAATGGCGGTTTGCGGGTGGTGAGCTTCAATAACACGTCCGGCGGGGGCGTTGGTACCTGGCTCGACTTACAGAACAACAAGGCGACCGGAACCGATAATTGCAGTAACGGCGTCGGTAGTGGTAACTGTGTCGGACCGTTGTTTCTTGAGGCACGAATGGCGGCGGGCGGCACTTCCCCCTACTCAGCCGGCAATATTTCCTACAGCAGTATCAACGGTACGACGATCTTCGGTGTTGGAACTGCCGCAGATATCGTGTTCCAGAACCCGAGCATTACCCTTGCCGGCGGTGTGATCAAGGGCACGAACGTGTATTTCTACGCATATGGGTCCAGCACCACCACCCAGGATGGCACGGGTAGTATCACCCTTGAGGTACCCATTACCAATGCCGACATCAATCAGGGCAATGCGGGCGGCTCCCTGAACCTGATCGCGGACGGTAACATCAACATCAGCGGTAGTTCCGCGACGGCCGCGACAGAAACGGCATTGATTAATGCAGAACGTACCTTGATCGGTTCGCGCAGTACCAACGGGCAGGGTACCGTTACCGTTACCAAGTTCAAGCATGACTTCAAGCTGGTCGCATCGAAGGATATCAACCTGACCGGCTCAATATACCTTCAGGGAACCCTCGATCTGCGCGCCGGAGCATCCGCTGCGGAAACGGCGACGCTCGCACATCTGAACAGTCCCGCGGTAGGCGCTGGTACTTTGCCCGGCAGCGTTTCGATTTCTGCGCCTGCGGGCAGAACCTTCCCGGTTGAAGTTATTGCTGACACCATTCGAATCGGCGCCTCCAACGCACCTGTAACCGATGTCACCATTGATGCGTCGCTCGCATCGTCGACCGCGACAGGAACGGGCAACGTCATAAAAGACCTTGGCATTTCGATGGCCAGTGCCGGCGCCATGGATATTTATTACAAAGGGGCGATGCAGATCAAGGCCGGGTCCGCCAGTGCCACGACCGCAGACGCAGGAAGCAATCTGTTTGCCTCTGCGAATGCGAAAGTTGCTGCGGACACGGTAAACATCGTCGGTTCCGGCGGGCTGACCAATACCCTGGATATCAAGGCCGGCACGGCGACATCCAATACGTCTGCCGGTGGCAGTGGTTCGGCGGTCGCCGACGTGACGCTGTTCGGAAAGACCTCTGTAAAAATCAGTACCGGCGGCAGCGTCCTGCTGAGGAGTGGCACGAGCTCAACCACAGGGTCCGCGTCTGCCGCCGCCACAATCGACCCTGTCGTGCCCCTGACCATTTCCACGGGCGGCAACCTCATCGTCCAAGCCGGGGTCGGACCTGGCAGCGCAGCCCTGATACTCAATCAGGGTGACATCGTGCTGACGGTTGGCGGAGGCGGAACGTCGTACTCCTACACCTATACGGCTGCATCAGGCGGCGCAACGACGAACGTTTCCGGCCTTGTGCTTATCGGGGGCGCAGGCAGCGGTTTGTATGGCGCGAACAAGCTCGCCATAACGCTGGGGGATGAGATCAAGCTGATCGGCGGACCATACACGCGCTTGATAGACGGTGGCCTCGCCAAAGCCAGTATCGAGGCAAACTCCCCCCGAAGCTTGTTCGTCGATGGCGACCTGTTGAATTACCTCGTCTATGCCACCAACGAATCGACGGCGTCGGCGCGACTCAGAGTGGGACGTTCGATCGCTGATGACTCGGATTTGCCCTCCTGCAATTGATTTGACGGCGTCTGAACAGGCTCTGCGGGGGCATTTTTTGACGCATCTGGTAAGATAAAGTCAACAGGGCAGCCCGGCTTGGGTGGCCCGGTGCGATTCACCCGGGGAGATCAGGGTCATGGCAGGTCCCGCTAGCGTATCGACATTGTTGTTGCGCAACGTGCCGCTGTTTTCGGTGTTGCCAGAGAACCAATTGAGCTTGCTCACCAATATGGTGGCGCGCAAGTCCTTCGCCCGCGGCACGAGCATCATTACGGCAGGCGGGCCAACTGATTCGCTTTACATCATCATTTCCGGACGCCTCAAGGTGATGATGAGCGATGACGAGGGGCGTGAGGTTATCCTGGCAATCCTCGGCGCAAATGAATTTTTTGGTGAAATGAGCCTTGTCGACGACAGTCCGCGCTCGGCCAGTGTCGTCGCGATTGAAGCATGTGAATTGCTGTCCCTGGCAAAGCGTGATTTCAACAAGTGCCTGGAGGACAATTTCGAGATGGCCATGACGGTGATGCGTGGCCTGGTGAAGCGACTGCGTGAAGCCGACCAGAAAATCGGCAGTCTGGCATTGATGGACGTATATGGCCGTGTCGCCAGACTGCTGCTCGAGATGTCGGAAGAGGTGGATGGCGAACGTATTGTCGTAAAAAAACTTGCCAAGCAGGACATCGCAAAAATGATCGGGGCGTCACGCGAGATGGTCAGCCGGGTTATGAAAGACCTCCAAAGCGGGGGCTATATCGAGGTTCGGCCGGGCGGAATCGTCCTGCGCACCAATATTCTTGCCGTTGACTGAGTCAAAACGTGATTTTTTGCACCGCGGAAGCGCCGAAAAAGCCTTTTGCGTGATTTAGTTCCTGACGTTGTAATTGGGTGACGTTTAGAATTGGCTCATGGAATTTTGGTCTCAGGGGTGATTTCTGAGCTGCGGTTCGAAGTTTGAAGATGTCGTTCGGGAGTTAAAGATGAAAGCCAAACATACGTTTTTCGTGATGGCGCTCACAGCGTCAACCGGCTGGGTCCCGGGCGCTGTCCTCGCCAATACCGGTACGGTCAGTCAGTTGGCCGGCGTGCTGTCGGTGCAAAAGGCCGACGGGTCGGTGCGGGTGCTTTCACCTAAATCGGAAATTTCCAATGGTGACGTGTTGAATACCCAGCGGGATAGCTTCGCGGAAATCAGGTTTTCAGACGGCGCCAAAGTGACCCTGAAACCCAACACGTCGGTCAAAATCGAAAATTTCGTCTATCAGGAAGCCGAGCCGAGCAAGGACAGCTTTGTATACGGCCTGCTGAAGGGCGGCCTGCGTGCCGTAACAGGCCTCGTTGGCAAGCGCAATCCTGACGCCTACCGCCTTGGTACTGCTACGGCGACAATTGGAATTCGTGGCACCACATTCACGGCGGATGACTGTATCAGCACCGAATGCGCGACCGCCGATGGTGGAACCGCTGAACGCGGTGTCATCGTCGGTGTGCAGGACGGTGAGATCGTGGCGTCGAACCAAGCCGGTAGCCAGAGTTTCCTGGCGGGTCAATTTGGCATGATGGACAGTGCCGAACGTCGTCCGCGCTTTCTCTCCACTGACCCGGGACTGCAGTTTGCGCCGCCGGCCTCGTTCATCCAGAGCATCAGTACAGGCAGCGCGGTCAACTCGGGACGATCTCTGGAATGCGTAGTCCGCCGTTGATCCGGCGCATGTCCCGTGCTTGAAAACCCCGCTTCGGCGGGGTTTTTCTTTTAAAATAGCGGAATCGTCTGATTTGAAAGGCTTGCCCGGCACGATTGCGCGTGCCGTCCCACGATGAGCCTGGCCGGAGATAATCCCACACCGCTTCCGAGTAAAATTGCGGCCCTGTTGCGTGAGTCGAAGTGGTTTGCGCTCGTGGCCGCAGCGCTGTACATCGCTCTCGCACTGCTCACCTTTAACAAGGCCGATCCGGGGTGGTCACACAGCACCGAAGCAGGTGCGATTTCCAACGCCGGTGGACGGGTGGGGGCGTGGCTCGCCGACGTATTGTTGTACCTTTTCGGCGTTTCGGCATGGTGGTGGGTGGTGTTGTTGCTCTACGCCGTTGTCTGGGGCTACCGTCGGCTTGACGGGTCTTCCCTTTCCGACCGGCGTCCGTTCGTCGTCGCGCTGGCCGGATTCTGCGTTTTAATCACATCAAGCAGCGCCCTGGAGGCGTTGCGCCTCTATTCACTCAAGGTGGTATTGCCATTGCTTCCCGGAGGCATGCTGGGCGCGGTTGGCGCCACCGTCTTGGAGAAGACAATAGGTTTCACCGGGGGGACGCTGCTGTTGCTGACCACCGTAGCAATCGGCCTGTCGCTATTCAGTGGCATTTCCTGGCTGAACGCGCTCGAGGCGGTGGGGGCCGGAATAGAGTGGATCTGGGCATCAAGTCGTGACGCATGGCTGCGCCGTCAGGATCGCAAGGCAGGCCAAATCGCCAAAGTGGAGCGTGACGCCCTGGTGGATGTCGAGCTCAAGCGCTTTGAAGAGCACGAGCCCATTCGCATAGAAGCGCCGACAGTCGAGATCAAGAAGTCCGCCCGCGTCCAGAAAGAGAAGCAAAAACCGCTGTTCCAGGAACTTCCCGATACGCCCTTGCCGCCAATAGGATTGCTTGACGAGCCCAGCGCTGACATGGAAACCGTGTCACCAGAGACTCTTGAATTCACCTCCCGGCTGATAGAGAAAAAGCTCAAGGATTTTGGCGTTGAAGTCAGGGTGCTGGCTGCCTATCCGGGGCCGGTGATCACGCGTTATGAAATCGAGCCAGCGATCGGTGTCAAGGGCAGCCAGATCGTCAATCTGGTCAAGGACCTGGCCCGCGCGCTGTCGGTGGTCTCGATACGCGTCGTCGAAACGATACCGGGAAAGTCGTGCATGGGGCTTGAACTGCCCAACCCGCATCGCCAGGTCGTGAGGCTGTCTGAAATTCTGGGTTCCGAGGTTTACCAGAATCTTGCTTCGCCGCTCACGCTTGCCCTGGGCAAGGACATCGGTGGCAATCCCATCGTGGCCGACCTCGCGCGCATGCCGCACCTGCTGGTCGCGGGCACCACCGGATCGGGAAAATCGGTGGCAATAAACGCCATGATCCTTTCACTGCTGTACAAGGCCGAGGCGCGGGACGTGCGGCTGATCATGGTCGATCCGAAAATGCTGGAACTCTCGATCTACCAGGATATTCCACACCTGCTTGCGCCCGTAGTGGTGGACATGAAGCAGGCTGCACATGCGCTGTCATGGTGTGTGGGTGAAATGGAGCGACGCTACAAACTCATGTCCTGGGTCGGTGTGCGCAATCTTTCCGGCTACAACGGCAAGATTGCTGATGCCGAGAAAACGGGCACGCCAATTCACGATCCGACCACACTGGATACCGGTAATCCGGTACCCCTTGCCAAGTTGCCGCATATCGTTGTGGTCATCGACGAACTTGCCGACATGATGATGGTGGTCGGTAAAAAGGTGGAAGAACTCATCGCCCGCCTGGCACAGAAGGCGCGCGCCGCCGGCATTCACCTGATTCTCGCGACCCAGCGTCCTTCGGTCGACGTGATTACGGGTCTGATCAAGGCAAATATTCCGACCCGAATCGCATTTCAGGTCTCGTCCAAGATCGACTCCAGGACGATTCTTGACCAGCAAGGTGCGGAGGCGCTTTTGGGCCAAGGCGACATGCTCTACCTGCCGCCGGGGACGGGGATGCCGCAGCGCATCCATGGGGCATATGTCGCTGACGACGAGGTGCACAAGGTTGTCGATTACCTCAAATCCCTGGGGCAGCCCGACTACGTCATGGGCCTGCTCGATTCACCCGAGGAATCGGGAGGCGAATCAGGCGGCGCCGAAGGTGGCAATGCCGAGGCCGATCCGCTGTATGACCAAGCGGTCGAACTGGTTCTGAAAACACGGCGTGCATCCATATCGCTGGTACAGCGTCATTTGCGCATCGGCTATAACCGCGCAGCTCGTCTCATTGAAGCCATGGAACAGGCTGGTCTTGTTTCATCCATGGAATCGAACGGTAACCGGGAAGTTCTCGCGCCTGCCAGGGTCGAATAGTACGTTCTCGTCGGTGTTTCGACACTTTGACGCCGTTCGACGGTCCAACTGCGGACATCTCCACGGTTTTGGCCTGTTCCCCTATCAGGATAAGCATAAGTGATTGATCATAATATTTTTTTTATTATGGCATGTTCTTTGCTTATATCTACGGAGTATCCGCGTAAAATCTTATAAATATTAGAGGCTTATCAGCGTGTCTATGAAGAGTGCCGCACCGAAGTTGCTGTTCCCGAAAGTCTTGAGCGTTGCGCTAGCCGCCTGCTTCGGCGGTTTCGGGCCGGGTGTACTCGCGGCGCCGGTTGCGCCCGTTGTTGCGTCAGGTCAGGCGACGTTCGCCCAGTCCGGCAAGACGCTCACGGTGACCAATACGCCTGGGGCCATCATCAACTGGCAGGGGTTCTCCATCGCCAAAGATGAAACCACCCGTTTCATCCAGCAAAATGCGGCCAGCTCGGTTTTGAATCGTGTTACCGGGAGCGAATCCTCTTCCATTCTCGGGCAATTGCAGTCCAACGGTCAGGTGTTCCTGATCAATCCCAACGGAATTTTCGTCGGCCCGACCGGGCGTATCGACACTGCGGGCTTTGTCGCATCCAGCCTTGATCTCAAGGATGGTGATTTTCTCGCGGGCAGGTTCAAGTTCCAGGGTGCCGACAAGCCCGGCAAAGTCATCAACGAAGGCGAGATCACCACCCCCTCCGGCGGCAAGGTCTGGCTGATCGCGCCCAGCGTCGGCAACAGCGGCATGATCACAACGCCCGAAGGCCAGATCGTTCTCGCGGCGGGCAAGAATGTAACGATCGCCGATTCGCGCTACCCCAGCGTCTACGTGGAGGTGCAGGCGCCCGACGGGGAGGCGGTCAATCTGGGCAAGATGATCGCGCAGTCCGGGCAGATCGGCATGTTCGGTCGCAGCGTAAACAATGCCGGCTCCCTTAACGCCAATGCCGCGGTGGTTGAGAATGGAAAAATTGTTTTTAAGCGTACCGACCCGGCCGTGGACAATTCACCGCAACAAATCGCCGGCGGTATCACCATCAAAGCGAGCGATACGTTGACGCTCGCCGCGGGTAGCCGGCTTTCGGCTGACGGGCCGCAAGCCGGGGAGATAGTTCTCGCTGCAGATGGCGAACTGGCGATGAAGCTGGACAGCAGCATCAGCGCAAATGGCGTTCAGGGTGGTGCCGTCAGCGTACAGGGCGGTACGCTCGTTTCCGAGGGGGTCGTTGAGGCGCGCGGTACCGACGGGCCCGGCGGGCGCATTTCACTATTGGGTCAGCGCGTCGCGCTGCTTGGGCGCTCGCGCACCGATGCCTCCGGCGAACTTGGCGGCGGCGTGGTCCTCGTTGGTGGTGATTTTCAGGGGAAAAATCCGAATGTGCCAAACGCCACGCACACGTATGTGGCCGAAGGCGCGGAGATATCCGCCGACGCAATCAGTTCGGGTGACGGCGGCAGGGTGATTGTGTGGGCCGACAACACCGCCCGCTACTATGGGTTGATCTCGGCGAGGGCCGGGGCGGGCTCGGGCGACGGTGGATTCGTCGAAGTATCGGGCAAACAGTCGCTCGATTACCACGGCCGTGTCGATGTAAATTCGGCACACGGGCAGGGCGGCACTTTGTTGCTCGATCCCACCAATATCACCATAGTCGCGGCAGGGGGAACCCTGGATCCGGAACTTGCGGGAACAGCCGATCCCAATCTGATGTTCGCCGATGGCGGCGCCAATACCACCTTGTCAGTGGCCGAGTTGACAGCCGGATTCGCCGCCGGAAACACGATTGTGCTGCAGGCCTCCAACAACATCACCTTTGGTGTTGTTACGGCCTTGCAGGCAGGGGTGAACCTTAGCGCGACGGCGACCAATGCCATCGCCGTCAATGCCGCGCTGTCGGGTGCGGGCAGCAATATCACGCTCGCCGGCGGCTCCGTTTCCAGTCTGGTCGGTGGCACGATCACGACGACCGGCGCTGCCAACGGGGCGGGTGGCAGCGTAAATATTTCTGCCAGTTCGGGGGCGGTCAATTTGCTCGGGGCGATCACGGCCAATGGTGGCGCGGCGGGCGCGAGTCAGGTCGGGCGCAATGCCGGATCGGTGACGATTAGCGGTGTGGGCGTTACGACGGCAGCGATCACTGCCAACGGCAGCGCGGCGATGACGGCCGGCAGCAACCGGGCTGGTGGTTCTGGCGGTGTGGTTCAGATCAGTTCGACCAATGGTTTGACGACGGGTGCGATTGGCGCGAGCGGTGGCGCTGCCACGACGACCAATGGCGCGGGCGGGAATGCCGGGTCGATTGAGATCGCGAATAGTGCTGCGGGCAATGTCAGCAGCGGCGCGCTGACGGCGCGTACTGGCGCGGCAACAGGAACGGGAGCGGGTGGCGTGGCGGGCTATATCAGCGCGGGCAAGCCAGCGGCGATCCATATCGATAACACGGTGACAGGCGGTACGGTATCGGTTGGCGCGGTGACGACGACGGGAGGAGCGAAGGGCAACGGCGGGAATGTGGTGATTGCCTCGCTGGGTGCGTTGACGACGACGGGGACGATTACTACGAGCGGTGGTGGATCGCTGGGGACGATGGCCGGATTGAACGCGGGGACGGTGACGCTCTCCGGGGTGTCGGTGACGGCAGGCGGTGCGATCACGGCCAACGGCAGCAATGGCATTGGTGCGGGATCGGCGGGGGGTAACGCCGGTGCGGTACAGATCAGTTCGACGAGCGGCGCGATCACGACGACGGCGGCGGCGATCAGCGCCACCGGAGGTAACGCGGTGGCGGGCAATGCGGCCGGTGGTGATGCGGGCAACGTGACGCTGCAGAGCACCGGAGGGGGCAGTATCACCACGGGTGCGCTGACCATGCGCGGCGGCAGTTCGATTGGCACGGGCGTGAACACGACGGCGAAGACGCTGAAGGTGTCGGGTGGCAACGTCAACGTGGGTGCGATCACGGCCTCGGGCCAGAACAACGGTGTTGGCGGGATCGTGGACCTTGATGCGACGGGGACGCTGACGGCGACGACGATCACGAGTGCGGGCGGTACGGCGCTGACGGGCACGGCCGGACGCAATGCGGGGGCGATCAACCTGGATGCGGGCGGGGCGATCACGACCGGTGCGATTACGGCGAGCGGTTCGCCAGGGGTTGGTGCGAACCGGGCCGGAGGTAACGGTGCTGCGGTGCAGGTGGTCTCGAGCGGCGCGAATGTGACGGTGAGCTCGGTGAGCACGGCGGGTGGCAATGCGGTGGCGACGGCGGCGGGCGGATCTGCCGGTGCGATCACGCTCGATGCCGGAGGCGGGACGCCGGTAGTGACAATCGCGGGAAATCTGACGGCGGCCGGTGGTACGGGAGCGGGGGCGGCCGGAGGGAACGGCGCCAATATCCGGGTGAAGGATGCGCTGGTGCTCGGTGCGAATGCGGTGCTCTCGGGTGCCGGGGGCACGGGTAGCCTGTCTCTTATACACATCTGACGCTGCCGACGAATAGAGAGGTGTAG
>ENA-ORBV01015282-ORBV01015282.1-microbial-mat-metagenome-genome-assembly--contig:-NODE-15282-length-11322-cov-6.085193_pt1 | contig 11322 bp, 6 predicted proteins | sample MGYA00237777_ERZ505514 | MGnify/ENA primary metagenome ERZ505514 (study PRJEB26160, sample SAMN06269048) | microbial mat metagenome | isolation source: Oligotrophic lake microbial mat | place...
GGACCGGCGTCACGGGCACGTTCTGATGGCCACCCCGCGTGCTGGTGAGAACTCCGGCGATGCGGTCAACCACATCCATGCCGGAGACGACCTCACCAAAAACGGTGTAGCCCCAGCCATCCCGGGAGATACCGAAGTCGAGGGCCGGGTTGTCCTTGACGCTGATGTAGAACTGCGACGTTGCGCTGTGGGGGTCGTTGGTGCGGGCGAGGGCTACTGAGCCGCGCGAATTGAGCAGGCCGTTGCGGGCCTCGTTTCGAACCGGCGGCCCCGTGGGCTTCTCGTTCATCTTAATGTCCATCCCTCCGCCCTGGATCATGAAACCGGGTATCACGCGATGGAACGTGGTCCCGGGATAGAAGCCGCTCTTCACGTAGTTCATGATGTTGCGGGTGGAGAGGGGGGCGCGCGAGGCGTGAAGTGCGATCTCGATGGTCCCGAGCGAGGTTTCGAGCGCGATCACGGGCCCATCCGGAGCGGGCTTGGCAGTGGGTGCTATCGGTTGGGCGGCGACAGGGGCCGGAGTGGGCGACGCCTGGAGCGGGGAGCCCGCAAGCTGGATCAGGACAAACGCAAGGGATGTGAACATGATGGGACTCTCTCTCCTCAAAGGGGTGCGCCTCCCGAAGTTTAGGAGGCCCGGGTAGTGGAGGGCAAGGCTTCGGAGGAGCGATAGGTTCGGGGTTGACGGCATGGGCTTAGAATCCAAGGCTTGGGCCGGTATTAACGATGGTTCTTTTCAACTACTCCACCAAGGAGCTCACCGCCAAGATCGTCTACTACGGTGCCGGCCTGTGCGGGAAGACCACGAATCTCCAGTGGATTCACGAGCAGTTGCCCATAAAGAACAAGGGCAAGATGCTTTCGCTGGCCACCGAAGCCGACCGGACCTTGTTCTTCGATTTCCTCCCGATCGAGCTTGGCACCATCCGGGGCATGAAAACCCGGGTGCAGCTCTACACGGTTCCCGGCCAGGTGTTCTACAACGCCACCCGGCGCATGGTTCTGAAAGGCGCCGACTGCGTGGTGTTCGTGGCGGACTCGCAGGACGCCATGATCGACGCCAACGCGGACGCCATGAAGAACCTGCGCGAAAACCTCATTGCCAACGAGCTGGATCCGGACAGTATCCCTCTGGTCATTCAATACAACAAGCGCGACCTTCCAAACGCCGCATCCCTCGCCGACTTGAACCGGGCCATGAACCCGCGAGGCGTGCCGGTGGTCGAGGCTTCCGCCAAAAGCGGCAAGGGGGTCGAAGAAACACTGAAAGTCGCGACCCATCTCGTCTTCAAGGTTCTGGCCGGCAAATACGGGAACGAGACTTCTTCGGGCGGTGCCCGTGCTTCCGGGCAGATCCAAAGACCGGCGGCCGTGCGCCCCGCGGCTACCCCACCACCTCCGCCACCTCCCCCACCACCAGCCGCTCCAGCCTGGGTGCCCCCACCATTGCCACCGCCTTCCCCCAAGCCTGCCGCCGCAGCTTTCTCATCTACCGACGATCTACTCGATTCACTGGGCGGTCCTGGGCCGTCGTCAGCTCCCGTACCTTCCCTCTCGCTCGACGCCGAGCTGGACCTCAGCGATCCACTCGAGGCACTGTCCGCCTTGGATGGACCCGCACCGGCGCCCACCGTCGATCCCTTCGGCCCCGAACTCTCACTCGACGCTCTCGGTCCCGCCCCAAGCCCGGTTCCTTCGGGCTCAACCGGTGAGCTGGATCTCGATCTCGGACCGCCGCGGTCCTCTTCTTCGGCGCCGGAGGATCCGTTTGGTTCCGCGCTGGAAGAGCCCGCACCCCTGCCCGCAACTCTCGAGGATCCGTTCGGGTCGGCCCTCGAACCCGCGTCGCCCTTCGATACTCCCACCCCTCACCGAGCGCCTGAGGAGTCGCCGTTCGACTCCATGGACGAACTTGGCGCGCCGGGCGGCTCGTCGACCTTCACCGCCGACCCGGTCACCGCGGTGGCTTCCGTAGAAATTCCCGCGGGTTCGCTCAAGGCCGATCTCGTCGAGGTCAGTGTTCCCGTCGAGATCAACCTCTCCGGAGCCGGGCGTGAGATTCTGATCCCTATCCGGCTTCAGCTGAAGATTCGAATTCGGTAGGTCCCTCCAGGATCTTCCGTGGCGCCGTAGCGGCGGTGATCGTCCCTTTGTCCCAACAGGAGAAACAACCGATGTCCGCACGCCCCGCCCGCAGGTCGCTCACCGCCCTGAGCCTCGTTTTCGCTCTTGTTTTCGTCGGTCAGTCGGAAGCGCAACTGGCGCCGTTGCCCCAGGACCAGGGAGCCACCGGCCTCGGCCTCGCCCTGCGCCGCCTGCCCGTCGCGTTCAACGTGCTTTACGTGACCGCCCATCCCGATGACGAGAACAATGGGGTTCTCACCCTGCTCTCGCGAGGGATGGGTGTGCGCACCGGTCTGCTCACCGTCACCCGCGGTGATGGCGGCCAGAACGAAATCGGCCCCGAGCTTTTCCAGGCCATCGGAATTCTCCGCACCGAGGAACTCGCGGGGGTCCATCGTTACGACGCGGCCGAGCAGTATTTCACCCGGGCCTACGAGTTCGGCTACTCGTTCAGCATCGAAGAGACGTTCCAGAAGTGGGGCCGCGAGGAAGTTCTCGATGACGTGGTGCGCGTCTTCCGCGCCTTCCGTCCTGATGTGGTGCTGAGCCTTTCCCTTGAAGCGCCGGGCGGGGGCCAGCATCATCAGGCCACCGCTCACCTCGCGCGCGAGGCCTTCCGCGCGGCGGCAGATCCCGCGCGGTTTCCGAACCAATCCAAGGAAGGTCTTCTCGCATGGCAGGGTCTGCGCGCCTACCAGGGCGGCGTAGGCGGCGGACTGCAGCAGATGGAGGGTCCGGTCACCACCGTGGCCACGAACGGGTTTGATCCGTTTCTCGGCATGAGCTACGCGGAGTTCGGCTCGATCGGGAGGGCCTTTCACCAGTGTCAGGGCATGGGTCAGCTGAAGTCGGAGCCGGGTGAAGGTCGGGCCACCTACTACATCGTTGATTCCGAACCGAAGATTGCGGGCGGCGGAACCTCGATTCTTCCGGAGGACATCTCGGTGAAGGCCCTCGTCCGCTTTGCCCGGGGCGAAGAGGACAAGGCCCCCGGCCTCGCCAAAGGTCTTGCGGCTATTCAGGACGCCGCGGTTGAAGCTGGCGCCGCCTACGACCCGAAATCCCTCAGCAAAGTCGCACCCGCGCTCCGCAAGGGCCTTGGAGCCACGCACGCATTGATCACACTCGTGAAAGGAAGCAGCCTTTCATCGGAGGCCCGGCTCAATCTTCTCCATCGCCTGGAGCGCAAGGTAACCGAATTCGAGCAGGCTCTGGTGCTCGCTCATGGGCTGGTGTTCCAGGCGGTTTCGAACGACGGCAATGTCGTCCGAGGACAGGCATTCGACGTGCGCGCCCTGGTGGTCAATCAAGGCGATGCGCCGGTTCTTCTGGACCAGGTTTCGCTTTTGGTTCCGACCGGCTGGACCGTCACCGGCAAACTCGACAAGACCGGTGAACTCGGCCCCGGCCAGAAGGCGCAGGGCACCTTCACCGTCACCGTAGGAGCGGCCGCCCGTTACACCCAGCCGTACTGGAAGCGCAATTTCAAGGTGGATCGCTACGACATCGAGATCCCCGAGCATCACACCCTGCCCTGGAGCCCCTCGGACATTCAGGCCCGTTTCGCCTTCAGCAGTGCGGGAACGACTTTCGGGCTCACCCAGGCCGGCCAGTATCGCTATGAAGGCCCCTGGGTCGGTGGCGAGAAACAGAAGGAAGTGAACGTCATCCCGACCCTGTCCATGAACCTGACCCCGGAGCTGCTGGTAGCGCCGAAGTCATTGACCGCGGTTCAGCGCGAACTTCGGGTGGTGGTGAAGAACGGAGCCAAGGGTGCGGTCGATGCCGTGGTCAAAGTCGATGCCGGGAAGCTGAAGGTGGAACCCGCCACCGCACCCGCCAACTTTCGCTACGAGGGTGAGGAGCTGACGGTTCGGTTCTTCGTCACGGTGCCGCCGAACACGCCGGAGTCGGAGTTCACACTTAAGGCCTCGGCGGTCGCAAACGGCGAGACGTTCACGGAGGGGTACCAGGTCATTGCCTACAACCACACCCAGGAGCGCCACCTGTATCACCAGGCGGAGACCCTGCTTCGAGTGCAGGACGTGAAGGTGGCTCCGAACGTCCACGTGGGCTACATCATGGGCGCGGGCGACGAGACCGCGGATGCGATCGCGCAACTGGGCGTCCCGGTGACGATGCTCGGCGCGGACGATCTCGCGTACGGGGATCTCTCGAAGTACACCACCATCGTCACCGGCACCCGGGTATTCCAGGGACGCAATGACCTGAAGGCGAACTACGCGCGGGTGATGAAGTATGTCGAGCAAGGCGGCCACCTCGTGGTTCAGTACAACAAGTTCGAGTTCAATATGCTGGCTCAACCTGCGATCCCTGGGGGCTTCTCGGGAGGCCCGGGGCCGGGAGGACCGCCGGCCGGTGCGCAAGGAGCAGGTGGTGGGGGCGGACGGGCAGAGCGACCGCCACAGGACTCTCCTTTTGCACCCTATCCCGCGTCGGTTACGTCCAACCGCGTGACCGTGGAGGAAGCCCCGATTGAGATTTTGGCCCCTCAGTCTCGGCTGGTCACCGCGCCAAACCGCATCACTGCGTCCGACTTCAGCGGCTGGGTGCAGGAGCGAGGTCTGTACTTCTTCGGCGCGCGCGACCCGCGGTACGTCGACGTACTGAAGTCGGTGGACCCCTGGCCCAAGAACCCGGGAGAGAAGGTCGGGATGCTGGTGGAGACCACCGTTGGCAAGGGAACGTGGACTTACGTCGGCCTTGGACTTTTCAGGCAGCTGCCCGCAGGCACGCCGGGCGCGTATCGCATCCTCGCAAACCTGATTTCGCGGCCGCGGATTGTCTCGAGCCCGGCGCGACCGTAGTAGACGGCTCACAAAGACCGACGACGCCTGACAGCGCGAAGGGAACGTCCAATCCGCAGGAGGTAAGTAGGCAGGTTCGCCCAGAGGCGGGCTTTCCCGATGAGGAAATCGCCCGGGACCTTCCATGCCGCCGCCGCCATCCGGCTGCGCGCCTCCGCGCACATTCCATGGTGGGCTAGTTCCATCGCGTGCCGGGCAAGGAGCCAAGTCGCGTACTGACGGCTACTGGCTCGAAGCTCGGGCGGAATCCGTTCGGCGGAACTCCATTCCTCGTACGATCGAAGGACAGCCGGATAGAAGGTGACCGCCGCCGGCAGGTCCTTTGACGCTGATCCAGGAACCTCGCTATGGCAGATGGCGAGGGTATTCGGGCAGAATCCGATCCGCCCACTCCAAGCAAGTCGAGCCCACAGGTCGACATCTTCGCCGTGTACTACGCCCTCCCGGAAACCATTGCGGGACAAAATGTGAGACTTCAAAGCAAGGGTGCTGGATGAGGACATCCCTTGTCCTTGGTTCTCAAGAAGGGTGGCGAAATAGTCTCGAACGAGGAAGGAGTCACACTCGACCCTGTCCAGCATCGGCCGCATGGTTGGATAGTCCCAGAGATTTGAGAACACCGCCGTAACGACACCGCTGTTCTCTGCAACCTTTAGGGTTGATTCGAGGAAAGACGGTAACCACTCGTCATCTGCGTCCAGGAAACCTACCCACGAAGCCCGCGCCAACCCAACGCCTCGGTTACGCGCGGCGCTCACACCCGAATGGACCTGCCGATGGACGACCAGCCGGGTATCAGCCATCTCACTCAGAATTCGAGGCCCATCATCAGTGGATCCGTCATCGACCACAATCACCTCGAACGCCTCCAGCGTTTGGCGAAGGACCGATAGCACGGCGCGCCTTACGTAGGGGGCTTTTTGATAGAGAGGGATGACAACGGAGACACGGGGGAGCGTGAGCATAGGCACTGAGGAGACTCTTAAGGGAGGGGTCGGATGCTTAACGCAAGGCGGGGCCCGGAACGAAATCCCTCGCTCGGGTGCCACGGAGCCATTCCAGATCAGAGAGCATTGTCGGCAGAACGCGTCGCTTAGCGGCGCTCGCGGAGAGGTGGCTTCGGTCTGTCAGCAGGGGGTCCTCGATCGTTCCAAAGCTACATCGCAATCCGGGACATAGCGCATCGAATAGGTCCGTGTATCGAACGTTCCCGCGTCCACGAACCACCCCGATTAACGCAGCCTTCGACAGGGCCCGGGCGGTTTCATTCCATGAAGATGTTACATAGCACCGGTCCGGGGCTCGTAGCAGGCACTTAGACACATCAAACGGAGACTCCGGTGGCGCGCCAACGACCAGGACTCGCACACCGACAGACTCCATGAAATCGAGGGTTCCTTGCATACCGACGGAGAGCGCTACGGAGCCTTCGATCACCCTACCGTTCCAGTCAAAAAGCTTCCGCGACGCCTCCGGGGTTTCACGGGCCGCATAGGCTGGCCAACGACCCGCGAGGATGACGCCCGAGATCCCGGAGAGATCGTCCCGCAGCCGTTCCTGGACCTGGCGCAGCCAGTCTCTACACTCCGGATTCACCTCGGACGGTGTCTTCCGGCTCCCCGAGATGGCACCGATAAGCGGCGGACACCTTGGTTGAACGAGGATGCGGGTCTTGATGCCGACGATCCTCGAATACTCGAAAAGGGCAGGCGAGAGGGCGCGGGCGAATGAGTCACCCAGCAAGAGCAGGGTTCGTGCATCTCCATTCCCATTTCTGGATAGATCGCACCCTAGTTCGAGGATCTTGGTCTCGCAGTCCCCACCTTGAGTTGCCGCGAGGCGTTCAAGTAGGGCGACATTCGAAGGCCGCCCCATTAGACCCTCGCTGCGAAGCTCAATCGTGCGGCCCAGCACAACTATCGAAGCAATGCCGGTCGCTCCCCATACCAGCGTGCGGTACGGATCTTTGATTGGGATAAGCAGAGTTGGCTTTTCGATCCATACATGAGTCAGTAAGGCAAGGACGAATCCGGCTATCAGCGCATCTAGGTGAAAATTAGTCTCCGCCGAGAAGGTAACCGCCCGAGCGAGCATGAGGACGGGCCAGTGCCAGAGGTACCAGGCATAGGACATGCGGCCGAGGTACACCATCGGTCGAGTACGAAGGAAAGAGCCGGCGGGATTCGGTGCCTTTCCGAAGGCGATGACTAGCGCCGTACTCGCGGAAGCCGCAAGCGCTGGCCTCAGGTCGGGAGGGCGGGCTTCGCCTGAGAAGAGGGTCACAGCCAAGCAGACTGCACCCGCAAAGGCTGCCACCCCGGATATCCTCGGAGAGAACGACCACTTGCGCGCCGCGAGACATGCGCCCAGTCCAAGCTCCCAGACACGAAAGGGAAGGAGAAAGAAGACAGCGCTTTCGTCCTCGGGCATTCGCCACCAGGCCCCGAGCAGGCTGGAGGTCGTTAACGCAGAGAAGGCCGCCAATGGCCGACTGATTCGAGCAACCACCAGGCACACACATGGCCAGATCAGATAAAACTGTTCTTCGACTCCAAGGGACCAAGTGTGCATGAGGACCTGCTGCTCCGCCGCGTCCTCGTCATATTCGTAGCCCCCGCGCCACACCGCGATGTTGTAGTAGAAGAGCGCACTCCGAACGGCGGCATTGCCAAAGAGTCTTTGCTCATTCATCGGATCAAGGCAGGCAAGGACGAGGATGGCGCTTCCAACCATCATCGCAACGAAGGCAGGCAGGAGACGCCGAACCCGGCGGGCGTAGAAGTGGCCCATGTGGATTGTCCCCGTAATCTCCCTCTCGCTGAGTAATTGCCCTGTAATCAGGAATCCGGAGACTACGAAGAACACGTCGACGCCCAGATATCCCGCTTCAAATCCCGGGTACCTAGCGTGGTACATCACTACTGCCAGGATTGAAACTGCCCGGAGACCGTCGATGTCAGGTCGATACTCGCTCAAGCGGCCGGGCGCATCTTCCCTGTGGGTCATTTCGATCCCCGAGCCAATTTGAAAAGTTCGTCTCTGCGGGCATCCCATGTGTGTCTTGTCCGCACGAGTGCACTCCCCTCGTTGGCGATGTTTCTGGCCCCTTCTTCATTGCGCAGATGTTGTTCAATAAGACCGATAGCCTCTTCAGTGGTGCGGAACCAGTCGAGGTGCCGCCCTTTTTCGAAATCGATGTCGATTCCAGGGAAACGACGGGTCAGAAAGAAGGCCCCCGACGCCATGGTGCGAAATGGGCGGGCCCAAGATGTGTAGCGGCGCACGCGGTCTGAACCGAATCCGATGCAGACACGCGCCTGTGAGCAGGCGCGGCTGAATGCAACGCCATTGACGAATGGGGCAACCGTCACACAGGGCCCAGCCAAGTGCTCCCAGCCCTCGCCAAACAAAGTCAACGACCAACCGCTTTTTGAGAGGGCACGGATGAAGTCGCGCCTCTCCTGAGCACCCGGAATCGGCGGAGCCGCGTTATTGCCCAGGAAGAGAAGGTCAAATCGCCGGAGTGACGGCACCGGCTTGAAAACCTTCGAGTCTACGCCAGGCCGCCAGAATGCAGCCGTAAAGTCCCGCCCAAGCCAATCGCTCGTGAACGCTGGATCCTCCCAAGGAAAACAAACCAAGTCCGCGACCGATCCGAGCGCCCCCACAAATTCAGGTGGACGCTCCCGCAGATCAGGGTAGAAATATACGATCCGCGCATTGGTTGCCCCGCGCACGCGAGTCAGAGCCTCAACCGTCACGCTCTCCGCCATGACAAGAAGGATCAAGTCAGGTTTGAATCGCGTCGCCTCCGCCACAAGACGCTCGTTCATGCCCGCCGGGCCTAACCGACGAGCCTCGCGGCGGAAATCGAAAGCCCGGGTTGGCCCCGCAGCCGCGAACGCATTAGCGAGGCCCTCGCTGTTGCTGCGACCCATGAACTGGGAGAACGCGTCGACGTAGAAGACGCGGGGTCCGGATCGCCGTCCTCCGTACGCCGCGTTGAGCAACGTCAGTCTCAACGCATGCCCTCGATCCCTTGCCCCCACCCGGCGCAGGAGCTCACGAACCAATTGCATCAGCGCGACTCCAGTCCTAGAGCCGAAGCAAGCGACCTCGCCGAAGGAACCGGGGCATGATCAAGGGCCCACCGCCGACCGCTCTCGCCCAGCCGTCGGCATCTGCTTTTGTCCTGCCAAAGGACCTTGATGGCCTCCGCTATCTGGGCCGAAGCCGCCGGATCGACGAGAAGGCCTGTTTCGTTCTCCAGGACGGCCTCCGGAACGCCCCCTGTGCGGGTGCCGATCACCGGCTTCGCTAAAGCACCCGCTTCGAGATAGGCGAGTCCAAAGCCCTCAACATTCCCCGGCTCCCGTTCAAACGGCGTCAGCACGAAAATGTCCGCCTTCTGGACAACCAAGGCCGTTTCTTCGTCGCTCAAGCCGCCAAGGAGGTTCACGTGTTCTTGGAGCCGAAGCTCGGTGACCCTGCGTCGCAACCTGTCCCCGAAATCTCCTTGTCCGACGATCGAGAGTTCCGCAGCAATACCCACGTCCCGCAAGATCCCAACTGCCTCGATGGCATGATGCATCCCCTTTCCTTCGACTAGACGAGCGACGGTCACGAGCAGTGGGCCCTGTCGATCTGGACGCTCGTCACTCCAGACTCGTCGACATCGACCCTCTGTCTCCGAATCCAGGGAAGGGCGCACGATTGAAACGGCAGGCAGGGCAACCGGCAGTCGGCTGATGAGCTCTCGCGTGAACGCAGATATTGCGAGCACTCTCCCGGACTTCGCCAGCGACGGAAGAAGGTACGGTGCTTTCGCAAGAGCGGAAGGCCTGAATTCTGCGGCATAAGCAACGACGGCTGTGGACGCTCGCACCTCCGACGCAAGGCGAAGGAAGAACGGGGTATCCCGGTCGATAAAACCTACAACCAAGTGCGCAGGCCGGAGTTTGCGAATCATCTCGGTAAGTCGCATGCGTGTGCTGATATGACGCTGCAACAAGAAGAGAGCGGTTCGGAGTTTCCGTGCCAGGGGCAGCGTATCGAGCCGACTCGCAAGCCGTTGTGGAGTTGAGACCCTCCACTCGCCGTAACGCCTCTCCGGATTCGGCGCAAGGTCAGCCAGTTCTTGGGGCAGAAGGGACAGGATGCCTGCACGGTATCCCAACTCGCTTAGGCCGGTCAGCCAACCGTCGAGACACCGGGCAACTCCGCCACAGAGGGGCCGTGCGTCGCTCGAAACGAAGAGCACATCCAGTCCCAATGAGTCGCATCTGGAAGTGGATGAGATCACCGACCCACAGTCGCCAGGCGGCTCTTTCCCACCGCCTGCGGCAAGGTCACTCCGATGGCGTCACCCAGTGTGACCGCGAGGTCGTACGGCGCTGCATCGTCTGCGGTCGACGACCCGGCCTTGAAACCCGCGCCCCAGAAGATCAGAGGCACCGTGGTGTCGTAGTCGTGCGTGGAGCCGTGGCCGGAACCGCGGCCGGGGTCCCAGTGCTGCAAGACCCACCGACGCGGCACGATGAAGGCGTCGCCCGAACGGCCCGCGTAGTAATCGTTCAGAAGGAAAGTGGTGAGATCGTCCTTGGGCCACGACGCCATCTGCGAGTTGAGGCGGATCTCCTGAATCTCTTCCTGGTAAAGGGTGGCAAGGACGCGCGGCAGCACTCCGTCGATGTCCGCCTTGGTTATCGAACGCGCCGGCCCGCAAGTACCCTCGACTCGACTGCTGCCTGGGGTGTAGTTCACGATCCAGCCATCTCCGAGCTGCACCGCGGCCTGTCCCGCGCCGAGACACAGCTCGTCGCGCAGCATGCGGTTCGTCTTGTCGGGGAAGTTGTTGAGCATCCGGGTCCAGGTCACGAGACGGCCGCCGGTGGCTGCGGGGTCGCGCCGTCGCGCGGCCTCTGGAATCGGGGTGAAGCCGTGGTCGGCGGAAAAGCCAACAACGACCTGGCCCGGAAGAAGTCGATCGAAGACGTTGAAGAGCCGGGCGATCTGGGCATCAAGGCGCCGCAACACGTCGAGGGCCTCCTCGGATTCCATGCCGTAGTTGTGGGACACCGAATCGTTCGCGGAGAAGGAGACCGCGAGCAAATCGGTAACCCCGCGGCGGCCGAGTCGTATTTCGGGACTCTCCAGGAACGAGATCGCGAGATCCGCGGCCAGCTCATCCACTACGGGACTCGTGTAGTACGCCTCTCCGATGCCTCGCGGGTTCACGCTGTAAGGATGTGGGAAATAGAGGCCATTCGATGGCAACTGGTAGTCGCCGAGCAGCAGCGCCGGCACCGGCTGCGGGAGTTTGTCGGCTCCTTCAGGGGGCGGCAGCTTCACCCACTCGCGACCGAAA
>ENA-ORBV01015285-ORBV01015285.1-microbial-mat-metagenome-genome-assembly--contig:-NODE-15285-length-11320-cov-8.031842_pt1 | contig 11320 bp, 6 predicted proteins | sample MGYA00237777_ERZ505514 | MGnify/ENA primary metagenome ERZ505514 (study PRJEB26160, sample SAMN06269048) | microbial mat metagenome | isolation source: Oligotrophic lake microbial mat | place...
ATGGAACTGCTGCTGCGCACGGAACGGGCCTTCGGCGTGGACCTGCCGGCGGACACGCTGCAACGCGCCGAGACCGTTGGCGACCTGCTGGGCGCGGTGCAGCGCGCACACTCACTAATGGACGCCGCACATGCCCGTTCGGACGGCGCTGCTGCGGACGCGCTGCCGGGGCCCCTCATCACCCCCGAGGGGCCCGAGGCGAGCACCGGACCGCCCGGCACACCGGCGCACGCCACCACCTTGCTCGACGTGCTGGCATGGCACGTGCAAACCCATCCCGAGCAGACGCAGGTCGTCGTCCTGCCTGACGACGCGCTGGAAGGTGGCGAGCAGCGCATCAGCTACCGCCAGCTCGCCGATGCGTCCGCGGCCGTCGCCGCCGGCCTGCAGCGCGCCGGTGTCGTGCCGCGCGAGAGCGTGGCGATCATGCTGCCGACCTCAGCGGACTACTTCAGCATCTACGTCGGCATCCTGATGGCCGGCGCCATCCCGGTGCCGATCTATCCGCCGGCGCGTGCGTCGCAACTCGAAGACCATGTCTTGCGCCACGGCGGCATCCTCGACAATGCGCGCGCCGTGATGCTCGTCACCGTGGCCGAGGCCAAGGTGGTGGCGCGCCCGCTGCACGCGCGCGTACCGGGTCTGCGCCACGTGGTCACGCCGCAGCAACTCGCTTCGGCCGGCGGCACGCCCACGCCCATGACAGTGCGCGGTGACGACATCGCCTTGATTCAGTACACCTCGGGCAGCACCGGCCAGCCCAAGGGCGTGGCGCTGACACACGCCAACCTGCTGGCCAATATCCGCGCCATGGCGCAGTCCATCGACGCCACGCCGCGCGATGTATTCGTCAGCTGGCTGCCGCTGTACCACGACATGGGGCTGATCGGCGCCTGGTTGGCGCCGCTGTACGTCGGCTTCCCGCTGGTGGTGGTGTCGCCGCTGGCCTTCCTGGCCAAGCCGCTGCGCTGGCTGCAGGCGATTCACCGCTGGCGCGGCACGCTGTCGGCGGGGCCGAACTTCGCTTACGAGCTGTGCTTGAAGCGCATCGACGACACGGCGCTCGCCGGGCTGGACTTGGGCACGTGGCGCTTGGCCTTCAACGGCGCGGAAGCGGTCAGCCCCGACACCGTGCGGCACTTCGCCGAGCGCTTCGCCGCTTGCGGCTTGCGGCCCGAGGTGGTGGCGCCGGTGTACGGCCTGGCCGAAGCCTCGGTTGGCCTGCTGTTTCCGCCACTTGGGCGTGTGGCGCCGATCGATGCGATTGCACGCGAGCTGTTCACACGCGAGCGCCGTGCGGTGTCGGCCGCGCCTGATGACGCCAGTGCCCTGCGCTTCGTCGCGTGCGTGCGGCCGCTGCCGGGCCATGCGGTACGCATCCTCGACGGGCACGAACTGCGAGGCCGGTATGCCCTGGCCTTGGGCCCACATCACATAGGCCAGACTGAGCCCGAGCGTCAACATGCCGCCGAAGTAGCCGAAGCTCCAACCCCAGCCCGACACGCGGCCCAGGCTGTCGCGGCGCGCCAGTTCGGGCAGGAATGCGGCGATCAGCGATTCACCATAGCTGTAGAACAGGTTGGACAGCACCACCGCCGCGATGGCCCAAGCCACGTCGCCGGGACCGACCCCCGCCAATGCGAGCGTCGTGACCACGCAACCCGCGGTGGAGAACAGCAGCAAGCGTTTCTTGGCTGCGCGCAGATCGGCGTAGGCGCCGAGCGCGGGCATGGACAGCATGACGAGCAGACTCGACAGCGCCAGTGCGCCGGTCCAGGCCATCGTTGCCCACGGTGCGTTGCCGGCGACACCGCCCACGAAGTAGGCGCCGAAGACTGCCGTCAGCACCACCGTGGTGTAGCCCGAGTTGGCGAAGTCGTACATCGCCCAACCGAACACCTCGCGCTTGCGCACGCCGTCGTTCAGCGCGGCCTGGGGAAAGAGGGCCATGGCGCATTCTCGCTTCTCGGCGCTGCCATGGCTGGCTTCGTTCGCAGCGCCCGCGCCGCCGTCGCAGGCTGCTTGCTGCCCGCTGTGCTGACGGCTTGCGCCGCGCCACCGAACGCGCTGCCCATAGCAGCTGTCACCTTCGACGCCGCCTCGCCCGCCATGCACAGCATTCATGTCGTCAACCACGGCTGGCACACCGGCCTTGTGCTGCGCGCGGGCGATGTGCCCGCCGCCGCATGGCCAGTGAAGGCCGACTTTCCAGGGGCCACCTATTTCGAAGTGGGCTGGGGCGACCGTGCCTACTACCTGGCCGTCGATCCAGGCGCCTGGCTGGGCCTGAAGGCCGTTGCCTGGCCGACGCCGAGTGTGTTGCATGTGGTCGCTGTCGACACCACGCTCGAGGGCTTCACCGCCGCCACCGGCATCAGCGAGAGCATCGAGATCGGCGTCTCGCCGGCGGGGATGCAACGACTGCTCGAGCACCTGCGCAACAGCCACGAACTCGACGACGCAGGTCGCTCCATCACGCTCGGCCCGGGCTTGTACGGCCAAAGCCGCTTCTACGCCTCGCGCGAGCGATTTCACTTGTTCAAGACCTGCAACGTCTGGGTGGCCAAGGCGCTGCAAACCGCCGGCGTGCCGGTCACGCCGGTGGCGGCCATCACGGCCAGTCGGTTGATGGCGCAACTGCGGCCACTCGCAAAGGTGGTCCCGTGACGGGCTCGTTCACCGAAGTCGGCACCTGTCGCAGCGCCCCTGCCATGCCGATCGCCCTGCCTTTCGACCTGCTTATCGTGACGCCGAAGCAGAGCGCTGGCGCGAACCCATTCCACACCACTGAAAGGCCCTAGTGCAAACCGTCTATCACCAGTTCGCGCTGCTGCTGGCCGTTGCAGCCGCCGTCGGCATCATTGCGCTGCGCCTGCGCCAGCCGCTGCTGGTGGCCTACATCGTCGTCGGCATCCTGCTCGGGCCGTCGGCGCTGGGCTGGGTGACGGCGCACGACCAGGTCGACCTGCTGGCGCAGATCGGCGTCACGGTGCTGCTGTTCGTGGTCGGGCTAAAGCTCGACATGCATGTGGTCAAGAGCGTCGGCCCGGTGGCGCTGGCCACCGGCATCGGGCAGATCGTGTTCACCACCGTCATCGGCTTCGCCATCGCCATGGCGCTCGGCATGGTGCCGCTCACGGCGATCTATGTCGCGGTGGCACTGACCTTCTCCAGCACCATCATCATCGTCAAACTGCTGTCCGACAAGCGCGAGCTCGATTCGTTGCATGGCCGCATCGCGGTGGGATTTCTGGTCGTGCAGGACATCGCGGTGGTGGTGGCCATGCTGCTGCTCGGCTCGTGGCAGTCCGGTGCCGGCGGCGCGGACCTTTGGCGCCTCGGGCTCGAGGTGGGCCTGAAGCTGGTGCTGGCGCTGGGCGCGGTGGTGGTCCTGATGCGCTGGGTGCTGCCGAGGCTGGTGCACCTGCTGGCGCGCTCGCAGGAACTGCTCTTGCTCTTTGCGCTTGCCTGGGGCACGACGCTCGCCGCCGGCGGCGACATGCTGGGCTTCAGCAAGGAAGTCGGTGCCTTCCTGGCCGGGTTCTCGCTGGCCTCCACCGCCTACCGGGAGGCCATTGCGGCGCGCCTGACCGGGTTGCGCGACTTCCTGCTGCTGTTCTTCTTCATCGACCTGGGCGCCAGGCTCGACCTCGGCCTGCTCGGCGCGCAGGTGGGCGATGCGCTCGTGCTGTCGCTGTTCGTGCTGGTGGGCAACCCGCTGATCGTGATGGCCATCATGGGTTTCATGGGCTACCGCAAGCGCACCGGCTTCCTGGCCGGCCTGACGGTCGCCCAGATCAGCGAGTTCTCCATCATCTTCATGGCGATGGGCGTCACGCTCGGCCACACCAACCCGGCCGCACTGGGCCTGGTGACGCTGGTAGGGCTGGTCACGATCACGCTGTCGACCTACATGATCCTGTATTCGCAGCCGCTGTACGCCCGGCTGGCGCCCTGGTTGGTGCGCTTCGAGCGCCAGCGCCCCTTGCGTGAGATGGCGATGGAGCGCAGCGGGCCGCAGGCCGACCCGGCCGAGGTGATCGTCTTCGGCGCCGGCCGTTTCGGCAGCCGGCTGATCGAGCAGCTACGCGCCCAGGGCATCCACACGCTGGCGGTCGACTTCGACCCCGAGGTGGTGCGTCGCCTGCGCAGCACGGGCTGGCCAGTTCGATTCGGTGACGCGGAGGACACTGAGTTCCCGGCGACCCTGCCCTTGGCCGCCGCAGCATGGGCGGTCAGCACGTTGCCGGAGTTGTCCGTCAACGCGGCTCTGCCGGACGTACTGCGCGCACACGGGTTCACTGGCAAGATGGCGATCGCATTGCGCGGGGATGCGGATGCCACCGCGTTCGCGAAGCGCGGCGTGGACCACGTGTTCCGGCCCTACGATGACGCAGCGGACTTTGCGGCGCGTGAAATCGGGCAATCCCTGGCCCAGCAAAGAAGCAGCGGCCTACACCCGCCACTTGTTGAATGAAAGGACATGTCATGACCCCACTCTTCCACATCCTGGTCGCCACTGACTTCTCAGGCTGCGCTGCCCGCGCCGTGGATCGCGCCGCGCGCCTGGCGCATGACCACCATGCCACGCTACACCTGGTGCATGTGATGGACGGGCTGCTGTTGCAGATGTTTGCCAGCACGCTCGACGAACAGCCACTGACGACGGAGCAGCGGTTACTCGAATCCGCGCGCAGCCGCCTCAAGGAGCTCGCGGACCTGCTGGCCAAGCGTTTCGGCGTTCCGGTGAAGGACGAGGTGCTGATCGGCCGCATCCACGCACAGGTGGACGAGTACGCCACGACCCATGCGATCGACCTCGCGGTGTTCGGTGCCCATGGCGAGAACTTCGTGCGCGACGTGTTCGTCGGCAGCACGGCGAGCAAGTTCCTGCGCAAGGGGCGGCGGCCAACGCTGGTCGCGCGCTCCGACGAGAAGCGGCCGTACCACCAGGTGCTGGTGGCAGTGGACTTTTCGCCCGCCTCCAGGCTCGCAATCGAATGGGCGCTCCGAATTGCACCGCAGGCGACCGTTCACGTGCTGCACGTCAGCGAGCTGCCATTCGAGGGCAAGATGCGCTATGCGGGCATCAAGGAAGAGGAGATTGCGAAGTACAGGCGCCAGGCCGAGCAGGATGCGCGGCGAACGCTGGACGCGTTCCTTGCCGGTATCGACGGAGCGGCTGGATTGCGACGCAGCGTGGTCGACGGCCCACCCTCGCGCACTATCGCCGCACAAGCGCAGTTCCGCCACGCGGACCTCGTGGTGATGGGCAAGCGCGGAAAGCTCGAGTTCGATGAATTCCTGCTCGGCAGCGTGACCCTGCGCGTGCTGGAGGAAATCGACCGGGATCTCCTGCTGGTGGCCCCAACCGCCACCTGAGTAAGCTGGTTGTACACAGGCGGCGGCCTGGCCGGTGGCGTCGGCCTTTTCCTGCTCGGCATGTGGATGATGACCGAGGGCCTCAAGCTTTCGGCAGTGCAACAAGGCAACAAGGCGCTGCAGCGGCTCGCCGGACAATTACCGGAAGGACCGATTCTTGGCGAGGAGCATCAGGCCTGACTAGGACCAGCGTCACCCGCCTCGGCCGTCAGGTGAGGTGGTAGGCCGGCGTCGGTGGCGCACCCGATGCGGCTCACAGGTCAACGTGGGTCCCGGCAGCAGGAGCTTCGACGCTCCAGCCCAGTTCGTCGGCAACCTTGTCGGCGAACCCACAGGTTGTTTCGGCTTCACCATGCACGACGAAGGTCCGGGCCGGATTTGCCCGTATTGCCGGGCTGCGGAAAGATCGAAGTCGCGAACTTCGAGGGGCTTCAAAAAAGTTTTCCATCGCGCGAACGTTGCACGCGGAGCCGCTGTTGTAAGCGCACGCCTGCACCCCTGCCGATTCCACTCTCGCAGCCAGCCGTCGCGCCATCGGCCGAGGCGACCGACGAGCCGGCGCATCGTCAGGCAGGCAGCCCGCTACGTCCGGGCGCTGCTGCTGGCGCGCATCTACGAGGTGCTAGTCGCGATTGCGCTGATGACTGTATGGTCACCAGTTCCGTGTCCCGATCACCCGATCCGGACTGTCCTGCCAGCCGCCGCCGCCTGTGCCTCACCGCGCAGTGCCGTCTACCGCCGTCGCAAGCCCGAGCGCACGCTGCTCTGTCGCACGGTGGCCCACGGCTTCGCCCGCGCCCGCTGCGCTGCGTGCGGGCACGACTTCCTCATTGCCTACTCCTGCAAGTGCAGGGGCGTCTGCCCCTCCTGCACCACCCGCCGTATGGTGGAGACCGCCGCGCATCTGGCTGACCATGTCATCCCGCGCCGGCCCCGGGCATCGAGCTCAACGAATACGCCGCCGAGCTGGCCCGTGTGACGGTCTGGATCGGCGAGCTGCAATGGCGGCTGGCCCATGGTCATGAGTTCAAAACAAACCCGGTGCTGGAGCCGCTCGACCGTAACGAATGCCGGGATGCGCTGTTCTCATTTGCTATCCGTTTACGGTGCGATACTCGGCCTCATTCGGCTGAAATCCCGATCCGTAGGATGCGATTATGAACAAACCCGCCACCAATACGAACTGGCATCAATTGCCGGCCGAAGAAGTCGTAGGCCTGCTCGACGTGGATTTGAAAACCGGCCTGGCTGGCGACGAGGTCAAACGCCGCCAGGCTAATTCCGGCTTGAACCGCATCACGGCGCGCCGGGGCACGCCGGCGTGGCTGAAGTTTCTTCAGCAGTTCAACCAGCCGCTCGTTTACATCCTCATCGCTGCGGTCGGTGTGACGGCGTTTCTCGGCGAATGGGTGGATTCCTCCGTCATCTTTGGCGTTGTCCTGATCAATGCCATCGTCGGCTTCCTCCAGGAGGCCAAGGCGGAGAAAGCGATCGCCGCGCTGGCCAGCATGGTCGCGACCGAGACCACCGTGCGACGCGACCGGCAGCAGCAGCGTGTCCACTCCGAGCAGCTCGTGCCCGGCGATGTGGTGCTGCTCCAGCCCGGCGACCGCGTGCCCGCCGACCTGCGGCTGTTCCAGGTCAAGAGCCTGCAAGTGGACGAGTCGGCCCTCACCGGCGAATCCGTGCCCGTGCATAAACACTCCGACGCGCTTGCACTCGACACCGTGCTGGCCGACCGAAAAAACCTCGCCTTCACTGGCACTCTGGTCACTGCGGGCCAGGCCGAAGGCGTCGTCTGGGCCACGGGCGACCATACCGAGACCGGCCACATCGCGACGCTCATCTCGGAAGCGGTGGACCTCTCGACGCCGCTGACAAAGAAAATCGCGCACCTCAGCAAATTGCTGCTGTGGGTAATTCTGGCGCTGGCGGCGGCGACGTTCGCCATCGGCGTCGCGCGCGGCGAGAAGGCCGCCGACATGTTCATGGCGGCGGTGGCGCTCGCGGTCGGCGCAATTCCCGAAGGTTTGCCCGCCGCAGTCACCATCGTGCTGGCCATCGGCGTCGCGCGCATGGCGAAGCGCCGGGCCATCATCCGCAAGCTGCCCGCCGTGGAAACACTCGGCAGCACGACAGTCATCTGCTCGGACAAGACGGGCACGCTGACGGAAAACCAGATGACCGTCCGCGAGATTTTCACCGGTGGAAAACTTTTTGAAGTCACCGGCGCGGGCTATGAGCCGAAGGGCGAAATCCAAGTTGACGGTGCGCGCGTGAACGTGCCGGAGCATCCCGCACTCGCCGAGTGCCTGCGCGCGGGCGTGCTCTGCAACGATGCGCAGCTCGTGCGTGCCGAAGGCAGCCCCATCAAGGTACAGGGCGACCCGACGGAAGCCGCGATGCTTGTCGCCGGCGAGAAGGGCGGTTTGCTCCACGCCGAGACGCACAAGGAATCGCCACGCGTGGATGTGATTCCCTTCGAGTCCGAGCACATGTTCCGCGCCACGCTCCACGACACGCAGGAGGCGCGGGTGATTTACAAGGTTGGCGCAGTGGAAAGACTCCTCGACCGCTGTGCCGACGCGCTCAACGAACGAGGTGAACCCGTCCCGATCGACAAGGCGGCCGTGCATCAGGCCGTCGAAGCGCAGGCCGCTCGCGGCCTGCGCGTGCTCGCTTTGGTTCGCCGACAGGTGGACGCCAACCAGTCGAAGCTCGAACACAGCCACGTCGCCGAAGGGCTGACGTTCCTTGGATTGCAGGGAATGATTGACCCGCCGCGCCCCGAAGCCATCAAAGCCGTCCGGAAATGCCAGGAGGCCGGCATCGCGGTGAAGATGATCACCGGCGACCATCTCCTCACCGCCCGCGCCATCGCCGGGCAAATCGGACTGAAGGGACGCGAGGAAGAGGGAAAACTCGTCGCGCTCTCCGGTCATGAACTGGAAAAGGTTTCCGACGAACAACTCCCCGAAGTGGCCGAGCACACCGCCGTCTTCGCCCGCGTCGCGCCCGAACAGAAACTGCGCCTCGTCCGCGCGCTCCAGTCGCGCGGCCACGTCGTCGCGATGACCGGCGACGGCGTGAACGACGCACCCGCGCTCAAGCAAGCCGACATCGGCGTGGCGATGGGCATTACCGGCACCGATGTGGCCAAGGGCGCAGCGGACATGATTCTGACCGACGATAACTTCGCCTCCATCGAGGCTGCGGTCGAAGAAGGCCGCGGCGTGTTCGACAACCTCACCAAGTTCATCGTCTGGACGCTGCCGACCAATGCGGGCGAAGCGATGATTCTGCTCACGGCGATTCTGTTCGGCACCACGCTTCCCGTGCTGCCCGTGCAACTGCTCTGGGTGAACATGATGACGTCGATCCTACTCGGCCTCATGCTCGCCTTCGAGCCGAAGGAGCGTGGCCTCATGCAGCGCCCGCCGCGCGACCCCCAACGCCCGCTGCTCACCTTAGTGCTCGCGATGCGCATCGGGCTGGTCTCGCTCGTCATGCTGGCTGGCGCGTTCTGGCTGTTTTTCTACGAGATGAATCTGGCGGGCGGAACGGTGGACGCAGCCCGCACTGCCGTCATCAACGTCATCGTGGTCGTCGAAATCGCCTACCTTTTCAACTGCCGCTCATTGAGCCATTCGTTCTTCTCCACGAATGTTCTCTCCAACCGCTGGGCCATCGCCGGCTCGCTGGCGATGCTGGCGGCGCAACTGCTCCTGACCTACACGCCGGTGATGAACAAGCTTTTCCACACCGCGCCCATCAGTGCCGAATCGTGGCTGCGCATCGTCGGCGTCGCCGCCGTGGCGTTCACCATCGTGGAAATCGAAAAATGGCTGCGTTACGGCCGCAGTCGCGGCGACCACGCACTACCGGAGTGAACTCAAAACCGTGAAATCGAACCTTATGAAAACGCTGACCACCGCTGCCAATCGAAACAAACCCGCGAACCGAGTTGGTGTTCCGAGTAGAACAAAGCCAGCACGCGCCACGGCAACCGCCTACGACGGCCTCGACCGCTACCTGCGCGCGGTCAACTACCTCGCCGCCGCGCAGGTTTATCTGCAGGCCAATCCACTGCTGGAGAAACCGCTCCGGCCCGAACACATCCGCGAACGGTTGCTGGGGCACTGGGGCACTTGTCCGGGCATCAACTTCATCTACATGCACCTGAACCAGCTCATCCGCAAAACGGACGCGAGCGTGCTGCTGCTCACCGGCCCTGGCCACGGCGCAGCGGCGAATCTGGCCAACGTGTATCTCGAAGGCTCGCTGCAGGAAGTGTATCCAGACCTCACGCTCGACCGCGCCGGGCTGGAACGTTTCGTTAAGCGGTTCTCGTGGCCCGGCGGTTTCGCGAGTCATCTCAATCCCGAACTGCCCGGCGTCATTCACGAGGGCGGCGAGTTGGGTTACGCGCTGGCGACGGCGTTCGGCGCGGTGTTCGACAACCCCGACCTCATCGCCGCGTGCATCGTCGGTGACGGCGAAGCCGAGACGGAGCCGACCGCTGGAACCTGGCACAGCGGAAAATCCGGGAAATGGTGCTCATCCTCGCCTCGATTCTGATGTTTCGAAGTGTGTGGCTGCTTCTCGACGGGATAGAGTGGATGACTCGCCCCGCGGGCCTCTGGGCATCTCTCGCGGTCGGCGTGATCGTCGGCGCCGTGGCGCTTGCGGCCTTGAACCGCGCTTCAAGCAAATGAAAAAGAAAACGCCCAAGCCGTTGCCCGCAGGAAATTATCCCGGTGGATTTTCCGCGGAACGTCCGCACCCAATTTTTATCAACAGCTCTAATCTCTTAAAATGACAACTCAACTCTGGCTCTGGATCGGTTTCAACGTCTTCGTGCTGGGGATGCTGGCGCTGGACCTCGGCGTCTTTCATCGCAAGGCGCATGTCGTCTCGATCAAGGAGTCCCTCACGTGGACCGCCGTGTGGGTCGTTTTGGCGATGCTCTTTAACGTCGGCATCTGGCACTACTCAGGCCCGCAGAAGGCGCTGGAGTTCTTCACCGGCTATCTCATCGAGAAATCGTTGAGTGTGGATAACGTCTTCGTCTTCGCGCTGCTGTTCTCCTACTTTGCGGTGCCGCCGATCTATCAGCACAGAGTGCTGTTCTGGGGCATCCTCGGCGCGCTCGTGATGCGGGCCGGCATGATCGCGCTGGGCGCGGCGCTCATCAACGAGTTCTCCTGGATCATCTACATCTTCGGCGCGTTCCTCATCATCACCGGCATCAAGATGATCGTGAAGCGCGAGGAAGAAATTCATCCCGAGCGCAATCCAGTCGTGAAGTGGTTCAAGAAGCTCGTGCCCGTGACGGCGGATTATCGGGGCGACAGGTTTTTCGTCAGAGAAAACGGCGTGCTCATGGCCACGCCGCTCTTTGTGGTGTTGTTGCTGATCGAAATTTCCGACCTCATCTTCGCGGTGGACTCCATCCCGGCCATCTTCGCGGTGACGACGGATACGTTCATCGTTTATACGTCGAACGTGTTCGCCATTCTGGGACTGCGCTCGCTCTACTTCGCGATGGCGCGGATCATGGACAAGTTTCACTACCTCAAGATTGGCCTGGGTGTCGTGCTCGCGTTTATCGGCGTGAAGATGCTGCTGGCGCACACGGCCTACAAGATCGACACCTTGGTGGCGCTTGGCGTGGTGGTGTTCATCCTAGCCGTCTCCATGGTGATGTCCCTGCTGCGCCCGCGGCGCATGGGCGCGTTCACGGGACCGGCTGGACCGCAGTCCGTCGCGGCCGAGCCCAAGTCGGCAGGGCAGTCAACTGAAACGAAATCATGAGAACTTTGCCATGGCCATGACCTGGGTGTGAGACAAATTTCTTCTGATAGGCGGCCACGAGGGAGAGGGAGTCGTTGCGGGCCGCCTGGGCATCGAGGCGGTGCTTCCAGAACTCGTCCAGCCG
>ENA-ORBV01015286-ORBV01015286.1-microbial-mat-metagenome-genome-assembly--contig:-NODE-15286-length-11320-cov-5.257227_pt1 | contig 11320 bp, 10 predicted proteins | sample MGYA00237777_ERZ505514 | MGnify/ENA primary metagenome ERZ505514 (study PRJEB26160, sample SAMN06269048) | microbial mat metagenome | isolation source: Oligotrophic lake microbial mat | place...
GCCCTGGACCGCGACCGCATGCGCCAGGCGACTTTTGCCGACCCAAAGGTACGCGAGAGGCTTGAAGCAATCATCCATCCCCTCGTTGGCCAGGAATCGGCACGGCAAGAAGCACAGGCGGTTGCCGCAGGTGTGCGCAGCATCGTGTTCGATATTCCGCTGTTGGTGGAATCGCGCCGCTGGCGGCAGCGCGTGGACGCGGTACTGGTGGTGGACTGTGTTCGCGCCATGCAAATCGAACGGGTCATGGCTCGCAGTGGCCTCGACAAGGATGCGGTCGAGCGCATCATCGACTCACAGGCGTCGCGCGGCGAGCGCCTGCGTTCCGCTGACATGGTGCTGTTCAACGGGGGTTCCTCGATGTCTGCACTGATCACCGAAGTTGATCAACTGGTGCAGCGCTTCGGGCTATGATTGATCGCCCAGAAAGTACTGTGTGATCCTCTACGAATACCCTTTCAATGAGCGCATTCGAACCTATTTGCGCCTTGAACAACTGTTTCGGCGCATGGCGGAACTGGTGGCACGTGACCATCCGCTGGACCATCATTACGCCCTGGCGACGATCTTCGAGGTAATGGATGTGGGCGCGCGCGCCGATCTGAAATCTGACCTGCTCAAGGACCTCGAGAAAAACAAGCAGGTGCTCATCGGTTACCGGGGCAATCCGGTTATTTCCGAAGCGGCGCTGGAGGGCGTGATTGCCCAAATTGACCGGCGTTATGCGACGCTCGCGAGCCTGCCGGGCAAGGCGGGACACGCCTTGACGGAAAACGACTGGCTGATGGGTATTCGCAGCCGCATCGGTATTCCGGGCGGAACCTGCGAATTCGATCTACCCGCGTATTACGCGTGGCAGCATCTGGCCTGCGACCTGCGACGTTCCGATTTGCAGCGCTGGGCCTCGACCTTGGCGCCGCTGGCCGACGCCGTGACCTTGGTGCTGAAGCTTTTGCGCGAGTCCGGCTCAGCGCAAAAAGTCATTGCCAACGCAGGACAGTTCCAGCAAAACCTGCCCCAGGGCAAGACCTTTCAATTGCTGCGCCTGCTGCTTGATTCTTCGTTTGCCGTAATACCGGAGATCAGCGGTAACCGGCTCATGGTGTCGATCCGTTTTATGCGCCAGGGCGTCGACGACCGCCTGCAGGCAGCCAGCGATGATTGCCCGTTCGAGCTGACGCTGTGCGCTTGAGGGCCGCCTTGCCGCGCGGCAATCCGCGTTGAGACCGCTACCCGAATCAGACATGCAGCGCATCGTGGCGTGTCCGCGATGCAAAGGCGACAGCGTGTATGGGCCGCAGAATCCCTATCGACCATTTTGCGGCGCGCGTTGCAAGGCATTCGATTTCGGCGCCTGGGCAGATGAAGGGTTTCGCTTGCCAGCACATCCCGCACAAGGCGAGGACGACGCGCCCGCTCCACCGCCACTGCCGCTGCAGTAACAGCCAACCACTCCCCGGATCGGCTCCAGCCGGAGTTATCCTATTTCCCTCAGTTGAACCTAGAAACCGCAGTTGGCCGCTTTCTTCCGCTGGATACGCCTTGTGAACTCTAGCTTTTGTGCGCACCAGCAAGGTCATCTCAATGGTGACAACGCTACGCACCCGATTGAGCCGCGCTGGCGCACGCCGGCGGCGTTGCTTCTCCTTGCGGGCAGAAGCCCGCAGCGTCGTCGCGCCTTGCCAGCGCACCCCATCGCAGCCCACTCGGGCGCGTCCAACTGCGGTTTCTAGGATGAAAGTTATTTCACGTTAACTTGACTGGAGGACACCATGGCCCGTTTGAGCGCCGCAGAGGCCACCCAATACCGTGCAGCGGGTTACCTGATCCCGTCCTTCCGGCTGCCCGAGCAGCAGGTGCAGCAGCTGCGTATTTCACTGGAGCGGCTGATACGCGACAACCCGGACGTACGCCCCGAGAAGCTGGTCAGTGCCCACGTGGTGGGTCAAAATGGCGCGCCCAATGCCGAAGGCGTGCGTGGCCACCAGGATTTCCTCGACCTGGCCAACGACCCCGACATTCTGGACCTGGTAGAGCAGGTCATCGGCCCCGACATCATTCTGTGGGGCTGCCATGTGTTCTGCAAACCCGCCGGTGACGGGTACGAGACACCCTGGCACCAGGACGGCCATTACTGGCCCATCCGGCCGCTGGACAACTGCACGGTCTGGGTCGCACTCGATCCGTCGACCACGGACAACGGCTGCCTGCGCGTGATACCGGGCTCGCACGGCGCGCGCCAGTGCCATCCGCATTTGCATGAAGACCGCACCGATCTGGTATTGCAGCAGCGTGCCGACGAGTCCACGTTCGATGTGTCGACCGCGGTGGATCTGCAGCTGCAGAGCGGCCAGATGTCGATGCACGACGTCTACATGATTCACGGTGCGCGGGTCAATCATTCGACCCAGCGCCGAACCGGCGTGGCGCTGCGCTACATGCCCGGCACGTCGGTGTTCGAGCGCGATCTCAATCCTGTGGATGGCAAGTCGGGCGTGCCGGTGGCGTTTGCATCCCGGCCCCTGTGGCTGCTGCGCGGCAAGGACCGCACCGGTCGCAACGATTTGCAGGTAGGCCACTGACGCGGACGCGCCGCTTGGCGTGGCGCAACGGCTCGGCAGGCGCCAGCGCGCGCAAGGCCTCCCCGGTTTCTCCCGCCTTGGCAGTCGCAGGCCCGCCGCCTGGGCTGAAACCGCCTCGACAGCGGGCAAACCCTCGCGCTTCGTAGCCCCTCAGCGGGCTCTACCCACGCCAGGCGCAGCCCTTCACGCCAGCCCGGCGCTCCGGGCCGCCAACAGGCAGTTCGCTGCAAGTCTCCGCGCGCTGGCGCCCGGGGCGGTGCCCGGGCCTGCAGTCCGAGGTGCGTGAGGATCCGATCAATCACCTGTGCCTGCAGAATGGCGGCGATGATCTGGAGCTCACAACCGCAGTTCGGGCAGTGCTCCATGTCGATCTCCAACACGCGCTTGAGCAGCCGGGCCCAGCTGATCCTAGAAACCGCAGTTGACCGCTTTCTTACGCTGGATACGCCTTATGAACTCTAGCTTTCGTGCTCACGAGCAAGGTCACCTCAAGGGTCGGGATGCAATGCGGGTAGTGGCCCGCTTGCGCGCAGGCGCCGGTCGCCGCAGCATCGAAGCTGAGGTTATACACCGCCTGCCCGGGGTCAGCGGCTGAAAGCTACCAGCCTGTCGTGGCCGCAGTCGGTGCAGCGCAGGCGCAAAAACATTGGCCAAGGCAGGAGATGCGCACTCCCCATGTAGGCGACGTCGGATGAAGAGTTTGAGGTTGCGAAGCTGCACAGTGCCTCCAGCTCCAGTCAGTTAACGCGCTGCTGGTCTGAGACCTTGCGCTGTCCTCAACAAGCTTCAAGGCAACGGGTACGCCCGATCATCCGCAGTCTCCAGCGTCAGGTCCCGGTAAAACTCCCAGCCTCTGTCTGGCGTAAAGCTGCCCGGGTCGCGCGGCACCAGGTGGCGGATCAGGTCGAGGTGGTTGAGCTTGCGGTGTACCGGGTCCATGTCCAGCTTGGCAGTGCCGCGGATGTGGGACATGATCGTGCGAGCGCCGATGGCGTAGAACCACGACGTGGCGCCCACGCCGTCCAACCCGACGCCGGGAAAGTACAAATCTGGCGCGTCCAGGCTGCGGAAGATGCAGCCACAGCGCGCTGCCAGTTCGTGCAGCGTCTGGATGGCCGCCAGGCGCGGCTCTTCAAAGAAGCGCAGGTCGGTGCCGTAGCCGGTGCCCCAGAGCACAAGGTCCGGGGTCAGCCGCGCGCCGTCTGACAGAGTCACTTCTACGCCGTCGAAGGCCTGCACCGTTCCCTGGTGCCGATCAATCTCGGCAAAGCGCTGCAGCATCCGCGCCCGGCCGGGAATGAGCTGGTCGTACCGCATGTCGATGGGCCGCTCTGGCAGGATGGCCTGGATGCCGAACTTTTCATACCGGACGCGCAAATCTGCGTCGATTAGGGCGTTTTGCTTTTCCACCGATATGCCGCTGGCCTGCATCTTGCCGTACGGGCGAAAGCTCCCGGCGACGACTTTCGGTTTGTTGGTAGGGGTGAACCAGCGCACATGGCGATAGACCCAGCGTACGCTTCGCGCCCCGTGCACCAGAGACTGTTCCAGCAGGTCAAAGGCCGAGGCTCCACCGCCCACCACCAAAACATCGCGGCCGCTCAGCTCGGTCAGGTCATGTAGTGCGCTGGAGTGCAGCTCACGCAGCCGGCTGTTGTGGCGCTCCACCTCGGGGATGACCGGCTGGCTGTGTCCGCCGATCGCCGCCACCAGGTGCCGGGCGTGCACGGTGCCGCCGGGCGTGTCAAGCTCCCAGCACGTACCGTTGTGCCGCGCCTGGCGCACCGGGCTGTTGAGGCGGATGCCGTCGGCCAGCGCAAAGCGGTCCACCCAAGACTCGATGTTGGCCAGGATTTGTGGCTGCGCCGGGCCTGCGACGGGGATGGCGCCAACGGTCCAGTCGGCGAGGCACACTTGAATGTCCTGCCATGGCGGCAGCTCGCGCCACAGGCCGCCAACGCCGCTGCGGCCCTCCAGCACCAGGGCGTCCAGCCCCGCCTTGCGCGCGTAATGCAGGTGAATCAGGCCCGCCAGGCCGCCGCCGATGATGGCCAAGTCGAGTTCTTTATGGTTTGACATGCTTTTTTATACCACCTGTGGTTCTTCTGCCGTCGCCTCGATCTGCTCCGCCAGCATGTGCAACCGGCTCTGACAGTAGTCGCTGGTGCCGAACCAGGGGCAGACCTGCCAGGCGCTGCATCAACGCCAGCGCGCTGGTCACCAGATGCGTGGTGCCGTCGCACCAGCGCTTCTTGAGCCTGCGCACCACCTGTCGGGCGGCGTTGCATTGCACCCACCCATGGGCCAAGGCCGGGCGGGTGATGCGGCGGCGCGGGTGATCCAGCCGCTTGCAGCCAATGGGCAATGCGCGCGGATGCCTGGCCGCGTAGCATAGAGCCTGAGCCAAAGACCATGCCCACATCCACTGATCCGAAACCCGCGTCCGCTGCCGCACCTGCCACGGCCGGCGGCGACGACCACGTGCTCAGCCGTACTTTCCTGCAAGAGGGCGGCGTCGCCGCCATGGTGGCGCGCATGGCTCCCACGCTGCGCCTGCTGAGCGACGCCGAGCGCCAGGCGTCGTTGCAAACCACATTGGCCCAGCGGCCAGCCGGCGCGGCCTGGCTGTTCGGTTACGGCTCCCTGATCTGGAACCCCACTATCCACAGCGTGGAGCACCGGGTGGCGAAGGTCCAGGGCTGGCGTCGCGCCTTTTGCCTCTCGGTGCAGGCCGGACGTGGCAGCGCCGAGCGCCCCGGCCTGGTGCTGGGCCTGGACGCCGGGGGGGCGTGCACCGGCGTGGCGTACCGGATCGACGAGGCCGTGCTGCATGCCGAGCTGGAGTTGTTGTGGCGCCGCGAAATGGTGGCGGGTTCCTATATTCCGCGCTGGGTCGAGGTACACGACGAAAGCGGCGTGTGTTTCGGCAGTGCCATCGCCTTCACCATGGATACCGCGTGCGAACAGTACGCCGGCGCGCTGGAGCGCCACGAGCTTGTCGATCGCCTGGCGACTGCGGCGGGCGCGCTGGGCAGCTCGGCCGACTACCTGTTTCGCACCTGTGCCGGACTGCGCGAGCGCGGCGTGGTCGATGAGGAACTCGAACGCCTGGCGGCCGAGGTGGCGCAGCGGCAGCGGCACGACGAAGGGGACGCCATCTGAATCCTGCCGGTGCACTGCTTGCGCCGGTTAAGCGCCCGAGACCGCGTCGCAAATGCCATGGCAGCATGGAATGGCCGTACCACGCCTCCCGGAAAACACCTATGGAAACTGGCGCCGGGGCGGTTACCCTGTTGGCCAATCAACGAAGGAGACTTTCCATGGCGAACGCGAAATTGATACTGGACTATGTGTACGACCACGAGCAGGCCCGCGCGGACACCGTCTTTCTGACCCAGCCCACTGGCGGCGGACAGGTCACGGACTACACCTGGGCGCAGGTCATGGACCAGTCGCGGCGCATGGCGGCCCATCTGAAGTCGCTCAAGCTCGAACCGGGCGCTCGTGTCGCGCTGCTGGCCAAGAACAGCGCCCACTTCATCATGGCCGAACTCGCCATCTGGCTTTCGGGCGGGACAACGGTGGCGATTTTCCCGACAGAAACCGCTGACACCATCAAATACGTGCTGGAACACAGTGGCGCCAGTCTGATGTTCGTTGGCAAGCTCGACTCCTGGGCGCAACAGCAGTCCGGCATTCCTGCGGACTTTGCCTGCATCGCCCTGCCGCTGGCGCCCAAAACCAGTTACGAGACCTGGGACGCAATCGTGTCGCGCACGGCGCCCCTGACCGGGCGCATCCAGCGGGAGGGCACCGACCTTGCCATGTTGACCTATACCTCTGGCTCCACCGGCCAGCCCAAGGGCGTCATGCACAACTTCGAGCGCATCACACGCGCCACCGAAGGCATGCAGGCCAACGTGATCAAGCAGTTGGGCGGTGACCGCGACAACCGCATGTTGTCCTACCTGCCACTGGCGCATGTGTATGAACGCCTGTGTGTCGAGACGGCCGCGCTGATGCACGGCCGCACGCATCTCTTTTTTGCCGAATCACTCGACACCTTCCTGACCGACCTGAACCGGGCACGGCCAACCATCTTCCTCTCGGTACCGCGCTTGTGGCTCAAGTTCCAGCAAGGTGTGTTTGCCAAGATGCCTCCCAAGAAGCTGGACCGACTGCTGTCGATCCCGATCCTGGGTCGCATCGTGGGGCGCAAGGTATTGACCGGCCTCGGTCTGGACCAGGTCGGTCTCGCCGCCAGCGGTTCCGCACCGATTCCGGCCGACCTGATCGCCTGGTACCGCCGTCTCGGGCTCAAGCTGGTGGAGGGTTACGGCATGACGGAAGACTTCGCCTACTCGCACAGCTCAACCGTCTCGCAACAGGCGCCGGGGTGTGTGGGTTTGCCGATGCCCGGCGTGGAAGTCAAGATCAACGAAGAGGGCGAGATTCTGATCAAGTCGCCCGGGCAGATGGTGGGTTATTACAAACGCCCCGACCTGGACGCCGAGGTGTTCACCAAAGACGGGTTCTTCCGCACCGGCGACCGGGGCGAGCGCACGCCCGATGGTCTGCTCAAGATCACCGGTCGCGTCAAGGAGTTGTTCAAGACGTCCAAAGGCGAATACGTGGCGCCCGCGCCAATCGAGAACCGCATCAACGCCCACCCGTTGATCGAAGCCTGCATGGTGTCAGGACTGGGCCAGTCGGCGCCGTATGCGCTGCTGGTACTGGCCGATCACATCCGCCCGAAACAACATGAAGCCAGTGTGCGCAGCGAGCTGGAAAAGGAGCTCGCGCAGTTGCTGGCCCGGGTCAACGGCGAACTGGTGGGCCACGAGCGTCTGCAGACCCTGGTGGTGACCAGGGAGCCGTGGAGCATCGAGAACGGCATGTTGACCCCGACCATGAAGATCAAGCGCAACCGTATCGAGAACGGGGTGAACGACCAGGTCGAGGCCTGGTACGGCAGTGGCAAGAAGGTGATCTGGGCCTGATCTATTTTGCGCTCGAAGATTCAGCTTCGTGGCACTTCGCGGGCGGCATCAGACCAGCGAGGCACTCTACTCCGCGAATGTTCCCCGGCCTGCGCCCTCCTCCTTTATTTCGCTGCGCAGAGCGTCCCACTGGCCGGATCCTGCAAGCGTGGTCGGCGCGAGTCGGGCACAGCGGGTCCATTGACGACCATCGGCTTGCAAAACCCGGGATCTGCTCCACCTGAAGTTGGTGTTGGCCAACCGTCTTTGATCCCATGCCCCTCGTCCCCATCCTGCTGCTGATCGCGCTGTTCCATGCCTGGGTTGCGTGGCGTATTGCACCGCCACTGGCAGCCTATCCACCGGCGCAACTGCTGGTATGGCTCGCAATGGCGGCGTCGGCCATCTTGATGCCAGTGGCTTTTCTGGCGCGGCGGCTGGCCAAAGGACGCCTGGGCACGCTGCTCACCTGGGCCGGCCTGTTGTGCATGGGTCTGTTTTCCACCCTGTTCGTGTTGACGCTGCTGCGCGACGCTGTGCTGGTACTGGCCCTGGGCATCGCTGTGTTGACCAACCTGGCTGGATTGGAAGTGCACTGGCTCGACGCCCTGCAGCGCTGGAGCGCCGTGGCGGTGCCCGTGCTGGGCCTGCTGGTAACGGCTTGGGGCTTCTGGAACGCGCGGCGCACGGCCGCCGTGGTGCAGGTGGACGTTCCCATCAACGGGCTGCCAGCCGCCCTGCACGGATTCACACTGGCGCAGATCTCCGACATCCATGTCGGACCGACCATCAAACACGCCTACCTGCAGCGCATCGTGGCGCGCGTCAATAGCCTGGGTGTGGACATGGTCGCGATCACCGGGGACCTGGTGGACGGCCGCGTCGATGACCTGCGCCAGCATGTTGCGCCCCTGGCCGGTCTGCTGTCGCGGCACGGCACTTTCTTTGTCACCGGCAACCACGAGTATTACTCGGGCGCCCACGCCTGGATCGAAGAGTTGCGCCGCCTCGGCGTGCAGGTGCTGGTGAACGAACACCGGGTGCTGCAACACGACAGCGGCCACAGGCCGGACGGCGCTACGCAAGACCGCGCCACCGAAATGATAGTGGTCGCCGGGGTCACTGACTTCAGTGCGCACCATTTCGACGCAAGCCATCGCAGCGACCCGGTCGCCGCGATGGCGGGCGCACCACTGGCGACGCGCCTGCGCCTGTTGCTGGCGCACCAGCCGCGCAGCGCCCAGGCAGCCTCCGACGCCGGTTTTGATCTGCAACTGTCGGGCCACACCCACGGCGGCCAGTTCTGGCCCTGGATGTACTTTGTCAAGTTCCAGCAACCCTTTACTGCCGGCCTTGGCAAACTCGCCGACATGTGGGTCTACACCAACCGCGGCACCGGCTATTGGGGCCCGCCCAAGCGTTTTGGAGTGTCGTCCGAGATCACCCACATGCGGCTGGTGACGGCGTAAATTTCGAAGACTGGTTGCGCCTGGCCGAACCTACGAGTCCCGGCCCGCAAGCGCGAGGTAGACACCCAAACCCTCCATCGTCAAGCCGGATGTCCGGCTAAGAATCCGAGCCCGCGTCGCTCTGGCCGTGCTCGACTTGAACAGTCGGTCAGCGGCAAAACTGCAACCACGTCCACCAGCGTATTCAGTGCAACGCAGATGCTCCCGAGCAACACCCGTTGCGCAGCCAAAGGCTCGCCGGGCGTTACGAACTGGGGCAAAAATGCCAGGAAGAACAGCGCCGTCTTGAAGTTAACGCTTCGACGACGACGCCTTCCAACAGAGCCCGACGCGCTCCTTGAGGGGCCACTGCCCTGACGTCGCGCGCCTGACGCATTTGCATCAGCATTCGAACCCCCAGGTAGATCAGGTAAGCGGCACCCACATACTTGACCACATTGAAGGCCATGGCGGACTGGGCCACCAGCAGCGACAGGCCCAGTGCTGCCGCCAGCACGTGAAGCATTCCCAAGACACCCGTGCCGAAGCACGATGCCAGACTCTCTGATTGATCGCCCGCGACTACCCGCGACTGTACGGGCGATGGCGTATGCGATGGAGGGTCCGGGTATTGTGGCAAGGACGACAGCCGCGATCGTGAAGGCCAGGAGTGACAAGGATTCAGCGTTTTCAATGCAAGCGGGTGCCACGATGCGATGTGGAATCTTCCCGTATACCCAAGTGGGAGCGGAGGTTTGCCGCCCGTTGGCGTGCCCAGCCTTCAATCTGCCCGTCGGGCCGTTGCAAAGTCTCGCAGGGTACAGTCGGAAGCCGTCCGCAACACCGAAAACCCAATGCCAACCCACGCCGACATCAGCGCCTTTCTCGCCACCGAGTTTCCACAGAACAAATGCACCGTCGAAGCCGTTGGCAACGCGTCGGCGACGGTTCGCCATCCGGTCGGTTTTGCGGAGTTGCGTCCCGGCGGCACGGTGTCGGGCCCGGTCATGATGGCGGTCGTGGATGTCGCTCTGTATGTTGCGATCCTGGGCGAGATCGGCATTGTGCCGCTGACGGTGACGACCAGTCTGAACATCAACTTCCTGCGCAAACCCTCGGCTGAACGCGCCATCATTGGTGTGTGCAAGCTGCTCAAACTCGGCAAGTCCCTGGCCGTCGGCGAGGTGTCGCTTTACTCTGAAGGTATAGCCGAGCCGGTGGCGCATGCGGTGGGCACCTATTCGATCCCGCGCGATTGCGCGCGCTAGCGGAACTGGAGTGCTGATCGGCGTCGCAGCATAATTGCGGTCCCGCCTGGACTGCGAACTGGCGTTCTTGAACTGACACCCCACCAGAGAGACACACCATGATCGGATACACCACCGTTGGTACCAATGACCTGCCACGCGCCGTCGCCTTCTACGACGCCCTGTTCAGCGAAATCGGCATCAAACAACTGATGCAGTATGAACGCGGCGTCAGTTGGGGCGAGAGCTACGAAAAACCCGCCTTCGCCGTGATGAAGCCGTTTGACGGCAAGCCGGCTTCAGTGGGCAACGGCGTGATGATTGGACTTGGCTTGAAGAGCCAGGACCAGGTCAAGACATTGCATGCCAAGGCACTCGCCCTGGGTGGCAGCGACGAAGGCGCGCCCGGTCCGCGTGGTGACAATTTCTACGGCGCCTACTTCCGCGATTTCGACGGAAACAAGATTGCCGCCTTCTACGTGGGCTGACACACGCGCGGGGTCAGCCCCGCCGTCCGTTTGCGCTGCCAAGCCGCTGCAGATTAGCCGCCGCCATTGCGTTCTCGGGCCGGCTCTGAAGGGTTGCCGGCTTTTCACCGCGCGTAGTTCCAACGGCACTTCATGGCCGGCATGGGCGAACTCGGGAACCTGTGGGTCACCACCAACCACGGCACCGGCTACTGGGGGCCGTCAAAACGGTTTGGCGTGTCGTCGGCGGTCACGCACCTGCGGCAGGTGACGGCGTAGAGATCGCTGGCGGCGCTGCCCGATGCATCGATCCGGTGTGCCGCTTTGCCAAGCAAGGCATACGTAGCAGGTGATGGAAATTGACAGCGTTTTTGATATCTCAAGACAATGAACAAAAAGCATCGCAAGCCGCTCGCGCGCGTCTTTGAGCGACCGGTTCCAAAGAACCTGATCTGGACCGAACTTGAGGCGTTGTTCATCCTGGAAACCGCAGTGGGACGCGCCCGAGTGGGCTGCGATAGGGTGCGCTGGCAAGGCTGAGCGCTGCGGCTCCAAGTGTGCCCGCGCACACTTGGACAGCGCGAAGAAGGCAAGCCT
>ENA-ORBV01015287-ORBV01015287.1-microbial-mat-metagenome-genome-assembly--contig:-NODE-15287-length-11320-cov-5.197545_pt1 | contig 11320 bp, 14 predicted proteins | sample MGYA00237777_ERZ505514 | MGnify/ENA primary metagenome ERZ505514 (study PRJEB26160, sample SAMN06269048) | microbial mat metagenome | isolation source: Oligotrophic lake microbial mat | place...
GTATGGGAGGTTGGTTCCGTAACAGATACGGGCGGCGTTGCCATTGCGCCGGTGAAGTCACCCGCGACGGCCCGGCAGCGGTTGGAGCGCTTGATGGGAAGGCGCGAGGAGCGCCGGCAGCAGGCGGCGGAAACCAGCACGCGGCTAGCCGCACTCGCGGCGTACCTGGGCATTGCTGGCAAGGTAACCGACGCGCTCGAGGTCCTCAGCCAGCGGCTGTTCAAGGAACTGCTGGGGGTCGTCGAAGAAAAGACGACGATCGCGCTGCAGGAAATCCTCGATCAGCCAATCCGCCTCCGCGCCGATGCGGACTTCAGGCGCGGTGCGGCCACCGTTGATTTCTGGATCGACCGCGAGGGAAATCGCGAGGATGTCTATCGCGGACAGGGCGGCTCGGTCGCCAACATTCTCAGCGTGAGCCTGCGATTGTTTGCACTCACAACACTTGATCCTGCCCGGCACCGGCGCTTCCTTGTGCTCGATGAACAGGATTGCTGGCTGCGACCCGACCTTGTGCCCAAACTGGTCAAAATCGTGCAGGAAGCGGGCAGGGCTTTGGGGTTTCAGGTGATTATGATCAGCCACCATGACCTATCCGTTTTCGAGCAATATGCGGACAAGGTATATCGGGTGATTCCGCTGATGGGCGGGGTGGTTGAAGTGCGTGAGGTTCTGAAGTCGCCGGCGGTGAGCGACACGGATTCAGGACGGTAACGGTTTCCAACGCGCATCTCCCCTGCGGTCGGTTCCACGGGTGCGCTGTTTTGCATTCCACCCGTCACCATTCAATCTCCCTTCGGTCCAACCTAAACCCTCGTGTCCTTCGTTCCCACAAGCACGCGAAAGTCGCCCATGAACGTCAAGAAAATTTTCTCACCCCCCAGGCATTCCACATTCGGCGATGTTGCGCTTTTGCTCATCCGTGTGATGGCGGGAATCGCCTTCATCCTGCACGGCTGGGGCAAGATTCAGCACCCCTTCGACTGGATGGGTGAGAAGGCATCCGTGCCCGGCATCTTCCAGGCGCTCGCCGCCCTGGCCGAGTTCGGCGGCGGGATCGCGTGGATTCTGGGGCTGCTGACGCCCATCGCCTCGTTTGGTATCGCCTGCACGATGATCGTCGCGGTCTACATGCACGCTGTGATGTTGGGCGATCCCTTCGTTGCCGCCGCGCCGGGCGGCGGTTCATACGAGCCCGCCGCGGGCTATCTTTGCATTGCAATCGTGTTCATGGCGCTGGGCCCGGGTAAGTTTTCGATTGATCGAGCGGTGTTCGGCCCGCGCTGAGAGGGATAAGCAGACAGCTCCCCTCAGCCCCACACACCCAAAGGAGTTTCCTATGCGCTACGTCGACGGATTCGTGATTCCCATCGCCACGAAAAACATCCCCGCATACCGCCTCATGGCAAAGACAGCGAGCAAGTTCTGGCTTGAACACGGCGCCCTTGAGTTCCGCGAGTGCGTGGGCGATGATCTGAAGGTCAACATGGGAGTGCCGTTCACGAGCCTTGCGAAGGTCAAGCGCAACGAGACCGTGGTCTTTTCCTGGATCGTGTACAAGTCTCGCGCGCATCGAGACCGCGTGAACGCCAAAGTCGTAAAGGACCCGCGGTTGGCGAAAATGATGGCGGGCAAAAACATGCCATTTGACATCAAACGCACGTCTTTCGGCGGGTTCAAAGTGATCGTCGATGCGTAGCGGGATCCGTTCCTATTAACAAAAACCAAACAGAAAACAGTAAATGGCGAATAGCAAATAGCAAATTAGAATCCCCTGACCTACGCTTGCGCCCTCAAAACCAGTCCCTCCTTTTAGGCTTGTGTTTATGTCTGTCACCGCCTCTCCAAACCGGCTTTCCCTGCTGCCCCTTATGGGCGGGTTGCTGCTTGCGCCCATCGGTTCAGCGGCGGCGGTTTTCCTGATCTCCCACGCTTCAAACTGGCACCCCGCCCAGGCGAAGTGGACGCTGCTCGAAACCGTTGCCGCGGGCGCGGGCTGCTGGCTGATGGGTGGTGTGATCGGGGTCGTGCTCATGTCGGCGCTATCGAACATGGATGCCCGCCGACTGCCCGTTGCCGTGATCGTTGCGTCGATGGTCCGCGCGGGGATTGCGCTCTTTGATGCCCTCGCCATCGTCCTGCTCTTCAAGCCCGAAACCTACTCCTTCTGGTCTACTTTCCTGGCCTCGGGCCTTTTGTGCCTCATCATCGAAACCATCTGGTCCATGCAATCCATCCGCCGCGCCAACTGGGGTGCCGGCGCTTCCCAACCAATCAACTCCCCCGCAACCGCGGCCTGACTGCCTCTAACGTCCCTCGGAGAACCGCTGAAATGCAAATGGCGCCAACCCTGATCCTCGCCGAAGAAGCCAACCCCCTGGGACACGTTGTGAACCACAGTTGGTGGCAGAGCGCCGACGGAGTGTGGCTTTGGTCCGCCCAAACGGGGACGCTCGTGCTCGCGGGGTTGCTCACGGTGATTGTCCTTCTGTGGGCCGCGAAGCACATCGGCACCGGCCCCGCGGGCAAAGGCAACGAACGGTATATCACCGTCAACCCGTTTGCCCACATGATCGAGTACATCTGCTCGTATTTGCGCGACAACACCGTTCGCCCGCTGCTGGGCGGCCGCACGGATGCGTTCATGCCGTTTCTGTGGACCATCTTCTTCTTCATCCTCTTTAACAACGTGCTGGGCCTGATCCCGATTCTCGATGTCCTCAATCTCATCGACGCGGGGCTTGGCCTGGGATGGCATCACCAGCACTCCGCCCCCATCGGCGGCACCGCCACACAGAACCTGTTTGTCACGGGAGCCCTGGCCCTGATCGCAGCGCTGGTCATCAACGTGGCCGGTATGAAGGAACTCGGAGTGGGCGGCTACCTCAAGCACCTGACGGCGGGAACGCCCGTGCTTTTGTGGCCCCTCATGATTCCCATCGAAGTCATGGGCACGTTCATCAAGCCCGTCGCGCTCGCGCTGCGTCTGTTCGCGAACATGACCGCGGGTCATATCCTCATGGCGGTGCTCTTTTCCTTCGCGGGCGCGGGCGTCTCCGGGGCGATGAACTACGCCGTGGGCGTGCCCGTTACCCTCGTCTCGTGCATCGCCACCGCGCTCATCTACTTCCTGGAACTCTTCGTCGCCCTGCTCCAGGCCTTTGTCTTTATGTTCCTCACCACAGTCTTTATCAGCCAACTCAGCCATCATCACGACCACGAGCATGATGAGGCACACGGTCACGAGCACGCCCACGCGTGAATAACGGACCCCTTTCGCCGCGGCACTTCGATCTTTCATGTGCCGCGGCGAGTCAGTCTTTCGTGGACCATTATGAACCCGCTCCGCCCGAACACGGCGGGGCGCAAGAAAGGAAACGTTTGCATGAAGAACTTTCTCCGTAACGCCCTGATGTCCTCCGCCGGCCTGGCAATCATGAGCCAGATCGCCAGCGCCCAGACCGCCCCCTATGTCGCGCCGACCAACGAGATCATCGGCAAGGGCCTTGGCGCTGTCGGCGCCGGCCTCGCCGTCATCGGCGGCGGGCTGGGCATTGGCCTCATCGGCAAGGGCGCTGTCGAGAGCATCGCTCGCCAGCCCGAAGCCGCCGGCCCCATCGGCACGAACATGATTCTGACCGCCGCCCTCGTCGAAGGCGCCTGCCTCTTCGCGGTCGTCGTCGGACTGCTGGTCGTTCTCGGCCAGCCCAAGTAATCACCATGGTCTTTTGCCGCCGCGGCTGGGAAACTTGCCGCGACGGCCTTCTCGCTTCTTTGGTCTTTTCATCGCAGATACTCAGCATAAGGACGACTACGTGTCCAATATCATCAAGAAGTTCGCCGCGGTTCTCGCCACCTTCACATTTGCTTTACTGCTCATGGTCGCCGCGCCGCGCGCGGCCGCGCAGGATCACGGGAAGACAGCAACGCCCGCGGCGGAGGATACCCACGGGCACGCGGCCGCCGGCGCGCACGCCGAACCCGCCGGGGTGATCCCCAACATGAAGCAGGGCATCATTTCCGGGGTCGCGACCCTCGTGGTGTTCAGCCTCGTCTTCGCCATCCTCGCCACAAAGGTGTGGCCCTTGATTCTCGGGGGCCTCAAGGATCGCGAGAACAAGATTCGCGATGAAATCCAGTCCGCCGAATCCGCGCGTCAGCAGGCCAAGGATGCGCTCGAACAGTATCAGAAGAGCCTGTCCGATGCACGGGCCGAAGCCTCGAAGATGCTCGAGTCAACGCGGGCACAGCAGGCGCAACTCGCCGCGGACTTGCGGGCCAAGGCCGATGTTGAACTGAGCCAGATGCGTGAGCGGGCGATGAAGGACATCGCGACGGCCAAGCGGGCGGCGGTCTCAGAGATCTACGAGCACGCCGGCCAGATCGCCGCCACGATGGCGGGGAAAATTCTTCGCCGCAACGTCAACTCCGACGATACGCAGCGGCTGGTCGAGGAATCGCTTCAACAGTTGCAGGCCAGCCGCAACTAAGACCGGCGTCCTGTAATCCGACAACAGCCCCGCCCTCGAAACTCCCGCTGCTTCCATCCGAGAACATACATGCCCCTGATCGATTCACCCGCCGACAACATCGCCCGCATCTACGCACGCAGCCTCATCCAGATGGCCAGCCAGCACGGCGGGCGCGAAGGAGTCGAGGCCGCGCAGAGCGAGCTCGAGGACATCCTCGAAATCGCCCGCGCCGATCCGCGATTCAGCGAGTTTCTTGCTTCGCGTGTCGTACCGCCAAACCAGCGCGCCAAGAGTCTTGATGCGATCTTCACCGGCAAGGTCAGCGACCTGACCCGCAAGTTCCTCCAGATTCTCAACAAGAAGGGCCGCCTCTCGCACCTTCCCGCCATTTCTGCGGCGTTCGACTCGATGGTCCAGGAGCAGTTCGGGCGCGTCGAGATCGATGTCTTCACCGCCGAGCCGCTTGCGGCCGATGCACTGCGTTCGATGCGCGAGCGGCTGACCGCCACCATGAAGAAGGACGTCGTGCTGTACCCCTACACCGAAGCGAGCATGATCGGCGGCGTGAAGTTCCGCATCGGCGATCAACTTATCGATGCTTCGGTCGCCACGCGGTTGCGGCAACTGCGAGACCAGATCGAGCGCGACGGCGCGGCAAAGGTCCGCGGCGTTATCGACCTCCTTGTTGATACCTCTGATTCCACCAACCCGTAATACATTCCTTTCGCCGAACTTTTCTCCCCCGCAGGAGCCGCATCATGCCCAAGAAAACCATCGCCGCAACCGAAGTCTCCGGCAAGCGTGTCCTCATCCGCGTTGATTTCAATGTCCCCATCGAGGATGGCAAGATCACCGATGATCGCCGCATCGCCTCCGCGCTTCCGACCATCCAAAGCGTGATCTCCCGCGGTGGTCGCGCCATCCTCATGTCGCACCTTGGCCGCCCTGAAGGCGAGTTTCAGGCCGAAGATTCGCTCGCGCCCGCCGCCAAGCGCCTTTCAGAACTGCTCGGCAAACCCGTAGCCTTCCCCAGCCAGGACTGCACCGATGCCGCAGCGGCCGCGGCCGTCGCGAACCTGAAAAATGGCGAAGTGTTGCTCCTCGAGAATCTCCGCTTTCATAAGGGCGAGAAGAAGGGCGATGCCGCGTTCGCCGCGAAACTCGCCGCGTACGGCGATGTATACGTGAACGATGCGTTCGGCACGAGCCACCGGCCCGATGCCTCGATGGTGGCGGTGCCCCAGGCGATGGCGGGCAAGCCGCGGGTTTCGGGGCTCCTTGTTGAAAAAGAGATCAAGTTCCTCGCCGAGGCTATCGCCAAGCCCGCGAAGCCGTTTGTTGTCGTACTCGGCGGTGCGAAGGTCAGCGACAAGATGGGCTGCATCGAACACCTGATGCCCAAGGCCGACTCCATTCTCATCGGCGGCGCGATGGCGTACACGTTTCTCAAAGCGCTGGGCCGGCAGGTCGGCGACAGCCGCGTCGAGCAGGACCGCATTGCCGACGCCGAGCGCATCCTCGACTTGGCCGCAAGCCTTAAGTGCGATCTGCTTCTTCCCACCGATCACGTCTGCGGCAACCAGTTCATCGGGTCGCCCTCGCAAACCAAGGTCGTCGAGGATGACATCCCCGATGGCTTCATGGGGCTTGACATCGGTATGAGCACGCAGGGCGCGTTCACCGCGGTGCTGCGGAAGGCCAAAACCATCGTGTGGAACGGCCCGATGGGTGTCTTTGAATGGAGCCAGTTTTCGCAAGGAACGCATCAGGTCGCCAAGGCCATCGCTCAGGCGACGACGAACGGCGCGCTCAGCATCGTCGGCGGCGGCGATACCGCCGCGGCGGTCGAGAAGTTCGGACTCGCGGACAAGATGACGCACGTCTCGACGGGCGGGGGGGCATCGCTTGAGATGCTTGAGGGGAAGAAGTTTGAGAGTGTGGAACTGCTGGACAATGCCTGAAACTGAACCCGCGCTCACTGGAAGTCGGGGAAGGTCTGGCCGTCCAAGAGTTCTTGCGCGTCCGTTGGCTTCGCCTCGCTCTTGACCGTGATCCGCTGGATTCGAGCGGTTGGGGGTGGCAGGAAGTTCTCGCCTGTCACGAGCTTCTTGCGCGTCCTGCCTTCAAGTTCCAAGCGGGCTTTCTTGGCGATGTTGCCACCGGTTTTCGCCGCTGCTTTGTTGTCGGGCGTGCCGGTCCCGTTGGTTGTTTCCGCGATTTGACGCGTGGAAAGTTCGGCGAGGGCGGTGAAGATGAGTTCGGCTTCGCTCATGTGGTCACGGAGATTTTGGTTCTTGAGGCCCTTGATCTCCTTGTGGCCCCTGAACGCTCACACCGGACCACTCTTCGTGAATGATGTTGGTGAGGATAGCGAACTCCTGACCCTCTTTGATCTCGTGGTTCGACCAGTAATCGGTGAGCTTGTTTCGCGTCTCCTGCCCGGTCATCCGCTGCTGGATCCATTTCTCGCTGCGACCATGCTTCTGCCAGATTTCACGGGCGCGGTCAAGCGCCGCGGCGGGATCGGCCATTTTCTGCATCCGCTCGAAGCCAACCTTGGCGAGCCAGAGCTTGATGGGCTCGGCTTTGGGGCTTGGGACGCTTTGCACGAGGCGGAGGAGTGTTTCGGCGCTGGCGACGTCGGTGAGGTAGCTTTTGCCGTCGGCTGCCGGCAACTTCAGTTGGTGACATTCTTTCACCGACTGACTTCCCTCTTAGGAGAGCCGCTCCTTGAGTTTGTTCCAGTACTTGCGCGCGGTCTGAAAGTCCGACTGTTCGGTAAGCTCTTGAATAATGTCCACGACTGAAAAGTGCCACAACTGGGATTTTTCGTTATATACGCGGCGGATTGAGTGGCGCTCGAATGTGGCGGGAACGATGTTCATACCAACCCCTTTATCGAGAGGCATTTGTGTGCTTTCAGCGGCGGGGAATTTCAGTCGGTGACATTTTGTCACCGACTGACTACGCTCTTTCAAAGACCGCCTGTTGAGCTTGTGCCGACACATTCACACTGTGTGAAGCAATCCGTTATCTCGAAATGTATGGTACCATCGGCGGTTGGGAGTTTCAATCGGTCGCCGTTCGCAGCCGGTTGAGTGCTGCCTCGGGTGGGCTGCCTTTTGACTCGGTTCCTGCACTTCCGTCCCGTCATCGCGAGGCACATCCGGCGGCCTTCAGCCAGGAGTTTCAGTCGGTTACATTTTGTAGCCGAGTGACTTCCCTCTTTGGAACACCGCCCTTTGCCGTTCATCCCAACACGCTATTGCAAACTTTGGCGGCCCTCAATCGTGAGTTGTGCCCTTCCGTTCGCGACGAGAAGCTCGAACCGGTGTCACTGTGTCACCGGTTGGCCTCGCCGCGGGGAATCTCCCTCTTCTCGCATGACGCCCTGTTCTTGACCGAGGCCTCCGCAGCCAACTTCTGCCCAAAGTCCTAATCGGTTACACTTTGTAACCGGTTGATTTCCGCCCATGGAAACCTGTCCGTCGGCGGCCGTCTGACACGACCCCCCATCACCCCGTATCAACGGGCGGGCTTCGTGACACCCGTATTGCGCTTCCGCACTCCGGGCATCGCTCTGACACTCGAACACTCACGGGATACCCGCACGCCTCACACTGCCCTCTGCGACGGCTCCGAAAGCAGACAACCCGGCGGAGGATAACCAGAGCAAGCCACGGCGCCCCGCAAAGTACCGCCGCGCTGCCCCCGAACTCTCTCCAACGTACCCTCACGCCCGTAAGCCGCGGACTGCCACCGCCCTTGGATGTAGGTTGCCACCATGCAGGAACACCCCGCCCCACGTCGTCACTTGAATAGAGAACCAGCCATCGAAAGGGAAATCCAACTTCAAGGATCATCGCTCTTGCCGGTGGCCAGCTTGGTACTCTAACAAAGCACCACCCAGGAAGCCTTGAAGTCTCCAAATCAAGCTTTGGACGCTCCATCTCGAATAACACGCCTGAGAGATCGAATCCCAGAGGCCCGCTATCGGGCTGTGTCAGTTTGAAGGCAACGACATACGACTGCCACGTGGCCATGCTCACGTCGACACCCCAATCGAGTTGCGGTCGAATACACTGCGAATCGACAGCGCGAAATACAACCGAACCGCCGCGCACGAAGAGCGACAACATGAGCGCAGTTGAAGTCAGGAGCGCAATCCCCGCCACAATTGCGAAGCGTATTCGCAGGTAACGCATTCTCACGTACGCCCCAATCCTCTTCTTGCTTTCGGCGGTCATGCCAACATCGCAATCTACTCCTTCGAGTACCGCGCCGCCGTCCCCATGCTCTCGAGCGCCGGTGCCAGGCGTTCGAGCGCGTGCGCATACGCCCCCATCCGCATCCCAATCCCGTGCCGCTTCGCAAGTTCGTACACCGCGCTGAACTCGCGGCGCATGTAGAGGGCTAGGCGGTCGCGGACTTCCTCGGCCGTCCAGTAGTAGCCCATCTTGTTCTGGGTCCACTCAAAGTAACTGACCGTGACGCCGCCGGAGTTGGCGAGGATGTCCGGGATGACGATCACTTCTCGCCCATCGAGCATTCTGTCGGCGTCCACCGTGATGGGTCCATTGGCGAGTTCGAGGATGACCTTAGCCTTGATTTTGTTGGCGTTTGCTTCGGTAATGACGTTTTCGACCGCCGCGGGAACGAGCATGTCAACATCAAGTTCCAGCAGTTCGGCGTTGCTGATGCGCCTGGTGCCGGCGCCGCACAGGGAGAGGTCCGGCAAGAGTCCAGGCTTGTGATCGGCGGCAATCATCGCTCCGATGTCAAGGCCGTTGGGGTTGTAGAGGGCGCCGTTCGAGTCGCTCACGGCGACGACGTTGTAGCCATCGGCGTGGGAAAGCCCGGCAAAGTGTTCACCGGCGTTGCCGAATCCTTGCACGGCGATCCGGCGAGACCGCACCCTGTTGTCCCAGCCGAGTTTCACTTCCAGTTCTTTGAGAATGAAAAATCCGCCCCGCGCGGTGGCATCATCGCGGCCCAAGGAGCCGCCCATCGCGACGGGCTTGCCCGTGATCACGCCCGGCTCGCGCCGACCGACCACGTTGCTGTATTCATCGGCCATCCACGCCATAATCAGGCCGTTGGTGTTCACATCGGGAGCGGGAACATCGACATCGACTCCGATGGCCCAGGCGATTGCCCGGATATAGCCGCGGCTGAGGCGTTCAAGTTCCGCCATGGAAAGTTCGCGCGGGTTCACAATCACGCCGCCCTTTCCGCCGCCAAACGGCAGGCCCGCGACAGCGCACTTGAAGGTCATCCAGAAGGCGAGGGCCTTGACCTCGCTGACGGTAACATCCTGGTGGAAGCGAATTCCGCCTTTGGCGGGGCCGCGGGTGTCGTCGTACTTGCAGCGGTAGCCGGTGAAGATGCGAAGTGCGCCGTTGTCAAGGCGGACGGGGACTGAAACTTCGAGAAACTGCTTGGGCTGGCGGAGCCGCAGAAGGGTTTCGGGATCAACTTTTGCGTACTTCGAGGCGAGTTCGAGGCGTAGAAGCGCATCCTGAAAGACATCGCGTTGGTCGTGGGGCATACGGTGAAAGGGTAGTTTCCGTGGGGACGAAAGTCTCGCGATTGTAAACCGTTACATCCGAAGAAAAACCGCCACAGTGCGCCTACACCGCCACTTCCTCCGCCAACTCGACCCCGCCGCGGAGTTCGCCTTGCTCAAAGCGGGCAAACGCATCGAGAACTTCGGCGGCGGTTTCTGCGACGCGGATCGCCTCTTTGAACGGCTTCACGCTTTCGAGTTTTCCGTTCGGGAGGATTCGTTGCATGTTGCGGGCGAACCAACTGATGCGGCGGTTGATCTGGTACAGAGCGTAGCGATCGTCGCGGTACTGCTGCATCAGACCGAAGTAGCGGCGGATGATCGCGAGTTGCTCGGCTTCGCTCGGGGGCGCGAGGAGTTCGCCGCGTTGGAGGAACGCCCAGACATCGCGAAAAATCCACGGGGTAGAAAGGGCGCCGCGACCGATCATCACACCGGCGCATCCGGTTTCGCGGAGCATGTGCTGCGCATCGGCCCCGCAGCGGACATCGCCGTTGCCGATGATCGGGATAGCCCCGTTGACGCTTTCCACGACGCGGGCGATGCCAGCGACTTGCACTTTGCCGCTAAACTTCATCTCGGTGGTGCGACCATGCACTGTCACGGCCTTCACGCCGACATCGGCGAGCATCCTGGCCAGGTGCGGCGAGCAGGCGTTGCCGGTTTCGTAGTCGGCATTGGACCAGCATAGTCGCATTTTGCAGGTGAGAGGGACGGTCGCGCCCGCCGCGGGCGCTGCACGCTCGGCCATCGCGGTGCCCGCTCTCTTCCGCCACTCTTCGGCATCAAGCGGCATCTTCGCAAGTTCCTTCGCCACCCGCTCGGCAACCCGCACCGCCCGAGAGAGATCCGTCAGCAGTTTGCTCCCGCCATCTTTCTTGGTCACTTTGTCAACGGGGCAGCCCATGTTGATGTCAACCACCGTCGCGCCGTGCTCGACGGCCCAACGCGCGCCCTCGGCCATGATGTCGGGGTCGCTGCCGTACAACTGCATCCCTACCGGCTTGTCATACTCGTTGGTGCGGGCCAGGTCGAGGCTTGTTGCGGTGCCGCGCAAGAGGCCTTGGGGGCTTAGAAGGTCAGTACACGCCAGCCCGACCCCGCCCAGTTCGCGGCAGATCGTTCTGAACGCAAGATCACAATACCCGGCGATGGGAGCCAAGAGGAGGTTGGTTTCGAGGTTGACGGGGCCGATGTTGAGCAATGTGAATCATACGGGCGCTACCCGCGGCGCCGACAGCCGAGCACCGGGCAGAAGCCCGGTGCCACATTGCCAATACCA
>ENA-ORBV01015290-ORBV01015290.1-microbial-mat-metagenome-genome-assembly--contig:-NODE-15290-length-11318-cov-6.421404_pt1 | contig 11318 bp, 9 predicted proteins | sample MGYA00237777_ERZ505514 | MGnify/ENA primary metagenome ERZ505514 (study PRJEB26160, sample SAMN06269048) | microbial mat metagenome | isolation source: Oligotrophic lake microbial mat | place...
TCTGAATCTAGCCGAAAACCTTCGACAGTCGGCCGCCATTCGACAAAGCCCACTCCAAAAAAAACTAAAAAAGACTCTCTTAGGACCCTTTAAGACCTCTAAACGAATAAAACTAGATCTTAAGAACCAAAAATATATGCTTTAAATTGCCTATGCTAAATTGCCTATGCTTCCGGCTTTAGTTTATTAGAATTATTTACGAAGAGAAAATCGATTAAGGCAGCTTAAGCTACAGCGTGAACTACATAATTGCTTAAGTTGCCTTTTTTTTTAAAAGTTAGTCCGTACCTTTTTGAGATGGCGACGAACTATTGGACAGGCGTCAGAAAACCTTCTGGCATTACCCCATAAAACTCATTAAACTAGGAATAGGAATTGCAACTTATCTTGTTGAATCGTCTTAGTTTTATCTCAAAATGGTCCAGGGGGATGTATGTTCAGATCACTTAAATTAGGTGCTACTCTATTGGTTTTTATTCTTGTGGCGACTTTTGGTTTTCAAAACTGTAGTCAAAAGCCACTTGAGTTAAATAACCTCAATCAAACCGGCACTAACACTGGTGGCAGTGGAGGTGGTGGTGACGGTGGTGGTGGAGTCAGTACGGGTCTCAATGCCGGACAAGCGAATTATTTAATAGAAGAGGGCAGAACATTAGACATTAATTTAACACTGAGTTCTCCGGCTGAAGGTAACTATACTGTTAGTTGGGAGATATTGCCGATCGATGCGGGTCTTTTCGCAGCCAATGACTTTGATATTGTGACAGGTGGTTTTTCAATATTAGCGGATCAAACTGGCGGAAGTATTAGTTTAAGGGCCAAAGAAAATGCGGTAGTTTCTGTCGATAAAAAATATAGATTAAGAATTACTTTTTCTGGAAGTGATCAGCCTCTTGTTTTATATCTTACCTTTAAAGACAACGATTCAGCACAAGTGTTTGCGGGACATGTTCATACTTGTCTGCTCAAAAGCGGTAGCTTAAAATGTTTTGGGGCTAATAATGCTGGCCAGTTGGGTAACGGGAATGTCATAAACCAATCATCGCCTGTGCCAGTTTCAGGCATGAGTGTAGATGTACAGAAGGCCGCAGTAGGTATCAATAATACATGTGCAATAAAAAGCGGACAGCTTTATTGTTGGGGTAACAATAGCAGTGGTCAGCTTGGGAAAGGGGACGCTACCACTTTACCAACCTCCGCTCCATCTTTGGTTCCGACCATGGACTCAGGTGTGACGGATGTTGTTGTAGGTTACTACACCATATGTGCGATAAAAAATGGTGCAGTTTTTTGTTGGGGAGATGGGCGCTATGGAACTGTCGGCGATGGAACATTTACCAGACGTTTAGTGCCAACAGCTGTTACTGGATTAAGCTCGGGCGTATCAGCAATTGCCATGTCGGATACGGACGCGCAGGTTACGGCAGGAGTGCCGGGAGTTGGTCATGCGTGTGCCATAAAATCTGGAGCACTTTATTGTTGGGGCTACAATCCGTCGGGCGAAATTGGCGATGGTACTTTAACAAGTAAAGGGGTTCCAACTCTCGCGTCTGGTATGGAAGCAGATGTAAGTTTGGTGTCTGCAGCGCAAAACAGTACTTGTGCCGTTAGAAAATCTAACCTCTATTGTTGGGGTGCAAATGGTCAGGGGCAATTAGGTCTAGGCGATGTTAACACCAGGTATGCACCTACCCTTGTAAGTGCTTTTATAGGAAAAAAGATTTCACAAATTGATGGTGACGAACTTCACTATTGTGCAAATGCAGATGGAAAGGTCTATTGTTGGGGTGACAACGCAGGTTCTCAAATTGGCACGGGCAATACTGTTGACGCCATTTCTCCCGCGCAGCTAGCTGGCTTGGATGTCGGAATCAGTTCAATAGCAACCAGCACATACGGAAGTTTTGCCATTCAAAATAATAAACTTTTGGGATGGGGCCGAAACTCAGAGGGTCAGTTAGGTAGAGGAAATGTCGTTACCCCTCAAACTGCGCCTCAAATTACTTTTGATTTAGCTAATTTTTAATTTAAACTATTTTTTTTGGGGGTTATTTTGAAATACTTTTCAGGGTTGTCGCACAAAATAATGGGTATGGGTCTTTCACTGACTTTCGCGATGGTTACTGTACTTATGTACAACGCTTGTGAAAAAGAAAAACAAGTTTTGGTATCATCACCAAGTCAGGCGACTTCGGCTTCAACTGATCAACCCCCTCCAGCGCCCAATCTTAACTATTACACTATGCCAGTGGTAACCTCGCTAGCTTCATTGCCGGCAGCTGTTGAACCAAGTAGTTAGCTAGCCTCGTGCCGCCACCTCGAATGCACATGATACGTTACCACGGGGTCTTTGCACCCAACTCAAAGGCTCGGCCCCAAGTGGTGCTCAAAAATAAAGTGCAAAAGGACACGCTAGACAAACACGAAATAAAACCCCCGTCATCGGCTGCGCAAATATCGTGGGGAAGATTAATGAAGCGAGTTTTTCAGATAGACATCACAAAATGTGGTAAATGCGGCGGCGACACCAAAGTCATCGCCGCGATTTTAGAAAGATCCATCATCGAAAAAATCCTTACTCACCAGGGGCTACCCTCAGTGGCCCCACCCATCCACCCTGCGCGAGCACCTCCACAGCTGAGTTTTGAGTACCACTGACTTCACAATTTCCAAAAAAAACGGGCCAAAATTTTGCGCTAAAGGTATTCGTGTTGTCAAAAATTTTGGAATTTCTGAATCTAGCCGAAAACCTTCGACAGTCGGCCGCCATTCGACAAAGCCCACTCCAAAAAAAACTAAAAAAGACTCCCTTAGGACCCTTTAAGACCTCTAAACGAATAAAACTAGACTTAGGATCCAAAAAATATATGCTTTAAATTGCCTATGCTTTACGCGAACCGCTCTCCACAGTTATATTCGACTTTGAAGTCTATCCAGAACCTAAATGCCTTTAAAGCAATGAAATAAATCAGTTAATACGTTTTTAACCAAGCATAAGTGCGCCGGTAAACGGCCCAAATTTTCTTAAAGATTCGTACCAAAAAGGCGCGGGCATAGGAAACAAACGACATCAATTTAGTACCTATCGCTTCTTCACGGAGGTAAAGATGACTGGAAAGGATTGAACTTAAATTTGAACCTACTCCCGACTATAGGACCGAATAAATTCCGGGTCTTCCGTGGCTTTGGCAATAACTAAAAAAAGTGTCGCAAGTTTTTATGGGATATTTATACTCGGTAGTGGGGCTAAATGGGACATACCTTTTGACTGATAAAATAAATGGGGGCTGGTCCGCTTATTGCACTGGGAATACAGAGTGCGAAGCAAAAAGAATGAAGCAAATGCAAGTGAGTGCACCTTCGCCTACCGCTAAAAGGGGAAAAAACATATGGGAACATCAAAAATAAATTCAAGGCGCATCTGGTTTCTTCTGGCCATAGGAGTACTTGGGCACGCGCAAGGGGGACATTCCTCTTCTAGTTATACCCAAGGGAAAGCCCCGCCACCAACAAGCTATATGCGCCCGAAAGCTCACGTAGCGACGGATTCGGTGGATCAACTGATTCCAAAGATCTCGGTCGATGTTGGAAACACCAATAATAAATTTGCGAACACTGAACACACTGAACCTCGCTCAAATGATTTTTGGTGGCCTAAGGCACTGAACGTTTCGCCTCTTCGCAAATTCGAGAACGTGAATCCCCTCGGAAAAGATTTTAATTATGCCGAGGCTTATTCTAAACTAGATATCAGAGCGGTTGAAGACGACCTGCGCGCCCTCATGAAGGATTCTAAAAGTCTTTGGCCAGCAGATTATGGGCATTATGGTCCTTTTTTCATTCGTATGGCGTGGCATAGTGCCGGAACTTATCGCGCGCTCGATGGACGCGGCGGAAGTGATGGTGGACAACAGCGCTTCGCTCCGCTCAACAGTTGGCCCGACAATGCCAACCTCGACAAAGCCCGTCTCTTGCTCCAGCCGTTAGTTGACAAATACTATCCGAATTTGTCTTGGGCCGATGCCATGGTTCTTGCGGGCGACTTAGCTATGAGAGATATGGGTTTTAAAACGCTGGGAGTGGCTGGCGGACGGACCGATGATTGGTCTCCTGATCTTGTGTATTGGGGACCCGAAGACGAATTTCTCAAAAGCCATCGCTTCGACAAGAACGGAAATCTTTTGTTACCGTTAGCTGCTTCTGTGATGGGACTTATTTATGTCAATCCGGAAGGAGCCGATGGGAAGCCTGATCCTCTGCTTTCTGCAAAACATATCCGTATGACCTTTGGTCGCATGGGCATGAATGACGAAGAAACGGTGGCGTTAATTGCCGGCGGCCACACCTTCGGAAAGGCCCACGGGGCGCATAGCGCTGCAAAATGTGTCGTCGGTCCAGATCCCACGGCCGCACCTGTAAATGAACAATTAAAAGGTTGGAAAAATAAATGCGGCAAGGGAAATGCCGAAGACACAATCACGAGTGGAATTGAAGGGGCTTGGACTTCACAACCCGTCAAGTGGACTCACGAATATCTGACGATTCTTTACGAGTACCAGTGGACACTCAAAAAAGGACCGGGAGGAAAATTTCAGTGGTTTGCAAAAGACCTTAAACCCGCCGATCACGCCCCGGATGCACATCTGGCAAAACGTGTTCCCGTTATGATGTTAACGACAGATCTTTCGCTTCGCTTTGACCCCACCTACGGCCAAATTTCTAGACGGTTTCTAGCAAATCCAAAAGAGTTTGAAGAAGCTTTTGCGAAAGCATGGTTTAAGTTGATTCACCGGGATATGGGACCGAAGTCACGCTATCTCGGCAACAACTTTTCAAATGAAGATTTTATTTGGCAAGATCCTGTTCCAGCTGCCGACTACAAAACAGTGGATGCTGCCGACATAGCGGCGTTAAAAGGAGAAATTGAGAAATCAGGACTTTCGGTTTCTGACCTAGTTAAAGTGGCATGGGCTGCGGCCTCCTCTTACCGAGGGAGCGACATGAAGGGCGGCGTCAATGGAGCCAGAATTCGTTTGGCACCTCAGAAAGATTGGGAAGTAAACGAACCAGCTTTATTGCAAAAAAACTTAACTGTGCTTGAAAAAATCCAATCTCATTTTAACGAAAATAATTTTCGTCGCGGCAAGAAAATCTCCTTTGCCGATCTCATCATATTAGCTGGTAACGTAGGCGTAGAGCAGGGCGCCAAAAAGGCAGGCTACGATACCGAAATTCCTTTTGTGCCGGGCCGAACCGACGCAACACAGGAGCAAACAGATGTAGAATCTCTCAATAACTTAAAAATCAACAATGACGGCTTCCGTAACTATTACAGCATGAGCGGTAACTACTTACATCCCGCTTCGGCCTTTGTTGATCGGGCCGATCTTTTAAGTCTCACTATTCCCGAAATGACCGTGCTAATAGGTGGCTTAAGGGTGCTAGGAGCAAACTACGGCGATTCTAAGAATGGTGTGTTCACTGAGGCCCCCGGCACATTAACCAATGATTTCTTCATTAATCTCATGGACAGCTCAACACATTGGACACTTTCTGATAAAAGACTTGGTACTTTTGTCGGGAAAAACCACAAGTCAGGAGCCACCAAGTGGACCGCCACAACGCATGATCTCATTTTTGGATCCAACGCTGAACTTCGAGTTGTAGCTTTCACGTACGCTTCAAAAAATGCGAAACGTAAATTCGTGAGTGATTTTATTAGTGCATGGGACAAGGTCATGAACCTTGATCGCTTCGATCTTAAAAAGCGGTGATTGTAGGTTGTAAAGTAAAAAGTTTTTTCAGTGAGAATCACAATGAATCCTTAATGCTTTTGAAAGCTTGCATTTATGACTGTTGCTATATTTAGATAGTTTCCCCAAAAACCACTTTGGGGTTTTAAATATTTCAGGATGAAAAGATGATCTTCATCCTAGCGATAAGATCACAAACCAAATACAAAAATTTTTAGTCTTAAACGTCCTAATAGATTCGCAATTTATTGCAGACCTTCAATACCCATCAAGAAAAGTTAAGATAAAGCTTATGTCTGGGGACCAACGATCACTCAAAAAAACAATTCAAAAAATATCCAAAAGAATTCTTAACTACTTTCAAAGACAGGGATTACTCGATGGCTCTACCGACTCTATTCATGAAGGCCAAACAGAGCTCATCGATGAGCTTGCCGCAGCCAGCATTAGCTCTAAAATCGCGACGGGCCCAAGGCAAGGCGAGTGGGTGCGAAAGTTTGGCCAAGTCATTGAGCTGCAGTACCAGACAAAACTCACCGGCCCCAAGTGTGCGAGGCACATGAGCTTTAGCCTTCACGCCAACACTCTGTGTGAGCCCCATGAGAGGGCAAAGCTCGAAAGGCTATGCAAATGCATTAACCGACCGCCACTAGCTAACGACAGAGTTTTGCTTTCTCCCGACGGAAAACAAATCCTCTACAAAATGAACTCCCCCTACCAAGACGGCACCACACGCTTACTCTTTGACCCGCTGGAGTTTATCGAAAAACTAGCTAGCCTCGTGCCACCACCTAGAATGCACATGATACGTTACCACGGGGTCTTTGCACCCAACTCCAAGGCGCGGTCCCAAGTGGTGCTAAAAAACAAAGTGCAAAAAAACTCGCTAGACAAAAATGAAATAAAACCCCCTGCATCGGCTGCGCAAATCTCATGGGAAGATTAATGAAGCGAGTTTTTCAGATCGACATCACAAAATGTGGTAAATGCGGCGGCGATGTAAAAGTGATTGCAGCCATTATTGAAAAAAAAGTCATCGAAAAAATCCTTACTCACCTGGGGCTACCCTCAGTGGCCCCACCCATCCACCTCGCTGTTCAACATTTTGATAGTAAGTCGAAATCAATTTTTTTAGACATTGAGAAGGCTTCACTGTTTTGTTGAAAAAATTTCGAATGCCGATATTTTGATACCTAAAAGTACTTCCCTCGTTGCCAAAATAGCTTCCTACTCCCAAAATTTCAGAATATTTTTTTAAACCATCACGAGTTTCGGAATCTTTTATTGCAGAAAGACCCAATGAAAGATTAGAGGGCGTAGAAATTTTAGTGTCCTCAGTCCAGCCAAAAGCACCCGACCAAAGTATTAAAATAAAAAATACACGTGCCATGCTTAAATATCGGCACAAATGCAAATTCCTAAATGTAGATTTCCTTTTGCTCGGTAGTTCCCGTGGACGTAATTGGAGTCGCAAGAATTAAGGCAATTTCTTTAGGAGGTATCACTCCTGCGCAATCACATCGGATTACTTCAAAATCGTTCGTAGCTGCGTTACTATTCACACTCGGATTCCGACCGCGAAACGTATTCTCGCGGTCCTTAAATTAAGCGCAGCCCTGTAATTTATCTTAATGAGATAGCGATTTAATCCGCAATTGGCTGATCGATCATACGTTTACCTGAAGCCCAAGTCCCTTATCCACTTCAGTTCATTAATCTCACGATAGCGACCGCTGCCCTGTAATTTGGACAGCATTCTTGTTTTCCCACGTCAGTTAATTTAAACTCATCGCCAAAGAGGCCCCAATGTTAGCAAGAGCAGTACAACTAAAAATTTCTTTAGACGATACAAACCCAAGTATTTGGCGGAGAATTTTAATTTTAGAAAATTCGTCGCTAAGAACTCTACGTTACGCCATTCAAGATGTGTTTTGGTGGAAAGGTTATCACAGCTATCTTTTTGAAATCGACGGCAAGAAATATTCTGATCCAGAAATTGATATGGAGTTTGAAGGATGGCTTGATGATTCAAAATATAAGGTTGGAAAAATTGTCGAAAAGCATTCTGAATTTAAATTTATTTATGATTTTGGCGACTGGTGGTCTCATAACATCACCTTTGAAAAATTTATCGACGCTGACTTAACTGAGAAATATCCCGTCTGCGTTGACGGGGAATATTCGGCTCCACCTGAAGATTGGGGTGGCCCGCATGGCTTTGAGGAATTTAAAAAAGCGGTATCGAACCCTAAAAATAAAAATCACAAAGAGATGGTGGGATGGTACAGTGAAACTAATTATGGCCGAAAATATAACTCTAAATCTTTTGATCTTGAGTTTATGAATCTAAGAATCGGGCGACGTCAGAAACCAAGACTCAAACTTGAAAAAGCGTCCATCAAGAAAAAACCAAAGCTTACTTTGGTATCGCATTAAAGATATTTTTTAATTAAATTATTTTGTCGGCAAGAGTCTGCCGTTGGTGAGGTCGGAGGGTGAGAAGAGCTCTCGCCCAGAATTGAACATTTAAATCTTTTCTATATTGGTATCATTATCTTTTGTGTCCAAATTGTTGGCCACCGCAGGAATCTCAACTCCAAGGGAATTTGTTTGCATTTCTTCTTGAAGTTTTTTAAGATTTTCTTGTTCTTCGATAAGTTTTTTTGCTGCATCTTCTTTTTTCATTGCCAAAATTTCCGCGTGGACCGAGCCGTGCGAACAGCCACAGAGGTCGGCAATGGATCTATAGGTTAGACCTTTTTTTCGAAGTGCGCGAATCATGTCGGAGTTTCGCATTTTCTTTCTGCCAATTAATTTCCCCTTGGCTCGAGCGTTAGCTAATCCAACCTTAACTCTTTCGATTATTAATTCGCGTTCAAGTTGAGAGACAGCTGCCAGCACAGTGAACGCCATTTTTCCAGCGGCGGTTGAAGTGTCCAATCTTTCGGACAATGAAATAAAAGAACAGTTATTCGCCTTAAATTCATCAAGAGCTTTTAATAAACGTGTTGTACTTCTGGCAAGCCTTGAAAAGGCAGGCACAATAACTTGCTCGACTTCATTATTTTTTACAGCCGCCATCATGCGGTCTAATGCTGGACGATTTTGTTTTGCCCCTGATTGATTTTCATCAGTAAAAATCTCTACATCTTTAATACCCATTTGTTCGCAGTAAACACGAACTTGCCTGACCTGTGATTCTAATCCAGAGCCTTGAAGCGCGGTACTCACGCGGCAATAGGCCACGGTTTTTCTTTTAACTGAACTTTGCATTTATTCTCCGATAAAAATGAAAAGGCCCGATGGGTTTAAGCCATCGGGCCGTAATTTTGTTATGGGAGAAATTTATTTTTTATTTTCTCCCGTCATCATTTGAGTAAACTTCGAAGCACTGAGTGGACCCTTCTGATAAGCCTTGATCGCTTCGGACTGGAGCTGAACCGCAAGGTCAGCAAACCCAATTCCAAAAGCCCCAAGCCAGAAAAAGAGAATCGCTCTCAATATCCAATCAAAGATTCCCATGAGCACACCTCCTGTTTTAATTCGGTAGCCGTGTGACACAGTTTGATTGCGATTCACGTTCAACGATTTGAACTCTCGGTGGACTCACGTTCAGTAAAGATATTGATCCCTACCAGACGCCTACCAATTTCCTACCAAACTTTGAAATATCCAGAAATGTGTAGAAATATTGGACTTGGAAGCTTACTCGGTTATTGCTTCGTTAAGTGTTTATTTTGTTTTGGGTTATTCGATTCGCTCGGTTTTAGTAGACAAAGAATGGCGGAGAGAGAGGGATTCGAACCCCCGAGCCCCTTGCGAGGCCTCCGGTTTTCAAGACCGAATCTCTAAATAAAAAGCTATTGTAAATCAGCTACTTAAAAAAATAAGTGGCAGTTTTGGGACCCGCTTGGGACCGGAATATCTATTGCGGCTTTTCCCAGTACTTTAATTCTGACACAACAAATCTTGCGAAAGGTTCTATATTCCCGCCAGTAGATGCCGCTTCTAATGCATCCATATACTGTGGCCGGTTATCTGATCTAATAACCGTCCAAGGATAACCGCCAGAAACTAACATTAGGTTTAACAAGAACCGCCCAATTCGACCATTGCCATCCGAATATGGATGAATAAACACAAAAATAAAATGACCGAGTATGGCTTTCACTCCTGCATGAGGCTCTTCTTTTAGTAGCTTAAAAAGCGTCTCCATTGAATCGATAACTGCTTCTTTGCTTCTCGGTGGCACATGCCGGGCGTTTTGGATAAATACTGAGCCGTTTCGGTATCCCGCCAAGTCTGCGGGTTTTAAAATTCCAGCATGCACTGACGCAGAAAAAAGTGCCCTATACCAATCTTGAAGATCTCGTTCGAAAATTTCCCCAGGATTTATTCCTGATAATGTTGCGCGAACTGACTCTATTACTTTCTGGAACGCCTCGAAATAACCTTTTGCGGCCATTGTATCAATTTGCTCCCGATCCTTTGGATTAGTTTCCGGGCTCCATCTTCCTTCAGCAATTTGTTGAATTAGGTCTTCGGTAACTTCATAGCCCTCGATAGACAATGAATGATACGCGTCTTGTCTATAGCGATCCATAATCACTCGAACCACGCGATCAGGTTTTTTTACTTCCACGTTTATAGGTTCAGGCATTATATCAATTATAGTTTCACGCATTTTCTTCCACATTACTTCTACGCGTCCAGCATATGCGGATTTAATTCTTCCCGTTAAAACCGGAGTATGATTTAGAAATGGATTTTCTTCTGTTACTGAGTGTCCAGCAGCTTGCATATCGCGGACAATTTGATCTGCCTTTTGACTTTCACCAATGGCGCGAAATGCACCTGCAATTCTTCCGGCATCTGTAACTAATCCCAGTTTCAGTAAAATCCGAGAAATTTCAGATACGGATTGAATTAACTTTAAAGCAATCTCCACATTAAATGGTTTGTTCTTGTAATAAGTTGGCGAAAGTCTGCAAAGAGCAAGTGGCATTGGCATCACATAAATTCCATCTAACTTAACCGGATCTTCTGGAAAATTCTTTGTATCAGTGTAAAGCAATAAGGAAGTATCCTCAGGTAACTCCACAGTCTGATTAGAAGTCTTTTTCGTAATTACTGTGATTTGTCGAGCAACATGGCATTCTCCAGAGTGAAGATCTAACGATGCATCAGCAGACAAGCAATACTCTTGTTTTCCAAATCTCTTCATTAAGTACTGTCTTATAAATGGCCAAAAACCTACATACCAAACCGTCGAAGTTCCCGAAGCCTCCGGCTTAGTAAGCAAATACCAACCGCGAATAACCTGGGTGAGACACCCGGCCCTCATAAGAATTTCGCGCTGTTTTGGTTCGATCAAGGTATGTTCTAAAACTCCGTCAATAGCTGCGTCTTTTGCAGCTTTCAGGGCCAGAGCTAGACTTTCATTTGGTTTGTATTCCATAGTTTGTTCCATAAGCAGGTATATCGTTTTTAAGGTATTTACTAGATTTTATATTACATTTTTACTAGAGATTAATCAACATATTTACTAGATTTTATATTATATTT
>ENA-ORBV01015292-ORBV01015292.1-microbial-mat-metagenome-genome-assembly--contig:-NODE-15292-length-11316-cov-5.675416_pt1 | contig 11316 bp, 9 predicted proteins | sample MGYA00237777_ERZ505514 | MGnify/ENA primary metagenome ERZ505514 (study PRJEB26160, sample SAMN06269048) | microbial mat metagenome | isolation source: Oligotrophic lake microbial mat | place...
GCGATCAGACCCTCATCCTCGTCATCCTGCTGCTGACGGTGGCGCTGTTTTTGTGGGGGCGCTGGCGTCACGACATGGTGGCAACCGCTTCCTTGCTCGCCTGCGTGGTGATCGGGCTGGTGCCGGCAGGCCAGGCGTTCTCCGGCTTTGGCCATCCGGCCGTGATCTCGGTGGCCTGCGTGCTGGTGCTCAGCCGCGGCCTGCAGTCGTCAGGGGCGGTCGATGTGCTGACGCGCCACGCCCTGCCGAAAGACGCCGGTGCGACGGCAAGCATGGCGGCGTTGATCGGGCTCGGTGCCCTGTTGTCGGGGTTCATGAACAACGTGGGAGCAATGGCGCTGCTGATGCCGGTGGCGATCGGCGCCTCCTGCGCCTTCCTGACGCCGATCGGACATCAGAACAACACACTGATCCTGGGCCCGGGCGGATTCCGCTTTGGCGACTACTGGCGCCTGGGCCTGCCGCTGGAGGTGCTGGTGGCGGTCGTGAGTATTCCGATGCTGCTGCTGATCTGGCCCCTGTGATGCAGAACGACCCTGAACGCCCCGAAGGCCAGCGCGCGCCGACCGACATCGAGCAGATCATCCAGGCCTTGTCGGATGGCCGGAACAAGCGGGTGCGCAAGTTTCTCTCGCGCATGCATCCGGCCAAGACCGCTGCGTTGCTGGAAATGCTGGACCAGGATCAGCGCGCCGCCTTGTGGCAGCAGGTGGAGCCTGGCCTGGAGGCCCGTATCCAGCCGCACCTGAACCTGGCGCTGAGCAGCCAGCTGGCCGGCGAGTCGGGGGAGGACTCGGTCGCCGAGCAGGCCGAGCAGCGGCAGGCAAAGAGCCAAGGCGGCCTGAACCAACTCGACGCGGTGCGCAAGGCGCTGGGGGCCGGGCGGCTCAAACGCGTGGCCAAGACGCTGCGGCGCATGCACGCGGCCAAGGTCGCCGGATTGCTGGAGGCCTTGCCGCCCGAGGAGCGGGGCGCGGTGTGGAGCATGGTCGATACCGAACGCGCCGGCAAGGTGTTGACCTACCTGCACGACGAGATCCGCGTCGCGCTGGCCCAGGAACTCGACCTCGACGACCTGATGGCGTCGGCGCAGCATCTGGAGCTCGACGACCTGGTCGATCTGATCCAGGGGCTTCCCGCGGAGCTGGGCAACCGGTTGATGCTGACCACGACCGGCAGCCGGCGCGAGCAACTCGAGTCCATGTTGTCGTATCCGCAGGACTCCGCCGGCGGCCTGATGAATGCCGACGTGATCGAGGTGCGGGCCGATGTCAAGGTCGGCACCGTGCTGCGATACCTGCGTCTGCTGGAGTCCCTGCCGCCGCACACCGACATGCTGATGGTGGTCGACCGCCAGGGCAACTACCAGGGAACCTTGCGGCTTGACACACTGGTCGTCGCGCTGCCCACGCGCCGGGTGTCCGAGCTCATGCACACCGACATCGCCGGCATACCGGTGCAGACCGACAGTGCCGACGTGGCCCGGATATTCCAGGACCTGGACCTGTTGTCCGCGCCGGTGGTCGATGCGAACAATCGGCTGATCGGGCGCATCACCGTCGATGACGTGGTCGACCTGATCCGCGAGAACTCCGACCGCGCGATGATGCAGATGGCCGGCCTGGACGACGAGGCCGACATGTTCGCCCCGGTGCTGGTGAGTTCGCGCCGGCGCGCGGTCTGGCTGGGCATCAATTTGGTCACCGCCTTCCTCGCGGCCTGGGTGATCGGCCGTTTCCAGGCCACCTTGTCCCAACTGGTGGCGCTTGCCGTGCTGATGCCGATCGTCGCGAGCATGGGCGGCATTGCCGGCAGCCAGACGCTGACGCTGGTGATCCGCGGCCTGGCACTGGGCCAGGTGCAGAAAGGCAATATCCGCGTCTTGCTGGGCCGCGAGATCGGTGTTTCGGTCCTCAATGGCGTGTTGTGGGCCGTCGTGATCGCCTTGCTGGCAGTGGCGTGGTTCGGCGACTGGGGTATCGGCGCGGTGCTGGGCGCGGCCATCCTGATCAACCTGCTGTGCGCCGCGTTGGCCGGGTTGGCGATTCCGTTGATACTCGAGCGACTGGGCATCGACCCGGCGCTGGCGGGCAGCGTGATCCTGACGACGGTGACCGACGTCATCGGTTTCTTCGCGTTCCTCGGTCTTGCAACCGTGTTGTTGTTGTGATCTGCAACGGGGCCGGTGGTTTGCCGGCCTGCTGGAGAACCCGATGGAGCCGATAAGCCAATTCCTGCAGACGCTGTATCGCAAGCTGCAACGGCCGATCATCAAGACGGCCGAGACCGAGGTCACGATCTGGTCGCTGGTCTATTTGCTGGTGCTGGTGTTGCTGCTGATCTGGGTGGCGCGCCGCCTGCAGGTATGGCTGGCCAACGGCCCGCTGCTGCAGTCACGGCTGGACGCGGGCGTACGCCAGGCGGTGGGCACGCTGGCGCGTTACCTGGTGCTGCTGATCGGCCTGCTGGCCATCGTGCAGACCGCCGGTATCGACCTGACCACCTTCAACGTGCTGGCCGCCACAAGCAATCCTCATCGCGTTGCGCAGGAGTGCTAGAACACGGGTCTGGCCGCGTCGGCAGACTATTGCTTGGCGGCCGACTTCCTGGCCGCAGTTTTCCTGGCTGCTGCCTTTTTCGCTGCTGGCTTCTTCGCCGCTGCCTTCTTCGCTGCTGCCTTCGTCGCTGCAGGGGCCTTGGTAGTCGCGGAATTCGCTACGCGGGTCGCGGCGCCCTTGCGGCCGGCCGCCGAACGCTTGGCCGACTGCGCGGCCGTGTCGAGGGTCTTGGCCACCTGCCGGGTCTCGCGCTCGACCGCCTTGCGGGTGTCGCTGGCCACGGCATCCACCGACTTGCGTGCTTGCTCCGTCTTGCGCTTCACCGCCTTCTTCGCGTCCCGGGCTGCCTTCTCGATGGTCTTGGTGATGCTGGCGAGTTTCTTGCGGGCGGCCGTGGCCGCCTTCGTCGCTTCGCGCTTGGCCGCCTTGACCGCGCTGCCGATCTGCTTGTTCACCGCCTTGATCTTGGCTTCGGCCGCCTTTTCGGTCTGCACGACCTTCTTGCGCACTTCCTTGGCCAGCGCTTGCGCCTGGCCCTTGGCTTTCTTCACCAGCTTGCGCGCATCGTTCTTGCCAGCCTTGGCGGTGGATGCTGCATTCTTGGCGGCGCGTTTGCCCGCTGCCTTGGCCTTGCGGGCGGCACGCTCGGCCGCCGCTATCGCGTTGCCGGCAGCACTTTCGGCGGCACTCGACGCCTGGATAGCGACCGTTTCGGTCTCGAGTTTCACCGCGTCCGCGGCGTTGCCTGCGGCATGGACGACCGCGTCAGCGGCCGAGGTGACGGTGGATGGGGTTCTGGATTTCGCAGTTGCGGTCATTGTCGGTTTCCTTGTGGTGGTTTGGCCGTGGTGCTGGCCATGGTGTTGAGGATCGTGGGCGTCTGTCGGGTCAACCCGAAGCCGCCCGGCGCTCAATGATGATCCAGTTTCTTGTCGGTGAAAAGCCATTCGCGCAATTCATGGTCGAACCGGGGGTCGCGGCGCCGGATCCATTCGAGCACCATCGCGGCGTGTTCCTTTTCCTCGTCGCGGTTGTGTTGCAAGATGGAGCGCAGTTCCGGATCCTTGCAGGCGTCGGCACGCTGGTTGTACCAGTCGACCGCCTCGAGCTCCTCCATCAACGACACGATGGCGCGGTGCATGTCGCGCGTCTCGTCGCTCAGTTCGTTGATGGGTTCGTGATATCCCTCGTTGGACATGGATCCTCCTGTATGGTGGGTGTCGGAATGATAACGGCCGCACGGAACGGATCAACCCGCCGCGACGGCTGCCTTCGGTCCACCGCGCCGGTGCGTCAACCGCCGTGTACCGGCTTCGCCTCGTAGCCGGCCAGGAACGGCTGCCAGTCACTGTCGGACCAGCGCAGGCCGGGATCGAGCCGGCGTTCCTTGCGCAGGGAGCGCAGCAGGCGTGCGAGGTTGTCGGCTTTCCAGCCGTCGCCAGCGCGGAAGCCGCACTTGTCGAAGTCCACGATCCACGCCCGGCCTGCATCGTCGAGCATCAGGTTGTGGCAATTGAGGTCGGAATGGAACACCTGTTCCTCGTGCAGCTGGCGCACGGCGCGACCGAGCCGCCGCCATTGTTCGGCGGACAGCGCATGTTCGTGGTGCAACAGGTGGGCGACGTCCCTGGAATGCGGGATCAGCGCGACCAGGATATCGGCGCTGTAGAACAACAGGCCGCGCCGGACACGGCGCGACGCGCAGGCTTGTGGCACGGGCAGGCCGCGGGCACGCAGCTGCCCGAGCAGCAGGAATTCGGCCATGGCTCGGGTGCAGGGCAGGCGCTGGACCAAAAAACGGTCGCGGATGAGACGGGCCATCAGCCCGCCACGGTGGTAGTGGCGCAGCAGGAACGCGCCTTGCGGGTGGTGCACCTGGTGCACGCGTCCGCGCCCGGCGCTGCGGTCCTGGCTCGCGCCTTGGCGCCGCCACCAGGCGGGGTCGAACAGCTCGTGGCTTGCCTCGTCGAAGCACTGTGGATCGACCCACACCATGTCGGGCCCGTGGCGCGATTGCCGTGTTGCTTGAGCGGCAATACGGCGCCCGGCAAACGGCTCGAGCAGCGCCAGCGTGCGCGCGGTGGCGCCGGTCATGGCCTCGAACACCTGGCGCGCGCTCGCGACTCGCGCCGCGCGCATGGCGGGCTCACGCTGCAGTTGGCTGAAACAGTCGAATACGCCGGCGGCGTGGTCCACCTCGAGCAGCGCGTGCGCCGCGCGCAGGGTCTCTATGATCCGGGCGAAATTGTGCGTCTGCCGGCCGGTGATCAGTGGTTTATCCAGTGCCAGAACTTCAAGCGGATTGTGGCCCCCGCGCGGGATCAGGCTGCCACCGACGAAGCAGGCGTCGGCCACGCCGTACCAGAGCATCAGCTCGCCCATGGTGTCGCCCAGCAATACCTGCGTGTCGGCGTCGGGCAGCTGGCCCGTGCTGCGGCGCACGAATCGCAATCCGGCCTGCTGCAGCAACCCGGCGACGACGTCGAAGCGTTCCGGATGCCGCGGCACCAGGATCAGCAAGGTGTTTGGTGCCTGCGCCAGGTGTTGCTGCAGTGCGTCGATCAAGGATTCGTCTTCACCGGCATGGGTGCTGCCGGCGGTAAGCACCGGCCGCTCTCCCAGCGCCGCTCGCATCGTGGCGACCCGACCCGGCAGCGCCGGGTCCAGTCGCAGGTCCGACTTGATGTTGCCGGTGACCACCAACCGCTGCGCCGACGCTCCCAGCGCGGTGAATCGCCGCGCCGTGGTCGGGTCTTCGCAACATACCAGGCGCAGCGATGCGATGGCGGGCCGCATGATGGACGCCCAGCGCCGGTAACCGGCGGCGCTGGGTTCGGACAGCCGCGCGTTGGCCACCATGACCGGCACGCCCAGGCTCTGGGCCTGGTACAGGAAATTCGGCCACAACTCGCGTTCGAGCAGGATCACCAGGCGCGGCCGCCAGGCCTGCAGGAAGCGATGCGTGGCGCGCGGCAGGTCGAGCGGGAAATACACATGGTCGACCCGGGCGCCGAAAGCGCTGCGGATCTGGCTGCTGCCGGTTGGGGTTGTGCAGGTCACCAGCGGGCGGCCCCAGCGCGCGTCGGCCAGCAAGGCCTCGATCAGCGGCCGAGCGGCCAGTACTTCGCCGACCGAGCCGCAGTGCACGACGACCACGCCCGCGCGGGCGGCATCCGAGCCGGCCTGGCCGAATCGTTCGTTCCAGCGCTGGCGGTAACGCGGATCGGTCCTTCCGCGCCACCACAGGTAGGCCAGCAGCGGCAGTGCGGCGGCGGCCAGCAGCAGGCTGTACGCCTGTCGCATCAGCGCCAGTGGTCGGCCACCCAGGCCGTGGGTGGAACCCGGCGATACCATTTGCCGCTCACGCCGGCAATGGCGTCTGGCGGGTTCGGCTTGCCATGGAACGCAATGATCTTTGCGCCCGGCGGGATGGCCGGGACGTCGAACCAGCTCATCAGGCCGCGCGGCACGCAATGGCGCTTGAAGCTGACGCACCACTGCGACGGCCAATATTGCACCTTGCCTTGACGGCCCAGGTATTGGGTGATGTATTCCTGCTCGTTGCGCACGTCGGCAATCGACGCCGGGTAGCCGCTTTTCAGGTGTTCGAGCGCATCGGCATGGGCGCCGACGGTATAGCGGTAGACCGAGGTGTTGCCGGTGCCATCGTGCTTGTCCCATTCCTTGATCACGCAGAAGGTGCCGGGATGGTCGAAGAAGCAGTCGATGTTGTCGACGATGACGATGTCCAGGTCCAGGAACAGGGTCGGGCCCTGCAAGTCGTACAGCGGATTGGCGAAGCTGGTCAGCTTGAGCCAGCCGTGGCCGAACGACCAGTTCTGGCGGGTGTCGAACGGTTCGAAACCGACCATCGGAATCGGGCGCAGGTCGATGTCCGGCTCCACGCCCTGGCCGTCGTCACTCAGGCAGATGAAGCGGAACGGGCGCTGCAGATGGCGGCGCACCATGCTGTGCAGCCGGTTCACGTATTCGGGCCCGTATTTGCGGCCCCACTTGATGCACAACACGTTGACGGTCTGCATGGTCCGGGAATCCTCCAGCGGTGTTCAATGGCGAGCTGCAATCCCGTCGGTCGGTGCCTGCCGGGCCGGGCGCACCGGGACGCCACCCCGGCCGGCGCACAGCCGCCTATTTGAGCAGGACCGCGTTGATCGGCAGCAGGTCTTGCGGCGTCAGGCTGCCGTTGGCCAGGCGCAGCCGCAGGCCGCCCACCAGCACGTCGTAACGTGCGCGGGCCAGGTCGCGCTTGGTCTGGAATAGCTGGCTCTGCGCATTGAGCACGTCGATGTTGATGCGCACGCCGACCTGGTAGCCGAGTTTGTTGGCGTCCAGGGCGCTCTGGCTGGAGGTCTCGGCGGCTTCCAGCGCCTTGGCCTGCCCTTGGCCGGACAACACGCCGAAGTAGGCGGCCCGCGTGGCCTGCGACACGGTGCGGCGAGCCGCCTCCAGGTCGGTGCGTGCCTTTTCCTCCAGCGCCAGTGCTTCCTTGATGCGGTTCTGGATCGCGTAACCCGAGAACAACGGCATGTTGAACGCCAGCGCAATCGTGGCGACATTGGTGCGGCTGTCGTTGCGGGACGCGGAACTGCCGTCGTTGTGCGTCAGCGCATAACTGCCGTTGAGGTCGAGCGTCGGCTTTTCGCCGGCCTGCGCCTTGCGCGTCTCCAGCTGGGCCACTTCGAGCGCCAGCATCGCCTGGCGCAGCTGGGGATGGTCGTCGATGGCCTGTTTGACCCATTCCTCGACCTGGTTGGGTTGCAGCGGCGGCAATATCACCGGCGTCGTGAGCGAGCGCGGCGCGGTTCCATCTTTGCCGACCAGGCGATCGAGTGCGATCCGCTTGACCAGCAGATCGTTGGCGGCTGCGATCTCCTGCGCGATCACCAGATCGTAACGGGCCTGGGCTTCACGGGTGTCGGTGATGGTGCTGGTGCCGACCTCGAAATTGCGCTTCGCGGCGGCCAGCTGCTCGGCCACGGCCGTCTTCTGCGCATCGACGAACGTCACCGCGTCCTGCGCGGCCAGCACGTCGAAATAGGCCTGGCTGACACGCACGATCAGGTCCTGCTCGGCGATCTGCAACTGGGCCTGTCCGGAGACGATCGATTTTTGCCCCTGCTCGTAGGTCAGCTGGTTGACCGGTCGGTACAGCGGTTGAGATGCACTGATCGTGGCCCCTTGCGAACCGAACGCGGTGTTGGGTATGCGCGTGTTGGCGTCGATCGAGGTGCGCGACATGGATGCAGCCAGACCGACCGTCGGCAGCAGGCCGGCACGCGACTGCTCGGCGCGGGCCATCGTGGCCTCGTATTGCGACTTGGCTGACTGGTATGCGGCGTCGTAGACGCGTGCCGCATCAAATAGATCGACCAGGTTCTGCGCGCCTGCCGGCAATGCCGACAGACCGCCCAGCATGAGAGTGAAGGACAGGGTACGGAACCGGGAAAGGTGCGTGCGTGGTGTCATTGGGTCGTGCATGGTGGTTCAGGGTTGTCGAGCCGCTGCTCAGTAACGCGGGATGCTGTTGTCGATTTCTGTCGCCCAGGCATCGATGCCGCCGGCGATGTTGGCAACCTGCGCAAAGCCCTGGTTGACCAGGAATTGGGCAACCTGCATGCTGCGCCCACCATGGTGGCACAGGCAGGCGACCGGTGTTTGCGGATCGAGTTCCTGCAGCCGCGCAGGTACCGTGCCCATCGACATCGGCACTAACGTGAAGTCGCCCGGCTTGACGCTGGCGGTACGCCATTCGGCCGGCTCGCGCACATCGAGCACCACGGGCGACGTGTCGCCTCGATGCCGGCTCAGCCAGGTGGACAGTTCACGGGGTCGGATTTGTTCGATCATGGTCTGTGGGCACGGGTCGACGTGCAGGATCAGAAGCGGAAGCGGGACGGCTGCGGAAAGTTCTCCAGGCGCGGCGCCACCGTATCCCAGGGCTGGATCGTGCGGTAATCGGAATCGCCGAGGCGGGTGACGAAGGTGGCCCGCATCATGGGCTCGTCGCCGACGACCGCGCCCAGGCGGCCGCCGATCTTGAGGTGTTTGAGCAGCGCCTGCGGGACTTCGGCGATGGAGCCGCTGAGCACGATGACGTCGAACGGTGCCTCCACCGGCATATGGTGGGCGCCGTCGTGCTGCCGCACTTCGGCGTTGTGCACGCCGGCCAGTTGCAGATTGGCGCGCGCCAGCGCGACCAGTTCCGCCTGGATCTCGAGCGTGACGACGCGCTGGGCCCGGTGTGCCAGCAGCGCAGCCATGTAGCCGGAGCCGGCGCCGACTTCCAGCACCTTCTCGTGTTTCTGCACCGCCAGGTCCTGCAGCATGCGCGCCTCGACACGCGGCGCGAGCATGCACTGGCCCGCGGGCAGTGGAATTTCCATGTCGACAAAGGCCAGCGCCTTGTGCGCGGCGGGCACGAAGTCTTCGCGGCGCACCACCGACAACAGATGCAGCACATGGGCGTCGAGTACCTCCCAAGGACGGATCTGTTGCTCGATCATGTTGAAACGGGCTTGTTCCAGATTCATTGCGGCATGCATGGAGTGGCTCTCGGCGTTCAGGTCGGACGGTCGATTTTAGGGGTTTGCGCCGATGCCTCTTTGACACCCAGCAAGCGCCTGCCCCATTGGGCAAGGTCATCCATATAACAATAGGCCACCGGCACCACGACCAGGGTCAGCAGCGAGGAGGTTATGACGCCGCCGATCACCGCCTGTCCCATGGGCGCGCGCATCTCCGAGCCCTCGGTCAGTGCGAATGCCAGCGGCACCATGCCGAACACCATCGCCAGCGTGGTCATCAGGATCGGCCGCAGCCGCACCTTGGCTGCCAGCAGCAGGGCCTCGTTGCGTTCCAGCCCAGGTACGGTATGGCCATCGACCCCGATCGTGTCCTCGCGCGCCCGGATTGCGAAGTCGACCAGCAAGATGGCGTTCTTGGTCACCAGTCCCATCAGCATCACGACGCCGATGACCGAGAACATCGACAAGGTCGAGCCGAACATCATCAGCGCCAGCACGACGCCGATCAGCGTGAGCGGCAGCGATGTCATCAGCGCCAGTGGCTGCAGGAAACTCTTGAACTGGCTCGCCAGGATCATGTAGATGAAGATGATGGCCATCGCCAGCGCCGAGAGCGCATAACCGAAGGCCTCGGCCATGTTCTTGGTCGATCCGCCGAACTGGTAGCCGTAACCCGGCGGCAGGTTGATGCCGTCCATCACCTGGCGGATGCCTTCGGACACCTCGCCGGCGGAGCGGCCAAACACGTTGGCGCTGACGCTGACCTCGCGCGTGAGGTCGCGCCGGTTGATCTGGTTCGGGCTGGTGGTCTCGCGGATTTCGGCCAGCTGGTTCAGGCGCACGACGCGCATGCTGCCATCGGGGTTGCTGCCCAGCGCGAACGGTAGCCGTTCCAGGTCCTGCATCGCGCTGCGTGCATCGCTGCGCAGGCGCACGTTGACGTCGTAGGTCTGGTCGTCGCTGGCGCGCCAGTTGCCGACCGTCTGGCCGGCGATCATGGTGCGCAGCGCAGCGCCGAACTGGCTGATGCTCAGTCCGAGGTCCGAGGCGACGTCGCGGCGCACCTGCACGTCCAGCGTGGGCTTGTTCGGCTTCACACTGGAGTCGAGGTCGACCAGGCCGGGAATCGTCCGGATCCGGTCCAGCGCCTGTACCGTGATACGTTCGAGTTCGGCCTGCTCCGGGCCCTGGATGGAGAACCGGACCTGCTTTTCGCCACCGACCGAGTCGAGCAGGCCCACATGGGTGACCGTGATGCCGGCAACCTGCCGCAGCCGCTCGCGCAGCAGGGCCGACATCGCATCGACGCCGCGGGTGCGGTCCTTGCGGTCGACCAGGCGCACATACACCGACGCATACATCTTGCCCTGGGCGTTGCCGGTGTTGATGGTCACCAGTGTGTAACGCACCTCGGGCAGGGAGCGCACGATGGATTCGACCTGGCGCGCCTTGGCTTCGGTGACCTCAAGCGAGGAGCCCACCGGGGTATGGAAGTCCAGCGTGGTCTCGGAAAAGTCGGACTTGGGCACGAATTCGGTGCCCAGCAGTGGCAGCATCAGCAGGCTGCCGATGAAAATCGCCAGCGCGACCACCAGTGTCGAGAGCCGGTGCGCCAGTGCCCAGCGCAGGATGCCCTGATAGGCCTGCACCAGCTGGTCCTGGGCGCGGTCGAAGGCCCCGGTGACACGGCCGATGGTCTTGTCGTACAGCGACGCCGGTGCGTGGCGTCGGCCATGCGCCTCGATGCTGGGGTCGTGCCAGAGCGACGACAACATCGGGTCCAGCGTGAAGCTGACGAACATCGAGATCAGCACCGCCACCACGATGGTCAGGCCGAATTCGTGAAAGAACTTGCCGATGATGCCGCCCATGAAGCCGATCGGCAGGAACACCGCGACGATGGACAAGGTCGTGGCCAGCACCGCCAGCCCGATTTCCTGTGTGCCGTCGAGCGAGGCGCGGTACGCGTCCTTGCCCATCTGCACATGGCGCACGATGTTCTCGCGCACCACGATCGCATCGTCGATCAGCAATCCGACGCACAGCGACAACGCCATCAGCGTGATCATGTTGATCGTGAAGCCGAACAGGTTCATGAACAGGAAGGTGCCGATGATGGCGATCGGCAGTGTCAGCCCGGTGATCACCGTCGAGCGCCAGGAGTTCAGGAACAGGAACACGATCAGCACCGTCAGGATCTGTCTCTTATACAC
>ENA-ORBV01015293-ORBV01015293.1-microbial-mat-metagenome-genome-assembly--contig:-NODE-15293-length-11315-cov-5.460224_pt1 | contig 11315 bp, 6 predicted proteins | sample MGYA00237777_ERZ505514 | MGnify/ENA primary metagenome ERZ505514 (study PRJEB26160, sample SAMN06269048) | microbial mat metagenome | isolation source: Oligotrophic lake microbial mat | place...
TTGTTCTAAACCTGAACCTTGCACATTTTATTGTTTTCCTACCATTAGCAATTTCCTGCCATTCGGAATTATTTTCCTGCTATTCGGAATCGTCCCATTTTCACAAAGACAAGCAAGCGTCCATTGGTCTGCTGCTCAACCAGATTTTAAATGAGGCAGATCCGTCACCGCTAAGCACTCGCTTAACATGCCGCTCTGATCTATTCATTTGAACCTTGCCGTTATCCTTCCTGCGTTTGTGACGTCGCCTGGCCTCAACCCTGTGAACCCCATGTCTGCAACGTCTGCAACCCATTGCCCCCACTTGGCAAACCTGGCATGACGCAATGAGAATCCTTTTTTTAGCAACCTAGCAACTGGTAACCAATGCGGATGTTATGAGAGCGGGCCGACATCGCATGATCACATTTATCTGCTCGCTCCACTGGCCTCCCATAGACCAGTACTGTAAACAAAAGGTGTGGTTACTGTGCTAGAGCTAGCTAGTTCTCACTGTTGTCGACGAAGCACGTGACAAATAACAACATGAATGCTGCAGGTCGCTCACTTGTCTTGTCAAGTCTAAAATGGACGGACGCACAGTGCTTCTTTGAGAATCCCGAATCCGCCATCACGCACCCAACTTCACGATTCATTGATTGCGTGTGTCAAGGCGAGAAGCCCAAACGTAACGGCCACGTACGCGTACGACGTACGTGTACGCGAGCTCGGATCTGTCTGCGACATTTGGCTCACTGACATGACAGCATACTTAGTAACTACAGTACTAGCTAGCTAGTAGTCTAGTCTATGAGGATCCAGAGATACATGTAGTAGAGAGCGAGACGATGTTGATTCGATGTAGAGTTTCTCCTTGTGCTTTTGAATTGTTGACATCATTTCCCCTTCAGCAACCCCCGATCCATTCAATCATAAAAATTGCTACTTAGCTAGAAGTATTCTCGAATCCTCTCTGCAGTTGTTGGTTTCGAAAAAACTACTCTAGATCTTTCTTCCTTTGGCATAGTTTGGTTTTGGCTTGCACCTAGCCTGTCTGGTAGTGTTTTGGCTTTCAAGAATTTTTGTCATTTTACAGTTCTAAGAAAATCTCCAACTCTCGACGATTCGATTCGATTCGATTCGATTCGATTGGTTCCAAAACAACTCTACTAGTCTACCAACAAAAAAAAAGCTGGAAAACCAAAACTTGATTTGATATTTCGGATCTCTTTCTTTTCCAAGTTCGAAAGTATTTGCTTACGTATATACACGACAAAACAACCCCCCCCAAAACAAAAAAAACATGCGACTTTCATCATCTTTTATCCCGTCGTCTTTGATGGTGACAGCAGCACTCTTGTCACCCAGTTGTCATGGATTTCTGGCTCCCACTTCTTCTTCTCGACTATTACCAGTAGTATCTTCCAACCTTCATGCGGCCGCCAAAAAAACTACGGACGATAGTTCGTACGAACGACCACTGGTGTTGCTGACCTTTGATTTGGATGATACGCTGTATCCGATTGCTCCCGTCATTCAAGATGCCAATACGGCCTTTGCCAAAGCCATGGAACGATATGGTTACACGGGCATCCAACCCAGTGATATTGATGCCGCCGCCAAACAAGTTCGTGCCGAAATGGACCCCGAAGATGCGGCGGCCCTCTCGCATACCGAAGCACGCCAATTGGCCATTCGACGGACCATGGAACAAGTCTTGCTCCAACGAAAACTACAAGAAACCGCCGAAGATTGGGTGACGGCCGTCGAAGATTTGAGTCCCGTCGTGGTGGAAAATGCTCGAGAATGGACAACTCGGGCCGTGAGTCCTTCGATTGTCCAAGCCGTCTTGACGGCCTGGGAAATGGAACGCCATCATGCGGCAGAACGATATATATACCCCGAAGTCAAATCTGTCTTGAAGGAAATTCAAGAAGAACATCCAGGAGTCATTATTGGTGCCGTGACCGATGGCAAAGCGAATCCTTTGTTGATGACCTTTACATTGGCGCCGTATTTTGATTTTTGCATGTCGTGGGAAGATGATCAAAAAGGACGATCGCAATTTTTCAAAGATTTGGCGTCCAGCAATACGGCCGCCCAATTGACGTGGATTTAAAATGCGGCCGTGGAAAAGGGACACGAATTAGCGGCCGTCCAAAAAGCCATGGAAGCTGCCAAAGATAAAGACGATGTGAAAGAAATTGTCGACAGTTTTGACAAAGGCATTTGGATTCATGTGGGGGATGATTTGGCCTATGATGTCGGTGGAAGTGCCGCCTGTGGTGCCAAGACGATTCTTTGTGAATTGGCCGATGAATACAAGCAAACGGCGCGACAACGTTTTGATCCAGTGGAGGTCATCAATGGTGAAGTGGTCAGTACGCACGTCGACAACAAGAAAATGCCGGCCTGGAGTATCAATAATCCGCTGGAATTGCAGGTTCGTCAGACCATGAATGAAGCCGCCCGCAGTAAGGTATCGGAAACGATCAATTTTATGCGGGAATTGCCGGATGCTATCAATCGAATTGTCAATGAAGCACAAGAGGAAGAAGGAAGTCTTTTGAAAGGGACGGAATTGAGCATGAGCAAGCGATAAATCAATTCAAGCACTAAACTTGTGTTGGATGATGGAAAGTATATACAAAGAAAAGATTGGAAGAACAGTGACTCCCATGACATGACGTAAACGGCAAGAATCGACTTTCATCTGGCGTGATTTGGGATTTTTTTTTGCAAAATGACATTGTTGGATCACAAGTTTTGAATTTCTCTAGTGGTAGTAATACGAATGAATGGATTTGCCAATACAATATTCACTATCTGTTGCATCTACATTTCTGTGAGAAAATGTGCTAGCCAAAGAAATGCAGTAACACAAGTCCTACTAGTATGATGGAAAGGGATGCTTGCCAACCCAAGCCCATTTTTTTCTGTCAGGTGTGAATGTCTCATTGTTGGATCGCCAACAGGAAGGCAACAGCAATTAGCCTTCCTTAATGCAGTTGTTCACTTAAATCATTTGTTTTGACCAAACAATATTGATTGGTAGTAATGCAACACATCAATGGTTTGCTGTAGCGAATGGCCTCTGTGGCAAACTGTTCAAAATTGAGTGCAGAGCTTGCATTTGTGGTGTCGCAGGCCACATGACAATCATGATTCATGCATAACTCTGTGTGGCTTGACAAATGAACAAGAGTTACCCATGATTGACAGTGTTTTCTTAGTTGGATCACTTTGAGATAAACTACATTTTCTTACTCAAATTTTGCACACAACTCAAATTTGACAATGATTCTGTCACTGTTCAAGGGATGGTTCCACATTGGCTCTAAACTAGTTTCAGCATAAATGCTAACACGGATAGTTGAAAACATTTAAAAATGATATCTACACAGTTAGATACATGAATGTCTGGCATTGCCAAATAGCCAAATAGCTAGCTAGCTACTCTAGTAGTGGAAATAGAAGAAGTTCCACAGCCATAAAAGCCTGTGGCTCATAACCCTTCTTGCACTGGAGCTAGAGTGCGTCCCGTCCCGAGTCTTGTTATCGTTGTTGCCGTTCGTTCACACGAGTTGCAATGCGTGAGAATCTCATGTGATTCATTACGTAATAGATGCTTCAACGGCCTCTAATAGCTAGTAGTATGCTCATTTTATTGAGGTCTGATTCATATACTAGTAGTACGATGACAATAGTAGCCAAGACGCAGCACCAACTACTCCAGGAAGACAAGGTCTTTCGGTTGGACATTTCTCACGATGCCAACCATCTTGTCGCCAACGGCAGTTCCAATAGCGACGCTGCTTCGTATTCGGAAACGTTGATGCATCGCAAAATCATTGGCTTGTTCAAGCATCGAGATGATTTTGAGCAGATGGATCTGAACGTTTGCACCTCCCGTGGCTTGTCGGGGCGGACCCGCGTCGATGTGAGCAATGCCCTCATGCACATGCGCTCCAAAGGCAAAAAACTGCGGCGATTGACGGCCGACATTGATTACATGGAACCCTCCGTTCATGAATTTGTGTTGATGGCGTGTTTGTGGTTTGACGAAATTTGCATTACCAGCAATCCCGAATTTGAACAAACCTCTCTGTCAGTGGGACTGGCCATGGCGGTACGTCACGCCTTGACCTGCAATCAAAAGTGTGCTCGCGTCTTGGAATTGACGTGTGGCGTGTCGGAAGAAACCAGTGATGTTTTGGCGGACGCCATGGCCAACGCTCATCAATTGGAAGTATTGCAGTGCCACTTGCTAGCGGGGCGTAGCAGCCATTTGTGTGGCGTCTTAGATGGACTTCAGGGCAAATCCAACCTCAAGCAACTTCACTTGAGAAACGTCAATGCCGACGCGGCCGAGTCCTTGGCTTCTCTGTTAGGGAATTCCCGTTGCCGCATCACTGAATTGGAGTTGAGGTATGATTGGGAACGGACCCCACACTACAACACGGCTAAATTCTGCCACGCCTTGGCCGACATTTCCAACGAATCCGTCACGCGATTGATCTTGGACGGGATTCGCTTTTTTTCCACGGCCGGCCGTGATAAGGATGCTGATTCCACTACTACTCCTTCTGTCTCATTGCCGACAAGATTCTTTGCCACCGCCGTCCGTGATGATGATGATGCTGATTCCACTACTAATCAATCTGCCTCATCGTTGCCGTCAACTCGTGTCTTGGCAACGGCTTTTTCCCACATGGAAACACTGAGCCTGTCGGCTCCCGAAATGCCTTCCTTTGTAGACTTTCTGGATTTACCCCCTCATCAATTGCCACCCACGTTGAAGAGCTGCTACTTTCCAAATTGCACCGTTTCGGATGTGGAGCAAGCTCGTAACTTGGTGGAGCGATTGCCCGCTCTTGTGGACATTCCCGATTACGAGTCGGATCCGATTGTCCAACACTTTTTGGATTGGCGGTTGGTTATGAAACAGCAACAAGCACCGACTTGTGCCACTGTGTGGCCCTTTATCTTGGAACGGACCACCCAAAAGCTCGGGGACCATCCCGGTCGACAAGCCAATATGCTATATACCTTGCTGCAAGACTATCATGGCCTACAAAAGAGTGGAAAATTGGTATTTCCTGTCAAGAAAGAGGAAGAACAACAAGAGGACACCGACAGCGATGAAAATGACGACAATTTCGTTGCTGTGGATGACGAGGATGTGTTTGCTGCCATCGACGAAGGCGATGCCGACGGCGACTATTAAGTCAGCATGTAGACCCTCTCCTCCTAGGGTCAAGTGAAAGAACAACGCCAGAGGCTCAGAGGTAGACCCCGGCATCCTTTAAGGGAGGCATGCAAGAGCTTTCGACCGAGGTATCCAGCACGACGCTGTTTTGCGCGGAATATCCAACCGTATGGACGCTACGCAGAGCTATAAGCACCGAAGGTTCAGGGGTTGTCCCCCTCATCCTTTGGCGTGCAGTAGAATACAGGAGCAGCCCCATTCCGCCTCTGGAGTCCGGTGGCTCCGAAAGATGCCCTTTAGACGCCCCAAAAGCCGTCAGATTAGAACGATGCAGTGAGAGGGAAAGGGATTCGCGGGGTGTTACAAGCTCCGTTTTACGTGTAAATGTATTCGAGATTGGGAGCCCGTTAGGTTCTAGGTTCTTATTGAGCTCGAGGCCGTGTCACCAAAGGATGCACTTTCTAAAATAGCAAGATTTACCTCGTGATCTATCCAGTACCGTGTGGTGTCGCACACAGCCCTAACATCACAGTAGGCTATCTACTGTGCCAGATCCCTAGTAGTAGTATGGTCACACAGCTGATTAGTTGTAGCTAGCCGCTCTCGTAGCTACTGGCTGCCCACCCTTTTCCACGAGTTAGTTATATTGCCCACTGGAGATTTCAATATTTTTTTCAATTGGCTGTTTTTCTTCTTCTGCCAGGCTGGTTCGTTCTCATGGCTGCCGAAGTGCGCCAGCCCAGACTGGTATAGTAACGGCACTGTAGACCTATTTGGTTCCTCGATGCAGATAGGGTCGTAATTGTTTTGGCTAAGCAAAACGGTGTGCCGAGCGACAGCAGGGTTTGCATTGGTCATTTGCAATGGCTTCCAATAGCCAAATGAATTGTCGTCTTTGTGCTTCACCTCGCCACTTCACTTTCCCACTTTTGCAATTCCGGTGGGACGTGAGATTGAATAAAATTCACCCACCATTGTCGTGTCAATTTCTCATACTTGAAGCTCGTGGCCCTTGCGATAATTTTTTGATACTCTTGCTCCAAGTATTCAGGGGTTAAATTCCGGTAGTCATCAATCCAAACCACAGGTAGGTCATGAAAGACCCGAAACCAACCATCGGTTCGATTCAAGGTCTCCAATACAGGAATACATCCCAGATACAAGGCTTCCCAATGTCGATAACAATCAAAGCCCAATCCGCCTGGACTGAGAATAAATTTGGATCGTTGGATTTCCAAATAATACGCCTCGTAGCTATCGGCACCCTTGCCGAAGGTATTGGTGATGCCCATGGATTGAAAATTACGAACCACCGCATCAATGGCCGCTTGTCGCATGGGACGTGGTTTCATATTGACCATTAAGAGTTGCGTTCGTGGCTCTCGGTGATGCAATTCCAATCGTTTCAATAAAAACTCCGCTTGTCCCAAGGATTTGACGCCCAGCGGCAAGGAATGCACCTTGGGATGATCAAAGATTTGAAATTGGGTGGTGATGGCCACCAACGTATCGGGATGATTGACGTAGTCAAAGACGGTAGCGTTTTTACAACCCTGTTTTTTCCATTCATTTCCCACCAAATCACGAATCCACATGGCGGTCTTGCCAGGAATGGCTTCGGAAAATCCGCCCCTGTAATGTAACAGTAATAACAATCATCATCATAATAAAATAGGTGAGTATGGATGAAATGCGCGAAGAACAAGTCCTGGAATATATCCACAAAGAAACCTCTACGTACCAATTTTCGTTCATGCGAAAAAACAAGACATGGGGTATGCGTTCTTCTGGATTTGCTTTCCAATGCTTGTGGAATTCCAAGGCGGCAAAGCAAATGGAGCCCCAAAAGATATACGGCTCGGCTTTCAAGTTGGGGTCTTTGATCGCATTGGCTTTATAGACGTGATTGCCAAAATGTTGCCACAGAGGTCCAAAGGGATTGGTCTCACTTCGGGTATCCCACACCATGACGGACGATAAATTGGCCAAGGCGTGGACGCGTTCATGATGATAATCATAAAAAAGGTTTTGTTGATCTTGTGGATTTAGACTTTTTGGATCTGTCAGTGCCACTGCACTATTTTCATCATGATTTTGTTGGTTGTTGTCGTTTGCCTGTGGTTTCTGCTGCTCTTCCCCAATAGTAATAGCAGTACCAGCTCCATTGTTGGTAGACATAACATTATGAGCTCCAAACACTGAGAAAACACCCAAGGAAGCAGCCAGGAACAAAAGAGCAACTCGAACCATCGAGGACGATTTCTTCTTGGACTCCTCCTCCTTTGTGACAACTGCTCCCAAGTTGATGCTGTTGTTGGAAGACGGCGACTTTTTGGTTCTACTTCGCACCGCCGAGCTCATCTTCTTCTTGACAAAACACACGCAGAGAGAGGGTCTAACTTATGATGTGTGCGCCATGGGCAATCTGTGAGAAATACTAGCTAGCTAGAATGAAATTTTAATCAGAAAGTGCCAATCGCTGCAGATGGAAGCTGACCACAAAAAAATTGGTTGAGGTGAAACTGTGAAAGCGAGAAAGTTTGTTTCGCGTGTATTTTTTATTTCTGTAGACGCACAATGCCTCAATAAACCTGAGTACAGTACAGGTCTACATCGAATCGCGGCCTCCAAAAATTGTTGAGTGAATGTGCGACGTTCTCGGATGAATGGCAAGTCGCTCATTATGACCGCGCGGAACCAGTAATGCTCAAGTGTGCGATCACATTTTTTGAATTTTTGCTAGCTAGCTACTAGATATTAAGTACTAGCTAGCTAGTAGTTAAGTAACGTTGATGTATCAGGTCTCTTGGCAACAGTCAAATGCATGAGTGAGTACTACTATATAATTGCTTGGAGTATCGTAATCATAATTGCTTGGAAGCTACCAGGTACCAATTACCACAGCTATCTAACTTAGAATATATTTGTGCGAGATTTTTGATACAGCTGGAATCAATGGGTAGTCTTCTTCGACAATAGCACCATCATGTCCAAGCTCCGATCCAAAAAGCAGCGAGAACAACAAAAGAAACCAAAAGGCAAGGCCATGTCGGGTCGAGAAAAAGTGTTGCTGGCAGTCCTTATTTGTGCCGTGGCAGCAGGGCAATTTCGAACACTGATCCAAGTGGGAGGTCAATTTTCCGAAATGTTTACTCCAAGTGCTGGTGGTCCGGTCACCGAGCATCCGTTTCCAAATGCTACATTGTTGCTGCAAAAGGAAGGGCAAACACCCGATATTCTTCTCACCAAGAAGCTGTTATTAGAGACAGAGACGGCAACAACGATTGGCAGCGAGGACGAGGAAGGAACATCACTTGAAGAAAGTCCACAAACGGGTTTCGAAAATTCTGCATCCCTACCAATTTCATCAAAATCAAATGCTACGTTTCCCGAACCTTCTCCTCAAATGAAAGCGTACTTGACGGCCATTACGCTGGCCAGCAACAACAATACACAAGGGCAACAGCAAGCACTTTCCAGTGTTGTGTCGAATCATTTGCAAGAACCAGAAGCAACTCTGCTGCTAATCACAGACGAGGAACTGTCCAAATTACAAGAGCAATTTTACACAAAGCACGCCGAACAAATGGCATCTCTCTTTCCCACGACGGAATCCTTTATTGTGTGGTCACCCCGAAATAAAGAAAAACCCTACAGAGATTTTTGGAGTCATTTTCCAAAGGTCTTTCGACCTCAGTTGATTCGCAACAAACGATTGGCCAATGCCAACGAACAAAATACGCCCTATGTATACGTGCCTGATGGACTCTGTGCGGCGGCCAAAGTATTTCGAGAGCTCACCAAAAACCAAACCGCCATTCCTCATGTCTTGTTTTTGGGATTGTTCAATGAAAATTGGGGTGGATTGTCCGACCACGTCGCAAACAAAACCACCAATTGGAGTGGGGATCGATCGTTGACAGAAAGATGGGAACGACAAGGATGTTCTCCCACCTTCATTGCCAATTATCTGGAACAGAATTATACACGGGCCGTCGTTGTCACACAATTTCAATCGATCTATCATCCCAAAGTCCATTCCTTGCCGCTAGGACTCCAATTTCCCAATGTGGCCAAACTGGTTCGCAGGCAACAACAAAAATTACAACCCACTACGGCTCGTCAGCAACTGTTAATGATCAACCACAAAGGACGTCCCATGCGCAAGGATAGTGAGGCCAAAGTGCTGGCCAATTTTAATGGGACGGCCAAGAACACACATGGCAAAAAGGCCTCAGCGCATGGTCAATACTACACAGACTTGATGAATTCCAAATTCATTTTGGCGCCCAGTGGATTGGGCTTTGACTGTTACAGGATATATGAAGCCTTGTATTTGGGTTGTATACCAGTGATTGAACATTTGAATCGCCAGGATGGATGGTTTCGAACCTTTGTCGATCTTCCTGTGGCGTTTATTGATTCGTACGACAATCTCACGCCACAGTTTTTGGAACGGGAATATATTCGAATCCTTCAAAAAGCAGAAAGCTACAGATATGAAAAGCTCACCAAGGAGTATTGGATTCAATGGATCCAATCGCACGCAGAAAATTCCATCCAAGCCGCCAAAGTTCCTGCGAATCCAAGTTCTCCTACAACAATAACGACAAGGGACGAACCAATCGAGACTCCACAGCTAGAGCTGCCATTAGGTGAAAATGACGGCCAGCCTCGTGGCAAGACTGAGGACGACAACGAGAAGGGTGCGGCAATCCAGACCCAGACAGCTGAAAAGTCTGGATTGCTCGAGTCCCCGCCGCTTGTGCCTGGAAGCCAGGAGGAAGCCTTTTACAGGTTCCACGGTGAACGAATTTTTTCACTCGTTAATTCTTCGTCCGCCATTGTGTGGAATACACGCGGTGCCAAGAATACTCTCTTTGAGCCTCTATGGGAAAATTTCGACATGTACAAGCCCAACAAGGAAGAACGGAAAAATCCTTCCTTTAATACAAGCCATTATCTTTTCTGGGGTAGTATCTGTGAAGCCACGCGAGCATTTCTACAGCACCGTGAGAAATTTGGAGCAGGTCATGCCTTGCCCCATGTTCATTTCTTTCGAATGAATGAAAATTGGGGTGGCTTTTCGGAATATATCCCCGATAAGACGGCCGAGTGGGTACGCGACCTTGTCAAAGGCTGGAAGAAGGAAGGGTGTTCGAAACAAATGATTTGGGACTATCTGGACCATCCAGACACATTGGCTGCATTTACAATGCAATTCCAGCAACTTCATCATCCCAAAGTACACTCGCTACCGCTGGGTATTCTGAACAAACAAAAGGTGGGCCTTCTCCTCAAACAGCTTGCTTCGTCGCCGCCTCATCAGAGAACACAGTTGTTGATGATCAACAGCAAGCCACGCCCAATGCGAGCAAAAGCTGTGAGCGCCGTCATAGAAAACTTTCATGGGACAATTCGCAACACATACGGCAAGGACCCAAAAAGTTTTGAGAACTACTGGAATGAGATGAAGAGATCCAAGTTTATCCTTTCGCCAGGTGGTCTTGGCATTGATTGCTACAGGCACTGGGAGGCGATTGTGATGGGGACCATCCCCGTGGTGGAAACACTGAATCGAACAGATGCTTGGTTTGAAACCTTTGATGATTTGCCGGTAGTTTTTGTAGATGCCTACGACAATTTAACCCCAGAGTACCTGGAACGAGAATATGAGCGCATAATTTCCAAAGCTCGTACCTACAAGTATGAAAAGCTAACAAAGCAGTGGTGGGTGGATTACATCAAGTCGTTTGTTCCGGCGGATGCCGCCAAACGTTGAGCGTCTGCTTCAAAAGGGAATCGCTGGCGGCGCTGGATGCCGCAGATAATTCAAGGGATGAATACTTCGCAAGGAGCATCGGTGGTGCTGGATATAGCCCTGGAGACAAGTTTGTCTTTGATCGTGTGTGGTCAGGTACTGCGAACCTTATGAGCGCTGGTCCTTCGATTTCTGGAGAAGGATAATTCCAGACGCAGCAAACATTATAAGCTATCCCTTATAATGGCATCGCCATTATTCAAAAACAAGAACAAAAGCATGTTTATCAGCCCTTACTTTTTAAAAAGGATATGAGATGAATGTTATAATTATTTTTCCAGTAGAATCCATTAGTCTGTTTTAATT
>ENA-ORBV01015294-ORBV01015294.1-microbial-mat-metagenome-genome-assembly--contig:-NODE-15294-length-11315-cov-5.398647_pt1 | contig 11315 bp, 13 predicted proteins | sample MGYA00237777_ERZ505514 | MGnify/ENA primary metagenome ERZ505514 (study PRJEB26160, sample SAMN06269048) | microbial mat metagenome | isolation source: Oligotrophic lake microbial mat | place...
AATCAGAGCACCAAAGATTGCTCTCGCTCCATCTGTGCCCCCCTGCACATTCGCCACTGCCACCATCGGTCCCACCGCAGCAAAGGTCACGCCCATCATCACCGGCATCTTGATTCCGAAATAACGCGTCATCCCCAGCGATTGAATCAGCGTCACGATCCCACAACAGAAGAGATCGGCCGATATCAGCAGCGCTACCTGCTCTGGCCCAAGCCCAAGGGCTCGTCCCACAATCAACGGCACCGCCACCGCTCCGCCATACATCACCAGGACATGTTGTAAACCAAGCGCACCCAACCGGGGCAGGCTCAACATCTCGTCAACAGGATCAACAGCGGAATTCATCCATCCATTCTCGTATGGCCGCCGCTACTTTCCGCTGATCAATTGACGAAGTGTTGGTTCCATTGCCGCTGCCCAGCGCTCATACCCTGCTGAGGTCGGATGCAGATAATCATTCATGATTTCCGGTGCGATGCTGCCGTCGGCTTCGAGAAACACTTTTCCGATATCCAGATACGTCACACTATTCTTGCCGCTGAGTCCTGCGATCAACCCATTCACTTCCATCACCTTCGCACGCGCTGCATCCGGCTTCGCCCCGCGCGGAAAGATCCCCAGCAACAAGATCTTCGCCCCAGGGAGCCTCGTATGCAACTCCTCACAAATTGCCTCGATCCCAGATGTAATCTCCTCGGCCGAGTTAATCCCCGCATTGTTAGTACCAATCATCACCACCGCCACCTACCAGACCCCCCACATCCAGCACGCCCCCATGGAACCCCGCGCCGCCGTAGCCGAATGGGTCGACGGCAAGCTCACCGTTTGGACCGGTGCCCAAAACCCCTTCGGCGTTCAACAACAACTCGAGCAAGCCTTCCGCATCCCTGCCGAAAAAGTCCGCGTCATCGAACCCGGCTCCGGCGGTGGCTTCGGCGGCAAGCACACCGGCGAAGTCGCCATAGAAGCCGCCCGCTTAGCAAAAGAAAGCGGCAAACCCGTCTCTCTCCGATGGACCCGCGCTGAAGAATTCATGTGGGCCTATTCCCGCCCCGCCGGCCTCTTCGAAATCACGGCCGGCCTCGACACAAACGGCAAAATCACCGCCTGGGACTTTACAACCTATAACGCCGGCACCGCCGGCCTCGAAACCCCATACCGCATCCCCAACACCAGCACCCGTTTCCACCTCTGCGACTCACCCCTATGAGAAGGCTCCTACCGCGGCATCGCCGCCACCACAAACAATTTCGCCCGCGAATGTTTTATGGACGAACTGGCAACCTTAGCCAGTCAAGACCCCTCGACTTCCGTCTCAACCACTGCGACAACCCAAGACTCCGCGACGTCATCATCGCCGTCACAGACAGATTTAACTGGAAAGCCCGCCGCAAACAAGCTATCGGCCTAGCCGCCGGCTTCGAAAAAGGCTCCTACGTAGCCGCCTGTGTCGAAGTCATAACAGACCCCAAAACCGGTTTCACCATCAAAGAATTTCACATGGCCTACGAATGCGGAGCCATCCTCAACCCCACCAACCTCCGCGCTCAAGTCGAAGGCTCGATCTTCAAGGGCTAGGCGGAGCACTCATGGAAAAGCTCGACTTCGAAAACGGCCGACTCACCAACGGCACCTTCACGCAATACAAAATGCCCCGCTTCCGCGATGTCCCCCCAATCACGATCATCTTGCTTGATCCAAAAGACCTCCCGGCTGCAGGGGAGGGCGAAACCCCCATTGTTGTTATCGCTCCAGCGATTGCTTCAGCCGTGTCTGCGCTCATCGAATCGCACCAGTGTAAACTGCCCCTGAGGCAAACCTGAAAATAATAAAGGCGGACCAGGCATGAATGGCCCGCTCCGCCTTTATTGCCAGTAAGAAGTCGTCTTACTTCACATCCACACTCAGGAATTGGCGCGACTGGCGCAATCCATCCGGTGAAACGTAAAGTAATTCAAGTGTTTTACTTTGGTTTGCCTTCCACTGTGTCGACCAGACTCCGTCTCCACTGCTCACCAGTGGCAAGGTCGGCCCTTCGATTGAAAGCAAGGACAAAGAACCCTGTGTCAGCGCAACCCCGCAACCATTGGTTAGCAGTGCCTGAACACTTGCCGAAACCCCTGTTTTGAGACTCGCCGCGCGCGCCGGAGATAGCCAAGCAATCGTTGGGCTGGATTCGCAGTTCGGCTTCACAGACAGCCATAATGCATCCACCACCGAAGGCTCGCCATCACCAAAGCTAACAAACACACTTTGCATTTCTTCAAACTCTTGTGCAGACACTTCGAGCGTACGAGATTCGCCAGCAGCAAGTGTTCCAGATTCGACGTTCGCCGAGATTGCCGAATTAGAACTGCGTAATGCAAACGGCACCATCCGGCCCGTTGGATTCATCAGCTTCAGGCTTGCTTTCAATTTTGAGGCGCTGAACACAAAGGCAGATTTGTCCACCGACGGGTTCAGTGCAACCGGTGCGGAATTCACCACAACGCGCACGGTTCCCGCCTCGCGTCCATCTTCGAGATAGATCGTCACCAGCCCCGCGTTTTCGCCAGGCGCTAGCCCACTAGGATCAATCGTCAATCCCAGCTTTGCAATCGATGCCAGATCACCTGTCGAAGGAGTCACCTTCAACCAGGGGGCGTCAACCGTGGTTGCATATCGGCGTGCGCCGCTCTGCGACCGTACGATCACTTCCGCCTCCATCGATTCTTTCTGATCTGCGGCGGCGAGTAGACTGATCTCTCTTGCCGACAATATGATCGGAGCAATTCCACTTGTCGGCAACGTCAACTTCAGCGTTTGATCCAACAATTCATTACGGATGATCAAGTTCGTCTCCAAACCAAGGTTGGCCGTGTTCTCAGATCGTGAAATCAGCAATCCATAAGAACCTGCTGAACTGGCAACGCCAGCACTCCTGCTCAAGCGATAGCTCACTGCACCAGGCCCGTCCAACTCTACCCGAAATGGCACTTCCATCATCCGGGCACGCAACATCACGGTGTGTTGACCTTGAGAAGCCTCCACCAATTCCGCGCTGATCGTGGCATCTTCGGCACGGAAGACCAGCAGCTTTACAGCCATTTTCTGCGAGGGCAACCCTGGCGAATCAAAGCTGACTTCAACTTCGCTCTCGCCCGCTTCCACCTCAGCGGAAGCAGTCGCCCAAAAGTCCACTGCGCCAGGCGTCGCCGTATTGCCCAGCGTAGACTTCAGCCAAGGGGCCGAAGTCGACACCCTTACCGGTACTCCTGCGGGATTCGAATCGAGTTTCACCGTGAGCCGGGGGCTGGTTTGCCCTCGCTGAACGGCGAATCTTAATACCGAACTCGACAATGTAAATCCACTGGATACCAGAACCTTGTAGCTGCGCTCGCTCGACAAGCCATTGGCATCTGTTACCTTCAGATTGAAGCTGAAGCTTCCGGTTTGTGACGGACTTCCAATCAATTGATTGCCCTCAATCGAAATTCCCGTAGGCAAGCCGCCTGCTGAAATCTTGAAAGCATAGGGAGCGGTTCCGCTCTGCGCCGCAAGAGGAATTGACCATGCCTTCGATATTGGATACACCGGCTCAAGCGTCGTCGTGATCTGTACTGGCACCAGAACCGGCAGGCTGACATAATGCTGTACCCGCGCAACATTGGCATCAGTGGCTTCAATCGTGAATGCCACCGAACCAGCGCTGGTTGGCGTTCCAGTGATCACGCCTGTCGAGCGATTCAATGTAAGTCCGGCAGGAAGCGAGCTTCCCAATAGACTGACAAGGATAGGTGCCGTCCCGCCGCTTAACGTAGGCGTCCAGGTCATCGGTTTCCCGACAAAAAGCGTCTGAGCCGGTGGCAGTGCAAATTGCAGTGCTGGGTTTACCAAAAGTGTTATTTCCGTTGATGCCGTTTCACCATCGGAGGTCGTCGCAGTAAATCCGAAATTGTATGTGCCAACAGTTGTTGGCTTTCCAGAAAGAACGCCGTTCCCGAAACTCAAGCCTCCGGGAACCGCACTCATCCCCATGCTGATATTGGGAGCACTGGCATTTGTCGTAGCACCTACTCCAACTGAATAGGGTGCTCCAACCGTGGCCGCTGGCAAGTTGCCCGACGGGCCTAGTTGCATTTGCGGACGCACGTCTATTGTCTAGGAGCGAGTGTCAAAGCTACCAACCGCATCCGTCGCACGGATGCTCACCATAAACGAACCCGCAGCCCCCAATGAGCCACCAAAGGATCCGTCTCCGCCGAGCGAAACACCAGTTGGCATCGCGCCTCCAACCACCTGCACCGTCACCGGACTTGTGCCTCCACTAAAAGATACATTTCCTGAAACGTTTTTTGAGACCCATCCTCCCGGCAGCGAACTCGTCTGAATGGTTACCGGCGGATTCACTACCACCGCAAGCAATAGGTCTGCCGTTGCCCCAACACTATCCGTTGCCCGAATTGTAAAGTTGAAGCTGCCCGCGCTGCTGTAAGTGCCAGACAATACCCCGCCAGAGAGAGAAATGCCGGGTGGCAGTGAACCCGACTGCACATTGTAGCTAATCGCCCCGGTTCCGCCCGTAGCCGAAATGGTCCGGCTTAATGTCCCTGAAACGGAAGAAGTGGGCAATGGCGAAATCGTTAGGCTGATTGGCAGACTCGGTGGCCCCGCGATATTGAAATTGATTGTGAGCTGCGCACTTCCAGATTGTCCCGCCCCAGTTAGGGTCACTACAACCGTCCCACTGAACGCTTCAGTTGGCGTTCCAGAGATGATGATGCCCCACATGCCTCCCGTGAATGCACCGTTCGCTTGAAGCCCAATCCCTGCCGGCATTGCAGGCGATGGACTGAAAGTCCAAGCTGCGATACTTGGATGTAGGATTCCGCTAATCCATACACCCGTCCCCGTTCCAACCGGGACGCCCTGATTTCCATTTATCGTGATCGAGGTAGCTCCAGAGATTACCCCGTATGCTGGAGCGCATAGCAGCCCCGACAGCACAAGCGTTTTTATTAAAATCGAAGTTTTGCATAACGTCATACTAGGCGTTATCGGATATACAGCCGAATATATGAGTGATATTTTTCGAAGCCGAATGCTGATCCAAAGAGGAGGAACTCATTCTAAAGCTCTTCTTTCTCGCCAATGCCCTTGCGGCACAAGTCCGTCCTTTAGAGGCCTCTTCACCCCCGGCCTTATCCGGTCTTACCCCGGAACCACCAGCCTCGCCTCAGCTTCGATCTACATCTACCCGCAAGCCGGTTCAAGCTTCCTGAAACAACTAGCGCATTCCCTACTGCGACAAGGCTTTCGCCACCAGGTCTACATCAGCGCGAGCCACGGCCCAGCCCCGCTAACCGTAGGCACGATGGTCCGCGAATTCTTCGAAGAGACCCAAGTCCCAATCCTCTACATCAACATGGACACGGTCCCTCCCAAACTGAGCCTGGATGCCCGACAACGAGAACGCCTCCTCTACGGAGCCCACGCCATGACGAGTCGCCTCGAAGACCTCCCTCCCAAAGGCGACTACGTCAGCGCGATCACCCAGGCCCCACCTGAGATCCCAGAAAACGAAGGCCTGAAAGAACTGGGCAAACTCAGCCTCACGCTAGGCTTCTGGGTCCCTCACTCAATGGCCCGCGGCGGCGCAGCTCCCCAGCCAACCACCGCAGCTAAACGCAATACCTGGGGCCGCGAAGGCACAGACCTGATCTGCACTCTCGTCCGGGAAATGAAATTCCCCAAGCCATGTACGCCCTCAAGAAGCACGACCGGTTCACCCAGAAATGGATCGTCCCCGCTTCCAGCAAAATCCAGCGAAATAGCGTTGGATTCAAAACGGCATTCTAGAAACATCTCATCCCCGCAACCATTGCAAAGAAAGCGTGGCTTACCCTATTGCACCCTGAGCCGATTTCGCGTAGGTTCAAAGTATGGGCTATTCCGAAATCATCACCATTTAACCAGGCAAACGTAGCGGCAAGCCCTGCATTCGTGGCCTACGGATGACCGTAAATGATGTCCTCGAATATCTTGCGTCAGGTATGAGCCATGAAGAGATCCTGAGCGACTTCCCCTCACTCACCGAAGCCGACATTCGCGCCTGCCTGGCCTTCGCTGCCGGTCGTGAGACTAAGAATGAATCGTGGTTAGGTGAGGCATGGCAATCGCTCACTCCAAGCTCACGGGACAGGGGAAAACTTCAGTGCCAGTTGATATCCGCAAGAAGCTCGGAGTCGGGCCAGGGTCACTGCTCGAATGGGAACAAGACGGAGACCGCATCATCGTGCGACGCGCAGGCACTTGCAACTCCGAAGACATCCATAAAGCACTATTCGGATCAAAAGCTCCCAAACCAAAAACGCTAGGCGAACTGAAATCTGGAATTGGCGACTACATCAAGAAACGCTATGCGCGCAGTTGATACCAACGTTCTGGTTCGCCTCATCACTCGGGGCGATTTGCGGCAAACCGCCCTGGCAGAGGATTTCCTTGAAAGAAGCGCCTGGGTTTCGCTCCTCGCACTGACGGAGGCCATGTGGGTCCTCGGATCTGTATACGAACTGACCCCTCTGCAGCAGGCAAATGGAATCGAGATGCTACCGAGCCACCGCCAGTTAGTCCTACAGGACCGCGACACAGTGGCGGATGCGCTCAATCACTTCAGAGCAAAACCAGCCTTGGGCTTCTCTGATTGCCTCATGCTCGAACTCGCCCGAAAAGCCGGCCACCTCCCCCTCGGCACTTTTGACCGGGTCTTGGCCAAGCTCCCGGGTCCCCAAAAGCTCTGAGGAGTTGAGCCAGCGATCGACTGACCTGCCTCGCCTGTAGAGCCGCATGGGTCCTTTTAAAGGGCCTAACCCGCAACGGCGAGTCAAGTGCTCAGAAATATTCATTGGTACGCCCTGAGACTTCTCTCCCGACCTCCCCCGGTCATCTAACCACATGTCGTCACACGCGTCGGGTTTTAACGCCAAGCAACTCTATGTCTACACATAGCGGTACCAACATTATGGTTGGACCTCGCCGTGCAACTCCCAATCAAAGCGACGGCCAAACCAGTATGCACCACTTTCCAGTTAAGACTTTATATAACTGGGCAACGAGAAGAGTAGCGGGGCCGCGGTCAGGTCTCAGCGTTTGCCCCGTCTCACATTGGGCTGTTGTTCTGCTCGCGGCCAAGCTGCGGATCTTTACTCAATTTATAAGGGCGGGGTTGCCGGGGAGTTTAATGGAGCCGCACGAGGTGGCGAATACCGCTCCTCAATGGAAGGGACAAAAGCATGACAACGAGCCAGCCTAAGCCTCTGCGCCTTTACTTCATCCGGCACGGCGAAACCGAGTGGTCACTCTCCGGCCAATACACAGGCCGCGCTGACATCCCCCTGACCGCGCACGGCAAGGACGCGGCAAGGGAACTTGGACAGCGCCTGCAGAGTGTCCCCTTTGCCCATGTGCTAACCAGCCCCCTGCAACGCGCCCAACAAACCTGTGCGCTGGCAGGGCTGGAGCCAACGCCCGAAATCGAACCAGACCTCGCGGAATGGGACAATGGCGACGACGAAGGCCGCACTACCGCAGACATCATCGAGTCGAGACCGGACTGGAATCTTTTTCGCGACGGCTCTCCCCAAGGTGAAACGCCCTCCCAAATTTCCAACCGCGCTGACCGCTTAATTGCCCGGCTCCGCGCGCGGGCTGGAAACGTCGCTCTCTTCTCCCACAGCCACTTTGGTCGCGTCCTCGCCGCCCGTTGGATCGGGCTGTCCGTCGAGCAGGCGCAACATCTGTTGCTCGGCACCGCATCGCTCAGCGTCCTCTGTTATAACCACGGTCGCATCAACGAGCCTGCCATTGCTTTGTGGAACTCTGTCGCACACGAAACATTTGGCCAGGAACAAAACCAGAGCGCTAGTGACACGCGGCCCATGAAACAACCGGCGATTGCACGATGGGAAAACGAGGGAGGAGAGATCGCCGTCCTGGACGGAGCCAGAATATGAAAACTAGCATCGCCACAGAGAAATTTCGGGTACAGCCCGACGAAAACGTCCAACTCAGTAAGTGGCCGACGATTGTGAAGCCCATCTGCAAATCCAAGAAGGCGTATCAGAAGCTATTGGGAGAACATGTTGAAGAGTTGAGCTCACTGCAACGCATTCACTACGCGGCTAACCGCCACGCGTTGCTGTTGATTTTTCAAGGGATGGACGCCGCCGGCAAAGACGGCACCATCCGGCACGTCATGTCCGGCGTAAATCCACAAGGCTTCCAGATCTTTAGTTTCAAACAGCCCAGCGCCGAAGAGTTAGAACACGACTTTCTCTGGCGTACGACGCGCCGGCTTCCTGAACGTGGGCGGATCGGCATCTTCAATCGTTCCTATTACGAAGAAGTGGCCATCGTGCGCGTGCATCCGGAACTTCTTCTCAGCCAGCAATTGCCAGATGAGCTGCCTGACGCGGCGACCGTCTGGAAGGACCGCTATCGTTCCATCGTAGACCTGGAGGACCATCTCCACCGGAACGGCGCCCGGGTCATCAAGTTCTTTCTCCACTTGTCGAAGGAAGAACAGGCAAAGCGTTTCCTCGACCGCATCGATGAGCCGGAGAAGAACTGGAAATTCGGAAGCGCGGACCTTCGCGAAAGGAAAAGCTGGCCGCTCTACATGCAGGCCTATGAGTCTTGCATCGGCGCCACCAGCACTGCCAACGCACCCTGGTATATCGTCCCAGCTGACGACAAACACAACACCAGGTTGATTGTTTCCCAAGTCGTCCTCGAGGCGTTCCAAGAGCTCAAAATGGCTTACCCCACGACCACTGCAAAGCGTCGTCTGGAATTGAAGTCCATCCGCAAACAGCTCTGAAGATGAAGATGCCCCATCAGCATCGACCCGCAGCACGTCTTTATCCTCTGCGGCTTCGGCACTCGCCAAGAATGACCCACTATGTAGTGCACTACATAATGGTCAATTTCCCGTACGCGCCGAGGCGCTGCGCTTCGAACCGATCTATCAATCTCTGCACCTTGCCGCTGGCTGCCCCTGGATACCGTGTATCCTTCCTCATTCAGTGTCTAGGTCCGGACTTCAGCTTGCGGCGACCGCGACCGGTCACATGACCGAATTTAGTCATCGACGCTGGACGGAGCCATCCTTGGGGCGCTTGCACACATTCCCTTCGGAGTGGCGTATGGCGCCGGGCCTGATTTGTTCATCGGCGGCCTATTCGCCCGTTTTCGATCAGGTCGTGGTACTGGCTTATGTCCACATTGAGCACACTACCCCCGGCGCCGAGTGGCAACCCGGGGCCACCCGCGCAACGGTTGCAAAACCTTTCGCTATTTCCGTGCGCCGCCAGCCTGAAGAAAGCTCCGGCCCGGCGCGGCCGACTCTACACAACGCCGAATAGGACACATGAAATTTGAAGATGACGATCCGCCAACCAGACCGGGATCTGAGGGTCTTGACACCGAACTCTTTGCCCGGAAACTATTTGGCCGATCATCGCTGGCCGCGCGGCACTCGAATTGCTCTAAGGATTTGCTGGAGATAAACATGTAAGAACAAACAGTACCGGTGGCACACGAGTTGGAACAACCCGAAGTTTCGGGTAACAGCGCCGTCGTCGCAATCTATGGCCAATCATGAAGAGCCTGAGGAAGCAGTCCGTGAGTTCCAAAAAGCGGGATTCGACATGCGGAAACTGTATTTCGTCAGCGAAGACTATCAAATGGAAGAAGATGTGGTTGGCTACTACACCACGGGCGGCCGCATGAAATCACAGAGCAAATCGGGAGCATTCTGGGGTGGATTGTGGAGCTTGATGTTCGGGTCGGCGTTCTTCTTCATTCGCGGCATCGGGCCGCGGCTTGCTGGCGGACCGCTCGTTGGGATTATCGGGGCGCTGGAAGGGGCAGTCGGCGTTGGGGGTTTGAGCGCGTTAGGCGCTGGCTTGTACAGCATCGGGATTCCCAAAGCCGGCTTCGTCGAATATGAGACTCAGCTTAAAGCCGGTAAGTCCCGTCGTGATCGCACACGGCTCGCCGGAGGAAATTAGCAAGACCATCAGTGCCCTTGCTTTGACCAAGCATGATGCGTAAGAGAACATGACTGCTGCTCGTCGTGACCGGGGACGGTCTTCAAGAAATGAACGCCAGCTATCAAGCGTTAAGAATGGAATCGGCTTGGCTCGATGTGTCGCAGCGCGGCAAAATTCGGATCGCGGGCGATGATCGCGGACGCTTTCTGCACGCCATGACCACCAATCACATCCAGCGGCTCATTCCTGGCACTGGCTGCTACACCTATTTTCTCAACGCAGCCGGACGAATCCTCGCCGACGCCAATGTCTTCAGCCGCCCCAGCCACTATCTGCTTGACGTCGAGCCGGAACTTGGTGCAAAGCTTTACGGCCATCTCGATAAATTCATCATTGCAGATGACGTAGCACTGGAGAACGTTAGCGCCCAGCTTGGCTCAATCGCCCTCGAAAGGCCGAACGCAGTGAAGGCAATACGTGCTCTCGGTGCGCCAGTCCCAGATGCGGCATTTGCGAATGAGCAGTGGGGATCGCGGCTCGTCGCCCGGGCAAGTATCACTGGACTCGACGGATTCCGCATTATCTTTCCGGCAGAGGAGATCTCAGAACTCGCGGCGCAGTTGGGGAACGTGGGTGTGCCCGCTGCGGACGAAGACGTGTTTCGTACCGTCCGGTTGGAAACCGGCAAGCCGATTTATGGAGAGGACATAACAGAACGCTTTGTCGCACAAGAGACTAACCAAGTCCATGCGCTTCACCTCCAAAAGGGCTGCTATTTAGGCCAGGAAATTGTAGAACGCGTTCGTTCACGCGGCCTGATTCGTCGCGTTCTGATGCCCCTCCATATCGACTCAAAGGAGCCACCGGCGCCCGGGACAAAATTACAGATAGACGGCAAGAACGTCGCCGGGATTACGTCGGCGGCCTATTCGCCGGCCTTCGGTCAGGTGGTGGCGCTGGCTTATGTCCTCATTGAGCACGCTACGCCAGGTACGGAGCTGCAACTTGGAGCCACCCGCGCTACGGTTGCACAACCTTTCGCTATTTCCGCAGATTCCCACGCACCAGTGGGGGCGGTTCAATGATGTTGTCCAATCGCCTCCGCGGCCTAAGGCCATCCGAGAGACTTCAAGGAGAAAGTTCAAATGAGTTGCTGTAAAGATGTGATGAAACCAATCGAAGCGTCTTCGTGTTGTACGCCGAAAGACACGGCTCTGTCTCTTATACACATCTGACGCTGCCGACGAATAGAGAGGTGTAGATCTCGGTGGTCGCCGTATCATT
>ENA-ORBV01015295-ORBV01015295.1-microbial-mat-metagenome-genome-assembly--contig:-NODE-15295-length-11315-cov-4.704574_pt1 | contig 11315 bp, 4 predicted proteins | sample MGYA00237777_ERZ505514 | MGnify/ENA primary metagenome ERZ505514 (study PRJEB26160, sample SAMN06269048) | microbial mat metagenome | isolation source: Oligotrophic lake microbial mat | place...
TTCAAGCAGAAGACGGCATACGAGATTCGCCTTAGTCTCGTGGGCTCGGAGATGTGTATAAGAGACAGATATAATTTCTTTCTATGGTCAGCTACAAAGTTTTGCAACTTGTACTACATAGCACCGCGCAAGTGGACGTAGTAGGATGAGTAGGCAAAGCAGAAAAAAAGCACTCCAATTTGGGGTGCTTTTCTTTTTTCAGTTTTGAAACAAAAAGTTTGACTACTTTTTATCTGAATCTTTATAAACTTCTTTCTTTGTACAGGATTTATTGTCATCTTTGTGGGCACAAGATTTTTTGTCTCCATCCTTAGAATGCGGGCAAGTGAGCTCTCCTTTTTTTGAGTGATTGTAGGAACTGGATTCTTTACTGCAGGTGCTGCATCCACAACCAGAGTCCGTCCGACTTGCTACGGAGCAGGCCGAGAGTGAGATCATAAACAAACAAGTGATAAAGTTCTTTATCATAAGTATCCTTTGAATTTATAAACAATAATTACAATAAGGAATTTACATAATATCAGTAAAGAGGGCCAGTAATCAGAAAGTTTTACTTTTGATGTCCATTAAGACCTAGCTTGCTAGCAAAGTTAGAGTAAACAAGAAAAGCCATTAAGCTATGGCGATTTTTAATCCACTTCGGCTCGTAAAGAGGAGGAATAATAAATTTTGATTGTATAAATGGAGTAATATTTGAAACATCACTTGTTGTTAATCTACCACAAAAAAGATAGTGAGCATCCCAGGTTCTTTCTTTCTGAATTGCATCCTCTAAAAATCTGTGAACCTGAACAAAACCATGCAAGTAAGTTACATCTTTAGTAAAAGCAACTTTTCCTTTAACGTCTCCGCCTCTGAATATTCTCATAGCAGAATAAAAACCTTCAGTTTCATTTTGACCACTTTCTAGGAAAAATTTAAATACTTCAATGAAATCCGCGCCTCTTAGAGCCATGTCAACACCCTTGACTCGGGCAGCGATTCTGCGAAGCCGACTAAGATCTATTGAATTTGTTATTAACTCAGCAAATAGAGCTAGACCCTCTTGAGTTTTTGTAGTGCGAGGGGCACCTAGTCCCAGAGTTTTTAAGTTTGGCTGCTCTCTGCCATTGAGAAGAGATAGAGTGTGAACAAAAGCTTCGTGCTCAATCAATTGAGGAATATCAATTGGTGCAAAGCAGGTATAGTTACGAAGTCTAATTCTGGTAGCTCCAGCTGCAGCTTTGGAAACTAGCTTTGCATCAATAACAACTTCAACATTATGATTATGAAAGAAAGGTCGAATGACTTTTTCCATTTCTTCTTTTACGTATTCAGCCATTAAACAAACTTCATGATCTGTTTGTCGCGAAGCTGCGATCAAATTTCCAGTAACATCTAAAAAATGTTGAGAAGCATCAAGTGCAGATATGGAGGTAAAGCTCATGAGATCGCGAGGTGTTCCATAAATCTGACAAGAAAGTTCACCGAATTCGGGTTTTCCTAGATTTTCAATAAGTTCAGCCCCAAAGTAGTAACTTTCTGCAGTCTCGAAAAGAAAATTTGCTAATGGATGACTGCGATCACATTTTCGCATTATTTTTCTCAGATCAGATTTTCTCTCAGTTAGGTTGCGAGCAGGATAGGAAATCACTGGAAGTTTTGGAGTCCCCTTTTCCCAATTAGATACAAAGTCGGTTGCATGTTGAGGTTCCCAAGAGAGCTCGCTAAGAATTTTAATTGTTTTACCGATACTAACTAGTTCGGCATCGAGTTCTTTAATCTTGTTGAGATCTGTATTCATGAACATTTGAGATAAGGTAGTCGCCTCTCTTATGGCTCTTTTAAACCTAACATTTTTTCAGGTGTTTTGAGAGGGGCATTATATCGTTTATGTCTAAAACTTTTTAGTCTTCCATTTCGAGTATAGAGCACTTCTAAAATATTTTTATCTCCTTGCAAAGATTCAATAGGTGAAGTGAATAGTTCAGCTACGCCAAGTGTTAATCCATCAAGTACTGCATAAGTAGCCGCTCTTTGATAACTTGATTTATCTCCAGTAAAAAATTGATATGTAGCAAAATCTCCTTTTGCATTTCTATGAAATTTAATGGGTTTACCAAATGATTTTTCAACTGTGGTTCTTGCAGCTCCAACTTTTAAAACAGAAAAATCTGGGGTTTGAGAAGGCGTAGCAGCCATGATAACTGAACAGCCAGTGAGAAAAAGGAAGGCTATTAACAATAATTTTATTTTCATAATTATAGATTGAATTTATATTCAGTTGTTATGATCCTCGACATGTTTTCAAATTTTCTAAAGTGTTAATAACATTGATTCAATTGATGATTTAAAACGAATTTATCGAAGAATTCATTTGAAAAGTACTTGCTAACATAAACTAAACAACAGAAAGCTCATTTGTAATATTGTTATCCCAATAAGTAATTTCCGAATACTTTTCTGTGGAAAAACCTCCGGTTTACTTAAAACAATTATTTGGGATAACTTTATTACATCCCTGCGAGGGATCGTAAGTTCAAATAAAGATTTGCTTTCGGGAAAGTTCTTTTTTGGACTTACTATATCATGGAAAGCAGTTGCTTTTATAAAAGCCAGGTCACATGAGTGGAGCCAGAGATAGTTTTTTTGCGAGTACCATCCCTAAACTCTACTTGGAAGATCCTTTCTGGCATAGAGACTCGTGAGTATGTTAGCTTACTCTGTCGTTGAGTTTTCCTTAGACTGGACTCTTCAATTACTACTTGGTGAGACTGGCCATAAGAGCAGATAAATTGAAAACCTTACCAAAGACTTAATCTGATATTTAAATGAGTAATTTCTTTAAAATCTTTCTGCAGTACTTTACTTTTCATAAAAAACACCGACCAAGAGATGTGCTTCTAAGTGTTGAAGGTGGTTTCTGCGCCATAAAAATCGATGCGCCTTTAAGAGCAGATATTTTGACTCGTGATGGACTAATTCAACACGCTGTATTTTTATCTACAGAACACCATACAACGCAATCTCAGCAAGGTTGGCGTCGTATTCGAAATCGTTTTGAAGAAAATTTTAGAATTTTAGAGAAGACTTATCATCTTTTGGCAAATTCTGTCAAAGACGGTGAGCAGATTACTCCAGGTGGCGAGTGGTTACTTGATAACTATCATGTCATTGAACAAAATATTCATGAAATAAGAACTCTATTGCCCAAGAAGTATTATGCTTCATTACCAAAACTAACTTCTGGCGAGTATGTTGGACTACCTCGAGTATATGTATTGGCATTGGAGATTCTTTCTCATACCGATGCAGTTGTTGATAAAGATCTAGTTAGTAATTTTATAAATTCATATCAAAAAACTCAGATCTTATCGATTGGAGAATTATGGGCATTTCCAATTATGTTAAGAATTGCCTTATTAGAAAATCTTAGGCGACTAGCAATAACTGCATTACGTGATAAAGAATCAGAGAATGAAGCAGAAAATTTAGCACAACTGATTATTGATAATGAACAAAGAGATGCTACTGATATTTTATTAGATCTTGCTTCACATATTAAAACCCAACCTGAAATTGTTCCATCTTATGCAGCACATTTAACAAGAAGGTTACGTCTGAAAGGTTCAAAAGGCGGTTTAGCCTTACGTTGGTTTGAGGAATGGTTGAGTGAACATTTAAAATCAGCCAATGACTTACTGCGATTTGAACAATATAGCCAAGCTGCAAATCAAATTTCCATTGGAAATTCTTTTCACTCGCTCAAGACCGTATTAACTATGAGTTGGCCTGAATGGTTTGAGCAAAACAGTAAAGTTGAGGAAATTCTAAGATTAGATCCTTCCGGTATTTATTCAAGATCAGATTTTGCTACTCGTAATAATTGTAGATCCAAAATTGAAAAATATGCTCGTCAATTAAAGAGATCCGAAGTTGAAATTGCAGAAGAAGCTTTACTATTAACTCGGGCAGCTCAAGACAATGAGAATGAAAGCACAGCACTAAAAAAATTACATATTGGTTTCTATTTAATTGATGTTGGTACAAGCGCACTTGAAGAAAAACTTAAATTTTCTCCAAAACTTCTTGAAAGATATTCACGTTTGATTGATAAAAAAGCATCTCTTGTAATCTATTTAGGTTGTATAGGGATGCTCACTTTAATTCAAACAATACTTCTCTATCGAGAATTAAGCTATTTTGAGACTTCTAATGTTTTATTATTCACGGTCATTTTATTTTTTCAAATTCCTGCCTCTGCACTTTCACTAAATATAGTTAATTGGATAGTACCTTTCATTGTAAAGCCCCGAGTCCTGCCTAAGATGGATTATGAATTTGGCGTTCCGGATAATGCTAAAACGATTGTAGCTGTAAGTACTATTTTTAGAAATCAAGAAGGAATTGAACGAACAATTGATTTTTTAGAAGTTAGGTTCGTTGCAAACAATGACATCAATATATCTTTTGCACTGTTAGCCGATCTAGCTGATGCAAGTGCAGCAATATCTCCAACTGATCAAGTATTATTTAATTTTGCTGCACAAAAAGTTGAGGCCTTAAATTATAAGTATTGTCAGAACGCCCCGAGTAGGTTTTTTCTAATCACTAGGAAAAGACAATGGAATCCTAGCGAAGGTAAATTCATGTGCTGGGATCGAAAGCGGGGCAAGCTTGATGAATTTAATAGAGCGATCTTAGGACGAGATGAGCATAATATGATCGTGCTCGTCGGCCATAAACCGCTTCTTCGAGAATTTAAATATGTTTTAACTCTAGATGTTGACACGTACTTACCTCGTGAAACCGCATTTAAACTAATTGGAACAATCTCACACCCACTCAATCAAGCAATCATAGATCCAGAAACGAGGATAGTTAAAGAAGGGTATGGAATTATTCAACCGCGTGTTGGTGTTACCTTAGTAAGTGCGCAAAAATCTCTATTTTCACAGATATTCGCAGGTCAAGCTGGCCTTGATCCTTACACGAGTATTGTTTCCGACGTATATCAGGATCTTTTTTATGAGGGTTCTTTTATAGGTAAGGCAATCTACGATGTAAATGCTTTTGAAAAAGTATTGGCTAACCGAGTTCCAGAGAATTCTCTTCTAAGTCACGATCTTTTTGAAGGAATTTTTGCTCGAGCTGCATTAGCATCAGATATTGAGCTATTTGATGATTTCCCGAGTAAGTATACTGTTTACTCTAAACGACTGCATCGTTGGGTTAGGGGTGATTGGCAACTTTTGCCTTGGATTCGAAAAGACATTCCTGATTCATATCGTCAACTATATCCTTCTCCAATCACAGGACTGGGAAAGTGGAAATTGGTTGATAATTTACGGCGCAGTCTAGTTTCCCCATTTATTTTTTTATTTTTGATTTGTATTTGGTTTTTTGCTCCGTCAGCAATTGTACTTTCAATTTTAGTAATTTTTTCAATCACTTTTTTCCCAGTATTTTTACAATTATTATCTTTGATTCTCTATCGACCGCTTCATCGTTTCTTGACAAGGTCTTCCAGGGGTCTCAATAATAATATTTACAAGAGTATTGCTCAATCCTTACTGACAATAAGTTTTTTGCCTTACCAAGCTTACGACATGTGTCATGCAATCGTGGTAACTCTGTACCGTTTGTATGTTTCTCATAAAGATCTTCTTGAATGGGAAACAGCTCATCAATCAGAAAGACGTTTAGGTAATGATTTAAGTGCCTATTTTAATGAGATGTTTCAAGGCTTTCTGGTTGTTTTTATTACTGTCATTGGACTTGTTTTTTTTAGCAATGAAATTTTAATTAAACTTTCTCCATTATTATTACTTTGGCTAGCAGCACCTTTAATTGCTTTTTATACTGGACGAGCAAAGCCGGAATTTAAATATGAACCAACAAGCCTAGAGAAACAAAAATTATCAAGTATAGCCAAAGAAACTTGGAGTTATTTTTCTACATTTTTAAATGAAGAAAATAATTTTCTTATTCCTGATAATTTACAGCTTTATCCAAATCGTATCGTTGCTCACCGCACATCACCTACAAATATTAGTTTATCTTTGCTTAGTGTCATATCGGCATTTGATTTAAAGTTTATTACTCGTCAAGAAATGCTAGAGAAAATCAAAAAAATATTAGAATCTCTAAGCTCATTAGAACGATACAACGGTCATTTTTTTAATTGGTATGAAACTCGTAGTAAAGAACCTCTCAGACCTCGTTATATTTCTACCGTGGATAGCGGCAATATGGCCGGACATTTTATTACTTTAAAAAATGCTTTAATTGAATTCTCTACGAGCGATATTGAAAATGCATTAACTTATCAATATTTAATTGGGCTTTGTGATAAGTTTGTTAAAGAGCCTGATTTCAAATTTCTTTATGATCAACAAAAAAAACTTTTTTATATTGGATTTCGTGTCGATGATGCTCGTTTTGATAATTACCATTACGATTTATTAGCCTCAGAATCTAGACTTTCTTCCTTAATGGCAGTAGCAACTGGTGCAGTATCTCAAGAGCATTGGTTTAAATTAGGCCGTGGATTAACTGATTCTTTAGGAGGTCCCGCGCTGCTTTCATGGACTGGCACCATGTTTGAATATCTAATGCCACTTTTAGTAATGAAGGATTTTCCAGAAACAATATTACATTCAACTTATCGTTCCGTAGTTAAAGCTCAAATAGCTTATGCCAAGAGGTTAAAAGTTCCTTGGGGAATGTCAGAGTCAGGCTATGGTGGTGTCGATTTTGAACAGACATACCAGTATCGAGCATTTGGAGTACCTGGACTTGGATTAAAACGAGGGCTTTCAGAGGATATTGTTGTTTCACCATATTCAACCTTTCTTGCCATGATGGTTGATTTGAAAGAATCTTTAAAAAATATCGAGACTTTAGAAGCTATTGGTCTTCGAGGTGAATTTGGATTTTATGAAGCAATTGATTATACCCCAGAACGACTAAGTGAAGATGAAGACTCTCATATTGTAAAATCTTTCTTAGCCCACCATCAAGGAATGACTTTGCTGGCACTTAACAATGTTCTTAATTCGAATATTATGCAGGAGCGGTTTCATCGTGACACACTAGTTAGATCTAGTGAATTATTACTACAAGAGCGCATTCCACAAGAAATTAAGATTGTAATTCCTCATCAAGCCGAACTCACCTTTTTAGAAAGGCAAGAAGATGGCCAACGAGCAGATATCTCTGAAATAATCGATACACCACATACAAAAATACCCCGATCTAGAGTTCTTGCAAATGAACATTACACCTTGATGCTCGATAATTCAGGTAGCGGTTTTAGTCGCTATAAAGGAGAAATTGCACTGACACGTTGGAGAGAAGATTCTTTAACCAATAACTATGGTCAATATTTCTTTGTTAAAGACTTAGACAATAATAAAGTTTGGTCCACGACTTATTTGCCGACACGAGTTGAACCAGAAAGTTACGAAGTAATTTTTAGTCCTGACAAAATCGAATATAAACGACGTGATGGTGACATAGCAATTCATACTGAAGTAACGATATCTCCAGAAGATAATGTTGAAGTTAGACGAATAACAATTACAAATTTTTCTTCAAAAATTAAAAGTTTAGAAATAACAAGTTATGCAGAAGTTGCTTTAGGCTCACATGCTGGAGATGTTGCCCATCAATCTTTTGGGAAAATTTTTATTTCAAGTGAGTTTATTGAGGATATAGATGCCTTATTGTTTTCACGAAGAAAAAGATCTGCGCATGAAGAGGGATTGTTTCTTATTCACATGCTCAGCATGAATATTTGTTGGACTAAAACACAATACGAAACTTCACGTATTAATTTTCTAGGACGAGGTTCTACGATTCATAACCCAAAAGTAATGACTGAAAATGGACGATTGCGAGGAAATATTGGAAATATTTTGGATCCAATATTTTCAATTCGAACACGACTTGAAATTGAGCCGGGCACATCGGAATCCCTCTCTTTTATTACGGCAGTTGCTTCCAGTAAAGATCAGGCAATATTTCTTGGGCAGCTCTATCATGATCCACATTCTGTAACTCGGGCTTTTGAAATGGCTTGGAGTAAGACAAATGTTGAATTGCGTCATGAAAAGATTTCAAGTTTACAAAGTCATCTTTTCCAAAGAATTGCAAATGCACTTATATTTCAAGTTGATGAACTACGAGCCACAAGTACTTTTATTGCACAAAATAGATTGTTGCAAAATGGTTTATGGCGTTTGGGCATTTCGGGAGATTTGCCGATCGTGCTTTTGAGAGTAGATGAAGAGAAGCAATTAAATTTAGTATCAGAATTACTTTTAGCTCATCAATATCTAAATAACCGTCATATTCATTTTGACTTAGTTATTCTTAATGAATACACGGAAGGATATTTGCAGAATTTCCAAGATTCATTAGATCAACTTGTTCGTAGTGGATATTCGGCAAGTGTTCTTGATAAGAAAGGAGGAGTCTTTCTTAGGACTTTACAACAGTTATCCCCCGAAGAACGAGGTCTTCTTTTAGCAGTAGCCAGAATTGTCTTTAGTGGAGAAAAGGGGTCTTTAGCTCGTCAGCTCTCAGTCCTACAAACTGAAATTAGCACACCTGAAGAGAACAAAGGACTGATAGAGATCTTATTTAAGAAACCATCACTTGCAGTGAATACGCAAAAAATCATTAAAACTAATTCGTTAGTTCCAGCCTTGGCAACAGAGTTTTTTAATGGTTATGGAGGATTTACAGCCATAGGACAAGCTTACTCAATCTCAACTGCAAAGAATGGGTTGCCACCACTACCTTGGGTCAATATTATTGCAAATCCCAATTTTGGATTTATTGTAAGTGAATCAGGTGGAGGATTTACCTGGTCAGAAAACAGTCGAGAAAATCGATTAACTCCATGGCAAAACGATCCAGTTTCTGATCAACCCTCTGAAGTTTTATATATTCGCGATGCTCTCAATGGTCGCTATTGGTCAGCTACACCATTACCAGCTTCAATTGAGGCTGCTTTTGATATTGATCATAAATTTGGACAATCGATATTTCGTACAGAAATAGAAAAAATTCATAGTACTTTATCTATTTCTGGATCTACTTCTGAAAATGTAAAGTTTTGGAAGATTAAGCTTGTTAATAACGATAATAAGCCAAAACGCTTAGAGTTGTATCTTTATGTAGATTGGCTTTTAGGAATTAATCGTCATCAAACTTCCCCATTTCTTATAACAGGATATGATCAAAAAGCTAAAATCTTAACTTCTGTTAATCATTATAACAATGAATTTGCTGGCAGGGTTGTGTTTTTAGGAACATCAGCAGAGCTTTCTTCTTTTACAACTAGTCGCCTTGAATTTTTAGGTCGAGACCACTCAGTTCAATCTCCCTCTGCATTAGCTCAGGGAATTTCGGCTAAGGGTCCCTTCCCAGGAATTGCTGCTTTTTCAAAATTAGTTCCCCTGTCTAAAAAAACAGGTGTTGGATTCGATTCATGTGCAGTCCTCAAGGTGGCATTAACACTTGATGCTGCCCAGCAACGAGAAGTTACATTCTTTATGGCCGAAGAACCTTCTTATGAATTAGCAAAAGAGAAAGCTGTTCAGTACCGATTACCTATGGCTCAAGGTCAAGAACTCAAAGGAGTTGATAATTATTGGAAGGATCTGACCACGACTATTCAAGTATCAACTCCAGAGAGAAGTTTCGATATTTTGATGAACGGCTGGCTTACATACCAATGTCTATCTTGTCGAATTTGGGGACGGTCTGCCCTTTATCAAAGTGGCGGTGCTTTTGGATTTAGGGATCAATTACAAGATACAATGAGTTTACTTTACCTTGATCCAAAGGTAACCCGGGAGCAGATATTAAAAGCAGCAGCTAGACAATTTGTCGAAGGAGATGTTCAACATTGGTGGCATCCGCCAACAGGAAGAGGTGTAAGAACAAGAATATCTGATGATTATTTATGGCTGCCTTATGTTGTTGAAAAATATATTGCCGTTACTGGTGATAAAACTATTCTTAATGAAGAGGTTGCTTTTATTGATGCTCCACCTTTAGAGAAGCATCAGATGGAAGCATACATTGTGCCTCATCAGTCTAATCAAGTTGAAAGTATTTATAATCACTGCATTCGGGCCTTATTGTATGGATTAAAATTTGGTCCTCATGGATTACCTTTGATTGGTGCAGGTGATTGGAATGATGGAATGAATGAAGTTGGTTCACAGGGTAACGGGGAGAGTGTTTGGCTTGGTTGGTTCTTGTATGACAACCTTATAAAATTTTCAAAAATTTCTGCTGAAAGAGGGGATAATGCTCACTCGATGCAGTTCATTGAAGTTGCCCAGACTTTGCTTAAAGCGATTGAAGCAGATGGTTGGGATGGTGAGTGGTATCGCCGAGCTTATTTTGATGATGGAACACCATTAGGAAGTGCGCAAAGTACAGAATGTCAAATTGACTCAATTGCCCAAAGTTGGAGTGTCATTTCTGGAGCAGGCCAATCAGATCGAGCTGAAATTGCAATGAGTTCTGTTTACGAAAGACTTGTTGATTCAAAATATAATTTAATCCGTTTATTAACTCCACCATTTGATAAAGGCAATCAAGATCCAGGATATATAAAGGGTTATTTACCTGGGATTAGAGAAAATGGAGCACAGTATACCCATGCTGCTTGTTGGGTTGTGATTGCTACTGCTCTTTTGGGCAAAGGTGAGAAGGCGATGCAGTTATGGAGAATGTTAAATCCAATCAATCATACTAAAGAGTTTTCCGATGTTCAAAGATATCAAGGCGAGCCGTATGTAATGGCAGGGGATGTTTATGCCGAAGCTCCACATCAGGGAAGAGCCGGATGGAGTTGGTATACCGGTGCCTGTGGTTGGTATTATGTTGCAGGAATAGAATATATTTTGGGATTAAAGGTACGCGCTGATCATTTTACTATTGAACCGTGTATTCCAAAGTCATGGGAGGCATTTAGTATGACTTTCAAACATGCCGCTGTTACGTACCATATTGAAGTCAAAAATCCATCTAAAGTTGAAACTGGATTATCAAGTATGGAAGTTGACGGAGCTCCACTTTCAGATGCAAAGATTTATTTTGAGAAATATAAAGAGCAGAAAGAGGTTAAAGTTGTCGTAATAATGTAATGGTTTTGGATTTACTATAGTTAACGATGATTATAAAGTAATGAAAGATCATTCAAGAGTATAAAGTGTTTTTCAAAAGTCTTTGCCTAATCACAAGATATGGCAATGGAGACTAAGTCAAATCTTTTTTCTTGTTAACCCTTCGGGTTAGTTATAATTTTTGAA
>ENA-ORBV01015296-ORBV01015296.1-microbial-mat-metagenome-genome-assembly--contig:-NODE-15296-length-11314-cov-4.138293_pt1 | contig 11314 bp, 8 predicted proteins | sample MGYA00237777_ERZ505514 | MGnify/ENA primary metagenome ERZ505514 (study PRJEB26160, sample SAMN06269048) | microbial mat metagenome | isolation source: Oligotrophic lake microbial mat | place...
CGCCTTGGCCGGGTCGCCGCGCTGCATGTAGATGTCGCCGAGCTGGAAGTGCGCGCGTCCGCTGCGGGGGTCGAGCTGTTGCGACCGTTCGAAGCCGACGATGGCCTCGTCGATCTTCCCGAGCGCGCGATAGGCCAGCGCGAGGTTGAAGGTCGAGAGCGGGTGTTTGGCGTCGAGCGCCAGGGCTCGCTGATACGCGGCTGCCGCCTCGGCATGTTTACCGGCTTTCGCGTAGATGTTGCCGAGCCGCGAGTGCGCCTCGATGATGTCGGGGTCGACGGCGAGTGCCTGTTGCACCTTGCGCGCCGCCTCGTCGTAGCGCGCCATCTCGGAATCGGTGCCGGCCAGTTGCAGCAGGTTGTAGAGCTCGATGGCGTCCTTGGGATCGCGGCGGGGCCGCTCCACGAGATTCACGGCGCTGCTGCTGCCCACGTAACCCAAGGCACGCAGGCGCTGCTCGGCCGCGGCGTCCACCGGTTGCGGTCCCTTGCTGGCCTCGGCGCGCGTCGTTTGCGCGACGAGCGCGCGCAGCGCGCGTTCGAGCGTGTCGGCGCGCGCGGCCTCGGTGGGCGCCAGGTTGTTCAGCTCGCCCGGGTCGGCCGCCACGTCGTAGAGTTCGCGGCGCGGCGCCTGGATGAACTTGTAGCGGCCGTCGCGCACGGCTCGCAGTTCGCTCCAGCCGTAGTGGAAGCGCGGATACCAGGATTCCGAAAAGGCGAGCAGCGTCTGGCGCTGCCCGTCGAGGGCGGGCCGGAGCGAGGCGCCTTGCACGGTGGCTGGCACTTCGATGCCGGCCAGGTCGAGCACCGTCGGCATCACGTCGATGATGCGCACCTGGTCGGGTACCACGCGGGTGGTCACACCCGGTCCGGCGATGATGAGCGGCACCTGCACGGAGGCGTCGTAGACGAAGAAGCCGTGCGACTGCTCGCGGTGCTCGCCGAGCTGCTCACCGTGATCGGCCAGCAGCACCACGATGGTGTTGTCGAGGCGGCCGTCGGCGTCGAGGGCCGCGAGCAGCCGTCCCACCTGGCTGTCGGCGTAGGCCACCTCGGCGTCGTAGGCGCCGTCGCGCGTATCGGGAAACTGCCTGGCGAACGCGGCCGGCGCCGCATACGGCGTGTGCGCGTCGTAGAGGTGCACCCAGGCGAAGAACGGCGCGGTGCCGGGCTGCTTCAGCCAGGTCGTGGCGGCATCCACCACGTCGGCTCCGGGGCGCTGGATGGCATCGAGCCCGGGGCCGACGTCCTCGCTGAGGTCGAAGTCGTCGAAGTAGTGGTCGAAGCCCTGCGCGATGCCCCAGCGCGCGTCGAGCACGAAGGCGCCGACGAAGCCGCCGGTGCGGTAGCCGCGGCCCTTGAGTACTTCGGCCAGGGTCGTGACCGCGTCGTCCACGTAGAAGCCGGTGTTGTCGCGCACGCCGTGGGTGGTGGGCCAGGTGCCCGTGAACAGGCTCGTGTGGGCCGGAAGCGTGAGCGGCGTGGTGGTCGTGGCTGCGGCGAAGCGCGCGCCGCGGGCGGCCAGCGCATCGAGCACCGGCGTCCTGGCGGCGGCATGGCCGTAGCTGCCAACGCGGTCGGCGCGCAAGGTGTCGAGTGTGATGACGAGCACATTCGCCGGGCCGCGAGTGGCGCGTCCGCAGGCGCCCACGCCAGCCAGCGACACGAGCACTGCCGCCACGACACCAGCGGACACCCGGACACGAACAGGGAACATCCCGGCATTGTACCAAGCGCCGGGCTCAGTCAGATGACGACGCCGAGCGGCTTCCTGAGCGCGAGCACGAAGGCGAAGCTGGCGGCCAGATAGACCACGAGCCAGTGGAGCTCGAATCCCAGCACAGTCAGCGAGCGTTCGGGGTAGTCCACGCGGATGGCGGCGACCGGCGAGTCCCCCGGCACGGGCGGCTCTGATGGATACAGGAGCTGCGTCACGACGTCCGCACCCTCGCGCGAGGGCGAGCGGCGCGCCGGGGCCTGGCCCACGTAGATGGCCTTCTCGAGCGCAGGGGCGCCGGCTGGCTGCACCCGCAGCACGTGCGCGCCTGTCGTGCGCGGCACCACGCGCCACACCACCTGCTGCAGCGACGGGAAGTAGATCCCCGTGCCGTCAGGAGCGAGCGATGCATCGACGAGCGAGGGGGCATCGAGCGTGGGCAGCACGCCCGGGGCCGGGCCCCGCAGGTCGACCGTGACGAGCGTGGGTTGACCCGGCACCAGGCCCGCGTAGCCATACCAGCTCTGCACCTGCGCGATGGCCAGCGTGAGCGGCAGCGCCGTGATGACCAGCGGCAGCAGCGAGAGCCAGAGGTAGGCGCCGTTGTGGCGCAGCAACGACCCTTGTGCGCGCAGCAGCGCCCGCACGTCGTCGTTGTAGAGCCGCATCTCGAGCAGGTCGGCGTGGATGCGGCGCTTGGCGGCGGCCATCTTGGCCTGGTTCGAGGCCACCTTCATCACGCCCAGCACCACGAGCGCCGTCACGAGCGCCAGCGCCAGCATCACCACGAGCGGCGGCAGACCCGCGAGCGGGCTCAGCACCGCGTCGGCAACGCGCACGAGAATGGCGTTCAGGGTGGTCATGCCGCTACGACAGGTAGCCCAGGCCCTTGAGTTTCTTCTTCAGCTCTTCTTCCGATTCGGAGCCCTCGAGCAGCTTCAGCTCCTTCTCGAGCGCGTGCGTGATGAACTCGTCCACCGACGAATAGCCGGCCAGGTCGGAATAGCGCTTCACCTTGGCGAGCAGGGCCTTGTCGAGCGTGACGTTACCTCCGAAGATCACTGGCGCGTCCTCCGTGCGGGAAAGTCGGTGATACCGAACTCGGCGAGAATGGCCGCGGCCAGCGTCTGCAGGCTCGGCGCGGGCTGGGCGAGCGGACGGCTCGTGAAGAGCACGCCCGGTACGTGGACGGGGTCCATGCTGTGGTCGCCGCTCCAGTTCTCGGTGTTGTCGCTGAACACGTCTGGCGCCACGATGCCGAGCGCCGAGTCGCTGGCCACGCGCGTGCCGCGCGCGTAGCCGACCACGATGTCGGGCGAGATGGTCGGATACGCGTGGCCAGCGTAGGTCTGCGAGGCCACGAACGCCGTGGTCACGGCCGGCAGGCCGGTGGCCGGGTCGATTGAGGCCTGCAGCTTCGCGGCGATTTCGGCGGCGAGCGCCTCGCGCGCGTCGGGCGGCACGATGCCTGTGCCCTCGCGTCCCTGCGTGTTGATGTAGACGCCGTTCAGGCCCACGGCGTAGGCGCGCGTCCTGGTCCAGTCCACGCCGGTCAGCCCCGGCGCCAGGCCGGCGCGGGCAGTCGTCAGCACGAGGTAGCCGGCATCGCGCAGCCAGCTGTTGAGGTTCACCGCGCGCCGCCACGAGGCGAAGCCGTGGTCGGACATCACGACCAGCAGGTCGTTCGGCCCCAGGCGCGCCACGGTCGCGCCAACCACGGCGTCCATCTCAACGTAGAGGTCTTCCACCACCGTGCGGTACGGCGCATCGGCGGCGGTGTAGGCCGGATGCTCGGGATCCATCGCTCGCCACATCACGTGCGACACCTGATCCACGTGGCCGAAGTAGTAGAAGAGCAGGCCGTCGCTGAAGCGGTCGAGCACGTAGTCGAACTGCTGCCGGTTCTCGGCGGCGGTGATGCGGGCCTGGGCGAGCAGCTCGTCGGGCGAGAGCGCGCCGGCATTCCGGGCCCGTGTGTCTTCGGGCATGCCTTGCGTGTAGAACCGGCCACCGGCCAGGGCGAGTTCAGCCGCGTAGTCATCCGGCGTCGAGATCGGCAGGGCCGGGGCCATCGGGTCGAGGTTGATCGGGCTCACGTAGAGTTCGAAGTAGGGGGTGAGGCTCTTCAGCAGGAACCGCACCTCGCCCGGCAGCGTCGACATGGGCAGCAGCTCGAGACCCACCGGCACCCACGAACTCCACTCTCCCACGCGCAGCAGGCGCGTTTCGTCGCCGACGACCAGTTTCACCGCCTGGTTGGCCTGGTCGACGTGTGCGGCAAACGTGACGGTGAGTGGCGTGGGCGTCACGAGATACGGATTGTGCGGGCCCTCGACCGCACCGCGGGCCACGCCGTCGATCACGTCGATGGGCTGCACCACACCACCCGACACGTCCTTGCGCTCGAACACCTCGGGGCGCGACGAGAACAGCGTGAAGATGCCGTAGGTGCCGAGCATGTCGGGCGTGCCCATGCCGCTCAACTCGCGCGTGGCGGTGCCCGAGGGCGGGAAGTTGGCAGGCATCCGCATGATCGTGGTCTCGACGCCGCGGGCCTCGAGCACCTCCCAGAACGCCGTGCCGCCGCGCAGCAGGTCGACCCGGCCGGCCGACAGCGGGAACTGATAGCCGCCGAGCGTCAGCATCCGGCTGGGCGGCACCGTGCGCGAGGTGGAGAGGAACGACTCGAGCGTCGACGGCTCGCGATGGATGAAATCGAAGATGCCGTGCTCGCCCGGATCGAGACCTGTGATGAAGGTGGACCAGGCCACCGGGCTGAGCGGCGGGGTGGACGTGGCCAGCGCGCTGAAGGTGCCCTGCGCGGCGAGCGCAGCGAGGTGGGGCAGACGGCCGCGTGCCATCAGGTCTTGCGCCAGGTGAAAGTCGAAGCCGTCGATGCCGAGCACGACCACGCGCCGGCCCGTGGTGACGTGGGTGGGGCCGCAGGCGGCGGCCAGCGCCGCCACGACCGCCACGACCGCCACGAGCGTGCTGAGCCGCGGCAGCGGGCGCGAGCGCCAGGGTCTGCGCGTGCTCACGACCGTGCTCACGACCGTGCTCATAACCTAACGGCCCACGGCCGGCCGTCCATGTGCGGCGGCGGTTGCAGCCCGAACAGCCGCAAGGCGGTGGGCGCGATGTCCACAATCGACAGCTCGCCGTTCGCCTCGACCTTGCGGTTGCAGAACATCACGCCCGGCACGAGCCGCGGGTCGATGCAGTGATCGCCGCTCCACGCCTTGGTGTTGGCCTCGAAGACCGGTCCCGACACCATCCCCGTGGCGCAGTCCCACGAGGCGCGGTAGCCGGCGTTGTAGCCGATGATGAGATCCGGCGCGTTCTCGCGGTACGGCCCGTCGTAGATCACAGCGGTGTCGAACGCCTCGCGGATGCCGATGTCGCCGCCCTCGGCGTCGTGCAGGCGCGCGAGCTTCCGTGATCTCGGCCTTGAGCGCCGCGGCCTCGGCGCCGGGCCCCACGATGCCCGATTGCTCGCGTCCCTGCAGGTTCAGGAACATGCCGCTCAAGCCGAGGCAGTAGGCGCGCGTCCTGGTCCAGTCCACGTCGCGCAGCCACTCGGTGGAGCCATCCGTGCCCTCACGCAGCGTGAGGTAGCCCTCGCGCAGCAGCCAGGCATTCAGGTTCACGCCGCGCCGGAAGGCGCTGAAGCCGTGGTCGGAAATCACCATCAGCACGTCGCGGGGCCCGAGCGTGTGCAGCACTTCGCCCACGAGCCGGTCGTTCTTCTGGTAGAGCTCGCGGATGGCGTGGCGGTGTCGTGCAGGAACGGCGTTGCCATAGGCGGGATTCCGCTCGTCGAGGTAGCGCCAGAACATGTGCTGGATGCGGTCGGTGGCGTCGAACACGCACACGAGCGCGCCCGAGCGCAGCTTCTCGAGGGCGCCCAGGAACATGGTGCGGCGCTCGTCGTCGATGTCGTGCGCCTGCTGCAGGAACGTAGCATCGTCGGTGACACCCTCGTTGAGCGCCCAGGTGTCTTCGGCCAGGCCGAGCGTGGCGAACGGTCCGTGACGCTTGGCGAGGTAGCCCGAGTAGTAGCTCGGATGCGAGATCGGCATCGCCGGCGCTTCCGGGTCGAGGTTGAGGGGCGACACGTAGAGTGAGAAGTGCTCGCCGAGTTCCAGTATCTGGAAGCGCGCGATGCCCGAGACCGTGACGCCCGGAGCCGCCTTGAACGCCATCGGTACCCAGTCGCTCAACTGTCCAGGCGTGAGCGACACGGTCGTGTCGCCGAGCGTGAGCTGCGCGCGTGCGGCCGCGCGGTCGAGTCGAATGGTGAGGGGCGTGGTGAGCGGCGGATGGCCCTTCACGAAGCCGTTGTCGGGCCCGGTGATCACGGTGCTGATGGCGTCGCCCTGCACCTCCACCGGCACCCGGATGCCGCCTTCCTTGAAGCGGCCACTCGCGGGCCGCGTCGTGAAGAGCATGAACGTGCCCTGCGTGCCGAGCAGGTCGGGCACGCACATGGCGCTCAGCTCGGCGCCGTAGAAGCGGTCGGGCGGAAACGTGATCGGCACGCGCAGGATCGTGCTCCAGATGCGCCGCTCGCCCAGGATCGTCCAGAACGGCTTCGAGCGCCGCAGGTTGGTGAGTTCTGGGCGATGGCGCGGGATGAGGTACTTGCCGAGCGAGAAGTACTTCTCGACCGTGCCGATGCGCGTCGACGACAGCATCGGCAGATAGGTGCGCCGGTCGCGGTCGAGGAAGTCGAAGATGTTGTGGCGCGCCGGATGCGTGCCGGTGCTGAACGACGACCAGGCCACCGGTGAGAGCGCTGGGTAGGTGGTCTGCAACCGACGATACGTGCCCTGGGCGGCCAGCTTTGCGAAGTTGGGCAGCAGGCCCTCATTCATGAACTGGTCGGTGAGCACGGGGTCCTGCCCATCGAAGCCGAGCACGATGAAGCGGTCGATCGCGGCGGGCGGCGGGCCGGTGCGGCGGACCACCCGCCACAGCGCGCGGAACGGCCACGCGAGGATCGACGCGGCCACGGCCAGCATCGTCACCAGGATGACGAGGAACGACGACATCACCGCGAAGCCGGCGCCGGGGCCGATGTAGCCGGCGGCCGACGCAGGCGCGAGCAGCACACCGGCGGCCAGCACGAGGGCAACGCGCGTGTGTGGTACAAGTCTGGCCATGCGGGTGCGCAGCGACGGCAGCATGTGTCGGGACCGTATTGTACTGCCCGAGCCGGGGCCGCAGGCCGACGGCGGCCGCACGCGATGATCGGCGCGACCTTCGGCCCGACCATCGGCAAGCTGGTGCGCCGCTGGCGCTACGGCCGGCCGATCGTGGTCGTGTCGGGGCTGCCGCGATCGGGCACCTCGATGATGATGCGCATGCTCGAGGCCGGCGGCGTCGTGCCCCTGCAGGACGGCGTGCGGGCGGCCGACGACAGCAACCCGAAGGGCTACTTCGAGTTCGAACCCGTGAAAGAGCTCGACAAGGACGGCGACCTGTCGTGGCTGCCGGCGGCCCGCGGCAAAGCCGTGAAGATCATCTCCTTCCTGCTCACGTGGCTGCCCGAGGACTACAACTACCGGGTGATCTTCATGCACCGCCATCCCGACGAGGTCGTCGCCTCGCAGCAGGCGATGCTGGCCGCGCGCGGAGAGGCCATCGCCGACGGCGATGCGTCCCGCTCGCGCGAGGTGTTTCGCAGCCACCTGGCGCAGGTCGAGCGCTTCATGGCCGGCCGTGCCTGCTTCCGCGTGCTGCCGGTGCAGTATCACGAGGTGATTGCCGCGCCCGAGGCGGCCGCGGCACAGGTGGCGGCGTTTCTTGGACGGTCGCTCGACACCACGGCGATGGCCCGCTCGGTGGAACGCCAGTTGTATCGCAATCGCGTCGAGACAGCCGCGCGTTGAGCGCCCGTGCCCGTGCCGTGGCGCGACGCGACGCGCCGGACTAGAATGCGCGCCATGTCGACACGCGTGGTGGCCCTGGCGGCCGTGCTGATGCTGGCGGGCGCAGGATGGTGGATGGCCGGCCCGCGACCGGCGGCTCCCGTGGCGACGCTGGCGTTGGACGCGCCACCGCTGCAGTGGGTGGCCACCGCGCATCAGCAGGGCATCGTGGGTTATCGCGATCCCGCCGTGGCCATCGCGCCAGGGGGACGCCTGGTGGCCTACTCGGAAGGCCGCATGCTGCGCCTGGCGCCGGTAGCGGGCGGCGTGGACGTGGCGTCCACCCGGGGTGTGGGCCAGATCCGTCATGTGGCGTGGATCGACGATCGCCGCGTCATCTTCGAAGATGGCGGGGCCGCAGCGCGCTGGCAGCTCCACGAGATCGGCGTTGGCACGCGGCCGTTGTGGCCCGAGGCCACGCTCGAAGGGGGCGGTGCGTCGAGCGGCACGACCGTGTCGGCCAATGCCCTGCGTCAGCTGAGCGTGAGCCCGGGTGGCGCGTGGCTGGCCGGACTGGTCGCCGGCCGCGAGGGGCCGGAACTGTGGCGCGTGCGCCTCGACGGTCAGGAGTTGTGGCGCTCGGCCATCACCACAGGGCGTCCGTCGTGGCCGGCCTGGGCCTCGGCCACCGAGATGGCGTGCGTGCTCGCCACACCAGCCGGCGAGGGCGTGTCGTCGCCGTGCGGCACGCCGCCGCTCGTGACGTCGCCCGACCTGCGCGTGTCGGGACCGATCGCGTTCTCGCCCGACGGCGGCACCATCTACGCGGCGGCCGCGAATTCGCGCGGCTTCGTCGACCTGTGGCGCGTGGCCAGGGCCACCGGCACGGCGGTGCAGCTCACACGCACCACCCGCGACAGCTACGGCCCGTCGGTGGCGCGCGACGGGTCGGTCGTCTACAAGACGCAGGAATACCGCACGCATCTCGGCGAATGGCGCGACGGGGCGGTGCGGCCGCTCACCACCTTCCAGGCGGAGACGCCGTGGTGGCATCCCACGCTGCCGCTCGTGTCGATGACCTACGGCACGTGGCGCCGCCAGATCGACGACGCGAAGTATCCCGACATCGCGCAGGACGTCGGCGTGCTCGACCTGTCGGCCGGCCTGCCGGCGGATCGGCCGTCGCAAGTGATCGCGGAATCAGATTCCGAGGACCAGGGCATGGCGTGGTCGCCCAACGGCAAGTGGATCGCCTTCCACTCGCACCGCGAGATGTCCGACGACGTGTGGCTCCGACCCACCGACGGCAGCCAGCCGGATCGCCGTATCACGACGCTGGGCCGGGGCGCCGAAGTGGGATGGCCGCGCTGGGCGCCGAGCGGCAAGACGCTGCTGCTCGATGGCACGAACCAGGCAGGCGAGTCGGTGATGTTCACGCTCGGCCTGGATCAAGACACGGGGCAGGTCACCGTCGCGCTGCAGGAACTCGCCGCGTCGGGCTTCGAGATCACACACGGCGAATGGCTGCCTGACGGCCAGCGCGTGGTGGCGATTGCGAAGGAAGGTCCGGGACGTCATGCCGTGCTGCTCATGCCGGCGGCGGGCGGGGCGGCGCAGGTGCTGCACCGCTTCGACACGGAACACGACTTCCCGGGGCTGAGCGTGGCGCCCGACGGGTCGGCGTTCACGTTCGTCGCGCCCGCCAGCAACGGGTTCTACCAGTTGTTCCGGCGCGGCCTCACTGGCGGCACCGTGGAACAGCTCACGTTCGATCCGTCGCACAAGACACAACCAGCCTGGTCGCCGGATGGCGCCAGGCTGGCGTTCACTGCATGGAGCTACGACGTGTCGATCTGGCGCCTCGGCCGGTAGGCCCGTGGCGCCTGGTGGGTGGTTACTTCGACGCGACGAACATGATCTCGAGCATGCCGTCGGCGACCAGCCCGGTCTTGACGGTGGCGCGAGCCGGCAGGTCCTTCACGACCGAGCGGTAGCCGGTGTTCATCGCCTCGAAGTTCTTCACGTCGGTGAGGTAGACGACGCCGTCGGCCACATCATTCCAGCCGAAGCCCGCCACCTGCAGCGTGCGCCCCACGCGCGCGAGGATTTCCTTGGTCTGCGCTTCGGTGTCGCCCTTGTTGGCGGCCGTGTTGCCGAGCAGCCCCGACAGGTAGAGGCGGTTGCCGACCTTGACGGCACTGCTCAGGATCGGGCTCGGCTTGCCGGGGGTACCGTCGGCAGCGGGCGTCGTGAACACCTGCTTCGGCAGGCTCGAAGCGATGAGCGTGATCTCGACCGCGTTGGCGGCGCCCATGAGCGGCGCGACCACGGTGGCGCGGGCCGGGGGGTCCTTGGTGAAGAACGTGCGGTAGGTCTCGTTCATCTCCTGGAACTTCGTCGCGTCGGTGATGAACACCTTCGAGCTCACGACGTGGTCGAACGTCATGCCGGCTTCCTTCAGGATCTCAGCGGCGTTGTCGAGCACGGCCTTGGTCTGCACGCCCATCGTGCCCTCGACCACCGAGTTGTCCTTGCCGTTGCGCGAGACGAGACCGGCCAGGAACACGGTGCTGCCGCTCTTGATGCCGTAGCTATAGGGATTAGGCGACTTCATCCACGATGCCGGGTGGATGACCTTGCGCTCGCCGCCGTTCGGGATCCCGATGGCTGAAATCTCGAGCAGCGCGCCTGGGACGACGAAGTCGGACACGATCGTGGTGCGGGCCGGCGGATCGGCCTTGAAGAACGTGCGGTAGACCTCGTTCATCGCAGCGAACTCGGATGCGTTCTTGATGTAGACCTGCATCGAGGCCGCCATCGCCAGACTCGATCCGGCCTTCTTCAACGCCTCGTCGATGCTCTGCAGCACCTTGGTCGTCTGAGTGCGGATGTCGCCTTCGGCCACGATGGTGCCCGAGACGTAGACGAGTCCATCGGCCTTGGTGGCCGAGCTGAACGGAAACTGCGCCGGTCCTGCAAAGCGCTGCACCTGCGCCGTCATGCTGCCTCCGAGTCCGAGAATGCCGATGAGTCCTGCCGCCACCAGTCGTCGCACGTGAACCTCCTTCGCGCCGGGCCCATGGCCCGGACGGCGTTCACTCTACCTCACCGCGATGCCGGTGGGTTACACTGGCCGCGCCCATGCCGTCGCCGATTCGTCTGCCGAAGATCGCCCGCAAACGCTCGAAGCTCCATGGTTGGGGCGTGTTTGCCGGTGAACCCATCAACAAGAACAAGTACATCATCGACTACGCGGGCGAGCTCATCTCGAACAAGGTGAGTGACAAGCGCGAAGACACCTACCTCAACCAGGGCTGCATCTGGGTCTTCCGTCTGAACCGGGCCTGGTCGCGCGACGCCAACGTGGGCGGCAACCACGCGCGCTTCATCAACCACTCCTGCCAGCCCAACTGCTACAGCTGGGTCGACGTGAAGAACAAGACCATCTGGATTCGCGCCGGCAAGCACATCGAGCCCGGTGACGAGCTGACCTACGACTACAGCACCGAGGGCGACAAGACCATCCCATGTCGCTGCACGCCCGGCTGCAAGACCAAGCTCTGACCCGCCGCTCACCCCACGCCGCCGCGGCGTTGATCCTGACGTGCGCGGCGCTCGGTGCCCTGACGTGGACGGCGCTGCTTGCGCAGCCCGCGAGGACCGCCGCGTCTGCCGCCCCATCCCTGTCTCTTATACACATCTCCGAGCCCACGAGACTAAGGCGAATC
>ENA-ORBV01015298-ORBV01015298.1-microbial-mat-metagenome-genome-assembly--contig:-NODE-15298-length-11312-cov-9.024121_pt1 | contig 11312 bp, 10 predicted proteins | sample MGYA00237777_ERZ505514 | MGnify/ENA primary metagenome ERZ505514 (study PRJEB26160, sample SAMN06269048) | microbial mat metagenome | isolation source: Oligotrophic lake microbial mat | place...
GTGCTCTCAGCACTCAGCACTCAGCACTCAGCACTCAGCACTTTGCCCGGTGCTCTCAGCACTCAGTACTTACCTTGTACCCCTGCACAAACTCTACCAGGCGCCGCACGTTCTCCTCGGGGGTCTCGGTGAGAATGCCGTGGCCAACGTTGAAGATATGGCCGGGGCGGCCGGCGGCGCGCTCCAGGATGGCCCTGGCGCGGCGCTCGATCTCGGGCCAGGGGCCGTGGAGCGCCATCGGGTCGAGGTTGCCCTGCACGGCGACATCGTGGCCGTACTGCGCCCACCCGTCGTCCAGGCGCACGCGCCAGTCGAGGCCCAGCACGTCGGCGCCTGTCGCGCGCAGCAGCGGCAGCATGCCGTTCATGTCGGTGCCGAAGTAGACCACCGGTGGGACGGTGGACGGTGGACGGTGGACGGTGGCAAAAGCAGCGTGAAACTGTGTGATCACCCGCTGCGTGTGGGGCAGCACATACTCGGCGTAGTCGTCCGGGGCGAGGGCGCCGGCCCAGGAGTCGAAGATCTGCACCACGTCGGCGCCGGCCTCCACCTGGGCCACCAGGTAGCTCACCACCAGATCGGTGAGCTTGCCCATCAGCGCGTGCCAGCTCTGGGGGTCGCCGTACATCAGGGCCTTGGTGCGGCGGTACTCCTTGCTGCCGCCGCCCTCGATGGCGTAGCTGGCGAGCGTGAAGGGCGCGCCGCTAAAGCCGTAGAGCGCGGTGTCGGCGGGCAGGGCGCGGCGCACCATGCGCAGGGCCTCCAGCGTGTAGCCCGACGTCTCTTGTACGTCGTAGGCGTGGAGGTTGGCGATGTCGGCGGCGCTCCGGATGGGGTTGTGGATCACGGGGCCTTCGCCCTTCTCGAAGGTGAGGCGCAGGCCCATGCCCTCCAGAGGCGGCAGGATGTCGGCGAAGATGATCGCGGCGTCCATGCCGAAGGCCTCGATCGGCTGGAGCGTGATCTCGGCGGCCACCTCGGGCCGCTTGACCATCTGAAGGAAGCCGTGGCGCTCGCGCACGGCCCGGTAGACCGACATATAGCGTCCTGCCTGACGCATCAGCCAGATCGGGGTGCGATCCGTTTGCTCTCGTCTACAAGCCTGAAGAATTCTGTTGGTCATCTGCCCCTCTTGTCCGCAGATTACGCAGATTACGCAGATAAGGCCGGGCGAAGCTAGAGCTCATGGCTGTGCCACGCTGCGCTCGCACATCTGCGTAATCTGCGTAATCTGCGGATAGCTCTCATTTACGCCCGCAGCCACTTCACGGCGTCTTTCGCCCAGTAGGTGATAATCATGTCGGCGCCGGCGCGCACGATGGCGGTGAGGCTTTCCATCGCCACGCGGCGCTCGTCGATCCAGCCGCGCTCGGCGGCAGCCTTGACCATGCTGTACTCGCCGCTCACCTGATAGGCGGCCAGCGGCAGGTCGTAGCGATCTTTCACCTGGCGGATAATATCCAGGTAGGCCAGGGCGGGCTTGACCATCAAGATGTCGGCGCCCTCCTGCACGTCGAGCGCCACCTCGCGCATGGCCTCGCGGCTGTTGGCCGGGTCCATCTGGTACTGGCTGCGGTCGCCAAAGCCGGGCGGGCTCTCGGCGGCCTCGCGGAAGGGGCCGTAGAAGCCGGAGGCGAACTTGGCCGCATAGCTCATGATCGTGGTGTGCTGGAGCCCCGCGCCGTCCAGGCTGGCGCGAATGCCCGCCACCATGCCGTCGATCATGCCGGAGGGGGCGATGATGTCGGCGCCAGCCTGGGCATGCACCACGGCAGCCTTGCCGAGCAGCTCCAGGGTAGGGTCGTTCAGCAGGTAGCCCTCTGGCAGCTGGGCGCTGTGGTGCTCGTGGCCGGGCGTATTGATGATGCCGCAGTGGCCGTGGTCGGTGTACTCGCAGAAGCACATGTCGGAGACGATCACCAGCTCGGGCACGGCCCGCTTGATCGCGTAGGCCGCCTGCGGCACGATGCCCTCGAGGTCGAAGTTCTCGCTGCCGATGCCGTCTTTGTGGTCGGGGATGCCGAACAGCAGCACAGCGGGGATGCCGAGCTCGGCCAGGGCCTCGGCCTCGCGCACGGCGGTGTCCACCGAGAGCTGGGCGTGGCCGGGCATGGAGCTGATCGGGCGGCTCACGCCCTTGCCGTGGCGGATGAAGAGCGGGGCGATCAGCTGGTCGACGCGGGGCTGCACCTCGCGCACCATGCGGCGCAGGCCGGCGCTCTGGCGCAGGCGGCGCGGGCGGATGCCAGGGAAGCTCATAATCTCTCTCCTCGTGCGGCGACATAGCTGGCCAGCGCGTCCACCAGCCCGTCCTCGCTGGAGACGGCGGCGACAACAGCAGGCTCCAAACCAAGCTCGTGGCAGACGGCGGCGGTGGATGGGCCGATACAGGCGATGATCAGGCTGCGGGCGACGGCCACGCCCGCCGGCCCCACCAGCTCGGCGAAGCAGCGCGCCGTAGAGCCGCTGGTGAAGAGCAGCGCGTCGAGCGCGCCCTCCGCCAGCAGCGCGGCCAGCTCAGGGCCGCCGGGGGCGGGCACCGTGCGGTAGGCCACCACGCGCTCCACCAGGGCGCCATTGGCGCGCAGCTGATCTTCCAGGTCGGGGCGGGCGCCCTCGGCGTTGGGCAGCAGCACGCGGCGGCCAGTGGCGTCGCCCATTGCGGCGGCCAGCTCCACGCCCAGGAAGCGCTCGGGCACGGCGGCGGGCTCGGCGTGGAGCAGCGCGCGGCAGGCGGCGGCGGTGGCGGGGCCGACGGCGCCGAGCTTCAGCGAGACGCGCTGGCCCAGGTGGGGCGCGCGCGCGCCGAGCTGCTCGGCCACCACCTCCACGGCCCTGGCGCTGGTGAGCAGCAGCCACTCGTACACGCCAGCCTCCAGGCGGGCGAGGGCGTCGGCGAGCGAGGCCTCGTCGGTGGGCGGCGCGTAGGCGATCATCGGGCGGACCAGGGGCTCGGCGCCAAGCGCTCGCAGGCGCACGGCCATGCCCTCGCCGCGTCCCTCGGCGCGAGGGACAAGGACGCGCAGGCCGTGGAGGGGCTGATTCGGCTGCTTATCCACAGATTTCACAGATTTCCGGTCCAGTTTTCGCCTCAGGGGCTCAGGCGCGGGTTGCGAAGGCGGCCAGGATCTCGCCCGCGCCCTGGGCGATCAGCTGCTCCGCCAGGGCTACCCCAAGCTCCTCAGCCGCCTCCGGCGCGCCCGCCTGCTCGCCTCGCACCATCACGCTGCCGTCCAGGGAGCCCACAAGCCCACGCGGCACAACGGAGTCTGACCGTCCACCGTCCACCGTCCACCGTCCACCGTCCACGGTGTCCACCGTCCACCGTCCACCGTCCACCGTCCACCGTCCACGGTGTCCACCGTCCACCGTCGCATACGCCGCAATCGGCACCTGGCACCCGCCCTCCAGGCGACGCAGGAAGGCGCGCTCGGCCAGGGTGGCCACGCGGGTGGCGGCGTGGTCGAGCGGTGCGAGCAGCGCCAGCGTGCTGGCGTCGTTGGCGCGGCACTCGATGGCGAGCGTGCCCTGAGCCACGGCGGGCAGCATCAGCGCGGCGGGGATGGGCTGCGCCACAAATGCAGCGCCGTCGCTCTCCACCCGTCCGCCCGCGCCAACCAGCCCCAGCCGATCCAGGCCAGCGGCGGCGAGCACCAGCGCGTCGTACTGGCCGGCGGCCAGCTTGCGCAGCCGCGTGTCCACGTTGCCGCGCACATCGCGCAGCTCCAGATCCGGCCGCACGGCGCGCAGCTGGCTGGCGCGGCGCAGGCTGCTGGTTCCTACGACGGCGCCATGCTCTAATGCAAAATGCAAAATTGAAAATGCACCATCCTCAGCGTCCGCGTCCGCGTCCGCGTCCGCTTTTGCATTTTGCATTTTGCATTTTGCATTCTCCGGCACAACAAGCACATCGCGCGGATCCGCCCGCTCAGGGAAGGCGGCGAGCACAAGGCCAGCGGGCAGCTGCGAGGGCAGATCTTTGCAGCTGTGGACGCAGAGATCAACCTGCTGCTCCAGCAGGGCCGTCTCCAGCTCCTTCACAAACAGGCCCTTGTCGCCGACGGCAGAGAGCGCCACGTCTAGCACGCGGTCGCCCTTGGTGCTGATCACCAGAAGCTCCACCTCCAGGCCAGGGTGCAGCGCGCGCAGCGTGGCGGCCATCAGCTCCGACTGGGCGAGGGCGAGCCTGCTGCCGCGCGTGCCGAGGATCAGCTTCTTCATGCGGGCTCCAGATTAAACAGCTCGGAGACCATAGCGGCGTAGCGCTGGCCATCGCCTTGGGCGGCCGCGTCGCGCAGGCGGCGGGTGGGCGTGTGCAGCAGCTTATTCACCAGGCTGCGCGTCATGCCCTCGATCACCGTGCGCTGCTCCGGCGAGATGTCGACCAGGCGGCGCAGGGCACGCTCAAGCTCGGCGTTGCGCAGGCTCTCGGCGTGCTCGCGCAGCATCGTCAGGCAGGGCACCGCCTCCTGGGTGCGCAGCCAGGCCTCGAAGGCGTGAACCTCATCGATAGTGATCTGCTCGGCGCGCTCGGCGGACTCGGCGCGGTGGCCGAGCGTGGCGCGCACCACCTCTTGCAGGTCGTCGACGGTGCAGAGGTGAACACCGGGCAGCGTGGCGACCTCGGGGTGGATGTCGCGCGGCACCGCCAGGTCGATCAGCAGCATCTCGGGCTGCGTGTCGGCGTCACCGATGGCGCGCAGCAGCTGCTTGGCGGCCATGGCGTCGGCTACATGGCTGCGGTAGATAATCGGCACGGGCGCGGCGGTGGAGCTGATCAGAATATCGGCGCGGGCCAGGGCCTGGGGCAGCTCGTCGAAGGTGAGCGCCTCGGCGCCGTAGCGCTCGGCCAGCTCGCGGCCGCGGGCCTGCGTGCGATTCATGATCATCAGGCGATCAGCCCCGTTGGCGAGCAGATTCTGGGCGGCCAGCTCGCTCACCTCGCCGCCGCCAACCAGCAGCACCGAGCGACCGCGCAGCTCGCCCAGCCGCCGCCGCGCCAGCTCCACGCCTGCCTGCGAGACGCTCGCCGCACCCTGGCCCAGCGACGTCTCAGTGCGAGTGCGCTTGCCCGCCGTCAGCGCGTGCTGAAACATGCGGTGCAGCACCGGGCCAAGGCTGCCCGCCGCCTGGGCCTGCTCGAACGAGCTGCGCACCTGGCCCTGGATCTGCGCCTCGCCCAGCACTAGCGAGCGCAGGCCAGACGAGGTGGCGAACAGGTGGCGGGCCACGGTGTCGCCGTTGTAAAAGAACAGCGTGTGGACGAACTCGGCCTCGGCCAGGCCGTGGAACTCCGCCAGGAAGCGTGTGAGGCTCTCCGCCGTGCTGCCGCCATTGGCCACCCCGTAGATCTCGACCCGGTTGCATGTCGAGAGGATCGCGGCCTCGGCGAGCGGCGGCTCGCGCCCCTCATACGGCCTGGTGAGCCGGGTGAGCGCAGCGGTGATGTCGGACGGGCTGAAGGCAAGCCGCTCGCGGATGTCCACCGGGGCAGTGGTGTGGTCCAGGCCGGCAAGGATGAGTCTCATGTCACGCACCCCCAGGAAACCTACCGAATGCTCCCTAAAACCTAGCAAATCTATGCGTTCGTGTACAGTATCACAGTCTCTACGAGCCTGTCAATCGCCTGTGCGTCGTGCGCCACTCGGCCCCGCCGCCCTGTGTTATGCGTCGCCCGCAACCGCGATCAGCTGCGTGAGGCTTGGGCGCTCACCCTGGAAGGCGGCGACATCGATCCGGCGCAGCAGCACAAGGGCAACGCAGAGCATCAGCCCCTCCAGCAGAAAGACCGTGATGTAGCCTGCCACCGGGTTGCCAAGCAGCAGGCCGGCCAGATCGCGGACGACGCCCGCCAGCAGATTGCCGAGGCCGCGGGCGGCGGCGTCGGCCACGCCCCAGGCCCCAATAAAGAGCCCAACACTCTGCGGGGTAGTCATGTCGAGCATCAGCGCGAGGTTGGTGGTGGTGGCGATGCCGGTGCCGAAGCCGAGCACGGCGATGCCGGGCACAAAGAGCGCCTGGGCGTTCAGGATGCCGCTCAGGGCGATCAGGCCGAAGCCCAGCGCGGCCACGCTAGCGCCGAGCGTGGCGCCTGCCCGCTTGCTAAGAAAGCGACTGAGCAGCAGCCCCTGGAGCAGCAGGGCGATCAGGGTGGCGGCGCCCCAGGTGGCGGTGAGCTGTGTGGTCTCGCGCACGCTCATGCCGAAGGCCTCGGCGCCAAACGGCTCCAGCAGCACGTCCTGCCCCAGAATAGCGGCCAGCAGCAGCGTCAGGTAGACGAAGAACGCCCTTGCCACCGGGTTGCTCATCACGGCGGCAATCGCGGCGCGGGCGCTGGTGCGATCAGGCGACGACGGACGACCGACGACGGACGACGGCCCGACGCCCTGACGGTCGTCGGTCGTCCGTCGTCCGTCGTCCTGACGGTCGTCGGTCGTCCGTCGTCGGTCGTCTACCCGTGGCTCCAGCCCCACCAGCCCGATGGCGCCCAGCACAAGGGCGACCGCGCCGCAGGCCATAAAGACCTGCACGAGCCGCTCTGGGGAGTATTGATCGAGAGCTCGGCCGGTGCTGATCGCCGTGACAATCACGCTGGCGATCATCATGAACCACATCACGGCGATCGTGCGCGAGCGCTGCTGCTCGCTGGAGAGGTCGCTGGCGAGCGAGAGGTAGCTCACCACGGCCAGGTTGTAGCCAAGGCCCCAGAGCAGGAAGGCGGCCACGGCGAAGGCCAGGCCCGGCCAGAAGCTGCTGCCCATTGCCAGTGCGGCGAACGGCGTGAGCACGGCGCCGCCGATGCAGAGCAGCAGGCCGACGGCGATGTAGGGCGTGCGCCGGTAGCCCAGGATCGGGTGCTGGTCGGAGTACTGGCCGATGAAGGGCTGCATGGGCGCCAGCAGGTGCGGCAGCACGATCAGCAGCGCCACTAGGCTTGCCAGCAAACCCAGCTCGTGGATCATGATCCGGTTGAGCACGCCCGTGATCGGCACAAGGCTTACAGCCACGGCTACATGGATGAGGCCAAGCCTGAGGTTCTTAATAATCGTCATACGACACCCCTGGCTTCGTGCTGCTGCGCCGCAATGCGCTCGCCAAGCGCCACGCCGCTGCGCCAGCAGGCCGCGACGCTCACGCCGCCCCGGTAGTTGCCCAGCAGGTGCAGACCCGGCCAGCGCGCCTCGATCTCGCCCAGCGTGGCCACGCGCCCGCTGTGCCCTGCGACATACTGCGGGATCGCCTGGCTCCAGCGGGTAACCCGCGCCATGCGCGGTGCCCCGCTTGCGCCGAGGATCGCCTCGTGCTCGGCGCGAGTCAGCGCGATCAGCGCCTCGTCGCCCAGGGCCGCCAGCGCCGCCATGCGCGACCCGCCCACAAAGCTGGTGGTGAGCACGGCGCCCTCCGGCGCCCGCTCCGGGAACAGGCTCGTCGGCCAGAGGATGCCCAGCACCTTGCGCCGCTCCACGGCGGGGCAGAGCAGCCCAAAGCCGTCGAGCGGGTGGGCGACCCGCGCACGGTCGTAGCCGAGATGCACCACAGCCATCGGGGCGTAGGGGATGCCGCGCAGGGCCGCCGCCGCCCCTGCGTCGAGCCGCTCCACCAGCCCTGCCGTCACGTAGGCGGGCGTGGCGAGCACCACCGTGTCGGCCTCCACCGTGCTCGTCCGGCCGCCGCGCTCAACCGTAAGCTGCCACGCGCCATCGGCGGGGCGCAGGCGCGTAGCCTTCGCGTCCGTCCAGACATGCTCGGAGCCAAGGGCGCGGGCGTAGGCGCGCGGCCAGGCGGCCAGGCCCTCGGGGAAGCTAAACAGCACATTGCGCGGGCGTGGCTCGCCCTTGGCGCGCCGGGGGCCGCGCGGCGCCGTGAGCATGCCCACAAGCAGGCTGCCGGCACGCTGCTCGGCCGCCCAGAGCGTGGGGAAGGCGGCCCGCATACTGGTGGCGTGCGGGTCGCCGCCGTAGACACCGGAGACAAACGGGTCTACCAGGCGCTCGGCGGGCGCCCGGCCAAGGCGGCGGGCGAAGAAGGCGGCCACGCTCTCGTCGGCGGCGGCGGCGCGCGGCAGCAGCGGCTCGGCCAGCATGCGCAGCTTGGCGGCGGGCGTAAGCAGCGGGCTGGTAAGCAGCTGCGGCGGCGAGGTGGGGATCAGCGCGGGCTTGCCATTGAGCAGGATGAAGCGCCGCCCGCCGCGCCTGTCGGCGGCCATGCGCTCGCCCTCGATCCCAAGGGCGGCGAACTCCTGCCAGAGCGCAGGATCTTTGCTGGCCACAGTGTTGGGGCCAAAGTCGAGCACGAAGCCATCGGGTGTCACCTCGCTGCGCATGGTGCCACCCACCGCGTGCCCCGCCTCTACCACCAATACATTGAGGCCCCGGCGGCGCAGCGCGTAGGCCGCGCTCAGGCCGCTGATGCCCCCGCCAACCACTACTGCATCGTAGCTCTGCATCGCGTCGCCCCTACTTCCCAGCCTTACTCATCCGCAGATTACGCAGATTGCGCAGATGTCGTCCCTACTTCCCAGCCTTACTCATCCGCAGATTACGCAGATTACGCAGATTGCGCAGATGTCGCCCCTACTTCCCAGCCTTACTCATCCGCAGATTACGCAGATTGCGCAGATTAGGTCGGGCGGCAGAAAATGGGCCGGAAATCTGCGCAATCTGCGGATAGAACATGTGCGGCCTTAGTCCGCCGCAGCCACGCGCAGAGGCCGATCCGGCCCTGGGTAGTTCGGGAAGCCCTCCAGGCCGTGCCACTTCGTGGCCTCGCTGGGCCGCTCGGCGGGCAGACGGAAGGCGGCGAGCAGGCGCAGCGCCATTGCGGCGCGCAGGCGGGCAGCCTGGGCCTGGTTCAGCGCGCCGCCCTTTGCGGCCAGGGCGCTGGCCTTCTGGTCATAGGTCGCCACCGCGTCCAGATGCTGGAAGAAGCGCGGGTCGCCTACAGGCATCGTCTCCGGGTAGACCTGGCTGGCGATCTGATTAGTCAGCCGGATCACATCCTGATCGTAGGCCCGCCAGTCCAGGCCGAGCGCCTTGTAGAACTCGGCGCGGCGCGAGTCGTTCAGGTACATGGTGGCGTAGACAGCCAGCAGGAAGAAGCGGATCCAGCGCCGGTTCGCCTTGTTGTGCAGCAGGTCCGGCTGGCTGCGCATCAGCATCGAGAAGAACTCGCCGTGGCGGTACTCGTCGTTGCACCAGAGCTCGAACCACTTAAAGATCGGGTGGATAATCCCGTCGTTGTGCTGCTGTAGATGCTCGAAGATCTTGATGTAGCGCGCGTAGCCGATCTTCTCGGACAGGTAGACCGTGTAGAAGATAAACTTTGGCTGGAAGAAGGTGTACTTCTTGCGCTTCTGGAGCACGCCCAGGTCAAGCGACACATGCAGGTCGGCCATGGTCTTGTTCAAAAAGCCCGCGTGGCGCCCCTCGTCGCGGCTCATGTACTTAAAGATCGTCCGCAGGGTCGGGTCCTTCAGATGCTTGGTCATCTCGGCGTAGAGGATGCAGCCGGAGAACTCGGCAGTGCAGGAGCGCTCCAGGAACTCTACAAACATCGGACGCACCGGCATATCGTCGAAGTCGGCCAGGAACTCTTCGTTGCGCTTAAAGTGCGTCCGGTTGTAGTCGTGGGCGAACTCGTTCTTGATCCACTCGAACTCGTCGCGCAGACCGTTCTTGTCGATGTCCAGCGCGTCGATCGCCTTAAAATCCGTCGTGTAGAAGCGCGGCGAGATCGCCGTCTCCTGGAGGGCGTGCTTGGTCGTCATGCTGAGGTCGGGCATCTGCTCCATTGCGGTCCTCCTTATGGGTGCAACATGCAAAAGTCAAAATGCAAAAAGGGAGAACCCTAGCCTACCGCACTGCTACCTTAGCTTGGCGCGGCTCGCTTTTGCATTTTGCATTTTGCATTGGCTTACGGGTGCTCCACCAGCTCATTCACCTCGACCAGGCTGCTGTTTTTGATCAGCGTGCGGCGTAGCCAGCTCGCCTTATAGAGCTTGATCGGGCTGCTGTAGCTGATCTCGCCGCTGGTCTGCCCGTTCACATTGGGCATCGAGACGATCTCCAGCGTGTCGCCGGGCTGGATCTCCATGCCGTGCGGCAGATCGACGTGCAGGTGGAAGTGCTCGTGCTCGCTCTGGAGATGCACCAGCCCCTCGCCCTCGCGCAGCGTCTCGCGCTCGAACCAGCGCCAGAGCACGTACCCGCCAGCGGCCAGAAGCGCCACGGCCAGCAGTTTGCGCATACGGATCTCCCTTCTTATATGTAGTGCAGAATCTAAACTACAGCTCTAGGAGGACGGTAGACGGTCAGAGCGATAGGCCGGAAATCTGTGTCATCTGTGGACAACAGGCTCGCGGATCGCTTCCACAAGCGTCACGTGGTAAAACCCGTTGCTCACCCGCTGCGTGCGCCCAACGCGCATGCCACAGTCCGCCAGGGTGGCGCGCACCAGCGCCTCCGGCATCATCTGGATGTCGGTGCGGCGCTGGCTTTTGGGGAACATACCGCCAACCCGGTGCAGCGCAGCCAGCAGCGGCGTGGACGGCGCGTAGGTGAAGAGCAGCGTGCCAGTACAAAGCCCGGCCAGGTGCCGCAGCATCGGCGCGAACAGCGCCTCCGGGTAGTGGATCAGCACGTCGAAGCAGGCCACCAGGTCGTAGCTCCCGCGTAGCTCTTCGAGGTCCGACACATGGCAGCTGATCTGCTCGGCGAGCCCCGCCTGCGCAGCGGCGGCGCGGGTGGCGTCAACCATCTGCGGGGCGATGTCTGCGGCGGTAACACTAAGGCCGCGCCGGGCCAGGGCCAGGCTCCAGAGCCCTGTGCCGCACCCCGCATCCAACGCCGTGGCCCCCGGCGGGAAGCTTGTAGCCTCTAGCCAGCGCTCGGCGTGCGCCAGCATGGCCGCGTGGCCCACCCGGATCGAGCGCCGGATCGGCGAAAGCTCTGCCTGGCCGTAGATCGCCGACCAGCGTTCGAACCCCACCCCGTCGAAGTACTGGCGCAGCCGCGCCTTGTGCTGGGCGATGTCCAAGACTCATCCTCGCGCTCTTCGCTAGAGAGCGGTTTGTAGTACAGATTGAAAACTACAGGTGTGCATCAGGAGTATAGCACTATAGTCAATATTGACAGCAGTGATGCAAAGGGGGGGCAAGCCTAAAGATCGTACGTTTATGGCTTCCTGATGCGATTCTTCTCAAAATAATACGGCGCGTCATATGGTCAAAATTGCATTGGTTTTGTCTCTAGAAGCAATTTTAGGTGTTTAATCTTGAGGCTTCAAGCAATTATTTTGGCCGGATTGTCCTGGGA
>ENA-ORBV01015301-ORBV01015301.1-microbial-mat-metagenome-genome-assembly--contig:-NODE-15301-length-11311-cov-5.038633_pt1 | contig 11311 bp, 15 predicted proteins | sample MGYA00237777_ERZ505514 | MGnify/ENA primary metagenome ERZ505514 (study PRJEB26160, sample SAMN06269048) | microbial mat metagenome | isolation source: Oligotrophic lake microbial mat | place...
GGCCACCTCCGTCCCGCGCCCCTGCCCGATCCCCACAACGTGCTCGCCTCCGCCGGCCGCCCGCAGCACCACCTCGATCCGACCCTCCCGCGTGAACAAACGTCCCTCGACCGGACGATACCCATTGGAAAAATGCAGCTCGATCCTGCCGCCGCCGACCTGGTGCGGACGTGACGGCTCCCCCGGTTTCGCCTTGGGCCCGGCAAAGAGATTCCTCAGCCCGGCCTCGTCGCCCGCCTCCAGCAACCGCCGCGTCTCCGCATAGGTCGCCCGGGCCGCGAACGCGTTGCCGCCGCGATGATCCCAGAACCCCGCCCGGCCCACCGTGATCCGAAGCGCTTCGTCCCCCCACACCATCAGCCCCTGCAGCCCGTTGCCCAGCAGGATGCCGGTGTGAGTGCGTGGAAGGGGGAAACGCCAGACGATGGGATGCATTTCCCGATTTGGAGCAGAGCGCGGGAGGGAAGCGAGAAAATGTCTGCGTGGGCGCGCAGGGCGGGCGCCACTTAAAGCGGGTGAGCCTTCAGTTGTGGCAGAGCCCGGAGGAGAGAAGGTCAACATTCGCGTCTCCCCCCAGCGCAGCGAGAAGCCGGAGAGCGCTCTGTTGTAGCCGGGCGCGGTGAGCCAGGTGCTCGGGGGATGTGGATTGGGCGGGGAGCTCCAAACGGCGTCACCGCCGCTCGCCGCAAGAAGAGCGTCACAGAAGTGGAGGAGCCCTACAGGGAGGTGGTGTCGGTGGCATCCTCATAAAGCCGGGCGATACAGGCACCTTTCCCCGTGAACATGCCTGTGCCGGACAACGTGCCGAAGCGGGTTGGGGTATATGGAATGCACACGCTGAACGATGCGTGCTCCAAAACCAATCCGGTAGAAGTGGAGGTGAGCGTGGCCTCATCCCTTTCCATAATGCCGGGCGCATCTGGCGTTGATCCATGAAGAATTTCAATGGCGCTAGGCGCGCCTAACGGAAGCTCTCTCAAGGGGATGTCCAAGTCGAACTGAACTAAGTAAGATTGAACGCCCAGAAGTTGCTGAAGCCACCAAGGGCCGAAATTCCTCGGTCTGAGCGCAATTGAGACGATATACATCGCGGCCATATCAACGTCATCCGCAGGCCGCTTGCGCTCGCGCGCTGGCGCCATAATTCGATCGAACTCTTCCTTGTGGTCTCCTGCATAAGAAAGTAGACGCTCTCGCGGAGTAGGTGCGACTCCCCAGCAAAGCCTTATGAGACTCACTTTGCCCAACAGCCCGGGAGAGAAGCCGGCCGCGCTCACCAGCGGCGGGGCCGAGCTCGGGAAATTTGCTGTGCGACTCGTACGAGTCCATGGAATGAATGCCGTGCTTCTGGATCAGCTGGAGTGCAACCCTCGCCAAACGCGACCCGGTCAATCCAGTCCCGCGCCAGCGATAAACCAGAGACATCGGCGGCGATCTTGGCAATCGCCTTGCCCCCGCGGGTAATCGGAGACGGCGTTTTATCGAACCAATCCCAGATTCTGCCATTGTACCGGAGCAGGTGCCTTGGGTCGCGCGCATCGGGAGGGGGAGGGGTATTCAAGGTGAGCCCACCCGCCTCCGCTTCTTCTCCGTTTTCAGGTCGGACACCCGCTTCCAGTCACGCCGCCCGCGAGTCGGGCGACCGATCCTTGAAAATCCGATCCACGGAAAGGATGAGCCCGGGAATTGTCAGCGGGGTGATCGTTTCCCCTTCGTCGTAGCTTGCAACCGGTTTGGCTGGGTTTTGCGGCAAATCGTAGACGTGGATCCGGCGGAGTTCCGGATCGATGATCCAAAGCTCACGCACCCCGTATCGGGCGTAATTGTCCCGCTTATCACGTTTGTCGAGCGAGGCGGTCGAGGGGGAGAGAATTTCGACCACCCAATCGGGCGCGCCGACCAGGCCCTTTTTCTCGAGCAACCCGCGTCGATCCTCCCGAACAAACAGGAGATCGGGCTGAAACACGTCGAACTCAGAGATATAAACGTCGAAAGGGGCATCGAAGAGCTCCCCGTCCGGGTGATCTTCGAGATGGCGCATGATCAGGTATTGCAGATTGCGCGAGATGACCTGGTGATAGCGGTTGGGAGATGGGCTCATGCAAAGCACTCCGTTGATCAGTTGGTAGCGCGGTCCCGCATCCGGGAGTTCCATGTATTCCCGCCACGTGAGTTTCTCGATTTCCACTCCAGGCATGAGAAAAGAGTAGCAGATTGTCGGCTGGCCTCAATCCGAAAGCGGGACGTCGACGCGGGGCTCCAAGACGCTACCGCCCGATCACCGTCACCTCGCCGAACCCCACCCGGCGATGCCCGCCATCGTCACCGCGCAGCACCAGGGCTCCCGTCTCCGGGTCGATCCCCGTGGCGATCCCCGCGATGCGTTCCTCGCCCGCCCGCAACTCCACCGCCCGCCCGAGCAACACGCTCCTCCGCTCGCATTCCTCCACGATCGCGGCGAACCCGTGTTCCGCCGCTGCGAACGCCGTTTCCAGCGAGCGCACCACCCCACACGCGATCTCCTCCCGCGCGAACGGCCGACCGAAACCGAGGCGGAGCGATCCCGCGATCCCGCGCAGCGTTTCGGGAAAATCCCCGACGTCGTGGTTCACATTGATGCCGATCCCCGCCACGACGAACCCGTCCGCTCCCGACCGGCTCTCAAGCAGAATCCCCGCGATCTTGCGTCCGCCGATTTGGAGATCGTTCGGCCACTTCACGCCCACCGGCACGCCACCGCCGCCTGCGGCCTCGATCCCGCGCGCCGCGCCCACAGCGGCACAGAGCGTGAGACGCGGACGCAGCGCCTCGGGAAACGCCGGCCGCAACACCAGCGAGAACCAGAGCCCGAGTCCCGGTGCGGATTCCCAGCGCCGACCGAGCCGCCCGCGCCCTGCGGTCTGGGCCTCGGCGAACACGAGGGTGCCGTGGGGCGCCCCTTCCCCACCGAGCCGCATGGCGAGGTCGTTGGTGGAGGCGGTTTCGCGGTAGACCTGGACTCGCGCGGCCAGGCTGCACCCCGCGAGTCCGGCCTCAAGAGCGTCCGTCGAAAGCATCTCAGGCCCCGAACAGTTCCAGCGAGAAATCGATGGCCGGCGCCGAATGGGTCAGCGCGCCGACCGAAATGAAATCGACCCCCGTGGCGGCGATTTCCGCAACGGACGTCAGGGTGACGCCCCCGCTCGCCTCGAACTTCACACGGCCTGCTCCCAAACGAACCGCCTCCGCCATCTCCGCCGGCGGCATGTTGTCCAGCAGGATAACCTCGATCCCTTCCAGCTCCAGAAACCCCCGCACCTGCGCGAGCGAATCCGCTTCCAATTCGATTCGGATTGTCGGGTGCGACTCGCGCACCCGGCGGATCGCATCGCGGAGTTCGGGGAGCCGATGCTCGGCGAGCAGGTGATTGTCTTTCACCATCACCATGTCGTAGAGCCCCATCCGATGGTTGTGCCCGCCCCCGGCCAGCACCGCCGCCTTCTCGAGCACGCGCAGGCCCGGCGTCGTTTTGCGGGTATCGAGAATCTTCGCCCGGGTGCCCGCAACCGCCTCGACAAACCGCCGGGTGAGCGTCGCCACCCCCGAAAGGCGCTGGACGAAATTGAGCGCCACCCGTTCACCCGAAAGGATCGGACGCGTGGGACCCTCCAGCTCGACCACCGTGTCACCCGGGGCGAGCGCGCTGCCATCGACTCGGACCGCCCGCACCGAGATGCGGCGGTCGAGCCGCGCGAACACCTCCGCTGCAATTCCAACCCCGGCGAGCACGCAGGACTGCTTCGCAAAGATCCGGGCCCGTGTCCGAGCTGAATCGGACACGAAATATTCGGCGGTGACATCGCCGTCACCGAGATCCTCGGCCAGGGCGATGGCGATCGGGTCGTGCTGCATCGCCCCCGATCAAAGCGCGGCATCGGCTCTTGGGAAAGCCCCAAGCGCGAACACCCGGCTCTGCCGCCCGGTCACCCCTCCCCTGCTCCGGCTCCCCGGATTCGTCGGTCATCGGCGTGGCGCTCCCTGGTCGCGCGTTCCCGGCCCATGCCGCGCGCTCGCGTCAGCGCAGCGTGAGAATCTCGGGTTCGCCTTTGGTGACGAGGACGGTGTGCTCGAAGTGGGCGGACGGACTGCCGTCGGCGGTCACCACCGTCCAACCGTCGTCGAGAATGCGGACAGCGGGGGCGCCGAGGTTGACCATCGGTTCGATCGCAAGCGTCATCCCGGCGCGCAGGCGCGGGCCGGTCTTTGGTTTTCCGTAGTTCGGGATCTGCGGTTCCTCGTGGAGTTTCCGCCCCACGCCGTGCCCGACGAATTCGCGGACGACCGACATCCCGGCGGAGAGAACCACCCGCTCGATGGCGGCGCAAACATCGCCCAGCCGCGCATCCTCGCGTACGAGCGGGATCGCGGCGAGCAAGGCTCCTTCGGTGGCGCGCAGCAACCGCTCCGTGTCGCCGGGAACGGCTCCTGCGGCGACCGTCGTGGCATTATCCCCCACCCAGCCGTCGCGGACGACCCCCACATCGAGTTTGACAATGTCTCCGTAGGCGATCCGACGTCCGCCCCCGATCCCGTGCACCACCTCCTCGTTGATCGAGATGCAGATTTGCCCGGGGAATCCGCGATACCCCAGGAACGCACTCCTGCACCCGGCATCGGCGATGAGGGTGGCCGCCTCGCGATCCATCTCACCGGTCGTGATGCCCGGCCGGACCATCGCCGCCAGGTGGGCGAGGATGTCGGCGGCGGTGCGGCCCGCGGCCCGCATGGCTTTGATCTGTGTGGTGGTTTTGATCGGGATCATGGGGCTTCGACGATCTCGCGGACCCGGTCAAAAACCGCATCGGGATGCCCGTCCCCCGCCACGCTCGACAGGATCCCGGCCTCGCGGTAGCGCCGGATGAGCGGGGCGGTGAGGGCATGGTAATCGGCCAGCCTGCGATCGAGTGCGACCTCGGTGTCGTCGGCCCGACGTTCGAGCGGCGTGGCGCACGAGGGGCAGGGCGCCCCGGGCCCCGGCAAGCCGGTTGCCTCCCGCCACACCGCCCCACAACCCGGGCAGGTCAGGCGACGCAGGATGCGGGTGCGGATGACCGATTCGGGGGTGTCGACCAGAATAACCGCCTCGAGCGGGCGCTCCTGCCGGGCGAGAAGGGCGTCGAACTGTTCGGCCTGCGGTTCGGTGCGCGGGAATCCGTCGAACAGGAACCGCTCGAAGCCGTGGCGGTCGAGCCATTCCTTGATGAGATCGAGGATGAGGGCGTCGGGGACGAGGGCTCCCTTTTCGACAAACGGACGGGCGGCATCGGCAAGCGATCCGCCCTGGCGCAGTTCGCGCCGCAGAATGGCTCCCGTCGAAGTGGCGGGAAGCTGCCAGGCCTGTCGGATCCGCTCGGCGAGGGTTCCCTTGCCGGACGCGGGCGGACCGAGCAGGACGATGCGCCGTTTCACGGCGGCTTAGTGGGTTCGCCCGACCAGGAAAACGATCATGCCGAGAATGGCCAGCAGGGCAATGCCGACCCAGAGCCAGAGGAGCACCTCACTGCGGACGGTGTCGGAGCGCTGGCCCGGAGTGCGGTCGAAACGGGCGCGCAAACGTCCCTTGCGAAGGAACCCGTCGTAGTGGCGCTGGAGCAGATGGGTTTCGACCTGGCGCATGGTGTCGAGCACGACCCCGACCATGATCAGGAGGCTGGTCCCTCCGAAAAACTGGGCGGTGATGTAAGGGATCTTCAGTCCCTGCGAAAGCATCTCCGGCATGACGGCAATGACCGTCAGGAAAATCGCCCCGGCGAACGTCAGGCGGGTCATCGTGAAATCAAGAAAATCGGCGGTCGGCTTGCCCGGGCGCACGCCGGGCACATAACCACCGTACTTCTTGAGATCATCGGCGATCTGGGCGGGCTGGAACTGGGTGGCGACCCAGAAATAGGAGAAGAAGAAGATCATGGCGCCGTAGATCGCGTAGTGCGGCCACCCGCTTTGGAGCGCCGCGGCGATCTTCTGCGCGGTCGCGCTGGTCGGGAATGCCATCTGGGTGATGGTCGCCGGAAACATCAGGATGGCCTGGGCGAAGATGATGGGCATGACACCCGCATAGTTCACCTTGAGTGGCATGAACTGGGTCTGCCCCCCGTAAACCTTCCGGCCCACCACGCGCTTCGCATACTGGACGGGGATCTTGCGCGTCGCCTGGGTCACGGCGATGACCGCCGCGATGACGAAGAACAGGAAGGCGATCATGAAGACCAGCACGATGGGGGAGACCGTGTCGGTCGCACCGGCCCCCACGGAGGGGACGAAGGTCTTCCACGCCTGGATCAGGGCTGCGGGCAGGCGCGCCACGATCCCGATGGTGATGATCAACGAAATGCCGTTGCCGATGCCGCGCTCGGTGATCTGATCACCGATCCACATGAGGAACATGCTCCCCGCGGTCAGGGAGACGACGGTGAGCAGGCGAAAACCAAAGCCCGGCTCCGAGACCAGCGGGATGCCCAGCCGGTTGATCGTGTCCTCGATGCCGGGAAGGAAGGGATTCGAGCGCGGGCTCTCAAACGAGAGGGCCAGGAGGTAGCCCTGAAAGATGCAGAGCGCCACGGTCGCATAGCGCGTGTATTGCGTGATCTTCTGGCGCCCGCCATCTTCGCGGGCGAGCCGCCCGAGCTGCGGGACCACGGCGGTGAGCAGTTGGAGAATGATCGATGCCGTGATGTACGGCATGATCGTCAGGGAAAAAATCGCACAGTTCTCGAGCGCACCGCCCGAGAACAGGTTGAACAGCGCGGCGACGCTCCCGCCCGCCTGCTGGTTCATCTCCTGTTCGAACCAGGCACGGAGCACGCCGGCATTCACCCCCGGCGTCGTGATCGCAGCGCCGATGCGCACGATCACAAGCATGGCCAGGACGAACAGGATCCGCTTGCGCAGCTCCGGGATTTTGAAGACGTTGCTAAACGCGGAAATCATTGCGGGGCGGCCTCGGTTACGACCGGGATCACCGCGCTGCCGGGGCGGCAATGCTGCCGCCGACGGCCTCGATCTTCGCTCGCGCCGCGGCGCTGACGTTGCTGGCGACAATCGTCAGCTTCCGGTCGAGATCGCCCCGGGCCAGCACCTTGACGCCATCGATACGGCCCCGGACAAGCCCGGCGGCGCGCAGCACCGCCTCGTCGACGGTGGCACCGGCCTCGAATTGGTTGAGGGCGTCCAGGTTCACAATGCCGAACACCTTCTTGAAGGCGGCATTGTTGAACCCGCGCTTCGGGAGGCGCCGGATGAGGGGCATCTGCCCCCCCTCGAACCCGATCCGGAGGCTGCCGCCCGACCGGGCTTTCTGGCCCTTGTGGCCTTTGCCGCTGGTTTTGCCGTGTCCGGAAGCCTCGCCGATGCCGAGACGTTTCACCCGGTGTTTGGCCCCCGGGCGGGGCTTGAGATCATGGAGTCGCATGGATGGGCTCTTTCTTCGGAGTAAGTTGGATTCCGCGCAACCGGAAAACATCCTCCCGCTGGCGGAGGGTGGCGAGGGCCGCGAGGGTTGCCTTGACGACATTGGCGTGATTGCTCGATCCGAGGGATTTGGCGAGCACGTCGCGGATGCCGGCCGCTTCGCAGACGGCGCGGACGCCCCCTCCGGCAATGACCCCGGTTCCCGGCGAGGCCGGCTTGAGCATGACGCGGCCGCCGCCATGTTCACCCCAGACTTCGTGCGGGATGGTATGTTCGCGGAGGGCCACCTTGACCATGCCCTTGCGAGCGGCCACGGAGGCCTTGCGGATGGCTTCGGCCACCTCGTTGGCCTTGCCGAAACCGCAGCCCACGCTCCCCCGATGGTCGCCGGCGACGATGAGGGCGCTGAAGCTGAAGCGGCGTCCGCCCTTGACCACCTTGGCGCAGCGGTTGATGAAGACGACCTTCTCGGTGGTGGTGTCGGGCTTGCCGGACGCGTCGAGCGCCTCGCCTTGGGCGTTACGACCGCCTTGTCCGGGGCGCGTCGGGCGGCCGGGTCTGCGGGAGGGAGTGCGTGTGGTGGGTGCGGGCATACGAGTGTTTAGAATTCCAGGCCGCCGGCGCGCGCCGCGTCGGCGAGCGCCTTGACTTTGCCGTGGAAAGTGAAGCCGCCCCGGTCGAACACGACCCGGCGGATGTTGCGTCCGATGGAACGCTCGGCAACGAGGCGTCCGACCTGCTCGGCCGTGGCCACGTTGGGACGGGTGCCCGCGGCGGCGCGGAGATCCTTCTCGGTCGTGTTGGCGGCGGCGAGCGTTTTGCCGGCCTGATCGTCGATGACCTGGGCGTAGATGTGCTGGCCGGAGAAATGGACGGCGAGGCGCGGACGCTCGGGCGTTCCCTCGACGCGCTTGCGGATGCGGCGGTGCCGGATCTCGATGCGGGATTTGGTGGTGATGGGCATGGCAGTGCGGGTTACTGGACGGTCTTGCCTTCCTTGCGGATGATGTTCTCGCCCGCATACCGGATCCCCTTGCCCTTGTAAGGCTCGGGCGGGTAATAGGCGCGGATGTCGGCGGCGACCTGACCGACCTTCTGGCGGTCGATCCCCTCGACGGAAATCTTGGTGTTCTCGGTCACGGTGACCTTGATGTCCTTCGGGATCGGGAAATTAACCGGGTGGGACTTGCCGATGTTCAGGTTGAGGTTCGAGCCCTGGACGGCGGCCTTGAACCCGACCCCCTGGATCTCGAGGTCGCGCCGGAACCCTTCATTTACGCCCAGGACCATGTTCTGGACGAGGCTGCGGGAGAGACCGTGAAGTGCGCGGACCGAGCGGGTTTCGTTCGCCCGTTCGAATACGACGGTGTTGGACTCGACCTTCGCGGTCACCTCCGAGGGGAGGATCCAGGAAAGCTTGCCTTTGGGGCCCTCGACGGTGAGGGAACCGCCGGTGGCGACGGTCACTTTCACCTTGGCGGGGACTTCGATGGGTTTTTTTCCGATTCGGGACATGGCGCGGGTTTCCTTACCAAACGTAGGCCAGCAACTCACCCCCGACGTTGCGCCGACGCGCTTCGCGGTCGGTGAGCAGGCCGCTCGAGGTGGAAAGGATGGCGATGCCCAGGCCGCCGAGGACGCGGGGCACTTCGGTCGCCTTCACGTATTTGCGGAGCCCGGGTTTGCTGACCCGCTTGAGGCCGGTGATGGCCGGGGAGCGGTTGACGTATTTGAGGTGGACCTTCAGCGCCGGGTGCCGCCCACTGTTGTCGACGGCGAAGTCCGACAGGTAACCCTCGCGCCGGAGGATGTCGCACATCTCGGCCTTGAGACGGGAATAGGGGATGGACAATTCGTCGAGCCGCGAGGACTTGGCGTTGCGCAGCCGCGTGAGAAAGTCGGCGATGGGATCGGTAAGTGCGCTCATTTCGGTTCCTGGAACATTGGGGTGGTGGGTCTGGCGATGCCGCGGGCCGCGATCACGCGGCTTTCTCCGGCAGCTTGCGGTCGCTGAACGGGAACCCCAGTTCCGCCAGCAGGGACTTGGCCTCGGCGTCGGTCGGGGCGTTGGTGACAATGGTGACGTCGAACCCGATGTTCCGCTTGATCTTGTCGAGCTCGACCTCCGGGAAAATCGATTGATCGCTCACCCCAAGGGTGTAGTTCCCGCGTCCGTCGAACGCGCGGGGGTTGACCCCCCGGAAGTCGCGGATGCGCGGGAGGGCCATCTTGATGAGGCGCTCGAGAAAGTCATACATCCGCTCGCCCCGAAGGGTGACCTTGGCGCCGATGGGCTGGTGCTGGCGGAGCTTGAAATTGGCGATGCTCTTCTTCGAGCGGGTCTGGGAAGGCTTCTGGCCCGTGATCAGGGAAAGCTCCGAGACGGCGTCCTCGAGCGCCTGCTTCGGGTCGGTGGTGGAACCGATGCAGGTGTTGACGACGACCTTCTCGACCTTCGGAACCTGGTGCGGGTTCTTGTAGCCGTGTTTCTCGCGCAGGGCGGGGACGACCCGCTCGCGGTATTCCTTGTGCAGTTCGGAGATCATGGGATCCGGTTACTCCTTCTTGCCGGCGGCTTTCGCCTTGGCGCCGGCGTTCTTGCGCTCGCCCGCCTCGATCACCCGGAGGTTCGAGACGTGGATCGGGCCTTCCCGCTGGGAAATCGTTCCCTGCGGGTGGTCCTGGCTTTTGCGGACATGTTTCTTGATCATGCGGACCCCCTCGACGAGAGCCCGGTTCTTGGTGCGGAACACTTCGAGAACCCGGCCGCTGGCGCCTTTGTGGACGCCGCTGGTCACCTCGACGGTGTCCCCCTTGTGGACGTGAAGTTGGGGACGCTGCATCAGAGAACCTCCGGAGCGAGCGAGATGATCTTCATGAAGTTCTTCTCGCGCAGTTCGCGTGCAACCGGCCCGAAGATGCGGGTGCCGCGCGGGTTGAGATCCTTGTCGATGATCACGATGGCGTTGTTGTCGAAGCGCAGCAGGCCGCCGTCGTCGCGCCGGACGGGCTGGCGGGTACGGACGATGACGGCGCGGACGACCTCGCCCTTCTTCACGGTGCCGCCGCTGGAGGCCTCCTTGACGTTGGCCGTGATCACGTCGCCCACGCGGGCGCTGCGGGTCGGCTTGCCGATGACGCCGATCATTGTGGCCATGCGGGCGCCTGAGTTGTCGGCGACATCGAGTCGGGTGCGGAGCTGGATCATGTTCGGAAATTCCGGTTTCGGTGAATCAAAAAGGGGCGGTGGATCAAACGGGCATCACTTGAGGATCTCGACCAGGCGCCAGCGCTTGAGCCGGCTGATGGGGCGGGTTTCCATGATGCGAACCTTGTCGCCCACCTTGGCCTCGCCCGCTTCGTCGTGGACGTGAAACTTGCGGATCTGTTTCACGATCTTGCCGAAGCGCGGATGCGGCACGCGGGCGACGGTCTGGACAACGATCGTCTTCTGCATCTTGCTCGAGACGACCTGGCCGATCTTGCTCCGGCGCGGCTGGCGCGCGGAATCGGTTTCCGGCGCGGGGGTGGTGAGGGTTTCGGTCATGGCTTACTTGCTGGTTGCGGTGGCGGCGACGGTGCGGTTGCGCTGGGTGAGAAGGGTGCTCGCCCGGGCAATTTCACGGCGGATGTCGCGCAGAAGGCTCGGTTTTTCCAACTGGCCCGTGACCCGCTGGAGGCGGAGGTTGAAAATCTCCCGCTTGAGCTCACGAACTCGGTTCTGGAGTTCGACGATGCTGAGTTCGCGGAGTTCCTTGGTTTTCATCGGTGGGATCGGGCGGCGGGTGGAATCAGGCGACGGCGTGGTGCCGGCTCTGTCTCTTATACACATCTCCGAGCCCACGAGACTAAGGCGAATCTCGTA
>ENA-ORBV01015303-ORBV01015303.1-microbial-mat-metagenome-genome-assembly--contig:-NODE-15303-length-11311-cov-3.547356_pt1 | contig 11311 bp, 13 predicted proteins | sample MGYA00237777_ERZ505514 | MGnify/ENA primary metagenome ERZ505514 (study PRJEB26160, sample SAMN06269048) | microbial mat metagenome | isolation source: Oligotrophic lake microbial mat | place...
CCGTACGCCCTCGCCGCGATCGCGCTCATCGCCGCCTGCCTCGGTCTGGGCGTGCTCACCGCCCGTCAGGATGCTCGTCTCGACGCGTTGTCTGGCCATGTCCAGGCGACATCGCGCCAAGTCAGCGCGGTCGCGGAGACCCAGCGCGGCACCACCGAGCAGATCACCGCCATGGTCGAGCGCCTCGACCGCTTCCGTCAGCTCGGTGATCGCCTGCGCGAGTCCGAGTCGCGCATGGCCGCGCGCGAGCGCGATGTGCAGACCCTGCAGACCAAGTTCGCGGTATTGCGTTCGGCCGATGTCGTCATCGCCCTTGCCGGCGCCGAGGCCCAGCCCAAGGCACAGGGGCGCCTCTACTATGCCAAGGCCCAGCGCAAATGGCTGGTGACCATGTCGAACCTGGCGGCGCCGGTCGAAGGCCGCTGCTACGAGCTGTGGTTCATCACTCCCGACGGCCAGAAGATCGCCAGCGACACCTTCGTCCCCACCGCCGACGGCCTGGCCGAGATCCTGGTCGATGTGCCGATGGGCATTGATGTGGCGATCGCCGCGGTGACCGACGAGCCGATCGGCGGCGTGCAGGTGCCGACCGGCAAGATCCATCTGGCAGGCAAGCTCTAGAAGCCTGTCGGGGATAGCGAGCTTCGGCTGGGAACGAAGGCAGACGCATCGGGAATGCGACCATCCACACGCTCCGTCCGTGCGTACCCAGCCCATACGCCACCTCATCGCCCTCCTTGCTCTCGCTGTCCTCGCCGCGCCCGCGGCCGAGATCAACGGCGTGTCCTTCCCCGATCAGCTCGCTATCGGCAGCGACACGGTCCCGTTGCGCGGCACGGCGGTGATGAAGTGGAAGCGCATGGTCACGGTGCATGCCAGCGCCGTTTGGCTGCCACCCGGCCAGGATGCGCTCGCCGATGTGCCCAAGGCCTTCGAACTGCATTATTTCCATGACATCGACGCTGCCGACTTCCGCAAAGCGACCGAGGAGTCCCTGGCGGCGAGCGCCGCGCCCGAAGCGATTGCGGCCTTGCGACCACGTATCGATCGCTTCAATGCCCTCTACCAGGACATCACGCAGGGGCAGCGCTACCGCCTGACCTACCGTCCCAGAGTGGGCACCGAGTTGGCGAAAGACGGGGCCCCACTGGGTATCATCGAGGGGGCAGACTTCGCCCACGCCATCTTCGGCATCTGGTTGGGGCCGAAGGCGATCGACGACGGTTTCCGCGACCGCGTGCTTGGCAAATGATGGCCATGCGGCCCATCAGGCGGGCAGTACCCAGGATCGAGACGGAGGTCGGATGCGCATCGCAGTGATCGGCACGGGGATCTCGGGCATGGTCTCGGCCTGGCTGCTGACCCGCGGCGGGCACGAGGTCACCGCCTTCGAGGCCGGCTCGCACATCGGCGGCCACACCAACACCGTCCCGGTCGAAGTCGGCGGCAAGGCCTATCCGGTCGATACTGGCTTCATCGTTTATAACGATCGCACCTACCCCAACTTTATCCGCCTGCTCGCCCACCTCGGCGTGCCGGCGCGGCCGACCACAATGAGCTTCAGCGTGCGCGACGACGCCAGCGGGTTGGAATGGAACGGCACCAATCTCGACACCCTCTTCGCCCAGCGCCGCAACCTGCTGCGTCCGGCGTTCTGGCGCATGGTGCGCGACGTGCTGCGCTTCGCTCGCGAGGCGCCCAAGCTGCTGGAGGGCGAGGACGACCGCACCACCCTCGGCGAGTACCTCGATGCCAACCACTACTCGCGCGAGTTCACCGAGTGGTACCTCTTCCCGATGGGCGGCGCGATCTGGTCGGCGCCGGTCGGCGCGATGCGCGCCTTTCCGGCGCGCTTCTTCGTCCGCTTCTTCCACCACCACGGGATGCTCACCGTCAACGATCGCCCGCAGTGGCGCACCGTCGTTGGCGGATCGTGGAGCTACGTCGCACCGCTGGTGGCTTCCTTCCGCGAACGCATCCGCCTCGATAGCCCGGTCGAGCGCATCATCCGCGATGCGACCGGGGCGCTGGTGCGCTCGCGCCACGGCGAGGAACGCTTCGACGCGGTGGTGATCGCGGCGCACGCCCCGCAGGCGCTGCGTCTGCTCGCCGACCCGACGCCGGCTGAGCGCGAGGTGATCGGCGCCTTCCGTTATCAGCCCAACCTCGCCATCCTGCATACCGACGACTCGATCATGCCGCGCCGGCGCAAGGCGTGGGCAGCGTGGAATTACCACCGCTGCGACGATCCCACCGCGCTGGTGCCGGTGACCTACCACATGAACACCCTGCAGGGACTGACCGCCCCGTGCCAGTTCCTGGTCACGCTCAATCGCGAGACCGGCATCGATCCGGCGAAAGTGCTGCGCCGCATCCCGTATCAGCATCCCGAGTACACGGTCGCCGCGGTCGCGGCGCAGAAACGCCGGTCAGAGGTCAATGGCGTCAATCGCACCTGGTTCTGCGGCGCCTATTGGGGCAACGGCTTCCATGAGGACGGCGTCAACAGCGGGTTGGCGGTGGCGCGCGATTTCGGCCTTGAAATGCCTGAAGCAAAGCTGCCGCCCGCTGTCGCGGTGACGCCGTGATCAGCGCGATCTACGAAGGGGTCGTGCGCCATGCGCGCACCGCGCCGGTGGGGCACGCCTTCGCCTTTCCGCTGTTCATGCTCTACCTCGATCTCGACGAGCTGGACACCGCCTTCGCGGGCACGCCACTGTGGCGGCACGAGCGGCCGGCCTTCGCCAGCTTCCGACGCAACGACTACCTGCCCGGCCCCAAACCGCTCGACGTCACCCTGCGCGATCTGGTCGAACGCGAGATCGGGCATCGTCCCCTGGGCGCGCTGCGCCTGCTCGGTCATGTGCGCTACTTCGGCTCCTGCTTCAATCCGGTGGTGTTCTATTACTGCCACGCGCCCGATGGCGCGCTCGAGGCGGTGGTCGCTGAGATCACCAACACCCCCTGGCGTGAGCGCTTCAGCTATGTGCTCGACTGCCGGGGCCGCGATCCCGCCCGGCTGACGTTCTGCTTCCCCAAGCGCTTCCACGTCTCGCCCTTCATGGCGATGGAGCAACAGTATCGCTGGCGCTTCGCGCTGCCGGGCCAGCACCTGGCGGTGGGCATGCAGAATCTCGAAGCGGGCCTGCCACTGTTCAGCGCCGACCTCGACCTCGAACGTCGGCCACTCACCGCGCGCGCGCTTAACGGGCTGCTCATCCGCTATCCGCTGATGACCCTGCGCGTGATCATCGGCATCCACGTGCAGGCCGCCAAGCTGTGGTGGAAACGTGTCCCTTTCCATTCGCATCCAGCCAAACGGAGCCTGCCGGCAACGCCATGACTACCACCGCGCACCTCTCCCGTTCCCTCCTGCCGACCGTGGCCACTCCGCGCAATCCCGGCTTCGCCGAGCGCCTCGCGCGCTCCGCCGTGCTGGCCCGCCTGCGCGACCTCAGCGACGGCTGCATCGAGCTGATCGAGGGCGAGGTCATCACCCGCCTCGGCAACTCCCCACATCCGGTGCGGCTGACCATCCACGATCCGGCGACCTGGGTCCAGGTCGCGGCGGGCGGCACGGTCGGTGCCGGTGAGGCGTACATCGCCGGCATGTGGTCAAGCGAGGATCCGGTGGCGGTGGTGCGCATCCTGGTGCGCAATCGCGCAGCGATGCTGGCCCTAGAGGGCGGCGTCGCCGGCGTGCTGGCGCCGCTGCGGCGACTGTGGCATTGGTCACGGCGCAACACTAAGGCGGGCAGCCGGGCGAACATCGCCGCGCATTATGACCTCGGCAACGAATTCTTCGCATTGTGGCTCGACCCGACCATGACCTATTCCTCGGCGGTGTTCGCCACGCCGGATGAGGCGCTCGACCTTGCCCAGGCGCGCAAAATCGACCGCCTCTGCGAGAAGCTCGAACTCCGCTTCGACGACCATCTGCTCGAAATCGGCACCGGTTGGGGCGCGTTCGCCATCCACGCCGCGCGCACCTATGGCTGTCGGGTCACCACCGCCACCATCTCGCAGCGCCAGTTCGAGGTCGCCAGCGCGCGCGTGCGCGCGGCCGGACTCGAATCGCGCATCCAGGTCGTGCTCACCGACTACCGCGATCTGCAGGGCCAGTACGACAAGCTGGTCTCGGTCGAGATGATCGAGGCGGTCGGCCACCGGTACTATGCCGACTACTTCGCCACCTGCGCGCGTCTGCTCAAGCCCGACGGCCTGATGGCGATCCAGGCGATCACCATCGCCGAACGCAACTACCGCTCGGCGCTGACGGAAGTCGACTTCATCCAGCGTTACGTCTTCCCCGGTTGCTGCATCCCGTCGCAGGGCGCGCTGATCGCCGCGATGAGCCGCTCCAGCGACCTCGATGTGGTCGAGATCGACGACATCACGCCGCATTACGCGCATACCCTGGCGCGCTGGCGAACCGCCTTCCACGCCCAGCTGCCGGCCGTGCGCGCGCTCGGTTTTGCTGACGACTTCATCCGCCTGTGGGACTTCTACCTCGCCTACTGCGAAGGTGGCTTCAGCGAGCGCGTCATCGGCTGCGTGCAGATGACGATCGGAAAATCGGGCTGGCGTTCCGCCGAGCAGCGCCAGCGCGATGCCGGAACCTGACATGGCTCTCGTACGCATTCCTGGCTATCCGCTCGTCAACGTGGTGCTGACCCAGGTCGCCTGGCTCGCCTGCGTGATTGGTGGCGCGCGTGGTCTCTCGTGGCCCGGAGTGATCGCCGTGGCGGTGGTGGTGGGCGTGCACCTCGCGGTGTGCGAGCGTGCCGGGCGCGAAGGCCTGCGTCTGGCGCTGGCGGCGGCGCTGGGCTTCGCCTTCGATCTGGCGCTCGGCGTCAGCGGCGTCTGCACCTGGGTCGGCGGCGCCAGCGGTGGGCGGGTGCCACCCTTATGGCTGATCGCGCTGTGGCCGAGCTTCGCCACCATGCTCACCAGCGCCTTGTCGTGGCTGGCGCAGCGCTGGTGGCTGGCGCCGCTGTTCGGTTTCGTCGGCGGACCGCTCGCCTACTTCGCTGGCGCCAAGCTGGGAGCGCTGGCATTCCCGCAGGGGACAATGATCGGCCTGCTCGGCGTCGGCGTGGCGTGGGCGCTGGCGATGGTGCTGCTGGCACGTGCCGCCCGCACGCAGGCGGTGGCCCATGCCTGATCTGGTCTGGGTCGCCCTCGGCGCCTCGCTGTTGATGATGCTGCTGTGGGAGATCCAGCGTCGCCATCGCGACGCCAGCCTGGTCGACGCCGGCTGGGCGTTCGCGATCGGGGTCGCCGCCATCGCCCTCGCCGCCCTCGGTGACGGCGATCCGTTGCGCCGGCTGATCGCGGCGACGCTCGGCGCGATCTGGTCGCTGCGCCTGACCGGCTACCTGCTGCGCGACCGCGTGCTCGGCAAGCCCGAGGACGGCCGCTACGCGATGCTGCGCCAGTCGTGGGGCGCGCACGCTCAGCGCAACTTCTTCATCTTCTTCCAGGTCCAGGCCGGCTTCGTCGTCGCCTTCGCCTGCCCATTCTTCGCCATCGCCGCCGATCCCCGCCCGTTCGGCAGCGTGCTCGACATCGCTGGCGTCGCGCTGTGGGCGCTGGCGCTGGCCCTGGTCGCCACCGCCGACCGCCAGCTCGCGCGGTGGCGCGCCGCTGCGGTTAACCGTGGTCGCACCTGCCGCGGCGGGCTGTGGCGCTTCTCGCGCCACCCCAACTACTTTGGCGAATGGCTGCTGTGGTGCAGCTACGCGCTGGTCGCCTGGGGCGCGCCGCAGTGGTGGCTGGCGCCGGCGACGGCCGCCTTCCTGCTCATCCTCCTGCTCGGCGTCACCGGCATCCCCTACACCGAGAAGCGCGCGCTCGCCAGTCGCGGCGACGACTACCGCGCCTACCAGCGCGCCACGTCGCCTTTCATCCCCTGGTTCCCGAAAGCGGAAACCCCATGAGCATCGATACCGCCCTCCCGTTGCCCACCGCCGCTTGGCGTGGTCGCGCCACTCCGGGTGCCATCGGCCTGGCCGAGCGCGGCTGGGTGCCCGATGCCATCGTGCGCCTGGGCATCCGCCGTCTGCTGCGCCATCGCCTGCGCGAAGAGAGCGCGGGCGGCATCGAGGCCCAGGGCGAACGCCTGCGCGCGCGCATCGCCGAGTGGAAGACCGCGCCCCTGGCGGTGGGCACCGCTGATGCCAACGACCAGCACTACGAGGTGCCCGCCGGCTTCTACCTCGCGGCGCTCGGGCCGCACCTGAAGTACAGCTCGTGCCTGTATGCCACCGGCCGCGAGACGCTGGCCCAGGCCGAGACGGCGATGCTGGCGCTGACCTGCGCGCGCGCCGAACTGGTCGACGGCCAGGACATCCTCGAACTCGGCTGCGGCTGGGGCTCGCTCAGCCTGTGGATGGCCGAGCGTTACCCGCGCGCACGCATCACCGCAGTGTCCAACTCGCGCTCGCAGCGCACCTTCATCGAGGCGCGCGCCGTCGAGCGCGGCCTGGGCAATCTGCGCGTGATCACCGCCGACCTGCGCGAATTTTCGCTCGCCGACCGTTTCGATCGCGTGGTGTCGGTCGAGTGCTTCGAGCACATGCGCAACCACGCCGAATTGTTCCGTCGCATCGCCGGCTGGCTCAAGCCGGATGGCAAGGTCTTCGTCCACGTCTTCGTCCACCGCAGCGCGGCCTATCTCTTCGCCGACGAGGGCGATCAGGACTGGATGACGCGCCACTTCTTCGGTGGCGGCATGATGCCCGCCGACCATCTCTTCCTCGCCTACCAGGACGACCTCGCCATCGAGCAGCATTGGCGCGTGAGTGGTCGCCACTACGGCCAGACCGCCGAGCACTGGCTGGAGAACGTCGACCGCAACCGCGCGGCCGCGCTGGCGGCGCTTTCTGCCGACGGCCTCGACCCGGCGGCGGCGGAACTTCAAGTGAACCGTTGGCGCATCTTCTTCATGGCCTGCGCCGAGCTGTGGAACTTCCGCGACGGCAACGAGTGGTTCGTCTCGCATTACCGCTTCCACCGCCGGGCGGCGTGATGCGCGGGGTCATGCTCGTGCGCGTGATCGCCGGCGCGCTGATCGTGGCGCTGGTCGTCGGCTCGGTGCAGGCCCAGGCGGCTCAGGGCCTGCTGGCAGGCATGGGCGCCATCGCCGATCTGCCGTGGGGCCCAGCGACCTTCCTCGACCTCGCTGCCGGGCTGCTGGTAGCAGCGCTGTGGATGGCGGTGCGTGAGCCCAAGCGAGCATGGCTGCCGCTGTGGTGGGTGGGATTGCTGCTGCTGGGGAATATCGCCACCCTGGCGTTCGTGCTGCGTTGCACGCTCGGGGCGCGCAGCCTACGCGAGGTATTCGCTCTTCCGCCAGGAGCGCGGCCTGCCGGCCCGCCGGCGACTTCGCTATAAGGCGCCTTAGCGGGCGGGTGCCGGGATGGTGACATCGCCCTGGATCATCGGCAGCGGAACCGGACTTCCCATCATCCCGGTACTCGGGGCGAGGGCTGGCTGTTCGACCTCCCCGACGAGATGGGCATGACCGGCTGCCGGAGCTGGCGCGCGATCATGTCGCCCAGGAAAGCCTCTTCGTTGCGGTTGCGGCTGTGCTCGTCCTCCTCCCCCTCGGACCACAGCGCGGGGTAACGACGCTCGAGGTCGTTCGGCATCAGTCCGCTAAAAATGGCATTCCGGGCGTACGGAGTGGCGGTAGGCAGGATAGAGTAATAAAACGACTTTTCGATGGCGAAAAGGGGCGCGAGCATGGACTCGAATTCGAGCCACTGATCGTGCCGCATGCAATCGATCACAAAAAAGATCACCGGCCGGCCATCGCCGACTTCCGGGAGCACGACCCGCGGCACCACCTCGTGCGACAGCAGGGGCCGGCTGGCGTCGGGCGGGCGATCCAGGCCGGCGACCCAGGCCCGGTAGGACTCCTCGATGAACCGTCCGAACTCCCGGTTCGCTTCCTGATACTGATCTTCGAGCACCTGCCGCACGCCGTTGTCGTCGCCCAGGGAAAGGTCGTAGGCGATCAGCCGCAAATATAAGTCGACCCATTCCGAGTGAGATAACGGTGCGGCCAGCATCGAACTGATCTGACCGAACGATTGTAGATACTGCTGGGACGCTTTCTCGTTGAGCAGCCGGGAGCTCTCCAGCAGCCGCTTGATCGTCAGCAGGATCTGGCTCGGATTCACCGGCTTGGTGAGATAGTCGCTGATCTGGTCGCCCAGCGCCTGCTCCATCAAATCTTCTTCCTCGCTCTTCGTGACGATCACGACCGGCAGATCCGGCGCGATCCGCTTGATCGCGGCCAGCGCTTCCAGACCGCCCATGCCCGGCATCTGCTCGTCCAGCAATACGACTTCGAATCGCTCCCGGCGAACCCGTTCCACGGCATCGGCACCATTTGTGGCACTCGAGACCCGGTAGCCCCTGGACTCCAGGAACAGGATATGCGGCCTGAGAAGATCGATCTCGTCGTCGGCCCAGAGAATATGTGGTGCTGGCATAGGTACCCGGATAGCCTAGCGCGTAACTGAAGATGGTTGAGGAACGTCTCCTCCGCTTCCCGGCTAGAAGAGCGGGAAAGTTAATCGGTTCCAGAACCGAACGTTCCATTTGCGCGAACCCAATCACCACGCCAGGGCTACACCCATGTCAAAAGCCGCCTCCTCCAGCCGAAACCATATGGCGCCGGCCGTCGAAAAAGCACTCAACGAGCAGATCCAGGCCGAGTTTGAATCCGCCTACCTCTACCTCCAGATGTCGGCTCAGTTTGAATCGATGAACCTGAAAGGCTTCGCGCACTGGCTACGCCTCCAGTGGGAAGAAGAGACGATGCATGCCATGAAGTTTTTCGACTTTGTCTTGCAGCGTAATGGCAACATCACTCTGGACGCTATCGGTAAGCCGAAAAGCAAGTTCAAAACGCCCGGCGAGGCCTTCGAACAGGTCCTCGAACACGAACGCTATATCACCGGTCGCATCAACAGCCTGTACGATGTCGCCCGGGAACACAAGGACTACCCGCTCGAAATGCTCCTCCACTGGTTCATCAATGAGCAGGTAGAGGAGGAGGATAACGCGCGCTCGATCATCGACACCCTCACGCTCATCGGGAACGACGGCGCCAATCTCTACCTGCTCGACCGTGAGATGGGCGCACGGCCAGCGGATCAGGCGGTGTAGGCTCTCCGGGAGAGAACGCCCCCGGCGTACTCTCCTGAAGATCAACTAACGATGCTCGGGGCCAGGGGGGAACAACCTCAATCCGGCAGTAGCCTGACCATGATGTTCTTATAGTGGATCACGCTCTCCGGGTCGTGGCCCTGGATGGCGATGGTGCCGCTGGAGAGCCGGCGGCCGGCCATGTCTTCCGGGCGTTCGGCGTTCGGCGGCTCGTTGTAGGTGATCATCGTATCGCCGTTCACCATCGTAACGATCTGGCTACCGTTTACGACAATGTGCTGCGTGAACCACTCGTTATCCTTCGCCGGCGCCTCGCGTACGTCGTCGATCCCGTAAAGGCCGGCGCTCCGGCGCCAGTCGCTGTGCGAGTTGTTCACCTGGATCTCGTAGCCCTTCGCGGGCCAGCCGTCCGGCTGAAACTCGGTGTGGATGTACATCCCCGAGTTGGCGCCGGGCATCGTCATGATGTCCGCCTTCCACTCGAAGTTCTTGAAATTGTGATCGCCCACCGGGCCAGTGTAGAACAGGTGGGAACGCGGTCCATCGACGATGAGGACCCCATTCTCAACCCGGAACGTGCCCGTATCTTCGTTGAAGGTCCAGCCCTCGAGGGTGGCGCCGTCGAACAGGCTGATCCATTCGCCCGCGGCAGCTGTCGTCATGGGCGCCGCGTCGGCGGCCTCGGGGGTGGCTTGCGGCTGGCAGCCGGCGAGGACAAGCGCCGCCAGGCAGGAAAGTGTCATCCAGGATTTCATGGAGATCGTACTCATGTCGTTCGTGGAAATGTGCCCTGAGGCAGGAAGCGGTTCTTTATACCCCGCGTACGTGTAAGTTAATGGAATCCCGGGGAATTCACCATCAACCGATAAAAACGATGCCGTTATGCACCTCACCCTCCTTCCAGACCCCATGGCCGTCTGCCGGCTCCCCGCGGATGCCGCTCTGCCGCCGGACATTCTGGACGCAGGGTTTTGCAGCGTCACGCGGACGCCGGAGGAGCTTTCGATCGTCCTACCCGCCGATCGGGCGCAGATCGGCTGGAAGACCGAAACCGGCTGGCGGATGCTCCAGGCAAGGGGTCCCCTGGATTTTGAGCTGACCGGGATCGTCGCCGGCCTGACGGCTCCCCTGGCCGCCGCCGGACTCCCCGTTTTTGTAGTCTCTACCTTCGACACCGACTACCTGCTCGTCCGCACCGACCGGCTAGACGCTGCTGTCGCCACGCTTCGCGAAGCCGGGCATGAGGTGGAAAGAGTGAAAAGTGAAAATTTGTACCCCTTAATCGGGTAAGCTTGAATCATTACCGTGACCACGGCGGGACGATGTCGTTCATCCGGGCGTAGGCGATGAGCTGGCCCATGTGTTCGCTGAGGTGGGATTGAAGCTGGAAAAGCACGTCCCATTTCTGGGTGGATTGACCATACAGCGTCGTGGAAGCCGCCAGCTCTTCGGCAGTCATCGACTCGGCCAGCGCCTGCGTGAAGGCAATCGAAGCGCGAAGCGTCTCCAGCACCGCTTCCTTCCCAGTGATCGCCTCAATCGCGCTCATATCCAAACCGGCCGGAGCCGCCGCGCCCATATTTTCGACCGGGTACATGTAATTGTAATGGGCAATGTGCATATAGACGTGCTCCATCGTCATCGTGCCCTCGCCGGGACGCCATGAAAACAGCTCGGCCGGCGTGGCTTCGGCGAGCGCGACGAGCCGCTCCGCCGAATAGGTAAATTTGGGCAGAAAGGCCTCGGCAAAATGGGCCGGGGCTTGCTGCGCATGGGCCATGGCCGGCGCAACCAGAAGGAGTGCAAAAAGGGCGGGACGAATCAAACGGTTCATGGCTGTGGACGTTCAGTGAGGTGGGTGATAGCGTCGTGAAGGGCTGCAACGCCGGAAGCGATCGAACGATTCCGATGCGGCATTCTCCGATACGGCGGAGGATAAGGTGGACGATACGAGAAAGGCCGGCCATGGCGCGAGACCAGCAACAAGGCACTGTTTTTGCACGTTTGTTGGTGCATGATCGCCGTGCATTTTTAAGTAATCAGGAACATTTTAGGCGGTTAACTATCAAGAGGCGGAAGTAGCGCCTCCCTTGAAACCGTTCCCGGCGACGCGTCCTGCGTAGATCCTAAT